>Ga0123326_1003601_pt1 | contig 10792 bp, 12 predicted proteins | sample BioC13SIPDNA_FD_89739 | JGI IMG/M metagenome (GOLD analysis project Ga0123326, IMG submission 89739) | Anaerobic biogas reactor microbial communites from Washington, USA - Biogas_R1_A C13 SIP DNA | ecosystem: Engineered > Bioreactor > Anaerobic > Unclassified | place: Washington, USA | collected...
ACGAATCTATGATCCTTTGAGTCTGGTATTGATGAATATCGCGGCCACCTTTAATGCTAAGCTGCAAATTGACCGGATGCGCAGTATTCAGGAAGAGCCTGTTCAGACCGGCACAGAAAACTTTAATCCGCAAAGTTTTGATATTAGCTTTGAAAATGTCAGCTTCTCCTACAGGGACGGCGAAGGTGTGCTGTCCGGCGTGTCGTTCACGGCAAAACAAGGTGAGGTTACAGCGCTGGTTGGCCCCTCCGGTGGTGGAAAATCCACCGCAGCAAAGCTTTCAGCCCGGTTTTGGGATGTCAATAAGGGCAAAATCACATTGGGGGGAACAGACATTTCTTCCATCGACCCAGAAACGCTGCTGCGCTATTATTCTATCGTATTTCAGGATGTGGTGCTGTTTCGCGATACCGTTATGGAAAATATTCGTCTGGGCCGAAAAGGCGCTACAGACGAAGAAGTTCTTGAGGCTGCGAAGGCGGCGCAGTGTGATGAATTTATTCGCCGTCTACCGGATGGGTATCAAACCTTGATCGGTGAAAACGGCTCAACTCTTTCCGGCGGCGAGCGTCAACGTATTTCTATTGCCAGAGCACTTTTAAAAGATGCTCCGGTCATTCTGTTGGATGAAGCCACAGCCAGTCTGGATGTAGAAAACGAGAGTGGAGTGCAGGAAGCCCTTTCAAGGCTTGTTCGCAACAAGACCGTACTTATTATTGCGCACCGAATGCGTACAGTGGCCAGTGCGGATAAAATTATCGTATTGGAAGCCGGAAGAGTGGTTCAACTGGGGACTCCAGCAGCACTTATGGAGCAGGGTGGCCTCTACAAGCATATGGTCGAACTCCAAACTGCGAGTGCTGCATGGCAGCTACAATAAAAATGCTTTTCAGAGTTAAGGTACGGATTTGCAGAATAAAAAGTTTTTATAGCCTGCCCGTATGATACGGACAACCGAGGCCGACGGGTAGAGTTATCTCTAGTCTTCGGCCTTCTTTCTTATTAATTAGGTATTTATATATATATAGCTTTATGTCTATATCCATGTCCCTCAACGAGTCACATTTGCAAAGGAGGAAAGTTTTGATGGGGAGTTTTGTATCTTGGAGGATCCTTTAATAACATTAGCCTATGATATTTCTTGTATCAGAAATTGTCATATCATTGTACGAGAGATCCAGAACATTACCCGAAGTAGATGCCCAAAGATCGCAAATAGAATATATTTCTCCTTTTGAAGAACGCAACTCCAATAGGCAAATATATTCATTTACGGTTAGTGTATGCGTATAGGGTATAACATCTGTACCAAACGACAAGTATAGAAACTGTGTTTCAGGTGGGTTCCATCTGTTATGCGTTTTGGACGGCCAAGGGATAAAACGATCTTTCCCATATTCTGTTCCCTTAACCGCCCTGCACAGAACATCAGTTTCAGATAGCGGGTGGAAAAATTTATCTTTATGAACCTCAATACATTATTAAAACATGTCATCAAATATTTCAATAAATGTTTTCAATCCGTCGTCTGAGGAAGTGATATGCTGCCACTGATCCTCAATAATTAGCGATGCAGAATATATCTGAAAGTCATCTAAGAACCGAAAATAGAAATCGGACGAATGAGGGCCTCCGTAGAAAGTTTTGTACTGATCCAACAAATGAATATATTCACCGGGCATATTCAAATCAGAAAACACATCTTCCACCAATATTTCACTAGACATGGAATAGACGGAGTTTATACACTATATTAAGTAGCACAGACGATCTGTGTTTGTTTGGTTCCATATATCTTTTCTGATGCGCTTGCTAATAAACAAAAATTCCTTACGGCGCATTTTGGAAAAATTCTCCAAACATTAAGCGCTTGAAGCATTTTATCAGTAGCTGAAATTGGTTTTATTAGCAGAGAATTCATAACAATCACCATCTATCAAGATAAAATTAAATTATATACAAAGATGAGCGTGTAATCAACATTAAATACGAGTAGGTGCGCCTACGGCCACGACATTTCTAAAAGCCCACCACATCAGCAAGGGTGAGACAATCGCGCAGTCTTTGAAAGACCGCTTCGACTATGGGCAAAACTCCGAGAAAGCCGAGGGCGGGGAGCTCATTTCCTCCTATGAGTGCGACTACATGACCACCGATGCGGAGTTCCTTTTGAGTAAGGCAAAATACACGGCCATTATTATAATTCGACCTCGCTGGACTGCACCCGGAAATACCGAGACTTTTGGAGATTGGCGCGGGCCCTGCGGCGGCTCTCCGACCGGGTATGTCTGGAAAATGACCTGTCCGTGATCACCAACCCCAAGCTGCACAGCAAGGGCCGCTTTCTGCATTACGGCCAGTGGATCGGGGAACGGCCCCCGTCTACCCAGCAGCGGGTACGGCTGGCCGTTGTTGCGGCGCTCGAAAAAAAGCCCGCCGACTTTGCCGCGTTCCTCCGGCTCATTGAGCAGGCTGGATATGCGGTAAAGCACGGGCGGGGCGGCGCAATCTCATTTCTTGCGCCGGGGCAGGATAAACCGATGCGGCTCCGGTCCTCCACTCTGGGCGAGGGCTTCAATCCCGAGGACATCCGGGCCGTCATCGCCGGGGAGCGGCCTGTGCCGGAAATCCCTGGCGAGGCCCCGGCTCCCGGCGCGTCGATCTCCTTATCGACATTCAAGAACGGTTGCAGAATGGCAAGGGTGCGGGATATGAGCGGTGGGCCAAAATCTACAATCTGAAACAGATGGCCGCCGCGCTTCAATTCCTCCGGGAGCATGGGCTGATCGATTATAACGCACTGGCCGGGCAGACTACGGCGGCGGTGGATCGCTTTCACGCGCTGGCCGGGGAGCTCCAGACCACCGAGGCCGCCCTCTCCAAAACCACCGAGCTTATGGGGGCCGTGGTGGACTACGCCAAGACCCGGCCCGTATTCGACGGCTACAAGGCCGCCCGGTACAGCAAGAAGTATCTGGCCGAGCAAAAAAACAAGGCCCATGAGCGTTAGCTCTGGGCCGCAGACAATAGGCGCTTGCGCCGGGACTTTGGGCTGAGGGCCCCCGCAAAATCACAGATTTTGTGGGGAGAGGAGGAGCAACTGCGCTCAGGAGCTTTGGGACATTTTGTCCCAAAGCTCCTGAGCGCAGTTTGCGACGACGAGTCCCGAAGTCAGCGGGTTTGGGGAGCTCCCCAACAAGTATTTTCGCAGGCCCTCCGGGGCGGCGAAAATAGCAGGTGTGGACACACCTGCCCTGCTTGCCGAACCGTGCAAAAAACGGTGGACGCATTTTTTCACTTCCACCATTTCTCTGGCCCTTTTAAGCCCCTCTGCTGTAGCTTCAACAATGGTTAGTTCTCTTTCGTCCATTGAACTCAAAAGTACATCGATGTGCTTTCGGCAGTCACTTTTGCTGCTTTCGTTGTAGGAATAAAAGAACTGATACACGGAAATCTCCAGCAGGGTGACAAACTGATAAAAGGTATTGAGGCTTGGATGCTGGCCGCGATTTTCTATGTACATGTTAGAACGAGGAGTGCGGTCTACAAGCTGTGCGAAATATTCCTGTGTCCAGCCTTTTGCTTCTCTTTTGCGCTTGATCTCTCGGCCCAAAGCACAAAAATCAAGCCGTCTTTCATCTTGGAACATTTTCATATCACCCCTATGTTATTTTACATTTCGGGTGACATCATTTGAACGAAACAAAATTTTATGTATTGGTAGTATTATATTTCGCATTGACTGACTTGTTTATAAGATTAAGAAGAAATAAAATATAGTGGAACTTCGGGACAACTTGTCCCAAAGAGGAAAAAACATCTTCAAAAAATAATTCATCCTTTTGGGTGTTCTCTCTCGTTATACTAATAGAAAAGGTGGTGGGGCGGTGGAATATAACGATTTTGAATTAGTGCGTGGCATCAAAAGCGGAGATAAAAATGCATTAGATATTTTAGTCCGTCGTTGGTATCCGCGTATTTACGGATATATTTTCAAACTAATACAGAATGAACAAGATGCCTATTACATAACGCAAGACGTTTTTATCGCCATGATGCAAAACATCAAAAACTATTATCCATGGAAGAAGTTTGACAGTTGGCTTTTCACGATTGCACACAACAAATGTATGGACTTTTTTCGGATAAAAAAGCGGATTGCTCCTATAGAGAATATTGAAATTGACCACCCAGATTCGGCTCTCTTGCTTGAAGAAATGGTAACAGTTTCAGTATCAGTCAACGATGCGTTGGCTAAACTGCCCGCCATGCAGCGTGAGGCAATTGTCCTACATTATTTCCATCAATTCACTGCAAAAGAAATTGCTCGAATGACTAACACACACCTACCAACTATCAAGTCACGGCTTGTCGTTGCCAAGAAAACACTTTCAAAATGTCTGTGGGAGGATTTCCGATGAATGATCAAATGGAAAAAGAAATAGACTGCACCATTCAGCTATTGCAGGCATCTATGCCGGGGCCAAAAGATACTCAAACATCTATGTCTACTTTGTTGCGGATTGCCGCGAGTGAAATGAATGTTTTTCTTTTGCTCGGCCTTTTCACAGGTGCGCTTGCATTTGGTGTGGTAAGCGTCAAAGTCCTGTCCATGCCTATGATGTCGATATTTTGCACCGCGCCCATGCCTATGCTCTTACTTTTTCATCGTTATGTGCTCACCTGTAATAATGGGATGCGTGAATTGGAGGAGACCTTTCAATATTCCTATGCCGAAATACTGATTGCACGTTCCACTATTATTTCATGTTATATGTTTGGGAATTTAGTTTTCCTCTCAATGACGCTACACTTTTCTGTCGGGGAGGATTTCCTGCGGTTGGCTCTCTGCGGCGCTGTCCCAAGTATATATCTATGCACACTCCTCCTTTTCATTTCCAACGTGATCCCTAATCAAGAGGGCCTATCCATTATTGCCATCGTCTTTTGGGTAGCACTTTGTTTTTTGGTTACTGTGCTCCCGTTTAATCAGCTTTTACAAATCTGTTCAACAGCTATTTATGCAGTACTTGCAATTATTGGTCTAATCTTATATAGCATTTGCTCTCACATCATTAGAACAAGGAGGTCTTTTTATGTGGTCGGCATTGGATGAAGCCAAAAAGCACCGGGCTTTTCGTGAAGCATGGGTCGGTTATATTCTCAGTGGCATATTTCTATTGATTTCTTTTTATCAAAGTAGAACAATCGCAAGTTTTTACAGGTGGTATGTCGTACAGCAGGACAGGATATATACAGCTTTGGAGGCATTTTAGCTGCGTTCCTGCTTGCAATCGGTTTGCCGCGCCTTGTTTGCTATGAACGTGAGCGTGGGACAGACAGTCTAATCAGAACATCAGATATGGGCTGTTTTTATACATGGAAATCGAAAGTGATGTTCACAATCGTCTATTGTGCAGTAGTCGTTTCTGTCATTGGCGTGGTCAGTTTGCTGGTGAACTGCAGCTCATTTGGCTTTGAAGGAGCATTATCTCCTATTGGAGAATGCGTCTACTTTCGAGATGCGGCTCTACCGACAATGTCAAATATTGCGTACTGCATTTTACAATATGTGTTCCTGTTTTTAGGTACGCTATACTTTGCGGGATTTGTTCTGCTGTTGGCAGCCCTCACAAAACGAACAGCTCTCACCATTTTCTTGTGTGGAACCAGCTACCTTATTTGTATGTTGTATGAATATGCCGGACATATTTTTGCTGGCATATTTGGCAGTGTACTTGGCTTTTTCTATCGTTTTGGTTTTGGGGGCTACTTGCTTCAAGCCAGTTATTCATGGAGTAATTTGGGTCAAGGTCTTTGGACAGACGTGTGGAAACCAATCCTGCTTGTTGCCATAATTATTGTTCTGGAGTTTTCTGGCCTATGGCTTATCTGTAGGCGCAGGGCAAGAAAATGAAAACAGAACTATTTCGTTATTTCAAAAATCCTCTATACTGGATCGTCCTAAGCGTTGGCTTATCCGTTCGCATAGTTCTTGCTTATTTTGACCTTTTGCACCGTAGCAAAGATTTTTGGGTGTTGGCCGCAGATTTTTGGAGCAGGATTGGCTCGGTAACTGTGGGTTTTTTAATTATTCTCGTTTTGATCCATCTATTTTCATCAGATAGGGAAACTGAAACTTACCCAACCATAAACAGTACCGTTTATGGCAGGATACATCTTTTTCAAAACCGTATGATTGCTGGAAGCGTCGCGGCATTTTTTGGGACAGCTTTATTGGCTGTTGGCAATCTTGCTGTGTCAATACTCTTTGGTCGAGGCTTGTCTCGTCCTCAAGACTGGATATATTCGTTTATCCAGCCTCCTGTTGTTGCAATCGTTGGAGCAATCGGATTTTTTATCCTTGCAGCTTGTGTATGTGACATATTCAAAAACCAACCAGCAGCCATGTGCATCTGCGGCGCCCCCTTTGCAATTAGCTATTTTGTTAATGTCGGTGCAATCGAGCAATTTGAACTATTTTGGTTTTTCCGTTATGGCTTTTTTACAGAACTGATGCGCGGGCGGCTTATCTACCCGGCCCCTATGTTTTGGATCATGTGGTACTTGTTATTGTTAGGCGGGGTGCTGCTGATTGCCATAAATAAGAGAAAGGAGCACAAAGAATTATGAGGCTTCCCAGGCGTTTTTTGTTCCAAGGTCGACACTTAGCGAGACTTTTCCATCAATAATGGAAGATTCTGCGCTTATTCGCGTATTTATTGCCCGAATCGGCGAATCGCCTATAAAAGTATCCTTCATGTTTCTATGCGCCTGTGCAACGGCTGTTACTTCTTCTGGAGAAAGCAAGTCTTTCACAATCCGTGAAATATATATATCAGATCCATTTTGATATCTGTAAGTAGATGAGTCTATTATGGCTGATTTAATCGGAATGCTCCGAATGGTAATGGGGTTTCTTGAAAATGCTGTCCATATGGCTTCATAGTATTCGATTGGCATACTTACTAAAGACCTTTGACAAATTAGTTTTTCATACTCATCATCATATTTGCGGTTATATGTAATTTCAAACTTTACACCTTCAACCGAATTAGCTTTATCTGTATTGTTGTTCCCCTCAAAAGCAGGATCAATTGATCCGTCAAAATAAATTTCTATCAGTATTGATGGGGGTGGCAGCGGCGATCCTTCATTGACCGATTGAATATATGCATTAACCGCAGAACTATTAAACAGATATTGAGAGATTTCGTTACGAATGTTCTTTCCACAGTATACTCCAGATAATGCAAGGTGAATTGCTTCCATAATAGTGGATTTTCCTGTTTCGTTGTTACCGACGAGGATATTGAGCCCGCTATTAAGTTACAGTTCAAACATGCCAGAAAAGCATTTGAAGTTTTGTATCTTTACTTTTTTAATAGACATGGACACTATCCTCCATTATTTCTCCACTGAATTCGTGTGAACATAACAAAAACATATGCAATATTCCATTACTATAAAAATCACGGCTGTGGGCCGTGGCTACTATATGGCACAAACTGATTTGTGGTCACAAAATTCATTGTAGAATTATTGCCGATTGGTTGTGTTGTACAAATTACCTTCCGTGACACTTTTTATATTTTAAACCGCTTCCACATGGGCAAGGTTCATTCCGCCCAACTTTTTTGAATGGCGTTGCCGGAAGAGGTCTGTGTCCATTTTAACCATTTCAATCTCCCTAAGTCTATATATGTATTCAGAAATAACGGTTATAGCTTGAAACAGGTGAATTGCCTCGTTTTCAAACTCCAGCAAATATGTTTTTTCTTGCTTTGTCCGATCACGGGGATCTGGCGTATACGTTATTTCCTGTGATACGGAATCGTATTTTATATCGTTATGACCAATTGCATTTCGTAGCTTTGAGTTAAGTACTACTCGAAGCTCCTTTGTATATAGTTCTGAATCATCACAATAATGGTATCTTCTTGCCTTGCTTTGAAAGGAAATATAGTCATCCAACGCTTTGGACTGATTATCTACAACAGCACATTTCTTGTAGTCATTTCGATACTTAACGTTGTTCAAGGCAACCGGGACAATCAGAAGATTCCCCAAAGTTTCATAGGCATCCAGTGAAAACTGCTTTATCGTATCAAATGAGCTGGTCGTTGTACCTTCCGTGTCGAAGTCTATAGCATCTTGGTCGCAGTACTGCAGGAAGATAGCGGGTATCAAAGAAGAATATACTGATATGAATTCATCATATGTTTTGTAGATAGCAGTCTGCAACTCCTTGAGTGAATATCCTTCATAAGAGTTGAGGAAATCTATCAACAAATCAATTTGGTCGGGAGACAGTTTAAGTACACTGTCGCTCAGCGAAAGATCAGAAATTACTTCATTCCGTAATGCCCCGATGAAGTAGAAAACTTCGATCATATGAACGGCGTGAGAGATTTCAAATTTATTTCTGCATTGAAATTGATCTTTCGGGAGAACTCTCCATATCTCATTTAGCAAATAATCACGATTATTGCGTTCAAACAAGTCAAGTATTCTTTTGTACTGCGGCCAACGATTACTAAAACCATTCAACCTGGAGATTACATTAGTGAACTCCGTATAACCTTCTTGAAATGCAAATCTCATGAACGGTGAAAGAACTAATCTATTGTTCGGATTATCAACACGAGGCTTCAAAGTAGGAAATTCTCCGGAACACTCACTACATAGTCCGCAGTGGCCCCTTGCACCTCATTCGCATTTTCAAAACTATACTTCAGTTCTGGGGTTTCTTGCCCAATTAAAACCTTTCCATTCATAGTTGTTTCGCAACTCCCGCAAGCGACATTTATCGGGTGTTCGTCGAGATAACCCACTTGAAGACGAATGCGAGTGACTGCACCCCAAACCTGGCACTTGATAAAATGGTTATCTACCATGATTTCATTCTCCATCCTGGAAGGGCATTATCTTTTACTTTTGATACCATACAGCAAGTTCTTATTTTTGCTATTACCTGCAACAAAACAGCCGCGTGGAAAATCCACACGGCTGGCGCTGCAGGCATAAGGCCTACCGTTAACTTATTATAGGGCAATATGGTACAAATTACAAGGAAACATCGAACCGGAGCAAATTCAAGAATTGCGTCGCATAAACAAAGAATAAGCCGGGTTCGAGAACCCTCAAAACCGGCGGCAGGCACAAATGAAAATTTCAAACTTTTTGACAAGAAAACCCCGCTAAAATCGTTGATTTCAGCGGGGTTTTGGTCCGAGATGGGCGACTCGAACGCCCGGCCTGATGCTTCCAAACCACCCGCGCTACCAACTGCGCTAATCCCGGATATCTGATTTTTTCATTGTAGCACAAAACTCGTGCAATTCAAAGGTTTTCTCTGTCTGTGGTCAATCCTGTGGTCAAAGGCGATTTCGTGGCAACATTTATTCGGCGGTCAAATCCCGCAAACGCCCATGTTGAAAGGGCTTGCGGCGTTCCGGCTTCACACGGCTTGAACACCGGTACGGCACTCCCAAATTTTCCTCCAAGCTTTTTTCGGCTTATTTATGGCTATTTATAGCCGCTTCCGCTAGGTTTCATTTACTCTTTGGCACTCTTTGAAGCACTGTTTACTCGTGTTCCGAAATTGTATGTGGTAATCTATGTGGTCAAATAACGATTCCCAAATGCGGCAGAACCATTACCCTGAAGCGCTTTTTCTATTCGCATGGTAACTATTCTCCAGTAAATCGTCAAGTCACTCCAAATACTGCTCCATTCAGAATTTGCGTCGCTGTAAACAAAGAAATGCGACTTGTCCACCCAAATCTAAACCGCAAAGAATTGACCAGATACCCCATTAATGTGTATAATCACTTAAAAAAAGCAAGGAAGGTGATCCCCATGCTACGCATTGCCGTCTGCGATGATATGCAGGGTGAACTGCAAAGCCTTATCTCGTTGACAAATCAGTACATCGACGCCAACGGACTTGCCGCCTACGTCTCCATTTTTCTCTCTATAAAATATCTACAGAGGGAGTACCGTGTCAAGGAGGAAAACCAGAAGATGCTGGCGGAGCGGGAATATCTGCGGCTGGCCGCTGGAACTATGTCCGTGAGACTCAAGCAGATGGAGGAGGTGTCGGTGCAGAACAGCCGCGCTGCCCATGATCGCCGCCACTTCAACAATGTGCTTCTGGAGCTCTTGGAGCAGGGAGAAACCGGCGAGTCCGCCGCTTTGCTGCAAAGCCAGAATCAGGCGACGCCAATCATCAGCAAGGTCTACTGTGAAAACCCCGCCGTCAACGCCGCTGTCTGCCACTACGCTGGTCTTGCAGAGCAAGCGGGCATACGACTTGAGATTACGCTGGATATTCCCGACAATTTAAATGTTGATACTCTGGAGCTATCCATGGTGGTTTCAAATCTGATGGAAAACGCCATTCAGGCCTGCGAACGTCTGCCCAAGAACCAGACACCCTATCTTCGCTTCACCTGCTGAAGCGTGGGACAGCTTCTAATTGAAATGGAAAACCCCTGTGCCGTAGACGCCGTACTGGATGAAGACGGCTATCCTGTCGCCCGCGGGGAGGGCCATGGCATCGGCAGCAAAAGTGTCATAGCCTTTGTAAAAAAGTATGACGGCGAGATGATGTATAAAATCGAAAATGGTATCTTTCGTGTTCGCCTTCTGGTTTGAGAAAACATAATTTACCATTTGTCAAGAGCGAATTTTAAATTGAATAAGTTTTTTAAGTGTAAAAATGAGTCTTTTAAGTGTAAGGGCTCATTTTTTCTTTTTTGCGTGCTATGCTCTTCGCAGAAATTTTTAG
>Ga0123326_1003617_pt1 | contig 10766 bp, 10 predicted proteins | sample BioC13SIPDNA_FD_89739 | JGI IMG/M metagenome (GOLD analysis project Ga0123326, IMG submission 89739) | Anaerobic biogas reactor microbial communites from Washington, USA - Biogas_R1_A C13 SIP DNA | ecosystem: Engineered > Bioreactor > Anaerobic > Unclassified | place: Washington, USA | collected...
AGCCTTATTCATAGCGATACTCCTCCTGATTTTATTGACGGCGCTTGCCTGCGACCGTCGTTTTATTTACTTAAAGCAGTCTTGCCCTGGAACGAGAAACTTCATATCCAAAAAGCTTTGCCGCTGTTAAGTCTCCCGGTGCTTGGCCGCGTTCCACAGCTCGTCCATTTCGGGAAGGGTCATATCCTCAAGGCGCCGTCCGGTGCGGGCGGCACTCTCCTCCACCCGGCGGAAGCGAAGAAGGAATTTATCGGTCGCTTTGCTGAGGGCCTCCTCGGCATCCACCTTCAAAAACCGGGAGACATTGACGGCTGCAAAAAGCAGGTCGCCCAATTCCTCGGCCACATTGCTCCCTTCGGCCACAGCGGTTTTCAGCTCGCAGAGCTCCTCGGCCAGCTTGTCCATTGCCCCGGATACATCAGGCCAGTCAAACCCCGCTTTTTTGGCTTTGTTCTGCGTTTTTTCCGCCCGCCACAGGGCAGGAAGACTGCGCGCTACAGACTCCAGCGCATCGGCGTGAGTCAGCTGTCCCTTTTCTTCGCGCTTGAGCGCTTCCCAGTTTCTCAGCACATCGCCGGCATCCGAGACTGCAACATCCCCAAATACATGGGGATGCCGGAAGATCAGTTTTTTGCAGGCGCGGTCGGCCACGGCATCGAGATCAAAGGTGCCTGCCTCCTCCTCAATGCGGGTGTGGAGCATCACCTGGAGGAGCACGTCTCCCAGCTCCTCCCGCAGATGCTCGGGATTTCCCTCATCGATGGCCTCGGCCACCTCATAGGCCTCCTCCAGAAAATTACGGCGGATGCTCTCATGGCTCTGCTCAGCATCCCAGGGGCAGCCCCCGGGGGCGCGCAGGATGCGGACAATTTCCTTCAAGTCCTTGACGCCGTAAGAATCCTTATATTGAAAATCTACCATACTTTCCATCCTTCTGCAAGACATTTTTGACAATTTTGGCTATCGTATTTTTAAAACCCGCGCGATTTTGTCGCCTTTGGGCATCAGCGCCAGGTCATCGCTCGAAATTGCACGCAAAGCCAGCACCAAGACGAAATAGACAACGACGCCCACGGCAATCGCACCCAGGGTGGAAAGGGAGTTACCCAGCCCTGCGGCATGGGCCAGCAGCCCGTAAGCCCCCCGCGCGCCTGCGCCCATCACCACCGATGCGATCAGCGGTTTGAGAAAGACCTTCCCGTATCTGGGAGGGGCGGGCACCACCCGGGCAATCAGCCCCAGATTAATCAGGGCTATGATGCCGAAACAGAGGATAGTGCCGATAGGCGCGCCTTTGATGTTGATTTGCGGGTTGCCCACCAGAACGTAGTTGCTGACGATCTTGACGGAGCTGCCTACCGCGGTGACCAGGATCGGGAGGTTGACAAAGCCGTTGGCCTGCAGGATGGAGGTGGAGACCAGCATCAGGCATACGGCAACGGAGGCGACACCCAGAAGGCTCAGGATCCACCCACCCAGCGCGGGATTCCTGTCAGGATAGAACAGAGTCATAATGGGAGTGGCCAGAACGGAAAGCCCTGTGCCCGCCGGGAACGCAATAAGCGACGCCACACGCAGGGAGGACTCGGCGATTCTGCCCGCGCCCAGCCTGTCGCGGCGCGCCCGGCAGGCGGAGATAGCGGGAATGACACTGGAAGTGAGAGATACCATTAAGGAGGCCGGCAGGTTATATGGGACGATGGCAAGGTCATAAACCCCTTTCAGGGCGCGGGCCTCATTCTCCGTAAACCCGGCGGCAAACTGCAGACGGCTGAACACCAGGCTGGTGTCCACCAGCGTGACGATGGCCACCACCGAAGAGCCCAGCGTAATGGGGACGGCAAGCCTTGCCAGGCGCCGGAGAATTACACCGGTGTCGTCCGGCACGTCATGACTTTTTTCCCTATGTTTGCGCCGGAAGGGCAGATAGCGCAGGAACATATACAGAAACGCCATACCGCAGCCAATGGAAACCCCCACGATGGCTCCGGCTGCCGCCACCGATTCATCGGTCCGGCGAACCAGCCAGGCCGCCAGCGCCAGGCCGAAGGCCAGCTTGCACAGGGCTTCGATGATCTGAGAGACGGCGGTGGGCGTCATGTACGAATGCCCCTGAAAATAGCCGCGGAAGGCGGAGAGCGGACAGATGAAGAACGCCGCGGGGGCCAGGGCCAGAATACTGTAATAGCTGCGGGAGTTGTTGAGCAGCTTAGACAGCGGACCGGGAAAAAAGAACATGATGCAGAAGCTGACAATGCCCATCACGGCGAAGGCGATCATGGAAAGCCGGAAGGTCTTCTGCACCTGATTGTGCCGGCCCAGCGTATTGGCTTCCGACACCATTTTGGACAGGGCCACCGGCAGGCCGCCGGTGGAGATGACGATGAGCAGGCTGTAGATATAGTAGGCCGAGTTGAAGTCGGAGAATGCGGCCGTACTCAGGATGCGCCCCAGCGGAAGCTTGTAGAGCGCGCCGATGAGCTTGACGATCACGATTCCGGCGGCCAGAATGGCCGCCCCGCCGAAAAAGGTATTGTTTTTTCCCGCAGATGAGTTTGACAAGAAATCCAGTCCTTCCGCCGGGTAGTGCTACCCGAAAATCTTGGGCACGGCGTATTCCGTGACTTCATGCCTGACGCGGTCAAGGTCGATGGTGAAAAAGTCCCCGTTTTTGTATATGACCTTGCCGCGGGCCATATTCATTGCCACATCACTTCCGTGCGCGGAGTACACCAGGCTGTCATAAATACTGTGGCAGGGGATAAGGTTGGGACGGTTAAAATCCACCAGAATCAGGTCGGCGTCATAGCCCGCTCTGATCTGTCCGGTTTTTCGCCCCAAAGCGCCGGCACCGTTTGCCGTGGCCATGCGCAGCGCGTCTGAGGGAAGTGTGGCGAGCGGGTCGCAGGCGACGCCGTTCTGAAGAATGGCGGCCAGCTTCAGATCCTCGAACATAGCATGGCTGTTGTTGGAGGAAACCCCGTCGGTGCCCAGCGCCACGTTTACTCCGGCTTTGCGAAGGGAGGAAACGGGAGCGATCCCGGAACCCAGCTTGAGATTGCTCACGGGATTATGAACGGCGGACACCCCCTTTTCCGCCATAAGCGCGATATCCTCGTCCGTCACCCATACGCAGTGGGCGGCAATGGCGCGCACATCCCAGACGCCGTATTTGTCCAGTGTCTGAACAGGGGTGGCGCCGTGGCGTCCGATACAGCTCTCGTGCTCGGCGCGGGTTTCGGAGACGTGGACATGCATCCCCAGCCCTTTTTCCTTTGCATATCCGGCCACCGCCTCCCACAGGGCGGGGCGTGAGGTATACTCTCCGTGAATACAGGCGTCAATCAGAATCTGCCCTTCCCCGAAGCCGTGCCAGCGATCCGCCAGCTCGCGCAGCTCCACACAGGCGGGGTGGGTGGCAAAATCAAATTCGGGGGCAAAAAGCGTTGCGCCCCGCGCGATGTTGGCGCTCAGGCCGGCAGCGGCAACTTCCTGGGCGATGACGTCACAGAACATATACATATCGGCAATGGCGGTGATGCCCGACGATATCATTTCGGCCAGACCGAGGGCGGTGCCCGCCCGGACGGCACGCGCGTCAAGCCTGTCCTCGGCAGGGAAAATGTATTGATTCAGCCAGGTGTGAAGGTCGCACCCGCCGCCGTAGCCCCGCAAAAGGGTCATGGGCACATGGGAGTGGGCGTTGACAAGGCCGGGCATAAGTACCTGGCCTCCGCCGTCTATCTCCTCGTCAAAAAAGCCGGAGGGGCGGACGGCACCCACCGACGCGATTTTGTGCCCTGTTACCGCCACATAAGCGTTGCTCAGAACGGTGTCCGCCTCATCCATGAGAACGGCGGTGCAGTTGCGAATCAGGACAGACATGAGCAGAGACCACCTTTCAGAAACGGGTTCAGAGATGCTTCAGGCAGGCCAGCACAAGGGAGGAAAACTTTTCCCGGCAGGCGGCGGCAGCCTCCAGCACCTCCTGCTCGGACAGGGGCTGGTCCAGGATACCCGCGGCCATATTGGAAATCAGGGTAAAGCCCAGCACTCTCATCCCGCAGTGGCCGGCCACAATGACCTCGGGGACGGTGGACATACCCACGGCGTCGGCGCCCAGAAGGCGGGCCAGTCTGATTTCGGCGGGAGTTTCATATTGAGGGCCGGGAAAATACATATAGACGCCCTCTTTCAGAGGGATACCCAGCGCCTCTGCCTCCCGCCGGGCGAGCTCCCGCAGGGCGGGGGTATAGAGAAAGGAGGAATCGGGAAAGCGCACGCCGAACTGGGGCAGATTCTCCCCCCGCAGGGGGGATTCCAGAAACAGCTTGATGTGGTCGGTGATGAGCATCAAATCCCCGGCGTCAAAGCTCAGATTCACACCGCCCGCCGCGTTGGTGACAATAAGGGAGCCGGCCCCCAGGAGGCGGAGCACGCGCACGGCGTAAGCCACCTCTTCATAGGAATATCCCTCATAGTGGTGCATCCGCCCCTGCATGACGGCTACCGGCTGCCCGGCAAGCCGCCCGAACACCAGCTGTCCCTTATGGCCCGGAGCGGTGGAGGCTTTGAAGTGCGGAATCTCCCCGTAAGGCACAGCCACGGCGTTCTCCACCATATCCCCCAGATAGCCCAGGCCGGAACCCAGCACCATGGCCGCTTTGGGTTGAAAGCTGCCGATTTTGGCGCGCAGATACTCCGCGCTCTCCTCATAATGGGCAAAGCCATACTTCATAACGGAACCTCCCATATCCTACAGCGCCGCGCCGCAGCTTCTGCAGTATGTATCCCCCCTGCCACAGAGGGCGCCGCAGGCACGGCATTCCCGGCTGCCCCGCAGGGTGGCGACACGCTCCTTGAGCTCGGTAATGTCCGCATGCTTTTTGTCCAGGTCACGCAGCAGCCCGGTGAGCGCTTCCTCCGGGGGCTCCTTTCCCAGGTGAGTGTCATACACCATCTGCCCCAGCGCGCGCAGCAGGGCGCCGCATTCGGCGTTGAGGTCGAAGATCCTCATATTCAGCTTCGCGACATCCACCATCTGCCCGGCGCACCTGCCTGCGCAGCGGGCGGTGACGCCGGCTGTACTGCCAACCGACACAGCGGTTTTCTTCACCCGGTCCAACAGCGCCATTACCCTGTCATCCACTTTAAAAACCTCCTTATGCCAGCAATTCTTGCCATATAGAGGTATTTTACACCAGCGGCATGGAAAAAGCAATTGAAATGCAGACCTGGGGCAGAAACGGAAAAGCCCTGCCCGCGTCATCATACGCGGGCAGGGCTCCAAACAGCCGCAAGGCGTCAGGTCCGGTACTTCTGCTGGGGGATATAGGTGCAGTGCAGCAGTTCGTGGGCTTTATGGGAACCGGGCTCGCCCAGATACTCCTCATACAGCTTTTTGACATAGGGATTTTCATGGCTCTTCCGAAGGGCCATATGCTCGTCCTGGCTGTACAGAGCCGCAGCCCGCAGGGCGCGAATATCGGTGAAGTTGCGCACGTCGGCGTGCTGGATAAACTGCCCGCCGCCGTTGATGCAGCCGCCGGGACAGGCCATAATCTCAATGAAGTGATAGTCCAGCGTACCGTTACGCACGCCGTCCAGCACTTTTTTGGCATTGGCAAGTCCTGAGGCTACCGCAACCTTTACGGTGATGCCGGGCAGCTCGAAGCTGGCTTCCTTAATGCCCTCAAGACCGCGCACCTCTTTGAATTCCAAAGGCTTCATCTCACCGTTGGTGACAATCTCCACCACAGTGCGCAGGGCGGCCTCCATGACGCCGCCGGTGGCGCCGAAGATAACCGCCGCACCGGTGGCGGCGCCGAGCAGGGGATCAACCTCGCCGTCGGGCAGCTGCTCAAACATCAGGCCGGCCTGGGTAATCATCCGCCCAAGCTCCCGGGTGGTCAGGGACACGTCCACAGGCATGAGGCCGTTTTCCATACGCTGCTCCTGGCGGGCTACCTCGTACTTCTTGGCGGTGCAGGGCATAATGGACACCACAAAAATGTCCTTGGGATCGATGCCGGCCTTCTCGGCATAATAGCTTTTTACCAGCGCACCGAACATCTGCTGGGGCGACTTGCAGGTAGACAGGTTGGGAATCATCTCGGGGGCGTGCTGCTCGCAGTAGCGGATCCAGCCGGGGGAACAGGAGGTGATAAGAGGAAGGGTCCCGCCGTGCTGCAGCCGGTGCAAGAACTCGGTGCCCTCTTCCATAATGGTGACGTCGGCGGCGTTGTTTACGTCAAACACCTTGTCGAATCCCAAACGGCGCAGAGCGGTGATCATTTTACCCTCCACATTGGTACCGATGGGCATGCCGAAGCACTCACCCAGCGTGACCCGGACGGAGGGGGCGGGTCCTACCACCACATGCTTGGCGGGGTCGTTCAGAGCAGCCCACACCTTGGCGGTATCGTCCTTTTCAGCCAGCGCGCCGGTGGGACAGGCCACAATACACTGCCCGCAGGAGACGCAGTCCACCTCGCTTAAATCCCGGTCGAAGGCGCAGCTGATGTGGGTGGCAAATCCCCGGTCGTTGGGGCCGATTACACCCACCTCCTGAAGCTTCCGGCAGACGGCGGTGCAGCGGCGGCAGAGGATACATTTGGAGTTGTCCCGAACCAGATGGAGAGCCGAATCCTCAATCTGAGGAGGAATTTTGTCGCTGCCATAGCGCACGGTATCAATACCGAACTCGGCCGCCAGCTGCTGCAGTTCACAGTTGCCGCTGCGGGAGCAGGTAAGGCACTCCATCCGGTGATTGGAGAGAATAAGCTCCAGCGTGAGTCTGCGGGAATGACGCACCGCTTCGCTGTTGGTCTGCACCTCCATACCCTCGCTGACCGGGTAGACACAGGAGGCCATCAGGCTGCGGGCGCCCTTGACCTCTACCACACAGATGCGGCAGGCGCCGATTTCGTTGACATCCTTGAGATAGCAGAGAGTAGGGATCCGAATGCCGACACTCCGGGCAGCCTCAAGAACGGTGGAGCCCTCCGGTGCGGTTACGTCGATCCCGTTGATCTTCAGATGTACCATGTTCATGTCGTCTCCCTCCCTTAACCCTTGACAATGGCGCCGAACCGGCAGTGATCCATACAGGTGCCGCACTTGATGCACTTTTCCTGGTCGATGACGTGCACGGCGCGGGCAGTGCCGGTAATGGCTCCGGTGGGACAGTTCTTGGCACACAGGGTGCAGCCCTTACACTTGTCCGGGTCGATCGTGTAGCGGAGCAGATTCTTGCAAACGCCTGCAGGACAGCGCTTATCTACAACGTGCGCGATATATTCGTCACGGAAACGGGTAAGGGTGGACAGAACCGGATTGGGCGCAGTCTGACCGAGGGCGCACAGAGAGCTGCTCTTGAGGTGATGGCACAGCTCTTCAATGGTATCCAGATCCTCCAGAGTGCCGTTTCCGTCGGTGATCTTGGTGAGCAGCTCATGCAGGCGCTTGGTTCCGATCCGGCAGGGCGCGCACTTGCCGCAGCTCTCGTCAACGATAAACTCCAGGAAGAACTTGGCGATATCCACCATGCAGTTGTCCTCATCCATCACGATAAGGCCGCCCGAGCCCATCATGGAGCCAATGGCAGTGAGGGAGTCGTAGTCAATGGGGGTGTCGATGAGATCGGCGGGGATACAGCCGCCGGAGGGGCCGCCCGTCTGAGCCGCCTTGAATTTCTTTCCGTTGGGGCAGCCACCGCCGATTTCCTCAATAATGGTGCGCAGGGTGGTGCCCATGGGAATCTCCACCAGGCCGGTGTTGGTGATTTTGCCGCCTAGGGCGAATACTTTTGTGCCGGTGGACTTGGGGGTTCCGATGGCGGCAAATGCCTCGGCGCCGTTGTTGAGGATCCAGGTGATATTGGCGTAGGTCTCCACATTGTTAAGAAGGGTGGGACGCTGGAACAGGCCCTTCACCGCCGGGAAGGGAGGACGGGTGCGGGGCTCGCCCCGGTGGCCTTCGATAGAGGTCATGAGAGCCGTTTCCTCGCCGCAGACAAAGGCGCCGGCGCCGAGGCGCAGCTCAATGTCAAAGCTGAAATCGGTGCCGAAGATATGGCTGCCCAAAAAGCCGTAATCCCGCGCCTGTGCGATGGCAATCTCCAAACGCTTGACGGCAATGGGATATTCCGCGCGGATGTATATGTACCCCTGACAGGCGCCCACGGCATAGCCGGCAATGGCCATGGCCTCCAGCAGCGAGTGGGGGTCTCCCTCCAGTACCGAACGGTCCATAAAAGCGCCGGGGTCGCCTTCGTCGGCGTTGCAGGCGACATATTTAACCCCGTCGTCGCTGGTTGCATCGGCGGTAAATTGCCATTTCAGTCCGGAGGGGAATCCGGCGCCGCCGCGTCCGCGAATGCCACTCTTTTTGATGATATCAATCACCTGCTGTGGGGTTTGCTCGGTGAGCGCGCGGGCCAGCGCGGTATAACCGCCGGTACCGATGTATTCGTCAATGCTTTCGGGGTTGATGACGCCGCAGTTGCGCAGCGCGATGCGCAGCTGCTTTTTATAGAACTTTGTATCGGTAAGAGAGGTCACGGCTTCAGCGTCCGACCCCTCCACGTGGAGCAGCCGCTGGACAATGCGTCCTTTGACAATGTGCTCGGAGACGATCTCCGCCACGTCTTCCGGCGTTACCTTGGTGTAGCAGGCTCCCTCGGGATAGACCATTACGATGGGACCCATGGCGCACAGTCCGAAGCAGCCCGTTTGGACCACCTTTGCCTCCTTCTCCATGCCCTGCGCCGCCAGTTCGCGTTCAAAGGCGGCAATAATCTTGGGGCTGTCGGAAGAGGTGCAGCCGGTGCCGGCGCATACAAGGATGTGCGAGCGTACGTAATTCATGTCAGCGCCCCCTTTCATCGGCCGCGCCGATGGTGTATTCGGCGACGACATGACGATTGACCAGATGCTCGCTGACAACGGCAGGCACCTTGTCGGGCGACATCTTCACATAAGTGACCTTCTCCTGGCCGGGAATATGTACCTCCACGATGGGTTCCAGCCGGCACACACCAATGCACCCGGTCTGCGTTACGGTAACGTGTTTCAAGTTTCGCTTTTCCACTTCTTCCAAAAAAGCGGCGAGTACCGGACGGGCACCCGCTGCAATGCCGCAGGTGGCCATCCCCACGACCACACGGATGCGGTCGTCGTCGTTATGCCGGATGTCGATTTGCTTTTGCATCCGCTCCCGGATGGCTTTCAGCTCTTCCAAGCTTTTCATAGCCCTATCTCCCCCATGGTTAGCAATTTATAATATGTTGGGTCTGTCAGATATGCAGCTGGCCCGTCAGTTCTTCGATATAGGCCTGGATCCATCGCGCAACCTCCGGTTCGCTGAGCGGAACGTCGGGTCCGAGTATCCCGCGGATATCCCTGGTGTCAAAGCAGATTGTGCCCGATGGAGCGGTATGGGTGTAGCGGACCTCCACATGAGGCGCTCCCTGAATAATCATGGCCACGGTTCCCGCCATATCTCCCAATGGCGGACAGTCAATATGCCGGGCGTCAAAAACGGCGGTCACCTTTGTGCCCGCGCCTTCCCGGCTCTCCACCCTCAGGCTGCCGCCCGTCTGCTCCGCGGCAAGACGCAGCAGAGGAAGGCCAAGTCCCACCTTGCGGGTGGTGCGGGTGGTGGTAAAGGGATCCGTGACGGCGGCCAGCAGCCGCGGCGGCATCCCCGCCCCGTCGTCCGTGATGGTGACGGTAAGCAGTCCTTCCCTCTCCTCAAGCTCCAGGTTCAGCGCGCCCGCTCCCGCAGATACGGAGTTGCACGCGATATCCAGAAGATGGAGAGACAGGTCTTTCATCAGTCGTATTTATCCAGTATGGCGCCGACCTGATCCGGGGTCAGACGGCCGTACACGTCGTCGTTAATCATCATGACCGGAGCCAGACCGCAGGCGCCGATACACCTGCAGGCGTCCAGAGAAAATTTCCCGTCCGGCGTAATGAATCCGGGCTTGATGCCCAGCTTCTTTTCCACGGCCTCCAGCACAGCGGCGGCGCCTTTTACGTAGCAAGCGGTTCCCAGACAGAGACTGATCCGATACTTCCCCTTGGGATTCAGGGTGAACTGGGCATAAAAGGAGGCGACGCCGTAGATTTCGGAAAGGGGAAGCTCCAGCCCCTCCGCGACGATGATCTGTACCTCTTCGGGCAAATATCCGAAGATCTCCTGCGCCGCCTGAAGAACAGGCATGGTCGCACCGGGCTGGCCCTTGTGCTGGGCAATGACTTCCCGCAGGCGCTCCTCCTGTTCTCTTGTCCCGCTGTACGCCACAGCGGTCTTACAGTTTGGCATAGCTTTCTTCCTCTCTGTTAATTGGTGTGGGTTTTTATGTCCTGCTGTAATTGCAACATAAAAACGGATAAAACCACGCGTAGCCGTGGCAGCTTCCCCTTATTGTTAAACTTTTAACGCTAATGCCACCACAAAACGTTTTATCAAAGGCACATTTCCCAACTCTGATAAACCATCATACATTTTATCGCAAAATAAATAAAATGCAAGAGGTTTTTCATGGTTCTATATTGCAATTTTATATTGCAGTCTCTTTTTCATATATTTTTTTCATGGCGCTGGGTATACTTTCCTGTGATGGCGGAGCCAATCCAGCACATTTTTCGCGGTGGCACCGGTGAGCTCCATGGACCAGGCGGCCTGTGCGATCTGATCCAGGCTGTGCGCGTCGGAACCGTAAATGATTGGGACGCCGCGCAGATCGGGGCGCCGGGAAA
>Ga0123326_1003631_pt1 | contig 10731 bp, 5 predicted proteins | sample BioC13SIPDNA_FD_89739 | JGI IMG/M metagenome (GOLD analysis project Ga0123326, IMG submission 89739) | Anaerobic biogas reactor microbial communites from Washington, USA - Biogas_R1_A C13 SIP DNA | ecosystem: Engineered > Bioreactor > Anaerobic > Unclassified | place: Washington, USA | collected...
AAAACAGCGCTGAAGGGGGGGCGACGTCCAAGCCCGAACCTGTTGGACACCCTGCAGGAGATGCAGCGCCGGCAGGGGTGGCTCAGCGACTACCTCGCCGAAGATGGGGCCGCTCCTTTGACGTTCATCGGTTCGGCCACGCTGAACGATGACCCGAAACGAGTCGCGCAGGCGATCCGCAAGTCCCTGTCGTTAGATTCGGCTTGGGCGAACGGCTGCCGCACATGGACTGATGCGACCACGCTGCTGATGGAGAAGACCAATGAAGCCGGTATCGTGGCCATCTGCAATGGCGTTGTCGGCAACAACACCCACCGGAAACTGGACGTCGAAGAGTTCCGGGGGTTCGTGCTTTCCGATCCGTACGCCCCGTTTGTTTTCATCGACGGCGCGGACGCCAAGGGCGCGCAGATGTTCACGCTGGCACATGAGCTCGCGCATCTCTGGCTCGGCGGCGGCGGCGTCATCAATTTCCGCATGATGCTTCCCGAGGACTTCAAAGAAGAGCGTTTCTGCGATCGCGTTGCAGCCGAGTTCCTCGTGCCGTCCGCCGAGTTTCAGGCCGCTTGGAACGAAGCGCAGTCGCACGAGGAGCCGTTCCAATATTTGGCTCGCCATTTCAAGGTCAGTCAGCTTGTCATCGCTCGTCGGGCGCTGGATTTCCGCTACATGTCCCGCGAAGATTTTTTTGATTTCTACGAACATCACCTGGAAACGGTTGCGGAACATGCTGCGCAACAGAAGTCGGGGGGCAACTTCTATGCGACCGCCAATCACCGTATCGGGCTTGCCTTCGGTGCGCATGTCGTCCGGGCAGCACGATCCGGACGGCTCTTGTACCGCGACGCGTACCGGTTGACGGGGCTGACGGGTTGCACCTTTGACAGATACGCTGAGAAGCTCAGCATTCGGCTGGGAGTACCGCTATGAGTGCTGCGCCTTTTCTCCTCGATTCGAATGTGTTCATCGAGGCACATCGACGCTATTACAACGCACGCATCTGCCCAGGTTTCTGGAAGGCGCTCCGGCACTTCCTCGGCACTCCGAGCGTGCTTTCCATCGACAAAGTCAGAGATGAGTTGGTTGAAGGCAAGGATGATCTTTCGAAATGGATTACCCGCTCCCTTGCTCCCGCGTCTTTCGTATCGTCAGGACAAGCCGCTGTTCTTAATCGGTATGCCGAAATCCAAAAATGGGCTGTTGCACAGAACCGTTTCACGGCAGCGGCCCTGCGCGACTTCGCCGACGCGGAAAAAGCGGATGCGTGGCTAATCGCCTACGCACTTGAAAACGGTTCTACACTTGTCACACATGAAGGCAACGATCCGAAACTCAATAAGAGGGTTCTAATCCCGGTCGTGTGCCGTGCTTTTGGCGTTCCGGTCAAAGATACTTTTGACATGCTTCATGAACTGAAAGTCCTATTCGATTGGAACCCATAGCTCCAAACGTGATGCTTTTTCTTATTTGATGGCCATGTAACCTTATGAAGACAACGGACGAGCACGCCTTCGAGTCCTACGTCGAGGAGATCCTGCTGAAAAAGAGCGGTTGGACGCGGGGCAATCTCGGCGACTGGGACAAGGAACTGGCGCTTTTCCCCGCGCAGGTGTGCGCCTTCATTGAGGCCACGCAGCCCAAGCTCTGGGCCGATATGCGGTCGCTGCACGGGGCGGGATTGGAGTCGGCGCTCGTCGTGGCTTTGGTCAAGGAGCTGGACGCCAAGGGTTCGCTCCATGTCCTGCGCCACGGCTTCAAGTTCTACGGCAAGCTCTTCCGACTCTCTTACGCCAAGCCCGCGCACGGCGCGAATTTCGACACCATCGACCTCTTCAACAAGAATTGCCTCACCGTCACGCGGCAGGTGCCGTGTCACCCCGGCGACACCCGCACGCTCGACATGCTGCTTGCCGTCAACGGGCTTCCCGTCGCGTCTATCGAGCTCAAGAATCCCGGCACCGGCCAGAGCTGGAAGAACGCCGTGTGCCAGTACAAGGCGGATCGCGACCCCCGCGCCCCGCTCTTCGCCTTCAAGCGGCGGGCGCTTGTCCACTTCGCAGCCGACCCTGACGAGATCCACATGACCACGCGGCTGGCGGGTGACAAGACGCACTTCCTGCCGTTTAACCGGGGCAGCCATCCCGGCGAGATCATCTGCGGCAAGGGCAATCCCCAGCATCCCTCCGGCTACCGCACCGGTTACTTCTGGGAAGAGGTGCTGGAACGGGGGAGCTTCCTCGACATCCTGCACGCCTTCATGTTCCTTGAGGTCAAAGAGGAGAAAGTCGACGACGGCAAAGGCGGCCACAAGAAGGTCACCAAGGAGACGCTGGTCTTCCCGCGCTACCACCAGCTCGATTCCGTGCGCAAGCTTGTCCGCACCGCGCGCGAGGAGGGGAGCGGACACAACTACCTGATCCAGCACTCGGCGGGCAGCGGCAAGACCAACAGCATCTCGTGGCTCTCGCACCGCCTCGCCAGCCTGCACGATGTGCGGGACGCCAAGGTCTACGACTGCGTCGTGGTCATCACCGACCGGCAGGTGCTCGACCGCCAGTTGCAGGACGCGATCTATCAGATCGAGCACGCGCAGGGCGTGGTCAAGGCCATCGATCAGGACGCCAAGCAGCTCGCCGCCGCGCTTGTCGACGGCACGAAGATCGTGGTCACGACCCTTCAGAAGTTCCCGTTCGTGCTGCGCGGGCTCCTGCATGCGGCGGGGGCGGAGAGCGCCGAGGCGGCGTCGGACGAGGAGAAGCGTCAGGCCAAGGCGTGGGAGGCGGAGATCGCCAAGCGCCGCTACGCCATCATCGTGGACGAGGCGCACTCGAGCCAGACCGGCGAGACCGCCCGCGAGCTGAAGGAGATCCTGGGCAAGTCCGCCAAGGCGGAGAACGGCGAGGAGGAGGCCGACTGGGAGGATCGCCTCAACCAGGTGATGCAGTCGCGCGGGCGGCAGCCCAACCTCAGCTTCTTCGCGTTCACCGCCACGCCCAAGGGCAAGACGCTGGAGCTGTTCGGGCGCACGGGGGCGAGCGGCACACCCGAGGCCTTCCACCTCTACTCCATGCGGCAGGCCATCGAGGAGGGCTTCATCCTCGACGTGGTCACGCACTACACGACCTACAAGAACTTCTACCGCCTCGTGAAGGCCATCGAGAACGACCCGACCCTGCCCAGAAAGAAGGCGGCGAAGGCGCTGGCCAAGTTCATGAGCCTGCACCCCGTGAACATCGAGCAGAAGACCGAGATCATGGTCGAGCACTTCCGCGGCACGGTGCGCGGCCTGCTCCACGGCAGGGCCAAGGCCATGGTGGTCACGCCCTCCCGGCTCCACGCAGTGCGCTACATGCAGGCCTTCCAGCGCTACATCTCCTCCAAGAGCTACTCGGATATCCGCCCGCTGGTCGCCTTCAGCGGCACGGTGAAAGACCCCGACTCGGGCATCGAGTACACCGAGCCCAACATGAATCTCGACTGCGTGAGCGGCAAGCCCGTCAGCGAGCGGCAGCTCCCGGAGCGCTTCGCCTCCTCCGACTACCAGGTCTTGCTCGTGGCGAACAAGTACCAGACCGGCTTCGACCAGCCGCTGCTCTGCGCCATGTACGTGGACAAGCGCCTCGACGGCGTGCAGGCGGTGCAGACGCTCTCGCGCCTCAACCGCAAGATCCCCGGCAAGGAGCCGCCCTTCGTCCTGGACTTCGTCAACGAGGCGGAGGACATTTATCGCGCCTTCAAGCCCTACTACGACGCCACCAGCCTCCAGGGGGTGTCCGATCCGCACAAGCTGGAGGAGCTCAAGCACGAGCTGGACAAGGCGCAGGTCTATCACCAGAGCGAGGTCGAGGCGTTCGCCCGCGTCTTCTACAAGCCGCTCGAAAAACAGTCGGCCCAAGACCACGCCCTCATGCAGCGCCAGTTGCAGCCCGCCGTCGACCGTTACAACGCCATCGAGGACGACGAGCGCCGTGACGCTTTCCGGGAGAAACTCGGCGGGTATGTCCGCATCTACGCTTTCATGAGCCAGATCATCCCTTACGCGGACGACGCGCTGGAGATGCTCTACAGTTTCGCCCGCTTCCTGCTGCCGCATCTGCCGCTCGACCGCGACACGGAGCGGGTGGTCATCAGCGACGAGGTGGGGCTCCAGTTCTACCGCATCCAGAAGACCTTTTCCGATGACATCCGGATCAAGGAGGGCGACCCCGAGGGGGTGAAGAGCCCGACCGACGTCGGCACCGGCACGTCCAAGGACGTCAAAGCCCCGCTCTCGGAGATCATCCAGGCGCTCAACGACCGCTTCGGCACCAGTTTTTCGGAAGAAGACCGCATCTTCTTCGAGCAGATCCGCGAAAAGGCCGCCCGCAACCAGCAGGTCATCGACACGGCGAAGGCGAACCCGCTCGACAAGTTCCAGCTCGGCATCAAGCAGATCATCGCCGACCTCATGATCCAGCGCCTCGGCGAGAACGACCAGATCGTCTCACGTTACATGGAAGACGCCGAGTTCCAGAACACGGCCTTCCCGCTGCTCGCCCAAGCCATCTTTGAATCTATTCGCGAGCGCACTTGAAAAATCGTCCCGATGTTGGGGGACTGAAGTTTGACGAACCCCGCGTGAAACGTGTATGGTATCCCTGTCAGTATGAAGATGTGGGGGATCTATGCGTTTGCATGGTGAGATCGCGCGATAAGCGCGCGCATGGCATGCGCGAAGGGGAGCGTGAATCCATGAGGTGGATCGGAGTGTGTGTGCTCGGCGTTTGGTGCGCGGCGCAGGCGGCCTGCGCGGCGGCGCCCGGGGTGAACGTGGTCAACAAGGGTTTTCCCGGACGCAACAGCCGTCAGGCGCTGGCGTTGCTGGAGCGGGAGGTACTGCCGTTCAAGCCGCAGCACGCGGTGGTTTTTTTCGGGATGAACGACGCGATGAACTCCGGCAACCTGGTGCCGCTGGCGGAGTTTGAGCAGAGCTTGGAAGTCCTCGCGGCGCGGCTGGCGGCCGGCGGGGCGCGCACGGTGGCGCTGGTGATGATCCATCCCGTGATCGAAGCGTATGTCAAGGAACGCCATCCCAAACATCCGCAGAGGGCCGACATGCAGGCGTGGCTGGCCGCCTACGATCAGGCGGTGCGGCGGGTCGCGCGGGCGCGCAAACTGGCGCTGATTGATTGGCGCGCGCGTGTCGAAAAGCAGAACAGGGCGGCGGTCTCTGCCGACAGCCTGCTGCGCTGCGCCGCCAACGGCGGGGGACGCGACGGCGTACATCTGACGGCGCCGGGGCAGGTCTTGCTGGGCCAGTGTGTTTTCGAGGCGGTCGGCGCCAGCGTCAAGGCCGGCGATACGGTCGTGTGTTTCGGCGACAGCCTCACCTTCGGGTCCGGTGTCAAAGGCGCCGGGACCACCGAAGGGGAGGCCTATCCCGCCGTGCTGCGGCGTCTGTTCGAGCAGCGCGGTCGCACCGCGCCCGGCACGCCGTGAGCGGACGATTTCAAGATGGATGAAACCAGAAGGGAAGAGCGATTATGTCAATACGCATCAGAAGCAAGCAGTCGGGAACGGGTGGCGCTGTGAGTCGCCGCGGATTTCTCAAACGCGCCGTAGCGGCCGGCGGGGCCGTCGCCATGCCGGTCTTGGTGCCGGCTTCAGCCTTGGGTCGTGACGGCGCGGTCGCGCCCAGCGAGCGGATCGTGATGGGCGGCATCGGGATCGGCGGACGCGGCTCGGCCGATCTGGGCCACGGCATTCTGCCTGAGAAGGATGCCCAGTTCGTGGCGGTCTGTGACGTGCGGAAAGACCGGCGCGAAGCGGTCAAGCGCATGGTGGACACCAAATACGGCAATCAGGATTGCGCGACCTACAGCGACATCCGCGAGTTCCTTGCCGCGCGCACCGATATCGATGCGGTGCTGATCGCCACCAGCGACCGCTGGCATGCCACGGCTTCGGTGCTGGCGATGCGCGCCGGCAAAGATGTCTATTGCGAAAAGCCCGGCTCGATGACGATCGCGCAAGGGCAGGCGGTGGTCGAGGCGGCGCGCCGTTACGCCCGCGTCTTCCAGACCGGCACCCAGCGCCTGAGCGAGGCGAACTTTACGGTGGCCAACGAATTGCTGCGCTTAGGCCGGCTCGGCGAGGTGCGCACGGTGCGCGCGCACATCGCCCCGTGGGACAGCGCCTACATGAACCGCGCCTGGCTGCCGGCCGAGCCCGAGCCGCCGCGCGACGAGCTGGACTGGGATGCCTGGCTCGGGCCGGCGCCGTGGCGGCCCTACAACCCGCGCTATGTCAAAGGCGGCTGGCACGGACAGTACGATTTCCACACGAGCTGCATCGGCGAGTGGGGCTCGCACACCTTCGCGCAGTGCCATGTGGCGCTGGGGCTGGGCCATACCGCGCCGGTCTTTTACGGCTACGTGAACAACGACTCCAGCGACGGCATGGTGATGCGCTTCGCCAACGGCGTGGAGATGGTGTCGCAGCGCGGCGGCTGGCACGGCTCGTGCGGGGTGCGCTATGAGGGCAGCGAGGGGTGGGTCGCCTGCGCCGACGGCTATCAGCGGCCGGAAGCCTCGCATCCGTCGCTGCTGGCCGACTACGCCAAGCTGGTCAGCGACTATCAGGCGCGCACGGGACGCAGCATGGGCCATATGCGCAACTTCCTTGACTGCGTGCGCACGCGCCAGCAGCCGGTGGCCGATGCGTCGGTCATGCACCACTCGATGGCGGCCGTGCATGCGGCGAACATCGCGATGTGGCTGAAACGCGACATGCGCTTCGATCCGGCCAAGGACGAATTCCTCAACGACCCCGAAGCGAACCGCATGCGCTCGCGCGCGATGCGTCAGCCGTGGCAGATCTAACCCTCGAATGCGAATCCAGGAAACGTATGAAAACCATTGCTTCTTTTTTGTTTGCGTGTAGTTTGAGCCTGCCGCTGCTGGCGGCGGAGCCGCTGACCGAAGCGGCGCTGATCCAGGTGCTGACCGGCGCGTCATCGCACCATCAAAAAAATGATGCCTGCATCGAACTCGGCCGCGTGGGCACCCAGGCGGCCGTGGCGCCGCTGGCCGCGCTGCTGGCCGACGAAAAGCTCGCCCACATGGCGCGTTACGCGCTGGAGACGATCCCGCACCCGTCGGCCGATGAGGCGCTGCGTGCCGCGCTCGACCGCCTGCAGGGGCGCCTGCTGACGGGCGTGATCCAGTCGGTCGGCGTGCGGCGCGACGCGCAGGCGGTGCCGGCGCTGGCCAAGCGGCTTGGCGCGGCTGATCCCGAGGTCGCGGCGGCGGCGGCCGTCGCGCTCGGCCGTATCGGCGCGCCGGCCGCGCGCGAGGCTCTGGCGGGCGCGCTCGGGCGGGTGCCCGCGGCTGCGGACGGCGTGCTTGCGTGCGCCGAAGCGGCTGCGCCGGCCGACGCGCGCGCGCTGTATGACCGGCTGCGTGCGGCGCCGGTTCCGCCGCATGTGAAGATGGCCGCCGTGCGCGGCGCGATCCTGTCGCGCGGCGCGGAGGCCGGGCTGCCGCTGCTGCTGGAGCAGCTCCGGAGCGACGACCCCGCGATGTTCAGCGTGGCGCTGCGGGTCGGCCAGGAGTTAGGCGGCGCCGGTGTCACGCAGGCGTTGGCCGCTGAACTGCCGCGCCTGCCCGCCGTCAAGCAGACCGGGGTGGTCGCGCTGCTGGGCGAACGCGGCGACGGCGCGGCCGCGCCGGCGCTGATCGCGCTGGTCGAGCGCGGCGAGCCTTCGGCGCGCGTGGCGGCCATCGCGGCGCTCGAACGGCTGGGCAGCGCCGCGGCGTTGCCGGTTCTGGCCCGCTTGGCGGTTTCCGCGGAAGACGCGCAGGTCGTGAAAGCCGCCCAGTCCGCGCTGGTCTCATTTGCCGGCCCGGAGGCCGACGCCATGATCGTGTCGCTGCTGGACCGGCCGGACAATGCGCTGCGCCTGCTGGGCATCGATCTGGTCGGACGCCGCCGCATCGCCGCGGCGGTGCCGCGCCTGCTGGCCCTGGCCGCCGCCGAAGACGCGCAGCTCGCGGCGGCCAGCCTCAAGGTTCTCGGCGACCTGGGCGGGGCGGACGAGCTGCCCGCGCTGCTGGCGGTTTTGCAGAAGACGACGGCGCTTGAAGCGGCCGAGCGCGCGGTGTCGGCGGTCTGCCAGCGGCTGAGCGTGCTCAAGCCCGGAGCGGTGTCTGTGGTGAAGGCCGTCTACGGCGTGCTGCCCTCCGGCCCTCAGGAAGATGTCACCGCCAAGGTGGCGAAGCAGATCAAAGACGGGGCGGCGGTGCTCGAAATCTCCAACGGCTCGTTCGGCGATTCGGCGCCGGGCAAGGTCAAGCAGTTCGAGATGACCTACACCGTCAACGGCGTGCCGCGCAAAGCCAAGGCGGGCGAAGGCGCCATGCTGCGGTTGGATGTCGGCGCCGCCGCGTTGCCGCCGCCGGTTTTCCAGGCGCTGACCGACACCTACGCGCGGTCGGCGGGCGCGCCCAAACTTGCGCTGCTGCGTGTTCTGTGCAATATCGGCGGCAAGGAAACGCTGGCGTTGGTGCGGACGGCGGCGGCCGGTGGCGACGCGGTGCTCAAAGAAGCCGCGCAGCGCGCGCTGTGCGACTGGCAGTCGCCCGACGTCCTGCCGGATCTGGAGGCGCTGATCACGGCGGACAAAACGGCGCGCATCGGTATCCTGGCGCTGCGGGCGTATGCCAAGCTGGTGCCGGCGCAGCAGCTTCCGGCCGAGCAGAAGCGCGCCGCGCTGAAACGGGCGCTGGAGTGGGCGACGCGCGACGAGGAACGCGCACTGATCCAGGCCACGCTGGCAGAAATCAAGTAAGTGCCCTCCCTGTCCACACTGTTCGGCGACCGGCTGGTTGCAGCGATGCCGCGCGGTGCTGGACGGCTGGCCTCGCCCAGCCTGCCCGGCGCCAGCGCGGCCTTGGCTGCTGCCGCACTGGCGCGGCACGCTCCGGCGCGCGTCGCCCTTGCGGTCACGCCCGGCCCGGCTGATCACGAGCGCGTCTATGCCGATCTTTGCGCTCTGGGCCGCGACAGCGGCGTCACGCCCGAGACCTTCCCGCCGGCTACGGCAGACGACACTGATAGCGTCGGCACACGCGCCCGGGTGATCTCATCGCTGGCCGCGCGCGCCGCCTGCGGAGAGTCGTTGCGTGCTGCGCCGTCTGAGCGATGCGCGACGGTGATTGTCACCTCGCTGCAGGCGCTCATCCAGCCTGCGCCGGCGCCAGAGGCGCTCGCGGCAGCCTCTCTGAACTTGCAAGTCGGTGAGCGTTATGCGTTTGATGACGTCGTCGCGCGTCTTGTTGCGGCCGGCTACGAACGCAGTGCGGATGTGGACGCACCGGGACGGATCGCCGTGCGCGGCGGCCTGCTCGATGTCTGGCCGCCCGCCGCGGCCGCGCCGTGGCGCGCGGAATTTTTCGACACGGAACTGGAATCGCTGCGCACCTTCGACCCCGTCACGCAGTGCTCTACTGTCCGCGGTACCGCCGTCTGGCTGCCGCCCTGCAAGGAGGCCGCGTTGCCGACGGCGCAGCTTATCGACCTGCTGCCGCCGGGCTGCGCCGTGCTTTGGTTCGATCACGACCGGATCCGCGCCGGCACGTTTTTCCTGCCTGACGACGTCCGCGCTCCGCTCTCGTGGGAAACGCTGCAGGCGCGCGTCGCGGATCGCGCACCCGCTTGGCAGCTCTACAGCGGCGATCCGCCGCCGCCGCACACGCCAGCCTTGGCACTGGAGATCGCGGCCTTGCCGGGGCTTGCCGAACTCGGCGCGGATGAGGCGCATCATCCGGAGTTGCTGATGCAGGCGCGGCAACGTTTGCTTACCGACTTCAGCCGCCGCGCGGAGGCTGGCGAGACCGTCTTGCTGTTCGCGGACACGCCGGGCACCTGCGAGTTGCTGGCGCGTGAGATCGGCCCCACTACGCGCGTGCAGATCCGCCGTGCCGCGCTCTCTGGCGGGTTTGCGACGCCGGGGCTCACCGTCGCCGCACAGCCCGACCTCTACGCAATCCGCAAGCAGTCTCTCCGACGCGCCCCTTCCGCCTCGGCCGCGCGCGGCGGGCGCGTTGAGAATGCCGCCGACCTTGAACCCGGCGACCTCGTGGTGCATGTCGATCACGGCATCGGACGCTTTCTCGGATCGACCGAGGTCGAGGTCGACGGCCAGCGTTCCGAGGTCTTCACGATCGAATACGCAGAGGGGGCCAAGCTGCATGTGCCGGTGTCCCATGCGCATCTGCTCAGCCGGTACGTGGGTGTCGCCGGACACCGTGCCAAGCTGCACCGTCTTGGCGGTCGGCGCTGGACACGCGAGAAGGCCGACGCCGAGCGCGCGGTGGCCGACCTGGCCGCCTCACTGCTCGATACGCAGGCGCGGCGGCAGGTGGTCGAAGGGTTGGCCTTCAATACCGAGCCGCCGTGGCTGCATGAGTTCGAGGCGTCGTTTCCGTACCAGGAGACCGTCGACCAGGTTAAAGTGATTGAAGAGGTCAAACGCGACATGGCTTCGCCGCGCCCGATGGATCGCCTGATCTGCGGTGACGCGGGCTACGGCAAGACCGAGATCGCCATGCGCGCCGCCTTTATCGCCGTCATGAATGGGCGGCAGGTCGCCGTGCTGGTGCCGACCACCGTGCTCGCAGAACAGCACTACGAGACCTTGACCGACCGCATGACCGCTTATCCGGTCAAGATCGCGGTGCTCAGCCGCTTTCA
>Ga0123326_1003664_pt1 | contig 10651 bp, 7 predicted proteins | sample BioC13SIPDNA_FD_89739 | JGI IMG/M metagenome (GOLD analysis project Ga0123326, IMG submission 89739) | Anaerobic biogas reactor microbial communites from Washington, USA - Biogas_R1_A C13 SIP DNA | ecosystem: Engineered > Bioreactor > Anaerobic > Unclassified | place: Washington, USA | collected...
CGGGTCAGCCAGGCGCAGGTCTCTGCGGCCCACGGCTACCACGGCATCAGCCTGATGCGGCGTTACCTGGGCGTTGGCGGGGAGCTGCCGGCGATCAGCGCACGCCGCTTCACCTCGCCGATCGTCGAGGGGCCGGGCCGCCAAGGTCCGCCCAGCCACGAGAAGGTGATCGAGGCCGGCCAGACCTTTACCTTTTTCGACTTTGGCGACCGCTTAGGGGTGATCGACTTCACAGGCGAGCAGTACTTCTCGTGGATTCGCGGGCAGCGGCTGCTCGTACGCGGGGAGCGCGGCGAAATCGTGGATGATCGCGCCGTCTATCTGCAGGATTATCGCACGCCGATCTATGTCGCCTTCACGCGCCACAGCGCCGGCGTCGACGGCAATCTGGAGGGCAACTACCTGAAGGGGATTCAGGCTGGAGGGCGGTGGTGGTACGTCAACCCGATGCGCCCTGCGGAACTCTCTGATGACGAGATCGCCGTTGCCGATCTGTTGCTGCGCATGGCGGATTACGTGAATGGAGGAGAAGTCGCTTACTCGCTGGCCGAAGCCTGCCAGGACCGTTACCTGGATATCCTGGCGGCACAGGCGCTGGAACGTGGAAAACCTGTTACGGCTGAGGTTCAGCCGTGGACGGAGGAGTTGACCAAACGTCCCGCGGTAGTGGCGTAACGCTGACTGTTGTATGGCCCCCGTCTACAGGCTCCGGCCTATGAAGAGAGAGGAAGGAGGAGCAATCGCATCAAACGCAGATGTAGGCGCTGGAGTCCATCACCCAATGACAACCCATGTTCAGAAGGATGGAAAAGACCATGAAGTTTAATAGATTGTTGCCGCTTACGCTTACGTTCCTGCTCATTGCCGGTCTGGCCCTCAGCGCATGCACGTCAGCGCCGAGCCAAGAGGCCGCGACCGGTCCAGAGGCCGCTCCGGCGGCAAGCGGTGAACAGGTGACTTTGCGCTATGCTCTCTGGGACGCCAATCAACTGCCTCCCTACGAGGCTTGCGCCGAGAAGTTTATGGAACTGAACCCCAACATCGCCATCAAGATCGAGCAAAGCGGTTGGGGCGACTACTGGCCCGACTTGCAGACCGGGTTCGTCGCCGGCACGGCGCCGGATGTCTTCACCAACAACATCTCTAAGCTGCCCGAGTTCGTGAGCAAGGGCCAGGTGATTGACATTCAACCGTGGGTGGAACGAGATGGCGTGTCCGTCGACCAGTATATCGGCGACCTGGCGGACCTCTGGGCCAAGGAGTCTGCACGCTACGGCTTCCCCAAGGACTGGGACACGGTCGCCGTCTTCTATAACAAGGCTATGCTGGAAGAGGCGGGCATCGATCCGGCCGTCATGGAGGATTGGACCTGGAACCCGCAGGATGGCGGAACCTTCGAAGAAGCGGTGGCGAAGTTGACGCTGGACGCCAACGGCAACAACGGTCTCAGCCCCGATTTTGACCCGGACAACGTCGTGCAGTACGGCTTCATCACAGAGAATTCCAGCGCCGACGGTCACACCCAGTGGAGCCACTGGGGGGTGAGCAACGACTGGTATTACAACGACGGGCCGTGGAGCGACCACTACTACTACGATGATCCGGCCTTCATCGAGGCCATTCAGTGGTATGCGGACCTTCATCTGGAAAAGGGCTACTCGCCGCCGTTTGAGGATACCTCAAGCCTGGGCAAGAGCGCGCTCTTTGCCGCCGGCAGGGGTGCGATGACCACCGACGGTTCGTGGATGATCAACTGGTACGCCGAGAACACCGACTTCGAGATTGGCTTTGGGAAATTGCCGATTGGGCCTGAGGGCCGCAAGAGCATGTTCAACGGCATCTCCGACACCATCTGGGTGGGCACGGAGCATCCGGATGAGGCCTGGGAGTGGGTGAAATACCTGGCTTCGTCCGACTGCTTGGACAGCGTCGGCGCGTCGGCTGTGGTGTTCCCCTCCATTCAGTCCGGCGTCGACGCAGCGCTGGCTGCGTTTGAAGCGAAGGGACTGGACGTCTCTGCGTTTACGGAGGAGGCGTTGGACCCGGAGGGCACGTTCCTCTATCCGGTCACCGATCACGCCTCGGAGATCGTCGCCATCATGACGCCCGTGCTGGACTCGATCATGTTGGGCACGGCTACCGCGGCCGATGTCCTGCCAGAGGCGAACGCGAAGATCAACGCACTGTTTGATTAACCGCATTCAGTTACGCGCTTGGTTACGCGCTTGAGTTGCTAATCTGCGGAGGCCGGCCCAGCACTGGGCCGGCCTCCGGCGTTACAGAGCGTGTGACGGGGCTGCGGTCGGCGCGGCGGCGAAAAGCGAAAAGTTTTCGGTTTTGCCGGCAGGAAAAACGAGATTCTTCAGCTCGCTGCGCTCGCTTCAGAATGACAAAATGACGTGTGACGGGCAACCACAAGGGTTGCCCCTACGGGTGATGGGTGATGGGCGGACGCGCCGGCCTAGCTAGCGAGGCAGCCTGTAGCGGATCTCGAGTGTGGCGCCTTTCCCCTTGGGCGGCGCATACAAGATCGTATCGCCGGCGGCCATCGCGTTGCGCATAACGTCACAACACACCGGCATGCGATGATTGTGCCCTGGATAGCCGCCTACCTTGCGGTGTAAATCGCCTGCTTTTAGGTCTACAAACGAATGACCCTCTTCCTCCGCCAACGCAAAGATTTCATTGAGCGCCGCCCGGAAGTCTGATGTAGTGGTCACCTGGGAGGAGGCCAGCGCGGCCACGCAGTTGAGGGCGGCGCGCAGGCTGCCGGGGTCGGCTACGCCTTGCCCGGCCTTGTCGAAGGCCGTGCCGTGCGCCGTGGTGGCGCAGTAGACGGGCAGCCCGGCGAAGACCGTCGCCCCGTCCCAGGTAGCCAGGAGCTTGCGGGCGATGTTGGCCTGGTCGTGGTAGAGGCAGAGCACGGCGTCGAAGCCTTCGGCCGCGGCGCGGATGAAGAGGGTGTCGGCCGCGAAGGGGCCGTGGGCGTCGATGCCGAGGCGTCGCGCCTCGCGGATGGCGGGCGAGATCTCGGCGCTCTCTTCGTCGCCGAAGAGGCCGCCTTCGCCGCCGTGCGGGTTGAGCGCGGCCACCGCGATCTTGGCGGCGTCGCGGCCTACGCCGCGCAGTAGCGCATCCAGCCGGCGGATGGCAGCCAGCACGTGCGGGCGCGTGATTTTGCCGGCGATGTCGCGGAAGGCGATGTGCTCGGTGACGGTCGCGGTCCAGAGCTTGCCGACAAGGCCGGCGATAAAGGTGTCGCGGCTATGCGTCACGTCGGCTAGGTAGGAGAGCTCGTCCAGGTAGTTGTAGCCGGCGAGGTGGAAGGCCTCTTTGCTCATGGGCGCGGCGACCATGCCGTGGATCTGACCGGCCTGGCCCAGTTCTATGCCCGTCTTGAGGCAGAGGGCGGCGGACTGGCCCATCTGCGCGTTCATCGTCCCCCAGGGGGCGCGGCCGGCAGGGAGCCCTTCGGGGCGCAGCACCTCGACTTCGCCGGGGGCGAAGCGGGCGCCGGCTAGGTCGTCGACGGGCCGGAAGTGCAGGGGGCTGCGCAGCGTGTTGGCGATCTCCTGCATGACGGACAGGTCGCCGATGACGAAGGGGCGGCATTTGCGGTAGACGGCTTCTTCGGCCAGGAGTTTGACGACGAGCTCGGGGCCGATGCCGGCAGGGTCGCCCATGGCGAGGGCGATGATGGGCAGTTGCATGGTTGCGCCTTTCGGGTTGTGAGCCGTGCGGTTTGTCCCGATTGTACCGCAAGGCGGCGGGAATCGCGAGTCAGGCGTCACACGTCATGCATCATCCGTCAAACCTGACTCGTGACGTTCCTGGGATCGCCGGCATCTTTGCCGGCATTCTCGCCGGCGCTTTTGCCGCCAGGGATGGCGGCGTTCCCGGTGCGGACCTGGGCGGCGGGCGCGGCATTGACTTGCCCCCCGATGTGTGCTAGGGTCGTGCACCAAGTTGCGCGCCCCCCGACGTTTGCACAGCCGCGTCGAGCCTCCATTGACCGAACCGCATCAACCCGCCTTCTAAGCTGCCAGGACATTGCCGCTGCATGTCCCGTTCGACCTACGGCCCGGTGCTGTGCCGGACGGGGTGCGCGCCGGGCGGTGAGGCTTAGCGCTGCCACACGGCGAGCGTATGGCCCTTGGTGCAGGTGTGGGCAGGAAGGAGGCATGCAGATGGCGGCAGACACAAGAACTGCCGAGCGGATTGCGGGGTACTGCGCTTTGTGCGTCTCACGGTGCGGCGCGATCGCGGTGGTGGAGGATGGGCGATTCACGGCGCTGGAGCCGGATCCGTCGCACCCCACCGGCAAGGCCCTGTGCGCCAAGGGGCGGGCGGGGCCGGAGCTTGTCTATCACCCGGAGCGGCTGCTATACCCCATGCGACGAACGCGGTCCAAGGGCGACCCCGATCCGGGGTGGCGGCGAATCTCGTGGGACGAGGCGCTAGATTTGGCGGCTGCCGAACTGCGGCGCTTGGCCGGCGAGCATGGCCCGGAGAGCGTGGCGTTCACGATGGCGTCTCCGTCTACGTCGGCTTCTGTCGATTCGACGGTGTGGGTGGAGCGGTTGATGAACGCCTACGGCAGCCCCAACCTGAGCGTGTCGATGGAGCTGTGCGGGTGGGGGCGGTATCTGGCTACGGTCTATACGTTCGGCGCCAGCGTGCCCGGCCTGTATATGCCCGACATCGAGCACGCCGGCTGCATTTTGTTCTGGGGCTACAATCCCGTCGTCGCCCGGCTGGCGCACGCCGTGTCGACCACAGAGGCGCTGAAGCGGGGGGCGCGGCTGATCGTCGTCGACCCGCGACGCGCCGGGCTGGCGAGCCGGGCCGACGTGTGGCTGCAGGTGCGCCCCGGCACGGACGCCGCGCTGGCGTTGGCCTTGGCGGGGGTGATGATCGAGCGCGGCTGGTTCGATCAGGATTTCGTTCGCCAGTGGACGAACGGCCCGCTACTCGTGCGTGCGGACAACGGGCGTCTGCTGACCGAGCCCGATCTCACGGCGGCAGGCGGCGATCAGCGCTATGTCGCGTGGGACGAGGCGCGGAAACGCCCCATGCTCTACGACGCGGGCACGCGGCGCTACGAAGGGGAGAGCGCCGACCTCGCTCTTTTCGGCGAGGTTGAGATCGAGACGCTGCAGGGCAAGGTGATTTGCCGGCCTGCGTTCGACCTCGTGGCGGAGAACTGCCGGCGATTTGGGCCGGCGCAGGCGGAGGTGATCTGCGGCGTGGGGCGCGACCGGATCGAGGCCGCGGCCCGGCTGCTGTGGGAGGCGCGGCCTGTGGCCTATTACGCGTGGAGCGGCGTGGAGCAGCAGACCAACGCCACCCAGATCGCACGGGCTATCGGCCAACTCTACGCGCTGACGGGCAGTTTGGACGTCAAGGGGGGCAATGTGCTGTTTGAGGCGGCGCCGGCGGCGGATATGTCCGGCCGCGAGTTGATTCGGGCGGAGCAGGGGCCGGGCGCGCTCGGTCTGGGCGAACGCCCGCTCGGCCCGTCGCGCTGGCGGCATGTGACCAGCGACGAGATCTACAGCGCCATCCTGGAGCGGCGGCCCTATGCGGTGCGGGGCATGGCCGGCTTTGGCGCCAATCTGTTGCTGGCGCACGCCGATGGGCGCCGCGGGCGCGAGGCGCTGGCTGCGCTCGACTTCTATGTGCACGCCGACCTGTTCATGAACCCGACGGCAGAACTGGCGGATGTGGTGCTGCCGGTGGCGAGCGCGTTCGAGCGGGAAGCGCTCAAGACGGGCTTCGAGGTGAGCGCGGAGGCGCAGGCATTGGTGCAGTTGCGCCGGCGCGTGGTCGAGCCGCGCGGGGAGGCCCGGTCCGACACGGAGATCATATTTGAGCTGGCGCGCCGGCTTGGGCTGGGCCGGCATTTCTGGGACGGCGACATCGACGCGGCGTACCGCGCGCAACTGGCGCCGTCGGGCATTGCGCTGGAGACGTTGCGGGAGAACCCGGGCGGGGTGCGGGCGCCGGTGCAGACGCGCTATCGCAAATTCGCCGAGGAGAAGGACGGCGCGGCGCAGGGCTTTGCCACGCCGACGGGCAAGATCGAGCTGTATTCCGAGACGCTGTTGGCAAACGGCTACCCGCCGCTGCCGGAGTATGACGAGCCGCTGGTCAGCCCGCGTTCGCGGCCCGATCTGGCCGAGCGCTACCCGCTGATCCTCACCAGCGCCAAGCATTCGCTCTTCTGTGAAAGCCAACACCGCGCGCTGCCGAGCCTGCGGCGCATGGCCCGCGACCCGGAGGTGGAACTGCATCCGGCGGACGCAGCCGCGCGCGCGATCGTCGCCGGCGAGTGGGTGCGGATCGAGACGCCTCTGGGCGCGGTGCGGGCGCGCGCCCGCTTGAATGACTCGCTGGCGCCGGGCGTGGCCTGCGGGCAGCACGGCTGGTGGCAAGCCAGCGAAGAGATCGGCGCGCCGGGCTATGACCCGTTTGGCGCGGACGGCGCCAACCTGAACCTGATCATCGGCAATGACGCCATCGACCCGATCAGCGGCTCGGTCCCGCACCGGGCGTATCTGTGCCAGATCAGCCGCGTTGAGTAGGGGCAGGCCTTGTGCCTGCCCGCCACACGCCAGGCGTCACACGTCAGGCGGCGGGCTTGGAGAGGAATACCAGGGTGACGCGCTCGCTGAGGACGCGGGTCTCGGTGGGGACATAGCCGAGGCGACGGTAGAGGCGCAGGTTGCCTTCGCTGCGTGCGCCGGTGAACAGTTCGTAGCGCTCGACCTGCGGGAAGAGGGCCTCGATGCGCGCCATCAGCGCCGTGCCGATGCCCTGGCGCTGCCGGTCGGGGTGGACGACGAGGCGCCCGATGGTGCAGACGCCGCCGGCGGCGTAGGCGCGCACGGAGCCGACGATGGCGTCGCCGTCCACGGCCTTGAGCACGGTCTGGGTGCGGCAGTCGTCCTCCATCTCGGCCTGGGTTTGGCGCAGGGGCGGGATGCCGTAGTCCTGGTATAGCTCGGCTTCACTCTGGTAGGCGAGCCTCTGCAGGGCGAGAATTTCGGCGGCGTCTGTGACCTCGGCAGGCAAGATGTGGATCATAGCGGGCTTCCTCGCTGGTTAGGGTGGATACGCTTGCCAGAGGCGTCATGCCCCTGTCATTCTGAAGCGAGCGGTAGCGAGCCGAAGAATCTCGGCGCACCCGAGGCAGAGACCCTTCGCTACGCTCAGGGTGACAGAAATGACGCCTGACGCATGACGTGTGACGCCCGCCGCCTACACCTTGTATTGGCTGAGCGAGGCATCGCCGGCGGCCGCGCCGACGGGATACATGCTCGTCATCCAGTGGTAGAAGTTGTCGCCGGCGGCGCGCAGGTCGTCGTACAGGCGTCCGTACAGATCGCGGCGCACGTCGGCGTAGGCCGGGTCGTCGATGCGGTTGACCATCTCCAGCGGGTCGTCGACCAGGTCGTAGAGTTCGTCGATGTCGGGCGGGTTGACGACCAGCTTGTGCGTAGCCGTGCGGATCATGCGCTGCGGGTAGGGGAAGTGATGGCCGTGGAACTCGGCGATGACGTGGTCGCGCCAGCCGGGCGGATCTTCGCCGCGCAGCAGGGGGACGAGGCTGCGCCCGTCGAAGTGCTCGGGGACGGGGAGGCCGGCCAGGTCCAGGAAGGTGGCGGGCAGGTCGACGAGGTTGACGAAGCGCTCTTCATCGGCGCGGCGCCCGCCGGGCAGGCGCATGATCAGGGGCACGTGATAGGTGTCGTCGTACATGGCCGGGCCCTTGTCCTGCATGCGATGGCTGCCGGCGAAGGCGCCGTGGTCGCTGCCGTAGACGACGACGGTATCATCGGCTAGGCCCAACTCGCGCAGGGCGGCGAGCAGGCGTCCGACCTGTTCATCCAGCAGGGAGACATAGCCCCAGTAGGCGGCGATGATGCGGCGCCAGTCGTCGGGCGTGAAGCTGTCGAAGGCCCAGTGCGCGGCGTAGTGGCGCTGCACTTGCGGCTTGCCCTCGAGGGTGTCGGCCATCGTGGGCGGCAGGGGGATGTCCTGCGGCGCGTAGCGGGAGAAGACCTCGGGCGGCAGGAAGTAGGGCAGGTGCGGGCCGAACCAGTGGCAGGCGAGGAAGAAGGGCTTGTCCTCGGCGGCGTAGGCGCGCATCTGGCGGATGGTGCGTTCGGTGATGAAGGCGTCGAAGAGGCCTTCGGGCGGGCCGTCGTAGAGGCCGGCGATGACGTTGGCGGGCTGTCCGTTGGGAAAGCGGCCGCGCACGAGGTCGCGCACCTCGAAGGGGGGCAGGCCCTTTTCTTGCAGATAGGCCTGGTATTCGGGGTGCTGGACGGGCGGGGCCCAGCCGGGGAAGTGGGGGCCGTCGAAGGCGTACTCCTCGGGGCCGCGCTCTTGGCCGACGTGCCACTTGCCGAAGGAGCCGGTGTTGTAGCCGGCCTGGCGCAGGTAGGCGGAGTAGGGGACGAGGTCGTCGGGCAGTTCGGTGAGGTAGCCGACGTTGCGCTCGAAGTTGGCGAGCAGGCGGTGGCGGTGCGGCATGAGGCCGGTGAGGATGGAGCCGCGCGCCGGCGTGCAGATGGAGGTGGGCGTGTAGGCTTGGGTGAAGCGCACGCCCTCGGCGGCGAGGCGGTCGATGTGGGGCGTGCGGCACACGGCGTTGCCGTAGCAGCCCAGGGTGTCGAGGCGCTGCTGGTCGCTGAAGAGGAAGAGGATGTTGGGTTGTTTGTTCATGATAGGGCCGATCTGGTTGGGCTAGGTGGTTCGTGCGTCGAGCGTCTGTCGTTCTGATGCGGGCGGCATCCCTGGGATGGCCGGCATCCTTGCCGGCATTCTCGCCTGCGTCTGTGCCGCCAGAGATGGCGGCGTTCCCGGCGCGGGTGACGCCAAACTACAGGGGGCAACCACAAGGGTTGCCCCCTGTAGTTTGGCTCTTTTGCGTAAGGGGTTGAAAAGGGATGCCCGATCAGTAGAATGGAGTTAGGAGCAACCGCTACTGAAAGGAGCATCCCCAATGGAAGATAGCACAAATGCGGGCAGAAAGCCATTGTTGCTGGTCAATCTGCTGAGACTGCTGCAGGCCCATCGTGCGGTGTTCAAGCAGGAGCGGGTCTATATGCGAGGGGTGGCGTTGGTGCTGGCGGAAGTAATGGCGTTTGGACGGCATACGGTGACACAGTTGTTACAGGTGTTAGGGGTGACGGAGGGGGACTGGAGCAGTTGGCGCCGGTTGTGGAGCAAGCCGCGGGTGGAGGAGGAGCGGCTGGCGCAACAGCTTGTGTGCGAAAGCCTGGTCCATGTATCGAGTGAGGAGTACTATGTGATTGGCACGGACGGGACGCAGATTCCCCGTACGAGTGGCCGGATGCCTGGAGTGAGTTGGCTCAAGTCGCCGCGCACGCCGGTCTTCTCGCCTGGCATTCATCGGGCGCAACGCTTCGTGCATGGTTGTTGGTTTACGCCGATGGCCAACGGGTATAGTCGGGCGATCCCTTTACGCTTTGTGCCGGCCTTTCCGGCTAAAGCCAAGGCGGGGCTTGTGGCGGCCTGCAAGGAGTGGGAGGCGGGGATAGCCTTTGTGCAATGGCTGCGGATGCAACTCGACTGTCTTGGCCGTGAAGCCCAACCGGTCCTCTATCTGGCTGACAGCAGCTATGAAACGGCTGAATTGTGGAAAGCGCTTCCCCCGCACGTGACGGCGGCGCTGCGCACGGCGCGCAACCGCGCCTTGTACGCCTATCTGCCGCCCAGCCAACGCAAGCGTCGTCGCCTCTATGGGCTGCGCGTGGCGAGACCGGCGGACTGGTTTGTCCAGCGCAAGGGCTACACCACCTGCCGCCTGCTGATTCGCGGGCGGATGCGCCAGTTGCGTTACCGCTTGGAGGGGCCTGTGGTCTGTCGCGGCGCACCGGATGTGCCGCTCTTTCTGCTCATCGTGGGCGGCCAGACCACAGGCTCCTATTCTCTGACCTTGACCTTGCTCCTTTCTGGGATATCCTGTGTTATTCAACCTAATTCGTACAAAGTCGAGTCAGGGTGACAGCGTGCGCGCCCCAAAGATGAAATGCACTCTTACGCGTCAGGCGTCACGAGTCAGAAATGACGGATGACGGGTGACTCGTGACGGATGATTCATGGAGGGCAACCACAAGGGTTGAAGGGCAACCACAAGGGTTGCCCCTACGGGGCGGGGTGGGTGTTGGGCTGCGCGCATGGGCTTGGCGGCCAGGGCCAGCAGGCGGGTGAGGGTATCGCTCCATGTCTGCGTTTCGTATGTCATGGCGGGGTTTCCTCTACGCTGGGGCAGGGCTGCCGGTCCGACGGCCCTGCCCGTGTGAATGGGTAATGTGTTACGGCGAATACGACCTACGGTATTCGCCATTACCGCTTCGCTGGCCGACTGCGGGCCTAGGGCGTCTGTCCTGTCACAAGAATCATCGCCTCGCGATAGCAGAAATCGGGCGGGCATAGACAGCCAATCTCTGCCCGACCGAAAGAGAAAGACTATGGGCGCGTGTCCCACAAAGGGAGCCTTCTCCCTTCACTCAGCCACGAACTGGCCGACCGGCCCGCGGGTGGCGCGGGTGAAGCCCTCCACAACGTCGAACGTCTGGACGACGATGTCGCTCAGGGCGGGATCCTGGGCGACTGCCGC
>Ga0123326_1003680_pt1 | contig 10619 bp, 19 predicted proteins | sample BioC13SIPDNA_FD_89739 | JGI IMG/M metagenome (GOLD analysis project Ga0123326, IMG submission 89739) | Anaerobic biogas reactor microbial communites from Washington, USA - Biogas_R1_A C13 SIP DNA | ecosystem: Engineered > Bioreactor > Anaerobic > Unclassified | place: Washington, USA | collected...
CCCTGGATAGCGTAACGGGGAATAATTCACTAAGTTCACCTCTTTATTTACAGCATCCGTCACTTAAATTCGGTGTCCAAACTGGACACATTCTACTGCGAAATACAAAAAATATTATAATTAATCTATTATATATCAATTGCCCACATTTTTACAATATTCGCCCCGATTAAATAATCCACAATTCTTACAACTAAACTTTAGCACATTACACAGATGGCATCTGTAATCAGCATTTTTTCTCTATACAAATAAACAATCTGGGGGATTGTTTATTTTTCCATATAGCTATACCTATCCGCTTACCTTCCCGGCGCTCCAGCCTCAAGACAATTCCACGGTAACTGCTCCCCGCCTCTCATGAGCACCACCTCTTCCCCGCCGCACATGGCAACATACCGGGAAACAATAACGTCCACATATCCCCTATCAATTTCTATCATGTAACAGCTTCGGCCGGTCTGTTCACACGCAATCAGCGTAGAGCCGCTACCGCCGAAGGGGTCGAGCACCACATCTCCTTGCATAGAACTGTTGACAATGGGATATGCCATCAGCGCCACAGGTTTTGTTGTAGGGTGCAACTTACTCTTTGCAGGACGGTCAAAGTTCCAGACCGTGCGCTGCTTGCGATCTGCATACCAACGATGCCCGGCAGTAGGCTTCCAGCCGTATAGGATCGGCTCATAGTCAAACTGGTAATCGCAGCGCCCCATCACCGCCGAGTTTTTAACCCATACACAAGTCTGATGAGCAAAAAAGCCAGCCTCCGCAAAAGCCGTATGAAAACTCACAGTCTCCCGATCGGAGTGAAACACATAGATGCTTCCGCCGTCCTCAAGGCTTCCGTACATAGCTGTAAAAGCGTCCATCAGGAACTTCCTAAAGCATTCGCTGTTTAGGTTGTCGTTTTCAAAAGCACCTGCCACGCCCTCATACGCCACGTTATACGGCGGATCAGTGACAACAAGCGCCGCCGGCCGACCGCCCATAAGCGCCGAATATGTCTCGGGCCGAGTCGCATCCCCGCAGATCAGCCGATGCCGCCCGAGCTGCCAGACATCCCCCGCCCGGGTGAACGGCTCCTCCGGAGGCTCCTCATCAAAATCATCCTCCCGCACACCGGCAAGGTCGCCGCTGCGAAACAGCGCGGCCATCTCCGGTGCGTCAAAGCCGGTGACGGAAACGTCAAAGCAGTCGGTATCAATTTCCCGAAGCAGCGCCTCCAGCTTATCGTTGTCCCATGAGCCTGAAATCTTGTTCAGCGCTAGATTTAGAGCCTTCTCGTTTTTGTCGTTTAAGTCGACAACGACACAGTCGATTTCAGTCACACCCATATCCCGCAGCACCTTAAAGCGCTGATGACCGCCTATAATGTTCCCGGTCTGTTTATTCCAGATCACAGGCTCAACATAGCCGAAAACCTCAATGGAACGTCTGAGCTTTTCATATTCCGCGTCGCCGCTCTTCAGGTCCTTCCGCGGGTTATATTCAGCCGCCCTCATTTTGTCGGCGGCAATCTTCTCTATTTGCATATCTTCTCCTAAAAAATTGTTAACTGCTCCGGATTGCCGAGCGAGTGCTCCTTAACAATCTGATAGAGCTCCTGCCATAGCTTGTCTGCCTGGGAAAGATAAAGCATCGCGTTGCCGTAAAACTTCCGGGCAATACCGGAAAGGGTGTCGCCTGAGACGACGGTATAAGTCTGCGCCGCCGGCGCGCTGCTCCCCCTGTCCGCCCTGGGCTCATTCTTCGTTTCCTGTTCCTGAGTCTTGGGGGCTGCGAGCTGACGATACTGGCGCATATTGATCGTTGCGTAGACGTCTCCCGTCCCGTCCTGCTCTCTGCAGGTGATATCCTCAACGAGTACCGGCAGATTGACAGGCGTGTCGGACACAACGAAGCGCAGCACAGTGCGCCTGTCTATCCACGCCTCAAACTTAGCCACATACTGATAGGGAGAAAGGAACGTCGTCGCCTGAACAAATGCATAGCGCCGGGCAGGGAAAAGGGCGTCGAGCTTAAGATTTGGCAGAGTGCCGTATCCGGCCAGCGCCACATCCCCCAGCGTATGGATATTTACAGTCTCGACATTGATTCCATGAGAGATCTCGAATATCGGGGGCGTCACCGGAAGAATAAGCTCAGAATTCGCGGCCGTGTCCCTAAATATGATTTTCATATCCCTACCTCCGCTCAGACGCTGAGCTCTTGGGCGCGGATCATTTTCTCAACGATTCTGTTGGCGATCTTGTCAATATCCGCTTCCTCGCGCACATAGAAGGCGGCTCCTGCAAAGCTGACAGGCGCTCCCCCGCCCTCGCTATATAGTCTTTTATCTGGAAGTATTCAGCGAGATCCCCGTCGGCAAGGATGAAATTCCGTATCTCTTCCCAGGCTAATCGGGCCTGCTTTTTGCCCGTAGCCACACAGAAGAGTTTACCGAGCTTATACCCTCCAAAAGCCCCCAGATAGGAGCCGGTGATACCGTTTTCAAAGGTCTTCCCGTTTTGTCTTGCCACAGATTTGTATTTACGGCGGAACCGTCGGAGGTTATTTCTGTTTTTCCATCCCATTGGGACACCCAGATCAAAACACTGGCAGCCGTAAAGCTTTACAGGCCGGGGTTCCGGACCTTCAAGAATGGTCAAAGTTTCGGCAAAGTCCAGGATTTCCTCACTGCGGGGAGGATCCCAGTGATAAGGGAAGTCCGGAGATCCCACACGGGACAAGTCTCTAAGATGGCGCTCACAGGCAAGCCGATGAAGCCGGCAGCATACGACGTCACCCGCGGCGACTGTTTCGGCATAGGCCGTTGCCCGGTCAGGCTGCTTTATGACGACATTAGTCAACCTGTCTCCTCACCCTTCTCAAAGCGTGTGAATTTGTTTTGTTTCGGAGGCTCCGGCGCTTTGGGGATAACGAGCTTACACCGGGCGGATATGTTAAGACCCAGTGCCCGGGCGGTTTTCTCGCACTGGTCAAAATACCTGTGCTGCAGGTCGGAAAGCTCCTGCTCCAGGTCAAGCGCCAGCTCCTCATCGGAAACGTCGTCGTCTATAGGCGTTCCGTTTTCCTCTGCCTGCCGGCGCATACGCTTCGCCTTCTTCTTCGGCAGCTGGCGCATCTGCTTTGTGTAGCGCTCATAGAGGGAATGAGCGACAACATACCTGGCGAGTTCGCCGGTGTCCAAATTGGACACGATGTCCAGGGGAATGAGCTCCGCGGCAAGTCTGTTAAACTCCTCCTTCTGCTTGCTGTTCAGATATTTAGGTGGCTCAACTTTGTCCGCCGGCGCATTGATTTCGCTTGACCGCCTCTCGGCGATCTCTGCCTTTGTCAGGTGAGTACGGCCCTTGTACTCGATCAGGCTGACAGGCTGTCTCTGATTTGGCATAGATATCACCTCCCAAGAGTGAAAAATTTAATCAAAATTCCGTTGGTTTTGCCTCCCGCGCCCGAGGCGTGCACATGCCCGTGCGCCTGCGCCTGTAAGGCCCGTGACAGCTGAAAAAACAATTCGGCTTAAAGAGCTTTCCGGCACATCCCGGCTTGCCCTCTTCCCCCGCCGCCATCCCAAAACCTGATCGGGGACTTTTCTCCCCATGGCTGATGCCGCGCGGTGTTGCAAGACAAACTGTCGTACTTTTTCGGGTGCCCTCTCCCTAAGGCTTTTTCGCCCTTTTCTCCTTATGGTGACGGTCACAGCAGCCTCTAAGGTTCGACCAGCTCAGCCGGAGCGACCAGTCGATTGCAATCGGAACAACGTGGTGAACGTCTGTCGCCACCTGTATGTTATCCTCGCTTCGCTCTCCCCTTACAGCCTCTTCAACACAGTCCTCGCAGAGGTACCCGATTGACGCGAGATACGCGGCGCGCATGTTCTTCCAGGTCGCGCTGTGGTAGAAAGCATCGGCGCGAGGATCGCGAAGTCTAGCATCGTAGCACCTGTTCTTTTCGCGCTTGCTTTCAGGCTCTTTGACCAGGCATTCATCACACACAGCAGGGCGGTTAGGCGTAGGTCGGCCGCATCTGCTGCACAGCCGCAGCGTCATGCCTACCACCTCCAGAGAAAACAAAAAAGACCTAAGCTCCCAACAACTTGGGAATGCTTAGGTCTCAACGGACTCGACAAGCAGCGGCGCTGGGCTCACGGCCTCGGGCACGCTTTCGATATTCACAACATGTTCGCGTTTGCATTTCCGGCAGAACACCGGCAAACGTTGAGCCGTCGTAGCTGGCAATATGTGCATCAGCTTGGCTCCACAACTTGGACAGATTAGCCATCCATCTTCTATGCTAATTCTACTACATCTTGTGTTTGTTTGCAATACAAAACCGCTCCTTTCATTGATTTTTCTTGCTTTCTCCTAAAGATATACACAACCCCGAGTCAGAAAAATATAAGCTTTATTCTATTTTGCGCTTGGTATAGCGTGGAGCCCGGCGCTCCGGTTTTGTCTCTGGCAGCAAATAAGATATATATGAGTATTGCCCGTACTCGTTTGATTTAAAGTCTGTGTCAAGCGTGTGTGCACCGGGTGGAGCACACACGGTTAAGCCGTCGTCAACCAGTTCAGACGTTCTTATTGGTTTTGATAAATTACGTGATCCAACAAAGCCCTTATCGCCAACCGCCGTGAGTGGTGCCTCTGGATTCCGCTCACGAGCCAAGTACTGAGCTAGTTCGAGGAAGTCATCGTGATGGTAATACTCTGACCGGCAGATTTCTTTTATCTCAATGTTTGTACCCCATTCCCAGAGTGATCGGATCATTTCATAGTCCTTTTGCCCGGGAGTAGCATTGATAATCATATGGAAATGCAATCTCCTGCTGCCGTCGTCCTGCAGCTCATGCACAGCATATATGTATTTAAGTTCCTCACCATTGGTCCTCCGATATGCTCTCACGCGATCAAAGAACTTCTGAATAATCTTTTTTGCCTCGCGCCGGTTCGCAGGGAGATGCTCATCATCAAATCCAAACGTCACATATAAATCATGCCGGGTGAAGTTAGCAGCTATGAGCAGCTGCAGCTTTTTATATAGTGCGTTGAAATTCATTTTCTGCCGCGCAAGCGAGCTGCATTTATTCTTAGCTGCTCGAACCTTTTCCGAATCAGACGATTTCGCTTGCGTATAGCAAACGCTATATACCAGCCGCCCAGCCGTCATTGTGATCAGTCGTTTTGACTTGGCCAAGACTCTGCCTCCTTTTTATTTTTAGGGCGTGGTGTTTGGAATGAACACGGCTTTGCATCAGCGGCAAGACAATACGGATGCTTTAGAGCTATACACATTGGGCGACCTTGCGCATCTCGCTCGAAGGCAAAGCAGTCAATGTCCCGCCTGTCAGCGTCTGCTGCCAACTTGAAATTATCTCTCGACAATGTAAACGCCTCCTAATTTATAATGTAAAGATGCGGAGCACGCAGCTCCGCATCCCCCTTTTCTGTTGTCGTGTCCAATTTAGACACATTAGGTACCCAATTAGTTACACGCTTTCTCTGCACTTGGCATCAGTATCTAATGTACAGCTGTATTAGAAATACCCCCAACTATAGCACAATAGGGTTTGCCCCCTCAATCGTTTCTATCCAAACCGGCTCCCCAACCATCGCCCTTAACTCGTCCAGCGTCAATGGTTGCGGGTTCTCGCGCTCTTGCTAGGCTCGAAGGGCTATTTTTGCTTGGCTGATTTCGCAATCTGAGTACCCCGTTGATTTGTAGGTACATAGTTTATTTTCATGCGCCCAATCGCAAAAGCTGATTTCAGATATTATTTCGCTTACATCTTTAATTTTCATCGTTGCCCTCCTTTTCAAAATAAAACTCTACCTGACGCGGATTTGCGGTCACCATACCAAAACGTAGAGCATTGCGATATGTAACGCTATCTCTTTTTAGCACCTCCGGCCATCTTTCTATAGCCGACCTAAACTTTTCGAGCGTAAGCGACGATTTATAATTATTACAACTCCGACAAGCAGGGAGCATATTATCAATACAGTCAATGTCTTCCCCCGTGGCTTTATATGCATCGTGAAATTCCATTGGAATGACATGGTCGACTTGCATCTGATTTATTGATATTTCGCACCCGCAATAGGCACAACGACCGCCGCATTTGTCATAAACAGCAAGTCTCTCCGCTTTCGTTAGTTTTCGGCGTTTTGGCGGCTCATACATCACACTTTGCCCTCCTTTAACGCTGCTTCGGCTTCTTCGCGGGGTTTAACTCTTTTTCGTATGCAACCTTTGAACATCAGCGGTGTACAAATTCTTGAGTCAGCCCCAAAATCGTAAAGATAATTTTCACCATTTTCCCACAAAAAATGGGGTATCTTTGTGCCTGATATATGATGCGTTATTATTTTTACCTTGGGGTTTCTTATTTTTGCTTTTATAGCCTCTACAAGGCAATTCGAGTAAAAGTATCGGCTAATTTCCTTTAATTCATTTGACTCAGCCATTTTCACCGCTCCTTTCACTGCACTACTACTTACAGATTTTCGACTGCCGCTTAAAGCGCTGGCGGCTCTCAACAAGTACTGACTTAGCATCCTCATGTCCTTTTTTCAGCCGGGGCGGGCTTCGGTATTATTGGCTGTGAGCGCCTTTATCTATCCCCGTGGAATGAAAAGCTTTGGCAAAACGAGCGCCCGTGGTCAAAATCAAATTGGAGGACAAAGAATCTGCGTTTAGGGTGTATGTACACTACTCGTCCCGGCAGGGTCTTTGGCCGGTCCGGGTATTGATAGTCGACACCAAAGGACGGCGAATACTTGTTAACCACATCTCCAACTAGCATTTTGAGCCTCCAGCTTCTCACTCAGAACCGCCGTCGCGGCCTCAAGAGCGTCGGCCACCTCCGCCCAGTTAGATGCAAACTGCATTTTGGACATGCTCTGTGCCCGGCACTTCGCGGCCTCGGACCTCACCAGTTCAACCATTCTTCTTGTTATCAGTACTTCCACCAAAAACCTCCTGTACTTCTCTCTCACGAGCTCCGGTATTGAAAAGCGGCTCGGATATTTCATAAAGTCTCGGAGCCGGAGCAGCTTCGGCAGGTTTTCTCGCCGTGCGGTTCGGTCTGGGTTCGTCAGTGCGGTGACTCCTGTATGTAAATGTCATGCGTTTGGGCTCAAACCCGAACGTGAGCCGCCCTAGCTCGCCGTCCTTGCTTTTTGCGACAAACAGCTTACGGTCGCTGTCCGGAACATCGGGGTCCTCGGTATATGCCAGCTTGTCCCTTTCGTCATCAAAAAGGAGCTTATCAACATCATCGTGACAAGTGTGGAAGTAATGCTCAATGAGCACCGCTGGCATAGAGGTTTTTGCTAACACGGTAAAATGAGCCGTGTAGAGCTGTGAACCGAATAGTTCAACACCCTGCTCTTTGTATTGCGCGAGTAATAGTTTTGACAGTTATTCGCGCTTACCTCCGTTAGCATATATCCATGCAGTTAGCCCGTGTACTGTATCATTCCAACCGCCAGAAACTGCGTTTGAATGATCACTTATGTAGATATCTGCCTTAAAAGCGTTTGCTCTAGCAGCCCTTGTGCTGAGCGAGGGAGTTTCTTTCGCACTATTCTTTGTAAGCATAACCTCAAAGCATTCCGTCTGCTCCAGAAGATCCTCGACCCTGTTCGCCATGTCCCAAGCAAACTTGTACTCATAGTACCGTTTGTCCGGGCTACAGTTCAGCTCTGCTGTACCATGACCAGGATCAATAGCAACACGGAATTTTCTTTCTGGTTTTGCAACCTTCTCCCAAACGAGAAAATATGTTTGGTTATTCCGTTTGCGCTGTTTGGTAGTGTCAACGACACCTTCCGGACAATTAAAGTAAACAGAACCACCGCCATCAAAGATAACTATGTTTGCACAACCAAGGCATATCAGCTTATCTCTAGCTTCTGATAGCTTCATTGCTCCGTTTGTGTCTGAGGTAGCGAGAATGATCATCTCACCATTCGGTTTAGTGCCTACAGCCGGCCGGCTGCCCATAAGCGCCAAATATGTCTCTGACCGAGTCGCATCCCCGCAGATCAGCCGATGCCGCCCGAGCTGCCAGACATCCCCCGCCCGGGTGAACGGCTCCTCCAGAGGCTCCTCATCAAAATCGGCTTATTGTCTTCTTCGTCCTGTTCCTCCGCGCCCTTTTCAACATACTTCGTTTCGGTCTCATACAGGCGCTTTGCAAGCTCGAACTCTTTTTCAAGAGCATCCAGCTCGTCGAGAAGCCCCGCGACCTTCTCAGCGTCGCCATCTCCGAGCTTTTTGATTTCCGCAAGCTTGCCCTGCATTTTAAGGTAGATCTCGCGCATTTTTTTGTTCAAACTTTTTCCTCAATTCAACTATAGAATTTTATAAATTGGTTACCATACTCTGGGGTGAATACTATGAAAAACTATTTCGAAGGTTGGTATTTCAAAAACAATACCGGGGACAAGACAGTATCCTTCATTCCTGCCATACACGCAGATGCTGCCGGATACAAGACCGCTTCAATACAGGTGATATCAAACGACTTTGCTAAAATGATCCAATATCCGGCAAAGGAATTTAAAGCCGACCGCAATTACATGGTTGTGAGTGTTGGTAACAGTATTTTTTCGCGAAGAGGACTTAAGCTTGACATCGACGACAAGGATTTGAAAATCAATGGGTCTTTATTTTTTGGAGAGCTCACGCCACCCCTCTATGACATCATGGGACCATTCGCCTATGTCCCGTTTCTGCAGTGCCGCCACAGCCTGATCAGCCTTCGCCACTCTGTTGACGGGCAATTATGCATAAATGGACATGAAACGAAGTTCCAAAATGGAGTCGGCTTCATTGAAGGCGATCGTGGCTCCTCTTTTCCGGATATGTATATCTGGACACAGTGCAGCTTTGAAAACAATTCACTGATGTTGTCCGTAGCGGCTATACCTTTTCTGTGTATACAGTTTACCGGCATCATTGCCTCAGTTCTTCTCAATGGGAGAGAGTACAGAATCGCAACCTATCTTGGCGCTCGCGTCGTATCTCTGGATTACAATTCTGTTACTGTAGCTCAGGGGGACCTGAAGTTGACCGCAGAGCTCCTTTCAGATAACGGACAGAATTTACACGCCCCGGTCATGGGCGGAATGACAAGGCTAATCCGAGAAAATGTATCCTGCTGTGTAAGATATCTCTTTATGAAGGGCGAGAATGTGCTTTTGGACTTCGAATCAGATAGAGCCGGATTTGAATACGAGTGGACCATATCATAGATGATGAATCCACTTCTTTTATTAATTAAAAAGCCGATTGACCATTTAAAAAAATGTAGTTAAGGCGTCATCGTTTTTTACGATGACGCCTTAACTACACAAATGCTCATTTTGTTGTGTATTCAGAAAGATACTTTTGAAGTGAATTTATTTACATTGGATAAAAATGGTGAGGACTTTCAAAAAGCATTTTTTCAACTATATCAACTAACTCACGTCGTAAGGCATCGAATATATTTTCATAGTCACAAATTTTTCCAGCAGGAATTTCTGTCATCCCATTCTCAAATCCGCCGTTTTCTTTTCTACGTTCTTCAATTAAAATATATCGTTTTTCTTGCTCGACTTTTTCAATAATTGCGCCTACAGCAGGTTTTGCAAACGTAAAATATGGTTTATATTAATTGTATAGGGTTGATTATAAAATCTTTTATGTGCCGCTATGTACTTTAACACCTTGCGCAGTAGTGTAGTGAGGCCAACAGCCGTAATACTTAACAAACAACATCATAGCTCTTATTGGGTGCTGATGAAAGAATTTCCCCATCTTCCTTTGGGAAAACCACATTGTACTCTTTTTGTTCACCATTGAGCATTGTTACGCTCAGCTTTACTCTTGAGCTGTCACTGTTGGTTTTATATATTTCAATTACTCTTGCATCTGACAACATTATTACAATACTACTGCGAAGCCAAGCCCAGCCATATAAATGTCCTGCTATTACGCATATACAAAGCGCACAAATGACCCATTTGATTGCCAGCGCCTTTTGAGCTTTTACCGTTACTTTAAATAGTAGCACGCAGAGGCTAAAAACCGCAAAGGCTAAGATAACAGCTATCGGCCACATTTTTGTACCAATCGTAGCCCATGACAGGACTTCCAATACAGCAATGCAGAGCACTATCAGCCAAATATTCTTTTTAAGATAATTGTACACTGATAAAAACATATTTCACCTTGTTATTATGCATTTCCACTTACCCATTTTTATAACCTTTTACTACGGGGAAATAATTATATTTTACGAACCTTCAGTAGTTATACCAACCACCGTAAATGCTACCGTTTAATGATTTCATCTGTATTTCTGAATGATTATTATGTGAAAGCATAATATTTACAAAGTTTTTGTATTCATAAAATGTTTTCTTTATAAGATCATTGTAAACTTTTTCACCATAAAACAACGAAAACAGATTATTGCCTTTACCTATGGAAGGCATAGTGTGCTGCAAAGCGTCTGTAAGCATCCTGTGGCTTGGCGTGAAGCCCGAAGCCCTCCTTCACAGCGACCTTTGCGTTGTCGAAGATGAGCCGGTTGGGAACGCCGCCGAAGTGCTCAAACATAC
>Ga0123326_1003685_pt1 | contig 10607 bp, 7 predicted proteins | sample BioC13SIPDNA_FD_89739 | JGI IMG/M metagenome (GOLD analysis project Ga0123326, IMG submission 89739) | Anaerobic biogas reactor microbial communites from Washington, USA - Biogas_R1_A C13 SIP DNA | ecosystem: Engineered > Bioreactor > Anaerobic > Unclassified | place: Washington, USA | collected...
GGTTTTCCGTATTTTCCTTCATGTAACCAACCCCTTTTTGAAGGGTTCACGAGTTTTTGTCGTTCACTGTTTACCGTTACCCGCTTACGCAGTTGATCCTGCCTTCCCTGTTGCATGCCTTCCAGGTTTTATGTTTTGCATTCCCGTTCACCGTTGACCGTTTACGCCTTTTCAGGTTTCTCCCATACCACCAACGCTTTTTCCTTGGTGAACTTCTCCTCCAGTTTCTGGTACTCCTCGCGGGCAAGGACCAGGGTGCGGATCTTGCGGTCGATGAGTTTTTCGGCCTTTTTTGCCAGTTCCACAAGGTAGGCTTCGTCGACTTCGCCGACGAGGACGAGGTCGATGAGGCCGGAGTCGATGCCACGGGCGTAGTCTCCGGTGACGAAGGCGAGCTCCACGTTCCCCAGGCGCGAGACGACCTGCTCGACCAGCCTGTCGAGACCCACCGTCTTGGCGACGATGCGCTGGATCTCGGGGAAGAGGGGGTGCTTCTTGTTGGCGTTGTAAAGGATGGTGCGGCCCTCGGCCCTGGAGTCGAGGATGCCGGCCCTGGAGAGGCGGTTGAGCTCCACCCGCACGGCGTTGGTGGACTCGCCGAATTCGTCGGCCAGCCCCCGCAGGTATGCGGTGGTGTCGGGGTTGATGAAGAATTTGAGGAGCAGTTTGATGCGTGTCTTTGATGTTACAAAGCTGTCGAGCATACGACCTCCAGGGGCGTGAGACGTTAGACGTGAGACGGGAGACGTGAAAGCACAAAAACGTGAGACGCAATAACAAAAACCCAAAACCAGGGCTTCTCACCACAGGCAAACCCAATTGGGGTCAGACCTTGATTTTAACCAATTGCGCTACAAAAACCCAACTGCGCCAACCGTCAACGGTAATAAGGTTCAACACAAAGAGTAAATCGAAAAATTCAAAAGCGTAAACGGTAAACAGTGAACGGTGAACGGTGAACGGTAAAAACAACCGCAGGATCAAGGCAAACCCTTCTCACCACAGAGTACGCAGAGGGTGGGGCCGCAGAGAAGGGCAAGAAATATTTTTGTTAGGATCAAGTGGAAATCCAAACCTTTCCACCGCAGAGGACGAGTTACGAGTTACAAGGTGCCCCAAGCGGAGCGCCAGGGTGCGACTTACAGACCCTATTACGAGTAATTTTATTGCTCATGGAGGATAAAGGCAAGTGCGTAAACGGTAAACTGTCAACGGTGAACGGGAAAAGCCAGAGCCAAACCTTTTCATCCCAGACAAGGTATCGTTGATGGCAAACCGTCGGATCAGTTCCGAATTGCAGAGAATGAGTTGAAAAAAGCATGATCTTCAGGGACAGGAAGTATTGACACACCTTAGCGAGGAACCACGTTGATGCTGTCTTCAAGGTCCTGAAGTGTTTCCAATATCATGCCAAATTCAGGGGCCTCGCCAAATATCATGGTCTTCATCTGCTGGTAATCTAATTCCAGGGTTCTTATCCTTTCCCTGGGAGGTACCAACTTCATCGAACCGGGTTTTGCTGAATCGTACGAGGCCCACCCACAGGGATAGTATTTCTTTTTGAAGGAAACCACTTCTTCCAGCAGGTCTACTCTTTCCAGATAGTTCTGTCTTTTTGAAGAGACAGCCATCCGCATAAGATCATAGTAGTGCCTGGAATAACGTATGGGCTGATCTTTGCGGGCAGGCCTATGGGCCTCCTGATGAAGGATCGTTGCTTTTTCCCAGAAGGTCCTCTTATCACTTATTGCCCTTACGGTGATACGAGGATTAGAAAACAGGTCCGGAAATGCTTCAGCCGCGTAAGGCGTGATGGTGAATTTATCATTAGGCTCCCAACCGGCAAGGGGACCAATTTCCAGGCGTATCCCTGGCCTCAAGTAGGGGTCCCTAAAACTTCGGGGGTAGGTGATCTCGATCACGTCAGGTTCATCATCAGCGATCTTTGTCTGCACTATCTCCCCAAGAGCCTTGCGGACACTATCGTGAAACTCTTCTTTTAGATACTCTCTTGATACTTCGACGCTTTCTTTGTTGAACTTGTCCTGCCCGGTTTTGCTGCGTTGGGCTTCGATAGGGCCCATTTTTTCTTTTAGCATCTCCCAATTCAGTATCAGATCGATATCTTCTGAAAAACGTTCGATCAGGCCAAAGACTTTTGAAAGGGTGGTACCACCTTTGAACATGATCTGTTCACTGACAAGGGGATCTGAGAAAAGGCGGTCCAGCACCCAGCATGTCCAGTAGTCCTTTTCGACAACAATGGGGGCAACCTTCATTTTGGTGGAAGTTTCCCGGCAGAGGTCTTCTAGATCCCGGGCAGAGAACATGTCAAGATGCGGCATTATGTTCCTCCCTGCAGATCTTTCGGATAGCGTCGTAGATCCACTTGGTAACGTTTCGAGTATCCTCAAGGACTTTTCTCCTCATCCCTTCCGGGAGCCATGCCCTAATTTTTTCTATAGCCCTGTCGTCTATAGCATTTGGACCAAGGGCCCTCAGTCCCTGAACGACAAGAACGCTTTCGGAGCATCTGAAGGATGCTTCTTTCACGGCAACTTTTCGGAAAGAAATTTCCGTACCCCCGATCCGGAATTTCCGGTATGGACCATCGGAAAGATATTCGTACCTGGCGGGGACCTGGGTGGATATCCCCATCATGTTGAGAATGACGTTTCCGTTCGGGATTATCCGCCACCCGAATTTCCTGGCCAGGGCATGGGCAGCCTGGTCGATGTCAGGGCTCAGGTTTGACTGGAGAAGGTTACTGTACCTGGGAAGATCGTAAAGTCCACGAGCCACCCTTCGGATTTTGCCCTGTTTTTCCAGCCTGTGAAGGGTCACATGAACGGCTTCCGAGGAACCAAGCCTTGACAGGTCTTTGGGAGAAAAGATCCAGCCTCTGCCCTTTTTATTTATTTGATCTTTTATTGCCCTGGTTATGTTTTCAGCCATTTTTGCCACTCCTTTTGTAAGTATTATTATACAATTTTTATTACATATGGCAAGAGAGAGCAGGAGGGCAAGTTTGAAGGGTGAAGGAAGACCTGAAACAAGGAGGCAGGCGTCAGGCAGCAGGCGACAGGAAATTCAAAACCAAAACCTTTTTTCACCGCAGGGGACGCAGACGCAGCCCCTCATTGAAACGCTTCGGGAGGCTTTGCTCTGCCCTAGCTGGCGTACCGCCAGCGTAGGGTAGAAGAGCTATTTTTTAGGTAAGCCAAGGCAAAGACCTAAAAATATTTGCACCACAGACAATGCACCTCGTTGGATCACCCCCCTCGTTAATGCACCTCCCTCGTTACAGCACCTCGGGACCTTGTCGGGACTATGTCGGCAGGCTTCGCTCTGACCTGGCCGGCATGCTGTCGGCGTAGGGTAGGGCGCAAAGTAAAGGCAAAAGCAAGGCTTCAGTAGGCGGGAAGAGCAGGATCCGTATATCGTGAATCGTGGATTGTCATTCTGAGGAATGAAATGACGAAGCGGAACGTCCGCCCACCGGCGGGAATCTGGTCCTGGTTTCAATGCAAAACCAGATCCCTCGTTTTCGCTCGGGATGACAACAGAGGCAAATGCAGATCTCCGCCGGTGAGCGGGATTCGAGATGGCAACAAAGACAGGGACCTGAACGTAGAATCGGACCAGATATTGAGTCTCAAGCGCCCTGATGACCATGTTTTTCGGCATTTCCCAGCAGATAAAGAAATGCATAGGCCGGGATCTTCACAAGACTCTTGCCACCCGGCAGGGGTTGGATGCCGTAGTCGTTCTCGTTCTTTGTCACCACGATGGAGGCAACAGCCCTGTCGGCCATTACCTTGATAGCATCATTCCCGGCTATGGCAGGATCATCGCGATATTTGACCTCCACAAGTATTTTCCCGCCCGGGAAGTCGACCACTATGTCGATCTCCTTGCCTTTTTGCCCGTCACGATAGTATCCGACCCTGGTAAGGTTTTTGTAATAGAAAGAGGCCAGATGTTTGAATACGGCCGTTTCGGCCATGATCCCCATTTCTTCGGAATCGGCAAGGATGTCGCTTTTCATCAGAATGGCGTTGCGTATGGCGGCATCGGCGATGTATATCTTGGACCTGGATTTCAGTATCTTTTTCCCCGTCAGTGCCACAGGATCGCTCCTGTAGATAAGATTGGCACTTTCAAGGTAACGCAGGTAGTTTTCCACAGTTGTTCGGCTTACGCCACCAAGTTCTTTGGATATTGCATCTACCGAGATGATATTCGAGGAATAGAGGCAAAGATAGATGAAGATCTTCTCCAGCTCCGCCACATTCCTTATGTTGAAAAGGGAGGGGATGTCACGCTTGAGGACCTTGTCCACCACATCATCCCTCATCACCTGTTGGGCAAGATAGTCGTCGCTGGAAAGGACCAATTCAGGGAACCCCCCGACCAGGAGGTAGCGGTGAAAGTGCTTCTGCAGGCCGGAAAGTTTTACGAAGATCTCCGACATTTCCCTTCTGTCAATTCCTGACAGCCCTGTGGGGCGGATATCGGGGGGGAGCACCGGGCGCTCTTTAGCCTGCAGCAGTTCACAGTATTCAAAGAAGGAGAGGGTTGGGACCTTTAGGACTATCCATCGACCAACGCCGCTTTCGGCGGCTTTCTCCGCCAGAACCGGGCTGGTTGAACCGGTTGCCACGATCCGGGCCTGGCCCTGTGTATCGTAAATGGTTTTTATCCAGCGATCCCAGTCGTCCGCGTACTGGACTTCGTCAAACAGGTAATAAACATCGTCATCCCCGTAAATATTCTGACGGAAACAGCCAAGTATTTCGCTCATGTTCGAGAGTTTCAGCATTGGGTGATCCAGGGAGACAAAAAGGATCCGCCTTGGGTCGATCCTTTTCTGCAACAGATCGTCGACGGTCTGGTAAAGAATTGTAGTTTTCCCGACCCTTCGAGCACCCGTAAGCACTACAGCCCTGCGTATATCGGGGTGGTGGAGGTATTTCTGGACCTCGGACCAGGCAAAGCGTTTGAACCCTTTGCGGAAATGCTGGGGAATCGAACCTGTGCTCCACCAGGGGTTGAAAGCGGACAGGACCCTCAGGATATTCTCTGAGCTTGTTATTGGCATAGTCTTCACCACCAAATGTCTTTATTAGGGCCTTAAAATGCATATTTTGTGTTATTTATGTATATCATACTTTACACTTTATCCACGGGAAATGCAAGGACCTTTAATTCAACTGCGTCAACGGTAAACGGAAAAGCCCAAGACAGAAAAGCAGACAGTAGGGGGCAGAAAGAAAAACAAACCTGAAAATGCGTGAGAAGTGAGAGGTTAGATGTAAACCCGGGGAGACAGGAGTCAGGCGGCAGGAGGCAGGAAAGGCAAGATCAAGAACGAGGCGAAGGGGCGGAAACAAGGCAGGGCTATGAGGTGAACTTTGGGGTGAGGGATCTGAGTCCGAGGGCGAATACGCCCTCGGATAGCTGTTGTTTTCCCTCTCCGTCGAAGATGACATACCCCTCATGGATGAGTCCCTCGCGCCTTGCTTCGATAAGGTTTTTTGCGTGGGACAGGTTGACGGAAGAGGCTTTTTTGGCTTCGAAGCCGATGTTGCCGTCGCGGCTTTGGAGGATAAAGTCGACCTCCCTGTTGTTTCGGTCGAGATACCAGAAGAGACCAGTACCGGGTTTCAGGGAACTCCAGGCACGAAGGGTCGTAAAGGCCGCGTTCTCGAAGAGGCTTCCTCCATCGGTGTTGCCCAGGTAGGAGGCAAATCCGGGGTCAAAGAAGTAGAGCTTGGGAGATTTCCTGAAGCGGGATGACGCGTTGACCCAGGGCGGCAGCAGCTCCACAACCCCGACCGCTTCCAGGGCGTTGACCCATCTTTTTACGGTTGTGAGGGCCACTCCTCCCATGTCCCTGGCCAGGTCCTGGAAGTTGATCCGGCATCCGGCCCTGTCGGCAAGGAGCCTGCATAGCCTGTAGATCTCGGCAGGGTTGCGGATGTCCGATACGGCGGGGATGTCTTTCTGCACGATGGCAACTTCGTAGCCTTTCCAGAAGGAGAGCCAGGCCTCTTCATTTCGGTATCCAAGCCTGACACGGGGCAGCAGCCCTTTTGTCCAGTCCGTATCGCCGGGCCACTCTCCCGGTGCCGGGGGGTACATGGAAAGTATTGAAGATCTTCCGGCCATGCTGTCGCCAAGACTGCGAAGTATTCCCGATGTGGAGGATCCGGTAAGGACAAAGCGTACACCTTCGATATTATCGACAAGAAGTTTGACGACCCTGTCGATGCCTTCGGGCATGTGCTGGAACTCGTCGAGTATTACATCCCCGGCGCTTTTCAGAACTGACTTGGGATCCGCGGCAAGGGCCACCATCTGGTCGGGGTCGTCGGCCGTCATGTAGGTCCAGCCCCTGGGGACGAGGCAATTTTTCAGCAGGGTAGTTTTACCGACCTGCCTTGCTCCGAGAAGCATGACAACGGGGCTGGTCTCCGTTTCCCTGATGAGAGCCTCCTCTGCCCATCGAGGGATGTAACTGGGTTTTTTCATTTCGACCTCCGAAAATATTATTAGCGTATGGCGCTATTTTATTACGAAGGAAGAAGTATGGCAAGTTTGAAGGGTGAAGGAAGATCTGAAGCAAGGCGTCACGGGAGCCTTGTTCAAAGTTCAAAGTTTCAAGTTCAAAGTGAATCGTAAACCCAAAGGCATTGGGGTCACAAAGGCTTTGGGGTCAGACCTTGAATTGCAGCAATTGTACACGTTTCCAGGCGACTGCGCTGAATAGACCAGGGACATGAAAGAAAAAAGGGGCCCTCGTGGGCCCCTTAGGTTGGGCTATTGGAGCAGGAACGCTAAAGGCCGACCATCTGGTCGATCTGCCGGGTAACCTCGGGTGACAGGCCCATTCCGCCGGCAAGTTCCTGCAAGTAAGCTTTCTCGGCCGTGGTGTCCACTTCAATGGCCATAAGCGAGGCCGCGTAGAGTTCAGCGGCCAGTTCGGGCTGACCTTTCGCGGCTGCCATCAGGCTGTAGGTATCTATCGGCTTCTGCATTTCAGACATGACGTAGCGCATGTCGTCGTCCTGGGCCCCGGCTTCCTTGAGTTTGCCCACGATGCGCTGGATCTCGTCCTCGCTGATGCGGCCGTCGGACTTGGCGGCGTTGATCATGGCTTTCAGCACGAGTTCCGTCTGCTGTTCCAGTTTCTGCTGTTCCGCCTGGTTGCGGGGCTGGAGCAGTCCGAGGGGAACATTGTCCGTTTTCTGTCCTGCGCCCTGCAAGGCTTTGAAGGCAATGGCACCGATAAGTGCCATGGCTCCCCCGCCAAGGGCTCCGCCCATGGATCTGGTACCGCCCCCGAGAAGTGCGCCCGCAAGGGCACCCAGCCCCCCCACTGCAAGGTTCTGCTTTCCTCCGGCGGCACGGCCCGCGGAATTGAGGACCTCTCCAAGGATCCCGCCCAGATCTCCCCCTTTGCCTCCCACCAGGCCTGAAAGGCTCTCCATGAGGTCTCCGCTTTCGGCTCCAAGAACGTTCTTTGCCCTCTTTCTGGATGAAGGGGCCATCCCTGACTGCATCATTGCACCAAGAAGATCCGTGAGGCTCATTTTAGACATCCTCCTCTTAAAAATTCAGTAAGTTGAAGTCTGTTTAAGATACGCCTGAAAGGAGGGGAAGGCAAGACCCGTTACAGGTGACGCGTAACTCGAAAATGTCGGAGCCAGAGCATATTACGAACATAAGCAGCACTGCAGAGGATGCAGAGATTCACAGGGAAATACCTGAAACAAGGCGGAAGGCAGCAGGGGAGCAGGAGGGGGCAGGATCAAGGGGGGAATCAGAGATCAGGGGGAGGAGGAAACAGTTTGCTATAATTGTATTTTTAGAGTGTTGGATAATTTTCTCTGCAGGTTTTTGCAAGGAGGCCTGGATCGACTATGAGAACTGCCAGGGTTTGGTTGATATTGACATTGGTCGTCATCCTTTGTTCTTCTGCCCAGATCGCCTGGGGTTCACCTTTTTCGACAGTCTCCAGGGGTCACTGGGCTTACAAGGACATTGAGTACCTTAGATTGAAGGGTATCATCACCAGTCCTGAGGAAGGACCGGAGGGGTATTGGCACTTCGCCGACAGAGGCGAGGCGGCTGCAGCCCTGGCTCGGACTCTGGAGGTCTTTGACGCTTCGACGGCCACGGAAGAGGAAAAGTCAAACCTTAAAAGGATCCTCGTCTTCTTCGCAAAAGATCTGGAGACAGCGGGCGTGATCTTTCCCAAAGATGATCTACTGGCTGCATCAGCAGGAACGGAAGATGTTCAACCCTCCCGGTTCGAGACGGCAGGTCTCCTGGCCAGAACTCTTGAAACCGTCGACAGGGAGACAATTGACAAGGCAGACCTTGAACGGGTCGATCGCCTGGTCGATGAGTACCGTGAGGAGCTGGACCTCTGGGCTCCTGATCTGGAGGGACTTGAAGAGAGGGTCGCGCAGATCGAGGAAGGAGTCGGGGGTTGGCGTTTGAGCGGCGCCTTGCGCTTTGATGCGAACTACTACCGCGCGGGCGCTGTTGGAAGCGAGGGCTACGGGATCTACGGCGATGAACCCGGCCAGGACGGGGACATGAGGTTCTCCCGAATGTGGCTCAACATTTCAAAAAGGGTGGACGACAAGGTCTCCTTCTTCAGCAGACTGGAGATGAACCCCCGTTCTAAGGAAAACGAACTCTTCCTGGATCAGGCCTATTTTCTTACCGACTTCCCCGGCAACTGGAGCTCCTACATAGGGCGCTGGTACTTCGACTGGGAGGCCGATGACAGCCTCTATCTGGGCGAGGAGCCCATCTTCACCCATCGAGTGATGAACGGCTTCATGATCAGGTACGACCTTCCCATGGGCCACTTTGAGGCCTATGCCTCGAGACCGCAGAAGGAAACGGATGTAGAGCAGGGCTACGAGTTCGGCGCACGGTACAAGATGCACCTTTCGGAAAGGTTATGGTTCTCGTTGAACGTAATAGAGCGCCAGCTCTATGAAGACTTCGACAAGCAGGTCCTTTGGGCTGTCGCGGGACTGGATCTTAATCCCTTCTGGACGGTCAGGGGAGCCATCTACAGGCAGGACACCGGAACGGACACCCCCTACGCCTTCCAGGCCATTCTTCAAGGGAAACAGACCGAGAGAGGCCTGACATCCTTCTGGCTTGAATTCATGAGCTTTGACCAGGGCTTTGAATTATGGAACAGGGCCTACCAGGACTACGGGACCTTCATGGGCTGGAACGACGGGGAGGGGGGACACCCCACCACACCCGTGGGTGCAGTCTACGACAACATTCTTTTCATAAGGCTGGACCAGCAGTGGGATGAGAAGATTTCCACCTTCCAGAGGTACGTTCTCGCCCTGCACAGGTACGACGGCGAAAATGCAATCAATTTCACTGTGGGTCTGAAGTACCGTTACACACCCCACATCGCCTTCGTCCTTGTCTACGACAAGGTGGAAGAGGCTTTCGACGAGGGACTGGACGATCATCTGATCCAGCTAAGGACAGAGGTGTGGTTTTAGGGGACAAAGGCGTGAACGGGGAGCGGGCGCAAAAGCGAGGCGTCAGGAAAAACCAGGATCCGGGAGACGTTAGACGAAAAGGCAAGGTCTAAAAGAGCGTCAACGGTAAACAATAAAACTGAAAACTGATCTATACCAGCTTCTTTATCAGTTTCTGGAGCCAGGGGGTCTTCATTTTTTCCATCATCCAGTTCTCGGTGATCATCTTGTTGATCATGGAGATGGACGGGAACGAGTGCTGCATCATCATCAGGTGGTGCATCTTCTTTTTGTACTGGATGGCCATGGTCCATTCGTGGATGAGTTCGCTTGCGTTCTCCCCCACTATGGTGGCCCCGTAGATGCGCCCCCCTGAGTCGGTGACGATCTTGATGAAGCCTTCGGGGTGACCGTCGGCCACGGTGCGGCCGTAGGAGCGGTAGTCTTTCTTTATGACCTCGATATTCAGCCCCTTCTCATGGGCCTGTTTCTCGGTGAGGCCCACCTGGGCGACCTCGGGCTCGGTAAAGACCGACCAGGGGACGACGTAGCGCTCTCTCTTCAGGAAGGGCATTGAGAATGGGGACACGGCGTGCATCAGGGCAAGCATCCCCTGGTGCATGGCGGCGTGGGAGAAGAGGTTCTGGCCGTTGCAGTCGCCTACGGCGTAGATGTGTTTTTTGCTTGTGCGCATGTAGCTGTCGACGGTGATGCCCTTTTTGGTGTACTCGATGCCGGCGTTCTCAAGCTTGAGGGGTTCCAGGACGGGCTTGCGGCCCGCAGCGACGAGAAGGCGCTCGGACTTCAGGACCACCTTCCCCGCTCTCACGACGACCTGGCCGTCTTCCATGGAGGCGCTCTCTATCTTTGCGCCGTTGTGTACGGTTATGCCCTCGTTCCGGAAGGTCTCCTCCAGGACCTGGGCGGCTTCGGCGTCGCCTACTGGCACGAGGTGGGGGTCCATGTGGATCATGGAGACCTTCGTCCCCAGACGTGTGAAGGCCTGGGCCATCTCGGAGCCGATGGCTCCCCCGCCGATGATGGTGAGGGTGACGGGCATCTTCTCCAGCTGGAACA
>Ga0123326_1003691_pt1 | contig 10597 bp, 3 predicted proteins | sample BioC13SIPDNA_FD_89739 | JGI IMG/M metagenome (GOLD analysis project Ga0123326, IMG submission 89739) | Anaerobic biogas reactor microbial communites from Washington, USA - Biogas_R1_A C13 SIP DNA | ecosystem: Engineered > Bioreactor > Anaerobic > Unclassified | place: Washington, USA | collected...
ATCAGCATCACCAGCGCCACCTCCGGCTATGGGGCGTACGGCCTGTTTGGCTTTGTCAACGGCGGTGCCATCATTAACCTGCGTACCGCTGGTACAATCTCCATCGGCACGCCGGTAATTTCCGTCGGCGGCATTGTGGGCTATATTTATGGCGCTATTGACAATTGCCATAACGCTGTTTCCATAACCTTGACCGACAACACCAGCACCACCTCGATGTGCGGCGGTATTGCCGGCTGTGTGGAAAACACTACCAGTACCGCCGTTGTGCTGCAACGCAGCTCCAATACTGCCAATATTCAAGGGCGCGGCAGAGTGGGCGGTATCGCTGGCGCTGTATATTGCACCAGTGCCGGTGGCGTAAAGGTGATCAATGCTTCAACAGTGGCGTAATCACTACGACAAGCAATAGAAATACGTATAGTGCCGGCATCATCGGCTATTGCCGCGGCCATATTGATAACTGCTACAACACGGGCAATATCGATGCAACCGATGGCGGCCATTATATTGCCGGCATTGTCGGCCTGCTCCAGGACTCCAACCCCCAGGCCCGCTTGCAGTATTGTTACAGCACCGGCACCGTAACGGATGTCGGAGCCGGCTATTGCCAGGCGCTCTTTGCCAAAACCGACAACAGCACCACGATGACGATCGCCAACTGCTTCTGGCTGGATACGATCTCGGTTGGCCAGTCCACCGGATCTGGCTGGGGCAATTGCGTCAATGTTGCTGCGGCAACTGAAGCGCAATTGAAGGGGACTGCCGTATACAGCGGCAGCGACTATGTGCTGGATTATCTGAACAATTTTGTCAGCAGCAAAAAGCCCTATAGTCAGACAGCCGGTAGCTATCCCGCCTTGACCTGGGAAGGCACGACCTTTTTGGCTCCTGCCACCGGCGTTACTCCTGGCTCAGTGGGAGAAGACACCGACGACCAGTCGATGATCTTCCTCGACGGTACGGCTTCCACCAATGGCACCGGCAGCAAAACCAGCCCGTTTAACAACATGACCTCGGCTATAAACGCTGTTGACAATACCCGCAATGTCATCTATATCACCGGGCAGGTGACTCTCAGCAGCGCGGCCGGCACCTGGTCGGCACCCGCCGGCATCAGCAGCCTGACAATCAAGCGCAGCAGCACCTACAGCGGCTATTTAGTGGAAGTAGCCGAGGGCGGTTCGTTGACCCTGGAGGATATCACCGTTGACGGCAATAAACGAACCTCCATCAATACCGGGGGCATTGTCACCTCCTGCAACGCTTTGTTCAATGTGACCCGCTCCACCTATAACGGTACAGCCGGTTCCCTGACGATCGGCTCCGGCGCAGTGCTGCGAAACAGCTTTGCCAACAGCGGCGCGGCCGTGCGTATCTATGGCGGGAATGCCACGCTGAACGGCGGCACGCTTACCGGCAACGACGCCCTGACCAATGGCGGTGCGGTAGCGGTCTACCGCTGGATTCCTGGTCCTAGTGGCGGTAGTCGGGATGATAATGACGATAGACGAGCTGAAAAAGAATTCAGGCCAGGCAGTTTCACGCTTAGCAGCGGTACTATCTCCGGCAATAACGCTGCTAATTATGGCGGTGCGGTATATCTGGGCATGAGTCAAAATTCAATCACCATAAATGGGGGCACCATCGGGGGAGCAAGCTCGGCGACAGCCAACAACGCGGTATGCGGAGGCGGTGTCTATATGGAGCGTAATACCAGCTTCACCATGACCGACGGTGTAATCGACAGCAACACTGCCACCACCGGCCCGGGCGTCTTTTTGAATAGCGACGGCACTTTAATGCCTACTTTTACCGTTAGTCCTTTGAGCAGCAGCTTTGATATCGATGATGTAATCTATCTGAACACGAATGCCAAGATTCTTATAGGTAATTCCCTGGTAAACACATTAACGATTGAATGCGCCAATCCATCTCAAAATTTAGTTGTTGCACAAGGAACAGACTATACTCTGCTTATCGCCGATCAGAATTTCTTCGCTTACTCCGAAGGCGGGTGGCATTTTGCTCTTAGTTCGAACACTATTAAATTATTGGAGGATGAAAAGAAATGATGAATGTTTTAAATAAATCATTGATCATTATGTCTTTCTCCATTCTGATACTGCTTGCGTCCGTATCCTCTGTCGCTTTTGCGGCAGAGGATACGGGTTTGGCTGAGGTCTATCTCAGTAATAATGGTGAAGATGTGTACAGCGGCGACAGTTTAAGCAAACCAGTGAAAACCTTTGCCAAGGCAAAGGAGCTTCTGGCTAATGGCGGTACGATCTACATTGTGTGCGATACTACCTTTGCAGTATCGCAAAATCAAACATGGGATCTTGCCGATAAAGGGGACGCCAAGGTTAAAATCATTAGAACCGGAAGTGAAACCTGTTCCTACGCAATTAAAGTGAGCAAACCAGCAACCTTAACGCTTTCCAATATCGACATTACCTATGATGTACCCAGCGGTGACGCCGCTCACAGTTCTGCAATTATGTCGTATGCTGGCGGCAGCATTGTATTGGGCAACAATACAAAGGTGGACGGAGGAAATGTAACGAATGCTGCTGTAAGAATTAATTCTAATGCAAGTGCAACGATCGGTGACAATGTGCAGATCACCGGTAAATTTCAGCTTTTAGGAACACTTAATCTGACACAGAATTTGATCCATGACCTGAATGTAATATTGGGTACAACTTATGTGTCAGGTTCCGAAAGTGTAGATGTGGCTATCGGGACAGCAGCTGCCGGTGTGACCAGTGTTAATAAGATGAAGTATGTATCGAAGGATGGCGAAACACGTTATTTCAAGCTCGATGGAAACAGTATTATGGTGACGGCTACGGAAACGTTAGGCGATAGCGTTTACCTTTATCCCTGTAGTGTGATGAATGAGGGGGGGGATAGCAATACGGGCTATTCTGCAGACAGCCCTGTACTTACTTTTGATAAAGCAAAATCATTACTAAACGATAATGGCACGATATATTTAGTGGGTGGATTTGCTGCATATTTACTCGAGAATCAATCATGGGACTTGAACGGCAAGGGTACAGCAAAAGTCAGCACACTAAGCAGCTATACAGAATATGATATACCTTCAGGAATAACCTTGGGTAATATGGGGGAAGAAGGGGGAATTTATAGTCTTACTCTATCAAACATTACCATAATAAATGATGGCATTGATCCACTTGGATATGATGATAGCCTTATTCATCTGGAGTATGGTTGCAGCTTGAATCTAGGCGATAATACTAGATTGGTAAATGAAACTGGATACGCTATTTATTGCCCTTATAAGGGTATTGTGAATATCACAGGTACAAATGTTGCGGTTACCGGCAATATTTATTTTTGTGATATAAATAGCCGCATTAACATTAACGCTGAATTGACTAACAATATTAATGTGGAGCTAAACTCAAACTTAATTCCGTCAGGTTCTATAATCGGCACCGTTGCGAGTGGCATTAGCGACATCAGCAAATTGGTCTGCGCTACGGAAGGCTATCATTTTGAGCTTTCTGATGGAAATATTCTATTCTTGGCTGGAAATGCAGGAACTTGTCAAATCACTGCCACGACAGATGGCCACGGTGTCATCTCACCCGCAAGTGCATCAGTTGCCAAAAATGGCAGCCAAACCTTCACGATTACCCCGAATGAGGGTTACAGCATCGAAGATGTAAAAGTAGACGGTGACTCAGTTTTATCCGAATTGGCTGACGATGAGGGCAATGCCAAAATATATACCTTTAACAATGTTATCGCTCCTCATACAATCGATGCTACCTTTGAACTGCTGGACAAAATTGAGATCATTCTGCCGGAAAACGTCGACAGCCTTGATTTCGGGTATATGAAGGCGCGGTCTGATGATGTTGTTGTACCGGCAGCGCAGACAGCTATGGTGAAAAATACCGGCAGCAATACCGTGAAGCTGGATGCTGTAACTTTAAGCGGCGCGGAGAACAGTGATTTCACCGTTACTCCGTCCTGGGAATCCGGAGCCGAGTTGGCAGCAGGAGAGTCTGCGAGTTTTACCGTACAGCCTAAAGCCAATATCTATACGGCCGGAATTTACACAGAAAGCGTAAGTGTGACTACAGTGGGCGGTGCTTCCGCCGCCTGTAGCGCCAAGGTCCAAGCCTGCAATATCCTCGAAGCTGCTTGCGGAGAACATGGCACATTTGAGTACTTCGGAATAACAACTATCGATGGAATAAACTATATCAATAACGCGGATTCTGGAATCGTGGATTGCGGAGTGAAAATCACTATCGACGCAGGATATGTTTTTGATACATTTCAAATATCGCATTATTGGTTATCAGATGAAAAATGGCATGAGTATTATACTGACGGCTATATAGGCCAATCATTAAAGGGTACTTCCTGTACATTTTACCTGCTGCCTTACAACGGCGGTGGCTCAAAAATCAGCGCCACTTTCAGGTTAGGCCAATTTGCCGTCAGTGCTTTGGTCAATGGCACTGGCGGCAGCATCGCACCGGTAGGCTTCACGCCAAGTGAGGAGGGTGTTGTAACCGTGGATGGCCTGACCGACCTGGAATTCTCCATCACGCCGGAACCCGGCTATCACATCAAGGACGTCTATGTGGACAACACGGGGCTTGCGGTCTCTGATTATGTCTATGGAACCTACACCTTCCCGGAAGTTGATGCTGATCACAGCATCATCGCGGAATTTGAGCCTAACAGCTACACCATCGCCTTCAACAGCAACGGCGGGACAGGTGCTATGGATTCGCTGACCGACCTGGAATATGGTACGGCAGAGAAACTGCCTGCCAATACCTTTACCCGTGAGGGGTATACCTTCGCAGGCTGGACTACCGAACTGACCGGCGCCGTAGTCTACAATGACGAAGAAGAAGTTGATATCTGCGTGGAATCCAACCAAGCAAGCGTAACCCTCTATGCGGTCTGGACGGGGGGACCTGTACAGACCAAGCCAGTCTACACAATAACTCCGGCTGAAGATGCAGTCTATACCATTGACACCACAGACGACGGTATCAAGACCATGACAGTCAATAGCGGACATAGCGGGCTTAAGTACTTTACTGTCAACATTAGCCCGGTTACTACCCATAGCGGCGATGAAACTGCAGTCTTCGTCCATTTGAGAAATGGCGCCCAGTTAGATCTGAATGTCTCCCGGGCTGATTTTGACTTGGTCAAGGCGGCATCGGCCGCTTTTGATGTAGTGCCCGGGGATGTGGTCAAGGTCTATATGGTCGATGAGCTGAGCAGTGCGCTGGACTCTAACCCCAAGATTCTGAATTAAATCAAATAATTAACTAAGCCTTATTATAAATGACAGTATGGCGGCTTGTACAGGGTAAGGGAATCCGGGGACAGGATTCCCTTACCCTGTACAAGCCTGCCGGATCCCCATAGGTGAAGATAAGGAGAGATAAATATGCAAAGCCTGAGGGTCTACACCATAAATCGGAAAATCCTCGCCATCCTTTTAGCGTTTTCCCTGATTGCGGGCATGCTCTGTTTCGGCAACTCTCATGCCGATGCCAAAGGCAGCTTGAGCACGGGTGATTCTGTGAAAACCGTCCTCGTCTATGCAAAAAACAGCGCGGGTGACGAGGTGCTCATATCCCAACTGAAAGTCAGCGATATGCTGACCTACCTAAATGATAATATTGAAACTTATGGCAAAATCCATAATTATTCCATTTTAGACAGCTATGTCACCCCCGTTCACCAGGAGGCCCAGGGCTTCACAGTGAAGGAGATGCTGGATTATGCAAAAGAAAAATCCAGCCTGGAAAAAAATGACATTATAGGCCTTGATTTTGCAGGCAATGATTCTGTTTCCTTCTGGGAAATAGATGGCGGCGGCTTTGATGCAGCCGATACCTATACCTACAACAGCCTGTACGCTGTAAACAGGTATAATTTCCCCGCCTTGTACGGCAATTGGGACTACAACAATAAGGCATACGCCGATAAGGACGCAATTTGGAACAGTGGGGAGGAAGCCCGGGTTATCCTTTCCATCACCGCCTATTCCCAACGCTATATTGTATCTGCCTTAAACGGTACCGGGAATTACAATATGGAAAACTATTTTGATGGTCAAGGACTCCTCGACACGGCAAGAAGCGTACGTATTATGCTGCCGATGACCGAAGACGAGTTTGAGAACCAAACACCTACCGCCATGAACAGTCGCTGGGGTATCTGCTATATTCTGCTGGACATGGTGACGAAACCGGATTTTTCTTTGGGAGAGGTGGCAAAGCCAACGTATACGCTGATCGATGGCGATGAAAGCGACAGTGATGAGTACGAAGCGGGCTACTGGTATTTCACGCTGGAATGTGAAACACCAGGCGCAACCATCTACTATAACGATAATTCCCAGAGTAATTATATGCCCACCGCAGTATACAGCGAGGGACAAGCCATCAAAGTAAAAAAGAGTGCAACATCGCATTCCATAGTCAAGTTTCGTGCGGTAAAGGACGGTTATTCCGATGCCGGAGTGCAAACAGCGTCCAGTAATCCGGAAAAAGAAGTGGAGGAAGTTGTCGATCCCAACGCCAACGTTTGGGATGGCACATCGGTTGATACCTCCTGGTATGATGCCGGTCAGGCTAACTTTACCATTTCTACGGCGGCCGAGCTGGCTGGTCTGGCCGCGCTGGTCAACAACAGCGATGAAAGCGGAGCCGTTGATTTCACCGGCAAGACGATTACGCTGGCAAATCACATTCATTTGAACGCCCGTGCCTGGGAACCGATCGGTACCGATATGGGTAGACGCAGTTCCAGCAATCCTAAAGCTATCGATAATGATTATTACTATGTTTTTCGTGGAATCTTTGATGGAGCGGGCCATACGATCAGCGGCATCAATGTCAATTATTTAAGGGCCACCGGCTCCTATTCCGGTCTCTTCGGTAAGCTGGAAAATGCTGCAATCAAAAATCTGACAACCAGTGGCTCCGTGTACTCTTATATAGGTCGTGCCCTTGGTGGGGTCGCGGGGCGTGCGGACAGCAGCACCTTCGAAAATTGCATAAATAAAGCCAGGGTGGAAAATGGCAGCGGTTCCATTGTGGGCGGTATCGTCGGTACTGCCCGGGGGACTTCCGGCCTGGTCAATTGTGTGAATTATGGAACGATTACCGGTGAAGGTCACATGGGGGGAATTGTCGGAGAAGCGGTAGCGGATACGTCAATTAAAGATTGCTTAAATTATGGGAGTGTAACTGGCAGGGGCATCGGTGGTAAGATCGGCGGTATCAGCGGGACAAACGGGCTTATAAGCGGATGTGCGAATTACGCCAGAGTTGTCGGCAATTCTTCGGTGGGGGGTATTGTGGGGGAAATATCATCGTTTACCGCAGGAATTGATGATTGCATCAACCTTGGTGCTGTTATTGCAATAAGTGGCTATGCTGGTGGTATCACCGGATGCATATTAAACAGCAGGCAGGGAATCAAGAATTGCATGAATTTTGGTGCTATCGACAATCCGGAAGATACATCAGCCTACAATGGCGCCGGCGGTATTTGCGGAGATTTCTCGACAACAATGACCGCCTGTGCTAACTACGGTAATGTCAGCGCAAAGAAATATGTTGGTGGTCTTGTAAGCTATTTGCGTGATAGTAAAGCCAATCTCAATAACTCCTATAATCATGGCAAGATAGTCTTGAATAGCGGAAATTCCACAACTTCCTATTGTGGCGGCATAGCCGGGTTCGTGGCTGACAGCAACAAACACATCTTCAGCAAATGCTACGATGTTAGCGGCGGTGCGGTATTTGGCAGTGTTTCAACCAGCGCCAATATCAGTAAAGTATACTATCTCGAAGGAGGTATAGAAATCGGTGCTCAACCGAATGTTGATCGCTTTGGCATCGACAGTAAAACGGCCGTGCAGATGAAAAAGCCCTCCTTTCTAACAACCCTCGGCCAATATAATGCTAACGGTAACGGTACAGATGACGGCTACTATGTTGTCAATAGTGGCAGTTATCCGGTGCTTTACTGGCAGCAAAAGGCTGTATCTTTTGATTTGACTCCAGCTGACGCAGCAGTGGCGGTTAAAAACAGCGACGGTACAGTCGTTGCAGCCAATCCCGACGGCAGCTATACCTTAATCCTGGGTGAAACCTATACCTATGAGGTGACAGCGGAAGACTATTTAAGCAAAACGGGCAGTTTCACCGTAACAGGTACGGAAACCATTAGGGTTGTTCTGAATAAAGATAAAATCGTGACCGATGGCCCTGGCCAAATCATCCTGTCCTGGACCGATAACCCCTCCACCACCCAGAGCGTCATCTGGTGCGATAACAGCGGCAACGATGAATATGTGCAATATCTGGCGGAAAGTAGCTATACGGACGAAAGCTCCTTCAACAATACCAAGCAGGTGCAGGCCACTTCCAAAACCGTTGGCTATGACAGTGCTGCCACAACCTATTATGAAGCCACCATGACCGGCCTTGTCCCCGGGACAAAGTATTACTATCGGGTAGGCCGCAGCGACAACTGGAGTGATCCGAGCAGTTTCACCACGGCTCCGTCCTCCACCTCAAGTTTTTCCTTCATGTACATGGGTGATGTGCAGCACAACACCACTGCCGCAGCAGAATACCCTGTCTGGGGTTCTCTTCTGACTGATGCTTATGCCGCTAATCCCAACATAACCTTTGGCCTCATGGGCGGCGATATGGTGGAAAGCGGCAGCGATATGAACGATTGGACCTACTTCCTGTCCTACGCCGGTGATGTTTTTTCCCGGATTCCCATGATGACCACCATCGGCAACCACGAAAGCAACTTTACCGGCGGCAAGGCCAAGTATTATATGGACATTCTGGCCCTGCCTACCAACGGTCCGGTAGGATTTGAGGAAGAATTCTATTCCTTCGACTACGGCACAGTTCATGTGACGGTACTCAACTCCTGGGCTCTGTCCAGTGAACAAAATCTTGATGACGCCCAAAAGAATGCCATCTCTGAGTGGATAAGAGCTGATTTGGCTGCCGCCGGCAACGCCAAATTCCGCATCATCCTCCTGCACCACCCGGCCTATGCTCTGGCTAACGATACGGTTTCCGCGTCCGTATTATCCAATTGGGTACCCTTGCTGGAAGCAGGTAATGTAGACCTGGTGCTTTGCGGGCATCAGCACGTATATTCCCGGTCCTACCCCATGTTGGCCGGTGAAATCTACCATGCCAACGGCATTACCTATGTTATGGGCAATTCGGGTCAGAAGTTTTACAGTACTGCAGATACCGCCTATCAAGAAAAGACCATTTTCAGCAAGAGCACTTATCAGATCATCAATATAAACGGAAATACCCTCTCCCTGTCCACCTTCGACAGCGCTGGGAATCTGCTGGATTCCTGGTCAACTACAACTCAAAGTACAACATTAATTGGTGATATGGATGGTGACGGCGATGTGGACCTGGACGATGTAAATGCCATCTACCGGGCGGTGCTCAATTGTGATGACTATAACAGCCTTATGGATATCAATAATGATGGAGTTGTCGATATGCGTGATACCCAGTTGGTTTTGAAGATTCACCTGGATAACGCAGCCTAAGGTCATAGAGGGAAAGGAGGATATTTAGTGCAGATTAGAAACTCAAACATATTTAAGTCAATACTGAGCGCAGTTCTGGTTTTCGCTATGGCCTTTGGTGTTATCGCCCTGAAGATAAGCCCGGCGGTGGATGCCAAAACCTCGGAATCGGCCCGGGCGGACAATATCTTTTTCTATGTCAGCAACAGCGAGGGCAAGAATGTTTTGCTGGAGGTCATAAGCCTAAGCGAGCTGGAGGCCATATCCCACGGTCAATTGTCAAATCTGATGACCGGTACGGACAGCGGCCAAAACTACTATTTTTCCTGTACAGACAATCTGCCCACGACAGTATACACCGAGGTTCGGGGCATCACTCTCCCGGAACTGGTTGCTCATGTAAAAAACAATTCCACCGTTTCAGGGGCAGTGTATATTTCCTATACGGGCAGCGACAAGCTGTACTTCATGGCGACTGATAGCAATGGCACCTACAATAAAAATTGGACCTATGATCAACTGTATGGCGATACCAAATATTATTTCCCCGGTCTCTTTACCTCATGGAATGACGGTTGGGAAATAAGCGACAGCACTTACGGTCCCACGGATACTAACCCCATCCCCCTGGAACTATATGATTCCAACTACAAGGGCAGTGATTCGTATTATAACGCCAAACGTACGGTATTTGATAACGGTCAGCCAACTATACCAATCCTGGCTACAAAATTAGAAATGGACAGAGTATCAAATCTCAGCTCGGAAATTGCCGCAAACGGTGGCAATGTTACCGGCTGCCTGAAAAACGCTTTGACAACGGATCGTGTTCTGCAGCTCTGCCTGCCCCAATCCGAAGCGGTACTGATGTCGGGCAATCGCACGGCTTATCACAATTTTGCCTGGATCTACAACATGAAGCTGGCTATGGCCAATGCACCCAGTATAACATCCCTCGGCACGGTGGCAGCACCGACTGCAGCGGTGACC
>Ga0123326_1003735_pt1 | contig 10499 bp, 7 predicted proteins | sample BioC13SIPDNA_FD_89739 | JGI IMG/M metagenome (GOLD analysis project Ga0123326, IMG submission 89739) | Anaerobic biogas reactor microbial communites from Washington, USA - Biogas_R1_A C13 SIP DNA | ecosystem: Engineered > Bioreactor > Anaerobic > Unclassified | place: Washington, USA | collected...
ACCGCCATGGAAAAGACCCGGGAATGGGTCGAAAACAACTACTACGAACTGCCCGTCGAGCAACAGACGGCCGATCTCATGACCGTCAGCGCGTTCTGGCGCGACTATGCCGGGCGCGATGCCGCCGCGCCCTTCCTGTCGGGCCATCTCGCGGAACCCTCGCACAACTTCACCGAGGCGATGTTCGCTCTGGCCCTGCTCGACCTGCCGTTTGACCCAGAAGAACATACCATCAAGCAGGACGGCGCCCGGATCACCCTCACCGCCGCCGGACCCGCCGTGGTCTTCCACAAAGAAGTCACCCCCGTCGAGGCACCACAGGACGCGCCCCCGATCCTGGTCAGCCAGAACTTCTTCCGCCTCGACGACCGCTTCCGCCTGGTCGACAACGAGCGCGTCGACAAGTTCGTCACCGGCGAGTTCCTGACCCAGGTCGTCTACGGCTGCCAGGTCGTCGTGACCAACCCCACCTCATCCCGCCAGCGGCTCGACGTCCTGCTGCAAATCCCCGAAGGCGCCGTGCCGATCGAGCGCACGAAATACCTCAAAACCTACAGCCTCGCGCTCGAGCCGTACAATGCCGCAACGTTCGAATCCTACTTCTACTTCCCTGACGAAGGCCTCTACGAACACTTCCCGGTCCACGTCGCCAAAGACGGCAAACTCGTCGCCTTTGCCGACCCCGTCTCCATGAAGGCCGTCGCCGAGCCCAGCGCCATCGATACAACCTCGTGGGCCTACGTCTCGCAGCACGGTTCTGACGAAGACGTCTACCAGTACCTGCAAAACGAGAACATTCACGCGGTCGACCTCGATCGGATCGCGTGGCGCATGAAGGACTCGACCGTATTCGCCAAAACACTCGACATCCTGCGGCAACGCCGGGCCTTCGCCCCCACCCTGTGGTCGTATGCCCTCCGCCACAACGATGCCGCCGCCGCGCGCGAGTACCTCCAGTTCCGCGACGATTTCGTGAACCAGTGCGGCGCGGCCATCGACAGCCCGCTGTTCACCCTGGATCCCGTTGTTCGAAAGACCTACCAGCACATGGAGTACAGTCCCCTGGTCAACGCGCGCGCGCACAAGCTGGGGCCCCGCCGCGTGATTGTCAACGAGCGTTTCGCCGCCCAGTACACCCGCCTGCTGAGTGTCCTGGCCCACCGCCCCGCGCTTGACCAGCACGACGTGATGTCCGTGACCTACTACCTGATGCTTCAGGACCGGATTGAAGAGGCTCTCGCTTTCCTCGCAAAAGTCCGTCCAGATGCCGTCGACACGCGGCTCCAGTACGACTACCTGGCTTGCTGCGCAGCGTTCTACACCGAAGAACCCGAAAAAGCCGCCGCCATCGCCGGCACCTACGCGTCGTATCCCGTGGACCGCTGGCGCAACCGCTTTGCCAACGTCGCCGCCCAGGCCCGTGAAATCGCTTCCGCCACGACCACCGTGATCGACGACACGAGCCGCGAACAGGCCCACGACCAACTCGCCCAGACCGAGCCCGATTTCGAGTTCACGGTCGAAGCCAAACAGATCACCATCACGTACCAGAACCTCACGGCCTGCCGCGTGGCCTGCTATCTGATGGACATCGAGCTCCTCTTCTCCCGCAACCCATTCGTAAAGCAGGGCGCCGACCATTTCTCGACGGTCCGGCCGAACTTCGTCGAAGACCGCGAACTGCCCCCCTCCCAGACCTCCGCGACGTTCGACCTGCCCCCGCAATTCAGCAACAGCAACGTCATGATCGAGATCACCGCCGGCGGCAAAAAGAAAACCCAGGCGTATTACGCCACCAGCCTCGCCGTGCAGGTCATCGAAAACTACGGACAGCTCCGCGTCACAAGCCTCGAGACCGGCCAGCCCCTGCCCAAGGTCTATGTCAAGGTCTACGCCCGCATGGAGGGTGGCGACGTCCGGTTCTACAAAGATGGCTATACCGACCTGCGCGGACGCTTCGACTACAGCTCGCTCAATACCGACGAGCTGGACCACGTCGAACGGTTCGCCCTCCTGGTGCTCAGCGAGACCGGCGGCGCCGCCGTCCGTGAAGCCGCACCGCCCAAACGCTGAATACGCACGCATACACGGGACTGACCCGGTCACGCGGCCCGCGTGACGCCGCCCCGGCGCGCCTGCGTGTCCCCGTTCGAACCCTGATCTTCGTATCTTTGTGTCTTGGTGTGAAATACGATGCGAGGGAGAACCCCTCACACAAAGACACCAAGCCACAAAGAAAGATCATTCCGGACGCGCTGCGATTTGCTTCGTCGCGCGAACCCACAGGTCCCGCACCGGACCAGAACGGGGACATGTTCCAAGCGCCGCCCCGGCGCGACTACGTGTCCCCGTTCGAACCCGCAGGGACGAAAGAAAATGGCCCCGGGTTTTAACCCGGGGGCTCGTCCATGCCGGATCCTGGTCGGGGGCGCCCATCGTGCAAAATACGGATCCGGCGACCCCATTCAGACGCCCCATCCTGTCAATCCTGTAAATCTTGCCAAAGAACCTCCCTCCCCTCTTCCCAACTCGGCGCGTATGTGCCATACTGCATACGCATGAGATGAGGAACAGGGCGGCCCTGTTTCCTACTGGTGGGTCTGGAGCGAGAAATGCGTGAAAGAGGGAGGCATCGCGACATCGTACCGCGGTTCAACAATGGATGACCGGGTGATCTGTGGCGAATGACGGGGGGAGAGGAACATGCCCAGGTCAAGCGTGACGCTCACAGCAATGATTACTGCTTTCTTGTTGTACTTCCAGTTCGCCCTGGCTGCGGGAGAACCAGTAGAGAGTTCTCCGGTCGTACCGGAAAGACTCGACCGTGGTGTGACGGAAGCCCAGTATCTGGGAATTGTGAAGTTCCTGGAGCTGGTGAATCATCCAGGCATTCATTTCATGACAGACCGCACAAGAGAGCAACAGTGGCACCGGAGCAAGAGCCACTTCTCTGTTGATAGCCAGGACGGCGCGGATTATGCGTCGATTGTTTACGACAATATGGACGAGCAGGTCATCGAATACCTCAGGGAGAGTGTTCCTGAGGATCTTTGCGCGAAACCCGAGGTAATCGTACAGAGTAGAGAGCAGGCGTTTCGGATTGTGGGTCCCGTTATTAGATACTATTCTTTGCCTGACTCAATTCAGGATTACGACATCTCGGAGACGACTTTCCTTGCTGCGGCGTCAGGGAAGATAGAAGAAGCCCCTGCATGGGAAATCCGAAAGGACTTCACAATACAGGAACTCCCCTGCCGCAACAGCTTCTTCAGTTGTTGCGTATCTGCAGCCCGTTCAATTGTTGTCAGCGTTGTGTATTTCAGAGTGCCTGCTCAAGAGGAGCCGGAAACTGTCATATCGGGGCAGCAGGCAAGGGAGTACGCGGAGATGTACCTCGGGCGCTCTGACCTCATACGATTCTATGCTGAAAAGTACCAGGTGATGGGAGTGGTTGAGATCCGACGGGTTTTCGCCCGACCCAATGAGGACTGGGCTCCATATTACGGCCAAGGGCGAACGAGCGACGTGGTTAGTCTTGACACCACGTATCTGTGCTGGGAAGTTCCATTCGACATGTGGAGTAAGAACAGCGGAAAGAGGACACATAATGTGATTTGGATCACGATGGAATCCGGGAAACCTGCTGGGGGCGGTTCTGACAAGTGGCGCAAATGATGGTTAGGCAGACTATGCCGTGTTCATTGCCCATTGCGCGAACGACGCCAGGAGCGAGAGGGGGCGCCTGCGGGCATTTCGAATAAAGAAGAAGGATGGCGGAGAGGCCGGGATTCGAACCCGGGGTACGGTTGCCCGCACAACGCCTTAGCAGGGCGCCACCTTCGGCCACTCGGTCACCTCTCCACGAAAGCGTTCGACACTCTACCATGCAAACGCGGCGGAATGCAAACCGCCGGGTCGCTGCGGTTGGCCAGGGCGTGTGATGCATGGGTACCCGCGGCTCGCCAGCGGGACGGGGCCTTTTTCGGAACGCGCGCGCCCGGAATCGCTGACGGCTAGGGGCGTCTCGCCGTCGCCACGGTGCCGGAGAGAATCTCGATGGGGTTGGTGTAGACCCACGGGATCCACGCGTCCTGGATGTCCACCTCGGCCTCGATGCGGTATTTGCCGGGCTGTGTGACGGGCCAGTCGAGTTCGCGGCCCTCGGCCTGGTGCGCCACCGTGCCGTCATGCACGACGGTGAACCGGCACGGAACGGGCGAGGCGGCCCGCAGATGCACGTCCGGCCCCAGGGGCAGGCGCTCGCCCATCACCGCGTGACCGCCGCTCGACTCCGCGAGAAACACGAAGCCGGTGCTGTCGGCAAGTACGTCAAAGGCGACGAATGCCCGTCCCTCTCGAAGGGACTCCAGGATGGTCTCCCTGGAGAGTTCGGGCGCCAGGATGTGGGTGCTCACAAAGCGGACCATCCGCTCGTAGGGGTCAAGTTCGAACCGGAACAGTTCGCGGCCGGGTTCGAGCGGGCCAAAGAGCACGCGGAGTCCCAGCCGTTTCCACCAGTTCAGTTCATATTCGCCGATGGTGTCGGGGCTGGTATCTTCGAGCAGCAGCGTGCCCTGGGCGGTGTAGTGCCCGGTAAACCCGTTGTTCTGATGGCAGTCGTTGGCGGCGATGCCCACGATGTCGCGTTCGCGGTTGAGGCGATCCCAGTTTGCGAGGATGGCGGTCTGGCGGTCGAAGATTAACCGCAGGACGTGGTCGGGGTACTTACGGATACTGAAGACGATGTCCGGCAGCAGTCCCTCGAATCCCTCCTCGTCTTTGAAGTCGGTGTGGATGTTGTAGATTTCCATGCCCACGAGTTGCGGCAGGTCCCAGAGGCGTTCTTCCTCCGTATGCGCGAAGAACAGAAGCCCCCCCGCGTCCGCGATCCTCGCCGCAAGCGCAGGAGGCTCTTCGCCACATTGCAGCACCGTGTCGCTGGGCAAGCCCCACGGCATGAACCCGCCCGGCATCTCGTAGCCCGGCACGAACAGGATGCCGTCGCGCACGCCGTCCCACTGAAGCGAATAGTCGGCCTTCCCGTCCACGCAGTGGTCGGACATCAGGATGAAATCGCGCCCGGTTTCCTTCAACACGCGCTGGATTTCTTCGAACGGCACCTGCGAATCGTGAGAGATGTGGGAGTGGCTGTGACAGACCCCCTGGTAGTCGGTGTACCCATCATCGAGCGTGACCTCGATGCGCTGTGCCTGAAGCGCCTGCCACGCCCTGGCCTCGGCGGGGAACCGGACGAAGCGGTTGAGCAGCGCGTCCCGGAATACCAGCACGAACGCGATCACCGCGATAGCGATCAGCGCCAGGATGGCCCGTATTGACCATCGAATCATGGTTCGCAGGACCGGACGTCTCGCGCCCGGCCGGTTCTCGTGGATTGTGGACATAACGGGTGCATCCTATCCGCCTGAGCCTTCAGTCTGAATGCGTCTACGGCACGAGTATCCCTGAAACACCCGGCGGGAAGCCCTTGTACGTTCGGTGACCGCCCCGCCGGGCGTCTTCGGTACTGTTGCTGGTGCTAGGCGGCGCACAGCGCCAGGATGGCGTCGATTTCCGCCGGACCGATATCGCCGTGTTCGCCCAGGGCGCTGCCGCGGGCGCCGATCCGTTTCGCGACTTCATTGTAGCCCTCAGCGATGCCGTATTCACTGAGGCGCGTCTTTACGCCGAGCGAACGGAAGAACTCCTCCGTCTTGACAATGGCCGCGTCGATGCGCTGTTCTTCGGCGCCATCCGTGATGCCCCAGACTCGTGCCGCGTATTGCAGGATCTTCTGTGCCTTTCGCCGGCGCTGGTGCCGAAGCAAGGCGGGAAAGATCACGGCCAGCGTCTGCGCATGATCCAGCCCGTACAGGGCCGTCAGCTCATGGCCGATTCCGTGGGTTGCCCAGTCCTGAGGCACGCCGCACGAGATCAGGCCGTTGAGCGCCTGCGTTGCCGTCCACATGATGTTGGCCCGGGTCGCGTAGTCGTCGGGCTGCGCCATGATTTTCGGGCCTTCCTCCACGAGCGTCAGCAGGATCCCTTCGGCCTGCCGGTCCTGAAGCGGGGCGTTGACCGGGTAGGTCATGTATTGTTCCATCACATGGATGAAGGCATCGACCACCCCGTTGGCGGTCTGACGCGGCGGCAGCGTAAACGTGGTCTCGGGATCCAGGATCGAGAACCGCGGATAGACCTTCTCGCTGTAAAAGGCCAGCTTCTCGCGGGTCGACTCGCGGGAGACCACCGCGTTGCCGTTGGACTCGGAACCCGTGGCGGGAAGCGTGAGGATGCCGCCCAGCGGCACGGCATCTTCGACCTTCGCGCGTTTGGCGAGGATGTCCCACGGCTCGCTGCCCGTAAAACACATGGCGGCCGCGATGAACTTTGTGCCGTCCAGCACCGAGCCGCCGCCGACCGACAGCAGAAAACCGATGTTTTCGCGGCGCCCCAGTTCCACGGCTTGCATCAACGTTTCGTACCGGGGATTGGGCTCAATTCCCCCGAATTCCTTCACGTCAAACCCCTTGAGCGCCGCCTTGGTCTGCTCGTAGACCCCGTTGCGCTTGATCGAGCCGCCGCCGTAGGTCATCAGAACCGGCCTGTCTTTCGGCACCAGCCCGGCCACCTTCGCGATCGTGCCTTTTCCAAAGACGATTCGCGTGGGATTGAAGTATTCGAAATTCTCCACGGTTTTACCTCCGAATGGTTGGTTCTCCGGGCCCGGCTGCGCCGCACCGGCTCGCTCAGGCTTCCCTATCCTAACACGACCGAGGGGGGGATTTGCTCCCGCGGGAAAAAGCGAACCGCGCCGGGCGTATGGCGCCGCCCGCATGGATAAAAAACGCCCACGAGCCGGAACACTACACCTCTGTTCCGGCTCGCGGACGCTAAGCCGTCTATACTCTGGCTTTCCGAAGTCAGCTTAAAAAAGCGCTTCGGGACTCACGCACCGGACTTGTCCGGGGCGACCGTGTAATCGAACCAACTCGCGACGGTGTTCGCGCTCCACGTGGCAAAGTCAGCCATTTCATTGAAACCACGGATGCCCGGCTCGAACAGAAGCGACTTGAGGTCGATCGTCTGTGCTTTTGCCGGCGTCGCTTTCGTAACGCGAGCGATATGCTTCATGGGGTTTAACCTCCCTCCACAGTCTGCGCACCTCGTGGCGCACACCAAACCAGACTCACTGCTGCGGGGCGCCTGGCGCCCCGCCTCGACAAGTGTTCAGTACGATTCGCGAGCCTATTCGGGCTTCGCAGGATTCGCCTCAGGCGCAGGATCACTGACTTCATTGATCCAGGCTTGTTTCACAGCCGTGACTTGCGCCGGCCATTCCCAGATCGCCGCCTTCGACGGCTTGGTGACCTTCTTCAGATGCTTCATTTCTCCGTACCCTTTCTTGAGCGTTTCCCCGCCGCACGCCGTTGTGCCGGGTCCGGGCCCGAAGGCCCAGGTTCCGCGCACATTTTACATACGGCAGGCCGCCGCTTCACGGAAACTCTTGGAGTGGACTAACCAAGGTGAAAACCACGTACGCCCACTCTCCTTCCGCTGTTTCGCACACGACCCCGTGATTGGGCTTCACGCTCGTGTACTTACTTCGTCAGAGCGTTGTTGACCTCGTTCAGGATCCAGCGAGCCTGGTCTCCCGACAGGGGGCTCGACAGGTCTACGAACCCCAGATCAAACCCAAAAACGTTCTTCAGGTCGACCCATGCGGTCTGCTCGGCCTTGGCAGGCTTCGACACTATCGTGACGTGCTTCATGTGGCGTTTCACCTCCTTCCTGCTTCCTCGGTACTTAGGCGTCCACCCAGAATCTCCGGGCTTATCCCCAACAAAATCCACCGCTTCGGTGGAATCGTCGGCCCTATTCTACATGTTTTGGCGCGATAAGTGAACCCCTTTTTTGCATCCCGCCGGTACACCCATCCCGTCTTCATGGCGAACTTTCAAAAACGGACAGATCTCCAAACTGAAGTATTTGTTCGGAGAGCTGGTTCCAAAAGCTGCTGTCTCCTCCGCCAAGGAATAACTGGTCCAACGACTCCAGCATTCCCCCCAGGCTGTTGATCTGGCTGACCAGGGCCAGCGCAGAGGTCGTCAACCGTTCCATCTCACCCGCGAGGTCACTGCCGGCATACAGGGCTTCCAACCCCTCCATCGCCATCCGTTGGATGTCGATGCCCGCAAGCGACTCTTCGCTGAGCACGGCGTTTCCGGTCACCTGCTCCCCCAGGCGCTGGGTGGCTTCGTAAATCTGCCGCGCAGTATCCGGATCACCTTGAGCCTCATAGGCTTGTCCGGATTGTAACAGATCGCGTGCCAAATCGCAAAGCATATTGTACTGGTCCGACCCGGCCAGCACCGCGCTCAACATGCGCGCGGACTCTTCGGACATGCCGGCCGCCGCCAGCGCCAGCTGCCGCGACCGGGCGGCATCCAGCCCATACGCGGTGGCCAGATCTTTGCCCTGGAGGCTGGCGAGCGCGGCGAGCGCCCCGTCCGTATCGCCCAGGCGCAACAAGGCCCCCGCCCGCAGCGCGTCGAGCAGCGCATTCTCGGGATCCGCCTCCTGGAGGGCCGCCATTTCACTGAGAAACGCCCGCAGGTCGCTCTCGGTCATTCCGTCAAACAGCGCGAAGGCCGGCTGCTCCGCCGTTGGCGCCGGTTGAGCCATATAGGTTGTCGCGAGGGCCAGCCCGGCATAGGGTTTCTGCTGGTCCATCCGCCCCACCGCGGTCACCAGCCATTGACGGGCCTCTTCGTCGGGCAACGATGCCGCGGCCCCGACGATGGCATCCGGCGAAACTTCGGGATTCGAAACCACTTCCGCCGCCGTCGCGGCATCGAGCGTCGCCATGCGTTTCAGCCGCACCCACGCGTCCGGATCGGACACCGCCGCCTGCCGCAAGGCCACCACGTCGTCCTGCGTCACGTTGCCGAGCACCGGCGCGGCTGTAGCAAGAAAACCGCCCCGGTCGGCGTGTTTCGAGGGCGTGTCCAGCGTTTCCGCAAGTTCCCGCTCGAGCTGCTCCATCGCGTCGTCCAGACGTCCCGAACCGGGCGTCTCGTCCGGCGGGATCACCGCCACCCGCTCGTCGGGTACGGGCGGGCGGGCCGGGCCCTGGGAGGCCACCGGCGCGGACGGCTCGGACGGCCCGAAGATGCCGAACTCGAACACCAGCCCCATGATGACCACAACCGCCGCCGCCGCCAGCGCCACCGCGCCCCAGAGCGCGAACGACGGACGCGCCGGTTTCCGCTCTTCCAGATGCACCGTCTTCTCGGAGGCGGCCGCCCTGTCCACGGCGCGCAGAACGGCATCCACGACATCGATCTCCGGCGCGCCTTTGATCACCTGCGCCCCGATAGCCTCGAGGTCGTGCGCCACGCCCTGCAGCCAGAGATAATCGGCCCGGATCTCGGCCGACGCCGCCAGGGCATCCCGCACTTCCGCCGCCTGCGCTTCGGAGAGCTTCCCTTCCAGGCTGTCGGCCAATGCGTCCAGCGTTATGTCATACTCACGATCTCTCACAGATGATCCTTCACCACGAGACTCTTCTCGCGGAGCGATTTTAAAATGCGATGAAGCCGCGTGCGCACGGCGCCTTCGGTGCTGCCGACCACCTCAGCGATGTCCCGCGCGGACATTTTCTGGAAAAACCGCAGAATCACGATTTCGCGGGATTCCCCGTCCAGAAAGTCCAGCAACCGTGCCAGCGCCTCGCGACGCTCCTGCTCCATGAGTTCCTGGTCGGGTATGCCATCCGACGAGCGGTGCAGTTCGCCGTCGTCGTCGCGGGCCGCGCTGGCATATTCCTCAAGGGACTCCATGTGCACGGACTTCTTGCGCTTCAACTCGTTCAGGCTGAGGTTGCGGGCGATGCAAAGCACCCACGGACGGAACTTCCGGGTCTCATCGAAGCGCTGGCGCGCCACGTAGACCCGAACGAAGGTTTCCTGCGCGAGTTCCCGGGCCAGCTCGAAATCCCGAAGATAGTGCAGACAGAACCGGAAGATATCATTTTGATACCTCCGCACCAGTTCGGCCAAGGCCTCCCGGTCACCCCCGCGGAGGGCAACCATGAGTTCTTCGTCCGTCTTCTGGACCTCGTCCACGCAGTGTACCCGGTTGGCGTGCAAGTCAGCACTCCTGAACGCAGCGCTACTCACCTCGCCACCCATTCACGTTACAATCCGTCGTGCTGAACGTCACAACTTTCTCACTTTGCATCGAACCGGCCGCCCACTCGCGCGCGGCATTCCCGGCTAAGTCATTCTATTCCTGCCATTTCCGCCAGACAAGCGTCCGGCGGAGGTACCGCGGACCCGGCGCTGCCCGCTGGAACGGCGGCGTCCCGTCTGGCGCGTGCCGCGTGTCCGATGCGATCTCCCGGCCCTGCGCGGCCGTGCGCAGCAGCCAGAGCCGCCTCGAACCCTATCCATAGTATACCGGCGGCCGCTTCAACCACAAAATATGGGACGGCGCCGGGC
>Ga0123326_1003799_pt1 | contig 10348 bp, 10 predicted proteins | sample BioC13SIPDNA_FD_89739 | JGI IMG/M metagenome (GOLD analysis project Ga0123326, IMG submission 89739) | Anaerobic biogas reactor microbial communites from Washington, USA - Biogas_R1_A C13 SIP DNA | ecosystem: Engineered > Bioreactor > Anaerobic > Unclassified | place: Washington, USA | collected...
TATTGCACGGACGAGGAGGGGGGGAACGCTGACCTTCCCTTTCCTCCCAAGTGGCGAGTCTGGGAGTTGCACCCGATCGGCGAGGCGTATGAGACCTCACTGAGCACTGGCCCACCCGCGTCACGGGCGAGACCAACGCAAACAGGCCACACGGGGATGCGGCCCCGCATGGCCTTTGCGTTGGTCTGGTTTCACGCCCGGTGATCAGCCGGTCATGTCGCCCAATTCAATTGGTTCCGTCGCGTTGTAACCGGAAGATGCGCATAGGGGAAGGATTCATCTGGCTTGTGAGGCGAGCCTGGCGATTGAGTTCGAGTACTGGACGCACACTCCCCGGTAGGGGGTAGCTGTCAAACGGGGTCGCTTATGTTAAGAATCACTTGCGTCACGGCTTCTCGGGGATTTGTTTTCCGAGATGGTGGTTTCGGACTGCGACTCGTGGGAAACGTGGCAAATTGATGTGCAGCAGAGAGATATGGCGAAAACCCAAGGTTTGCTGGGACAGCGATCAATTGGCGTTAGCTAACATGGAAACGGGGGCTCTATTCAGGTCATCCAGCTATTCGTTTGACGGCCTCTCCAGAATGCGGGAGACTGTACTCATGGAAGACGAACGCCCCAAACGCCGCAAGTGGTTCCAGTTTCGACTGAGGACGCTCCTCGTTGCGATCCTGGTGCTGAGTCTGTCATTGTCGTGGTATGCAGTCAAAGTCGAGAGAATAAGGAGGCAAAAGAGGATTGGATCAATCATCGAAGGGGCCGGCGGTACGGTCTCCTATGAGCGTACTGAACCACCAGTCCCGCAATGGATACGTGGGTTATTCGGAGACGACTTCTTTGTTGTGACTGCGGTTACGGTGAATGAGGAATGGGTGATTCCGGAAGGCGAGGAGGTGGTAAATGTGCCGGTGGGTTGGGATGCGTTCGGCGATGACGAAGCCACGTACTTGAAGGAACTACCTGACCTGAAGGTGCTGTCCCTCAACAACACTCAAGTCAGCGACGCTGGGCTTAAGCACCTCAAAAGGCTGACCAACCTCAAGATCCTGTGGCTCGACAACACGCAAATTACCGACTCTGGACTTGAGCATCTCAAAGGGCTAACTAACCTTGAGTATCTGACCCTCCGCAACACGCAAGTCAGCGACGCCGGGCTTGACCATCTCGAAGGTCTGACTAACCTTAAGGTGCTATACCTCGACAACACTCAAGTCACAGACGAAGGCGGCAAGAGGCTCGAAGAGGCACTGCCCAACTCCGTGATCAAGTATTGATCTCCCTGTCCCATCAAACGACCGAATGACGGCACAGCCGATCCCCCGCCTTACAGACGCACGTACCGATAGAACGTCGACCTGGAAATCCGCAGTGTCTTGCAGATGTCGTCGATTTCCAGGCTTTTGTCGGCGTGCAGCTTCTTCGCCAACACAACCCGCGCTTCTTCGGACGTGACCTTCGGTCGCCCACCGTTGCGGCCACGTGCTCGGGCGGCCGCCAACCCCGCCTTGGGTCGCTCCTGAATCAAACGTCGCTCGAACTGTGCCAGGGCGGAGAAGATGTTGAAGATGAGTTCTCCAGATGCACAAGTGGTATCGATGGCTCCTTCATTGAGCGAACGAAACCCGATACCCTTGTTCCGCAGATCCTCCACCAGCGCGATCAGATGCCGCATGGACCGCCCCAAACGATCCAGTCGCCAGACGACCAGGATATCGCCATGCCGCAACGCCTCCAAGCATTTCGTCAGCCCGGGCCGCTCGGTCTTCGCTCCCGAAATCTTATCCATGAAGATAGATGGCTGCGGGATGCCGTGCTTTGTGAGAGCGTCAATCTGTAGGCTCAAGTCCTGGTCGTCGGTGCTCACCCGGGCGTAGCCCACGAGCCGCTGGTCCAGGGAACATAGAGTCTGTTTGGCAGGCATGGTTTCGACCATGGTATGAATGCCGTAACGTTAGGTTCTTGAAGTGATGATCGGGTAATTCGTCGGGTTCGCTGGGCCCGACGGCATTAACCTCCCGGGTCCGGCCTCTCGAACACGCTCGTCAAGCCTCGCTGTTGATCGGGGCAGTCGTCGCCTCCAGGAATACGCCAGACGCCGATGGCCTCATACGTAATCACCCGCCGCCCGCAGTGCCGGCACTGCCGAACTCGAACGATCTTCTTTGGCCGGTATCTCGTGTAGAGCACAGGCAGATGCCGGCAGGCACACCTGGGACACTCCAACCCCTAGGATCTCTCTCCCGCTTTGGCCATTTACCTTCGCCTCCCCTGAAGTTCCGAGAGCTTCAACCGCGGTCGCCGGCCCAGGGGCTTGACGTCCGTGCCCGGCAGGACCACCCCCTGCATCGACGCCGCCACCGCGCAGCCGACCAGACAGTCGAACCAGTGGTTGTCGGTCACAGATGGACGCATCTTCCACTCGTCAACCGTCCGGCCACGTCCTTCCGTCTTCACGCGGTATTCGGCCGTAAGATGCTCGACCAGCAGGCGATGCTGTTCCGGCTTGGCACCAAAGAGCGACAGGCACCCGCGGTCCCCCATAGGTACAGCCAATCGGGAGTAGACAAACGACTTCCAGTAATTGGTGTCGTAGACCACGTGCCGAATCTGGCGACGGCCATGGACGTTCGGCACCCGCCAGTTGTGACCGACCCTGTCACCCAGTTTGCGTTTGTATTCCGAGAATGGCACGCTCGGGCGATCTCGGCGCCAGCATCCATTTCCTCCCGGTACCGCCGATAAAACTCCGTCGCGTCAGACAACCCGCGCTCGGCTCTCAGGCTTTCGGCCCGGAGCTCGGCATACTTCTCCCATAGCTTTTCATTTTCCGGAAAGGAGTAGACCATCTTGGTCCGCTCGCCTTGCCACTGGGGATGCTTCTGGCGATCGAGGATCCGATCGGCCATATCGCCGGGTCGATCGGCGAACGTCAAAGATGATGCGGGCCGATTTGAAGGCCGCACGGAAGAAGTGGATTGCAGCGGCCGAGACCCCTGAGGAAAAGGCCGAGCGGGAGCAGTCCGACTTCCTCAAGTACCAGAACGACCTTGGCCTCTTCGCGGACTTCCACTCCAACCGCCATACCTTCATTACGAACTTGGAGCACGTTGGAGTCACGCCAAGAAAGGCACAGTCGCTTGCTCGGCACTGCGATATTCGTCTGACGATGGGCGTCTACACTCACATCGGCCTGAATGATCAGAAGACGGCGATCGAGTTGCTGCCGCGACCGCCGGAACTTCGCCCCTCGAAGAAGTCGCCGCCTTCAAATGGACAGGTCAGCGGAAACGGAGCCGATCCGGCCAATGGCCAAGTACTCGACAAGCAGCAACTTGACGCACTGTGGGCCCAACTTCCCGAACAGGTGAAAGCGGCGCTGCTGGCGAACGTCCAGGTAGATCCCGAGGACGGCAAAGGCGAGCCGCGCAGTTAGCGTCCGGCGGCCTTCAGGGCATTAGATGGGACGCTGGCGTCCAATTCCACTTGCCGTCGAAGATCGGCGGTTTCTCGCCTGCTGCCACGCGGCCGATGACTTCCCGTCGCGCCACCCACACTTCTTTGAGCGTCACCGCCAGGTCCGCCAGGTCGCACCGACACTTCTGCAGGTTCGGGGCCGTGAACACTTCCATCATCGGGTCGCCGTCCGTTGCAGCGCACCGAATGTCGACTTCACCGATCGACCCGTCGAATCCCACCAAGACGTACATCTCGATGGCCGGCGGCTCATGCGGCCAATCCGCAGGACTGGCCGCCCACAGCACGACCCGGGCATCCGCCCCCGAGGACTTGAACATGCGGACTTGGCTCGTCTCCAGCCCGGCAACCTCAATGGCACGGCGGAAGGCTCGTTTCACATCCTCCGCCGGTTCCTTCCCAGCGCGCGTCAAGGCGGATATCCCTCTGTCTTTTGGCCACGAACTGGCACAAGAAAGGTGCCAACAGTGGTGCCAAGTGGTGCCGAAAATGGTGCCATACGGCTCGCATTCCAGGCGTATCGGCCTGCACCAACTTGCACCGAAACCGAGTCAAACCCGGTTCGGTGGGCGTCGCCAGCCGGACGCCGTAAACCCGCAATTCGTCGGGATTTGTGCACCGTTCTGCACCAAGCTGCATCGCCTGGCATCGCCTTGCACCGGCGAGAAATCTAAGTACGCCCGACAGGATTCGAACCTGTAACCCTCGGTTCCGAAGACCGATGCGCTATCCAGTTGCGCCACGGGCGCCCGTGTTTGATGTTGTTGCGTCAGTCTACCACATGGAAGGAGAACGGGAAAGGGACGCCCGTTCGGCCGAAGGGCACATTGACAACTTGTTAGCCTCCAACGGGCTGCACGCGGACGAGGTGGCGGAGGGCAAGTTCTGCAAGGAAGAGGATTAGGGCCGCCAGGAGCGGGTAGGGCCAGAGGCCGCGGGTTTCGAGAGACGGTGGTTCGTCGGCCGGGAAGAGTTCGGTGGGGGATGGGTTGTAGCGTCCGCCGGTTGCTTGGGCCAGGTGGCGGAGAAGGGTTTGGTTGGTGGTGCGAGGGGGGAGTTCGGCGGAGTAACTGGGACAGGCGGAGCAGCGGCCGGTGAAGACGGGGCGGCCGGCGACGGTGCAGGTTGCCTGGAAGTCGTAGGTGTCGGGTTCGGGCGTCGACAGCTGGACGGCGTACTGACCGGGGGCGACAAGGGGCATTGTGGTCTGCTGTTTGGGGCCGCCGGGGGAAGAGATTTCGAGGACGACGTGGGCGGCGTTTTCGAATCGGCCCGGGTAGGGGACGGCGTCAAGGATGACGAGGGTCGTGTCGGCCTCGCGCCGGCAGGTGAGGCGGTAGCCGCCGATGCCGGCGGGACGAACGGTCTGGCGGGCCAGGGCGGTCCACAAGGTGTTCAATCCGGACCAGGTCTGCCAGGGACGGGTCCAGTCGCCGTGGAGGTCGGAGGTGAACGCGGCAGAGCGGCCCCGGCCGTGTTGCCACCAGGCGACGAGCGGATCGCCGCTTTCGGAGGTCATGCCGACCTCGGCGCCGGGCCTGGCCTTCGTCTGCACGTAGCCGAGCAGGGTGGGCGGTTTCTCTTCGGGGAGCTTCGCCAAGTCGGCGAGGGCGGGGGCGACTTGCGGACGGGAGGGCTCGTCGCAAATGCCCATCCGGGCGGCCTTGGCGGTCTCTCGGACGAAGATCTCGGGCACTTCGGCGGCGCTGGTGCAGTGGTGGTAGTTGCCGCCGCCCAGTTCGGCGATCGATTGGAGCAGGGGCTCGGCCGCTTCGGAACCGACGGCCACGGTGGAGATGGTGATGCCCGAGGCGGCCACTTCGGAGGCGAGGGTATCGAAATCGCCCGGATAGGAGATTCCGTCGGTGAGCACGAGGATGTGTTTGAGGTCGGCATAGGCTTCGTGCAGGGCGAGATGGGCCTTGACGATCGCCGGATGCATGTTGGTGCCGCCGCCAGCTTGCAAGGTGTCGATCTCGCGGAAGACCTTCTGCTTGTCGTTGCAGGGCTGAAGGGGAACAATCCATTGAGTCGTGTCCTGGAAGGCGATGACGCCGAGTTGGTCCTGGGCGTCGAGCATCTCGACGGTTTGCCGCAAGGCCGTCTTGGCCAGACCAATGGCGCCGCCTTCTTCCATCGAGCCCGACTGGTCGATGACCAGGACCATGGCCAGCGACGGGTGTTTGGCCTGGGCGTCGAACTCGCAGGTGACGGGGAGGGCGTTTTCGAGCGGGGTTCCGCGGCAGTGGCCGGCGGTGAGTGAGTCGGACCCGCCGAAAACAAGCAGTCCACCGGCGCGATCGCGGACGTAGGTATCGATCATTTCGAGCCGGCCGGGCGCGAGATCGGTGGCGGGCACGTCGGCAAGGACCACGAGGTCGTACTGCGAGAGTTCCTCCAGGTCCTTCGGGAAGCGATCGGGAGTGATCGTCTCGCATTCGAACGGCACTTGCTCCAATGCCCTGGCGAACTGGGAAAAACGATTCGTCTCGCGGCCGACCAGCAAGGCTCGCGCCGGCGCTTCGTGCCAAACGGCCAACTCGGCCCAGTTGTCGGCGGCTTCGGTATCGGGGTTGGCCTCCAGGGCAACGCGATAGAGATCTCGCGGGGCATTGCGTAGTGTCAGATCAAAGGACACGGCCAGTTGTCCGGCAGGAACGGCAACCTGTTTGCTTGCGACTTCTTCGCCCTGGCTGGTGATGCGGACAGTGGCCTGGCAATCGGCGGTTGCCTTCACGGTAACCTCCACCGGCACGGACTCGCCCGGCCTGACTTGAGAGGGAGCGGCCACGGCTTCGATCCAGGCGTCGGGGCCGGTGCGGGCCGCGAGCGGCACAGTGTCGACCGGGGTCTGCAGTGCGGCGGCGGAAGTGAGTATATCGCCGGAAGTGGTGGCGTTTCCGTCGCTGAGCAGGACAACTCGCTCGGGTCCAAATGGTCCGGGGATCGATGAGACGGCGTCGAAGGCCGCGGACAAATTGGTGCCGTTGGAGTCGGTTTGGGGCAACTCGGGCCATTTCCCCTCGGCGGGACTTGCGGGCTGGGCCAGGAAGGGCACGACGACAACGCGATCCGGTGTTGTCTGTGAGAGGACTTCTTCAACGAAGGTCTTGGCCTGCCGCGGGGCTTCAGGGGAGAGACTTGTGCTCTGATCGACGAGCAGCGCGGTCCAGGACGGATGGTTCGGACGGTCGACCACGGGGGAGCACAGGGCAAGTGCGAGCAGTGCGACGGCCGAGGTGCGCAGAACGACGCCGGCAACCCGCCGCCAGGCCGATTCGCGAGCGAGGCTGGCTCGCGCGGCAACGACGACCAACGGGACCAGCAGCAAGGCAGCCAGCCAGCCGGCCGATGCGAGTCGAACGTCGTGAAAAAGTCCAGCCATTACTCGTCAGCTTACTCCCGTATGCCAAGTTTCGAACATTCGCGTTTTCCACCCTTTGGATTTGTCTCGGATTTCGTGCTTCGTATTTCGAGCCCTCAGCAGGTCCAACGCCGATGATGCAGGGTCCATTCGATGGCCAAGAGTGTCAAGGCGGCAAGGACGAGCCAGGGCCAGAGGGGGGCGACGCGGCAGGTCTGAACCGCGGGCGGCTCGGCGCACCAGGCCAGCGGACTTCGCGGATCGCAGGCGGGCTGAACGGCAGGCGGACTCATTGGCTGGTCCTTGTCGGGCAGGATCAATTCGAGACAATTGTCACCGGCGATTGCGTCAGCGGAGGCGAGGGTGGCTACGAGGGGGCCACCGGCGTCGGATTCAAGATCGGCGATAACGGTTGTAGTCGAGTTGGCGGCTGCCTGGCAGTCTGCCTGGTGGATCGATTTGCCGTTCAGGTCGACTCGCAGAGGGGCAGACAGTGCGGTGTCGCTCCGGTTGGTCACTTCGACGATCATCTGGAATTGGCGTTGATCGTTCGGGTAGCGGCGGACGGCAAGCCGGGTGACGGCGGCATTTCCGGCGAGGGTTCCCAGGGGATGGATCGTTGTTCCGGGGCCGAGATTCATCGTGTCGGCGCCGTCGAAGCAGCCGTCGCTAATGACGTGGATCTGGAGATGCGTTCCGGAGGCCGCCAGACCTGCAGCGATCTTCACGGCATCGGCTATGCGCGAGCGGAGGTCGACTGTGCGGATGCGTTGTGCCGCGGCGGCGACGCGATCGAGGTTCTGCTCGGCAGGGGAAACGACGACCGGATGTCCGGCCGTGGTGATCAGGGCAGCATATTCGCGAGGTCCCATCGTCTCGAGGTGATCGGCCAGGACGGCTTGTGCCCGGGCGAACCGGCTGACGCCGTTCTCGACCGCTTCCATGCTCCGGGAATTATCGACGACGAAGACGACTGTTCGCGGTCGGCGGAGGCAGGGGTCGGCGGCCGCCAGGGCCAACAGCAGCACGACGCCCACGTGGATCGCGGCCGAGCCCAGCCGGCGGCGGAACCAGGCCGGGGCGGATGAGCGCGGCTCACCCAGGACCTGACGCCAGAGATAGGGCCGGGAAACGACCACGCGAGGCGGGCGGATTGCACGGAGGTAGAGCAACACGACCGCGCCCACCGTCACGGTCCAGAGGATCGCCGAAGGGCGCATCAGGATGATTGCCGGCATGATCACGGCAGGGCGGTCCTCATGGCGATGATATTGCCCAGCAAGCGGCGGTCTGGAGCCATCGTTTCAACGCGGACGTAGGGGAGATGACGGGCGCTGCAATGGCGTCGGGCACGTTCTTTGTCTTCGGCCGCCAACTTGCGGTAGCGCCGGAGTTGTGATGCGGTGAGGGTGACTTCCCATTCCTGGCCCCCTTCGGCGTCCGTCAGCAGAATGTCCCCGGGGCTAAGGGATTCGTCTTCCGCCGGATCGATCAAGTGGATCACGCGGGCCGATCTGCCGGCGAACTGGAGGATTTCGAGCCCTCTCTGGAAGGACTCGGCGTCGCAAAGGTCGCTGACGATCACTACCGGCCCGGCGGACTGATCGACGCGAATCAGCGTCTCCGCGACGCGGCGAAAGTCGGTTGCGCCTTCAGGAGCGGGGAGTGCGTCAAGTTGGCGCAAGAACCGTCCGAGGCGGGCTCTGCCGCGGAGCGGGCCGATGGGGCCCAGCAGGCGATCGGAGAATGGAAAGACTGACAGTCGGGCCTGCCGGTCGATCGCCACGTAGCCGACGGCCGCCGCGATCCGCCGGGCGGCTTCGAAACGTGTTGACGGTGAGCCGAGACCCATACTGGCGGAACTGTCGAGCAGCAGACGAACATGGCAATCGCGCCGGCCGGAGTAAAGGCGAACGCGGAGTTCGTCGTGGCGGGCGCAGACGTTCCAATCCACGTGCCGGTGATCGTCGCCGGGCGAGTAGTCGCGATAGCCGGTCAATTCGGTTCCGCCGACCGGCAGACGCGAGGGAGGTTCTTCGAGAATCCCTGCGCAAAGCCCCCGTGCGGCCAGGGCCAGCCCTTCGAGTTCGGCGAGGCGGTCGAGTTGCGCCGGGCGGTTCATTGACATGGGAACGTGTACTGACGGCAAGAAGCGGGATCCTGGAACAACCGGGAATGGTGGAATATTGGAATGATGGAATGGGGGGAGGATGGAGTCTTTGGCGGCGTCTATCCGGCGAGGCCCGCTGTTTGGGAGACGATCTGGTCGAGCAGGGAGTCGGGTGAGATTCCTTCGGCCTGGCCGTCGAAGTTCAAGGCGATACGGTGACGAAGGGCCATGGCGCTGGCGCCGCGAACGTCGGCCGGGGCGACCTCCGTCCGGCCGGCGACCAGGGCGCGGGTCTTGGCGGCCAGGACGAGCGCTTGGGCTCCGCGGGGGCCGGCTCCGTGGGCGACATAGCGCCGGACGGGTTCCGGGGCGGCCGAGTCGGCGGGGTCGGTCGACGTGACCAGGCGGATCGCCTTCCGCCGCAGGTCGGTGCTGATCTTGACGTGCCGGATGAGTTCGCCCATTTCGAGAACTCGCGGCCCGTCGACAACCGGTTGGGTAATCACGGCTTCGGCTTCCGTGGTGCGATCAAGGATGGTCTCCATCTCTTCGGGCGTGGGCCGGTGCATGGCGAGCTTGAACAGAAAGCGGTCGAGTTGGGCCTCGGGCAGCGGGAAGGTCCCCTCCAATTCGAGCGGATTCTGGGTGGCGATGACGAAGTAGGGGAGGGGCAGTTGAAAGGTTTCGGTGGAGACCGTTACGGTCGTGTCGTCCATGGCTTCGAGGAGGGCCGACTGGGTCTTGGGCATGGCACGGTTGATCTGGTCGGCGAGCACGATATTGGAGAAGAGCGGCCCGCGCTGGAATTCGAAGGTTCGGCGGCCTTCGGGTGTTTCCATGATGACGTAGGTGCCGATGATGTCGGCCGACATCAGATCAGGGGTGCACTGGATCCGCTGGAAGGAAACGTCCAGAACGTCGGCCAGGATATGAGCCAGGGCGGTCTTGCCCATCCCGGGGAGTCCTTCGAGCAGAACATGGCCGCCGGCGACCAAGGCGGTAAGCACCCCCTCGACGACGTCTGCCTGACCCACGAACGCCTTGCAGATTTCGCGTCGGAGGCTTTCGAAATCGGCGCGAAAAGCCTCGAACTTCTGTTCCAATTCCACGTTACTCATGAACGGCTCCCGGGAACAAGGATGGACGCGTGCGACTACTTGGACAGCGCCACTCTGGCCGATGCCGGTGAACGCAAGTCCCAGCAGAGCGTTCGTTTAACCCGCTGCCGCAGGCGAGGTCGTTCACCGACTATAGGACGCTTTGGGATGGTTGGCAAGCCTCGCCTACGGCAGCGGGTTAAACTCACATTCCGCTACCTGATGTTTTTCCAAAAGGGGGGTTGCGCCCTTCGTCGAAGTCCGTCATTTTACAGGCATGAATGGAACAACCTGGTATGGAAA
>Ga0123326_1003803_pt1 | contig 10342 bp, 8 predicted proteins | sample BioC13SIPDNA_FD_89739 | JGI IMG/M metagenome (GOLD analysis project Ga0123326, IMG submission 89739) | Anaerobic biogas reactor microbial communites from Washington, USA - Biogas_R1_A C13 SIP DNA | ecosystem: Engineered > Bioreactor > Anaerobic > Unclassified | place: Washington, USA | collected...
GCCCGGGTCTTCGGTCTCTGGCCCCGGAAGGGAGCCATCCGTGTAGGCGGTGACGCGGATTATGTCATCGCGGATATGAAAAACGAATACACGGTGAACAACAAGGATTTCGTGACCCACTCCAGGGAGACGTCCCCCATGTACAACGGGTTCCGGCTTGTCGGAAAGCCTCTTCATACCATTGTCAGGGGCAGGATCATAATGAAGGGCCGAGTCATCGATGATTCGGCCGAAGGCTGGGGCAAATTGCAGCTTCCCGAGTGGACGGGGAAGGAAACGAGATGAAGAAGCCACGTATACTCATCATCAACCCCAACAGCAGCGAGGAGATGACCGGAACGATCCACAGGAACGCCGCCGCCTTCGCCGGGGACGACATCGAGGTCCTCACGGTTCCTACGCCGGGAACATCGCCCTTCATCGCCACCTACGAGGATCACGCCATGGCAGCCCCGGGCATGGTCCGGCTTCTGAGGGAAAACGAAGACAGTTTTGATGCCTTTGTCATCGCCTGCCACGGCGACCCGAACATCGACCTGATGAAGGAGATAACCACGAAACCGGTGGTGGGCATCGCGGAAGCCTCCATGAAAATAGCCACCATGCTGGGGCACAGCTTCTCCGTGATTGCACCGGTGGAGCGTACGGTTCCCAACAAGAAAGCCCTCATCGACAAGTACGGTCTCTCGAGGGACATGGCCTCCGTCCGCCCGGCAAGCATCGAACAGGGTGCGGACGAGGCGGAGCGGCTCATCGCGGCGGGACGGAGAGCCGTGGAGGAGGACATGGCGGAAGTGCTGGTTCTGGGCTGCGCCGGTTTCGCCGGCCTCGACAAGAGAATGGAGAAGGAACTTGGCGTCCCGGTGCTGGACGGTGTCATCTGCGCCCTCATCGTCGCTTCGGGACTGGTGAAGTACGGCGTTTCCATCAGTAAGAAGCGCCGGTACGATCACACCTTCGGAAAGAGAAAGGAGGCCTGAGGATTTTTTTCGGAAAGAGTGGTACTGTTTCCCTTTTTCAGGGAGAGTCAGAAAAATGAGAAAATCCAAGGAGGGACCCTTATATGAAGAACAGAAAGCGTTTATTGATTGCAACACTGCTTGTCGCGCTGATACTTTCCTTTTCCTCCATGGCCTTTGGAAAGGATTTTGTCCTAGGCCATACAGGACATGCGTCCGTGACTTTTGCCCAGGCCGCGGAAAAATTCGCCGAGTATCTCGCCAAGGAATCGAATGGAACCATGAAGCTTCAGGTCATGGGAGCCGCCGCCCTCGGGAACAACCGGGAGGGGATCGAACAGATCCAGCAGGGTGTCACCGACTTCTGGCTCATCTCCACGGGGCTTCTCGCTCAGTTCAGCAAGGCCGTTTCGGTCTTCGACATCCCCTACCTTTTCAAGAGCGAAAAGGCGGGACTCGATTTCGTGAACAGCGATCTTGCCATGCAAGTGGTTGAGCCTCTTAAAGAGAAGGGGATTATGCCCCTGGGCTACTTCTTTCAAGGATGGCGCCATATTCACAGCAATATCGCTATTCGCTCCCCTGAAGACCTCAAGGGTGTGAAAATACGTACCGAACCGGCCCCAATCCGTATGGGAATCTTCAAGGCCCTTGGTGCAAACCCTGTACCTATGGATTTCGGCGAGGTCTTCACCTCTCTTCAGCAGGGAGTCATCGACGCCGGTGAGAATACCTTCGAGAATATCAAGTCCCAGGGGTTCCATACTGTCCAGAAGTACATCACCGTGGACGGACATATCCTCGACCCCATGCTCATCGTCATGTCCAAAAAAACCTGGGACAAACTCTCTGACGGCGAGAAGGAAAATCTCATGAAGGCCGTAAAAAAGACTACAGCCTGGGAGCTTGAGAATGCCTTTGGTAACAACAAGAAGGTCATGGAAGAGTTCAAGGCCGCTTCTACTCCCGAGGTCATCATGCTCACACCTGAACAGCGGGCGGCCTTCCGGGAGGCGAGCAAGTCCGTGATCGAAGAGAACAAGGCCGATATCGATATGGCCATGTACGAAAAAATCCAGAAGTTCCAGGAGTCCTATAAGGAAGAGGCACCCAACAGCTAGAGATCCGTCCGAACCTAAGGAGAGGGGCCCTGAAAAGGCCCCTTCCCTTGAAAAGGCGATGTGCCCTGGAGGTGTTTTCGTGAAGTTAATTGTATTTTTTGACCGGTATTTTGAAGAGACCCTTGTGGTGGTTCTTTTTTCTGCCATTCTCCTTATTGGAATGGAGCAGGTGGTTACGCGCTATCTTCTACGGTCGGTCCATTCCTGGGCAGAGGAGATGATGCGTATTCTCTTTGTCGCCCTCAGCCTCGTCAGTTTTTCCCTCTGCGCGAAGAGACGGCAGCACGTGAAGGTGGAGGTGCTGCAGCTTGCCCTTCCTCAGCGGCTCGGCAGAGCCGTATCCCTCTTTGCATCTTTGGCTTTTCTGGGGTTTACTCTCCTCGTGGTGAAGTATTCCTATAATATTGCCCTGCTGCAGTATGAAAATACACAGACTACGGCGGCAATGGGTATTCCCACCTGGACGTACTTCTCCCTGGGACCGGTGTTCTTTCTCCTGATGGCTTTCCGGATAGTTCAGAAGGATATCTTCCCCCTTCTCTTTCCCGGGAGGGAACTGAAAGGGTCGCACCCGGCATGAAAAGAGGAATGAGATTATGCTGACTGCAGTCTTCGGAGGGATGTTCCTAACCCTTCTTCTGAGCGTTCCCATCGCGGCGTCCATAGGGTTCAGCTGCCTGGCCTTCATCCCGTGGATCCCCGGAGGACTCGACCGGGTCATGTTCTTCGTGGCGCAGCGAATGGTTGTCACCGCTGACTCCTTCACCCTGCTTGCTCTCCCCTTTTTCATCCTGGCGGGGACCCTCATGTCCCACGGCGGGATTGCCAGGAAACTCACCGACCTCGCCGAGGCAGTGGCGGGCGATTTCCCCGGAGGGCTGGGTATAGCCGCCATAGTGGCCTGCATGTTCTTCGGCGCCGTCTCCGGGTCTGGCCCCGCGACCGTGGCGGCCATCGGGACGGTTATGCTGCCCGCCATGCTCGAACGGGGGTACGGGGTCGGATTCTCCGGCGGCCTCATGGCCTGCGCGGGGGGGATCGGGGTGCTCATTCCGCCGAGTGTCCCCATGATCGTCTACGGTGTAAACAGCGGCGTATCCATCACGGACCTCTTCCTTGCAGGCCTTTTCCCCGGCATCATCGTCGGACTCTTTCTGATGATCCCCGTAGTTTATATCTCCCGAAAAAACGGGTATGCCGGAAAAGCAAGGGCTGGGGGAACCGGCTGGGTGCTGAAAAAAGCCCTGGAGGCGAAATCTGCCCTTCTCATGCCCCTTATCATTCTCGGAGGGATTTATACGGGGATATTCACCCCTACGGAGGCGGGGATTGTGGCCGTGGCCTACGCCATTATCCTCGGGTTTCTTTCTCGGGGACTGTCGTGGCGGGGGCTTTGCACGGCCATGGTTGAGGCGGCAATCATCACGGGTTCGTGCATCTTCCTCATGGGCGCGGCCAGTGCGTTTGCGAAGCTGCTGCACATGAAGGACGTTCCAAACCTTATCTCCACCATAATTTTCTCCTTCACCACGAACAAGTACCTTATCCTGCTTTTGTTCAACCTGGTCTTCCTCCTGGGGGGAATGTTCATCGACACACTGTCGAACATCCTCATTTTCTGTCCCATCTTTCTGCCCCTGGCGCTGAAGATCGGCGTCGACCCCATTCATTTCGGAACCTTCATTGTGGCAAACCTTGCCCTCGGAATGGCCACGCCCCCCATGGGTGTGGACCTCTTCGTGGCGTCGAATATCTGCAAAACGCCCTTTGAAAAAGTGCTGAGGGGGTCCATCCCCTTCATGCTCTGGAACCTTGCGGCGGTGCTGATGATCACCTATTTCCCCATGATCTCCCTCTGGCCTCTTCAGCTTTTCAGATAGAAGGCTAAGTTCCGGAAGACCATCTTCCGTTTAATGATGTTTTGAAGTATTATATATGGAATATCATATATTTCCACTATAAAGAGGAGAAAATTGCAATGAAAAAGGTACATGGAATATTTGCCCCTATAGCAACAGCTTTTGATGCTTCCGGCGAAGTGGATTACTCCGTTTTTGCCGAGAATACGGTGTCTTTCGGCGCCACGAAGCTGTCCGGCCTTGTGGTGCTGGGCAGCAACGGAGAGTTTACGCTCCTTTCCCACGAGGAGAAGGTGAAGCTCGTGGAGACGGCGAGAAACCACCTGCCCGCCGACAAAATGGTGATCGCCGGCACAGGCTGCGAGTCCTTCAGGGAGACCCTGCAGCTTACAAAGGAAAGCGCCGCTGTCGGAGCCGATGTGGCCCTGGTGGTGACCCCAAACTACTACAAGAAGGACATGAACGAGGCCGCTCTCGGGAAGTTCTACACCATGCTGGCCGACGCTTCTCCCATTCCCGTCATGATCTACAACATGCCGGGCAACTCCGGGGTGAATGTTCCCTCTTCGCTGACGCTGAAGCTTGCCGCTCACCCCAACATCACGGGGATCAAGGACAGCGGCGGCAACATCGTCCAGATATCCGAAGTGCTGGCAAAAGCCCCTGAAGGCTTTTCGGTGTTCGCCGGTTCCGGAAGCTATCTCCTTGCCACACTTTTGCTCGGCGGTGTCGGCGGGACCCTGGCGGTTGCAAACGTGGTTCCCAACTACTGCGCCGAGATCCAGGAGAACTTCGGGAAGGGGGATCTTGAGAAGGCCCGGAAGATGCAGCTCGCCCTCCTTCCCCTCAACGCGGCCGTTACCAGCCGCTTCGGGATCGGCGGAATGAAGGCCGCCATGGATATGGTCGGCTTCAAGGGTGGGCTGCCCCGCCTGCCCATCCTTCCAGCAGGGGAAGAGACAAGAAAGGAGATCGCCAGGATCCTCAAGGAGCTGGGGATCCCAACGGTATAGCAAAATGATAGTTTCCGGTGATCGTTTCCTCGCTGAACTGGAAGCACTGGGGCAGATCGGATGGGTGGAGGGAGAGGGTATGGACCGCCCGGCTTTCTCTTCATCATACGATGCCGCCAGGGAATTTGTTTCAGGGATAATGAGAGAAGCCGGCTTCACCGTAAGAGTGGACGGAGTGGGCAATCTCTTTGGCCGGATCGAAGGGAGCGACCCTTCACTTCCGGTGATCCTTGCCGGATCCCATCTTGACGCTGTACCCGGGGGAGGGAAATACGACGGCCCCCTCGGTGTTATGGCTGCTCTTGAAGCGGCCCGTTCCATAAAGGAAAAGAAGCTCCCCCTCCGCCACCCTCTTGAAGTCGTGGGGTTTACCGGAGAAGAAGGGGGAGAGATGGGGGGCACGTTCGGCAGCAGGGCATTTGCCGGGCTGATCGAGGAGTCCCTTCCCGGGGAAAAACTAGCCGGGGCAGGGTTGACTTCTGAAGGAGTGCGTTCGTCAAAGACTGACCCCTCGCAGATCGCCTGTTATTTCGAACTTCACATAGAGCAGGGACCGTACCTTGAGAGGCGTAACATTTCTATCGGCATACCTACGGGCATTGTGGGCATAAGCCGTTATGCCGTGAGCCTGAATGGCGAGCCCAACCATGCGGGGACCACTCCCATGAAAGAGCGGAAGGATGCCATGAGGGAAGCTGCCGAACTCCTCTCGGAGTGGTTTGCATGGACGGATACGCGGGATGATTTTGTCTGCAACGTGGGAGTTTTTTCCCTCCATCCGGGAGCGGTGGCCATAGTGCCGGGCAAGGCGGAATTTCTCCTTGAGATACGCTCCCTGAAGGATCCTGTCATGGAGGAGATTGCTTCAGAGTTCAGGTCCTTTCTGGGGAGGAGAAAAAAGGTCTCTGTTTCCATGGATCAGGTGATCTGGAAAGGTGCAGTTGACCTTGACCCTCTGCTTCAGAGGTCTGTGGAGAAGGCATGTGAAGAGGCGGGAGTCTCCTGTGTCCGTATGCCGAGCGGTGCATCCCACGACGCAAATCCCATGGCCCGCATCACCCGGGCGGGAATGATCTTCGTCCCGAGCGTCAACGGGATCAGCCATTCAAAAGAAGAATACACTGCTCCTCATGACCTCGTTCAGGGAGCGGATATCCTCGCGAGGTCAATACTCGAAGCTGACAGGATGCTGTAAAAAACTGAGGGAGGAGGGTTTCGCTCCTCCCTCGGCAATATGGTACCGTAAAATTTATTCTTCCACTTTTCAGAAACCTTTTCTCCCTCTGAAATATGCCGCGGCCAGGGGGAGAAGAAGCAGTGCTGCAGAGGATCCTCCGCCCGAGGAACATCCGCCGCCGCCCGACTTCGGTTCCGGCTCCGGTTCAGGATCCGGATATTTCAGCTTCCAGATCTGGCATCCGTAAAACGGATTGGCAGTCCCGAGGAACAGCCCATCGCCGGTTATAAGGGTCCTCGCTCCATAATTGTGCCTGTCGCCTTTGTCTCCGGTCGAAAACTTGCCGAAAATCTCTCCGAAACCGCCATCCCGGGTTATCGCCTCAATGGTTGTGCCGTTAACCGTGGCGAAAAGGTCGAATCCCGATGGATCGGTCGGGTTTGCCTGTTCAAATATTTGCTGGAGGTGGAGAAGGGCGGAATGGATAGCCGGCTGGTAGCCCGCTCCGAGAATGTTCTCAGTAAGAACTTCAAGGATCGGTCGCATGTCCATAGTTCCCATGAAGAGATGATCATTGTATACCTTCATTCTCCATATATAGCGGTTTGTCGAGAGATTTTTGAACAGGGGATCGGGGTTTACGAAAAATCCGGCCCGCCATCCGCTCAGGGGAGAAGAGTCGAATATGGGGCTGGAAAGCCTCGGATCACCTACGATCATCTCCCATGAATCATTAGCCCCGAACCGGTAGAGCTGTGGAGGAGTCCAGTTTTCCAGCAGCTTAAGGATTGCGCCCGGAAGGGTTGCCGGATCGGCCTCTCCACCTATAATCCCTTGTAAAATATCATTCCAGCTCGAAAATGATCCTGCGTAGACGTTGCCCTTGAACTCCACCATTGTAACGGCTGTATTCTGGGTGTTTCCCAAGCCCTGGGGGTACTTAGCCTCCGGATTGTCGGCAATTTTGGCGACCACAGGAGTCCAGACCCACAGATCGTCTACGCCTGAAGGTGTTCCGTCAGTTTTGAAGAGCGAGAATCCGTTCGTCGGGTCCGCTATGGACGTATACAGGAACCCGTTGAAAACAACGTTGTCCCAGATGCCGCTCCATCCCGGTGAAGCAGTGATGCCTGGGAACGTCGATGCATTTCCGGCAAGAGTCCATCCAGTCTTTCCTCCGAGATCTGCAGTAGTGCAGGGTATGTTTATTCCGATGGGAGTCAGGACGGTGACCATTGCTATGGGTGTAACTACGGGTCCCTGTTCAGGAGGTGATGTGCTCCTGAACATTTTCAGGTCTTCTGTCCCGACAAGAAGGCTGTCATTGAAAATCACCAGTTCCCGCAGCCCCGAACCGCCTGTGTTCTCCACCCGGAGAACCTCTTCAAGGTCTGCTCCTGTTCCCTGAGGGTCCGAAAGTCTCAACAACCTGGAGTATGGGCTTGAGAAGAACGAATAGGTCACGATATAGAGGCTGTTGTTCCAGACTTCCATTCCTCTGTATCCGTTGTCCAGGATTACGGACATCGGATTTCCGTCCAGTGTTATATCCACCATGGGGGATTCATAGAACAGTTCCCAGTCTCCGGACCCGTCAGAAGGTTTTCGGTAAATTTTGGCCTTGGCGTCAATTTTAATGGGAAACATGGCATCCATAAGGTCAGTAAGGCCGCTCGCCCCTGCGGTCTCAAGAATCTGGCGAAGGTAGTTCCTGTTGGTCCCCGCGTAAATATAGCCGCCGAATTCCGCCATGGACCAGGCATAACTGTTTTCCGGATCACCCGTAAGTCCGTCTGCGGCAAAAGGATCTACCGGCACGGAAAGATCGCCGCTCCACTTTTCCACGGTCAGGTCCGCACCCATCGCAGCCCCGGCGATGAGGACCGCGATTATTGCAATAATGCACACGCGGTATTTCATGGCTTCCCCCTCCTTTGAAATTGCAAATTAACCCACATATAAATGATAAGCAATTTTTATAAAAAAGCATAAGCCTAAATATTCATTTATTATGATTCCTGAGACTGTTTTATAAAAGCAGAAAAAGCTATAGATTAAAAAAACTATAATTATGATTTCTGTGTGCTGATCTTTTCTTTTTAAAATCCCTTGAGGTTTTCCAAAGCCACACATCTGGTCTCTGTTTTTTCACCGGCAATTTGAAAATATTGCCGGTGAGCAAATTTGTATCTTTTCCAACCCAAATAACAGAAAGCTTTTTTCCCGGTTCATATTCCCGGCAGATTCAGTTAAGAAAGAATCATGAAGATGTCTCTGAAAATCCGGCGGATGAATGAAACGTCCCATATGTTTGTATGTTTTCTCTGCAGGAAAGCTTCTTCCAAAATGCATTTCCTGCTGTACAATAAAAAAAGGCAGGATAATAAAAGGGGAGGGGATGCTTTGAGAGACTTTCGGGTTATCATCGGCCTCGTGGGGATCATTTCGATAGTGGCCATAGGAACTGTCCTTCAATTTGCGCAGGGTGTCTTTATACCGCTTATAATCGCATGGCTTCTCTCGTATCTTTTTGGTCCTATCGTTCGCTTCCTGACCAGGCTGAAAATACCTCTTTTCCTGACGGTGGTAGTGGTGCTTGCCCTCTTTTTCGGAATAGGTGTTCTCGCCGTGCTATTCGTCAACGCACGGGTTCTGACTTTTGCTTCCGCCCTTCCGGATTATTATTCAAAACTCGTCGAAATAGGAAAAAGCCTCACAGTGAATTTCGACATTCCTCCGGATGTCTGGGCGTCCATCCGCTCAAGTCAGACTGTGAAAGACTTTCTCCTTGAACTTTCCGGTTCTTTTCTCACGATTCTGTCGAAACTGGTTATGGTCATTGTTTTCCTTATATTCCTTCTCCTCGGGGCGCCTTATTTTGAATACAAGATAAGGAAAGCCTTCAGCCCCTGTCATGCTGAAAAGGTCAAGAAAATAATGGATACGATTTCTTTCCAGATCGGGAGATACCTGAGCGCTCTTGCATTTATAAGTGCAGTGACAGGGTTGCTTGTCTGGTTTTTCCTTGCTTACCTGAAGATAGATTTCGCAGTGACCTGGGGTGTACTTGCCTTTATTCTCAATTTTATTCCCACCGTCGGCTCTATCGTTGCGTCTATTCCCCCCGTTCTCGTGGCACTTGTGCAGTTTTACCCGAGTTACATGACTGCTGTCATTACTGCGTTTGTATTGCTCACAATCCAGATGACCATCGGCAACCTTATTACCCCAAAGGTCATGGGCGACAGGTTGAACCTGAGCCCTGTGGTAGTACTCATATCCCTGCTGTTCTGGAGTCTTATCTGGGGCGTGGTTGGGGCGCTCATTTCAACGATTATTGCCGCGATCATCAAGATAGTCTGCGAAAGCATCCCTTCTCTGAACTTCATCAGCGTCATGATGGGATCGGGAAAGGTCTACCAGAAGGAGTTCGAGGAAAAACCGTAACATTTTGTAAAGAGCGGTGATTCAGAAGTCCGGTGCCTGACTGATCCATCGCCGGAAAAAGACTGTAGATCCATTCAGTTTAAAAACACCCCCGGCACCGGATTTTCTGACCGGTTTCGGGGGTGTTTCCTTTTTACATCCGGGCGGTGCGTGAGGAGTCTGTAATGGAATTACTGTTCGTATTTCACCTCTTTTGAGAAGGCTTCGTCCGCAGCAAGCTCAATTCCCCTGAACCAGACTTCATTTCCGTCGTCGTCATATATCTTGAAATCGTAGGTACCCGGGGCAAGGAATACTTGAATGTACTCCTCATCACCGCTCTCGGAAGCGGCAAGATCGTCGTTTTCATCCGCGGGGTGGACAAAAACATCCACGTAAATATACGCTCTTTCCCTGTCCTTTTGCGGAGGTATGAACCGGGCCCGTGCCGCAGGAAAGACGAATTCTCTCGACACGGTCTTCCCCGGTGATACTTCCACTTCCCTTTCCCAAATAACAGTGGGGGGCAGATCAATATGGACTTTCAGGTCATACTTTCCCGGTGCCATGGTGAAAGAAAACTCCCCTTCGCCGCTTTCCGACAGAGTGGGATTCTCTTCCTCACCGGTCGGAGATGTATAGGCGTCCACGTAGAAATAGGCAGGTTTTCCGCTGAAACCCTTTCCTGTGAGCTTCACTGAGCCCTGGGCGAAGGAGACTTCCTTCCTGACGGTCTTCCCCGGTTCGAGGACGATTTCCTTAAGCCACTGTTCAGTTTTTGTATTCC
>Ga0123326_1003805_pt1 | contig 10334 bp, 7 predicted proteins | sample BioC13SIPDNA_FD_89739 | JGI IMG/M metagenome (GOLD analysis project Ga0123326, IMG submission 89739) | Anaerobic biogas reactor microbial communites from Washington, USA - Biogas_R1_A C13 SIP DNA | ecosystem: Engineered > Bioreactor > Anaerobic > Unclassified | place: Washington, USA | collected...
CTCCGGGTCATGGGTGACCCGGCCGAGTTGAGGCAGGTCCTGTGGAACCTGATGATCAATGCGATCCAGTCGATGCCGGAAGGGGGAACGCTCTCCGTGACCGCCCGCCCTGACGGTGACAACGGCGAGGCGCGCGCCGTGAGGGTCGAGATCGGCGACACGGGCCCGGGCATCGACCCGGTCCACATCGAGAAGATCTGGGAGCCTTTCTACACGACCCGGGAAAAGGGCAGCGGCCTGGGGCTTGCCATCTGCTACTCCATCATAAAGAACCATCACGGCAGCATAACCGTCGAGTCGACACTGGGTGTGGGAAGCACCTTTCACATATATTTGCCTGTGCACGATGCACCATCTTTGGCGGAAAGGAGAAACGGAGAGGACATGACCAGAGTGATCGGGGGAAACGTCCTCGTTATGGATGACGAGGAAGCGATACTGGAGATAGTTGGAGATATCCTGGCCTATCACGGCTTCACCGTGGATTTTGCCCGGGACGGCGAGGAAGCGCTGTGCCTTTACCAGGAAAGACGGTACGACGCGGTGATACTGGACCTGACCGTGCCCGGTGGAATGGGGGGACGGGAGGCGATGAAGGAGCTCCTCAGGATAGACCCCGCGGTACGTGCCATCGTATCCAGCGGCTACTCCAACGATCCCATCATGTCCGATTACAGCCAATACGGGTTCAAGAACGTTATCGCGAAACCCTACGATCTCGAGGAACTCGGCGAAGTGCTCAGGTCGGTGATAGGGGGAAACTAGCAAAGACCGCTTGAATGGCTTGAGCCGCTTGAATGGCTTGAACGTTGGAAAAACACCTTTAGAGGCATATGCGGGGGGTCGAGCCCGCCGTTCTAATATGCAGCCGGGCGATGGGTCTTTTCTTTCATCAGGCGCGACAGGGTGAGAAGGAAGTTGCGGATGTCTTTCTTCTGCGCTTTGTCCTCTGGCGCGTGAATGCCAAGGCGCCGGGCACATGCCGTGAGATAGCTGTTGGCCTCGTCGCTGACGACGGGGTCGACCCCGAAACGCAGCAGCTGTATCTTGTTGAGCAATGAGTTCTCGTCACCGTCCCCGGCGGTTATCAGGGCACGCTCGATAAGATTGTCGACATCGAACTGCACGACGCTTCGCAGCATCACGCGGTCCCCCCCGTCGTAACGCGCCAGCAGCCTGTCGAACTGCTGCAGGACCCATCCGTCGATGCTCCCCATGTAGCCCGCCGCCATGCCGGCGACCATCATGACGAAATGCCGCTGGTCCCAATCGACGCACTGCTTGATGAGGTCACGGACCGTTTGTCTTTCCTCGCCGGTGATCGCGATGTTGCCGGCAAATCCGTCTCGCTCGTCGGAGGTGATCTCGGCCAGGAGCAGAAGGAGCATGGCCCCTCCCCGTATCATCTCCCCGGGGCGCATGGCCTTTCGCGCCTGTCCCAGGAGCTCCGGAAAATGGGAACGGATCCTTCCCGTCAGCTCGTCCGCCGCGTCGCCCCAGCGGTAGGCCTGGTGCAGGCAAAAGCCGATGAGGCCGCTCGCCCGCGTTCCCATCACGCGGACCATCCGGTCCACATCATCCATCGTCTTGACCCTCAATTCCTGGACCACGTGGTCCGGCAGTCCCGACAGGATCCCGATGATGGAGCGACGGGTCTCGGGCGTGAACCCGGCCCAGTTCAGAAGATACCCCGTGACGGCCTCGGCCTCCAGGCATTCCACGGGATCCGAGACGATCTCGTAGATCTTTACCCGGTCGAAGACAAAGATATCGTGCATGACCTTCGATATGTAGGCGCTGACCATCTCGAAACGCGGGTCCTTTTCGCGGCCCATTGTCCAGATGTAGACAAGAAGGCTCTTGTTCACCTTCGTGAGGACCTTGAGCAACATCTTGTAGTCGTTCTTGAAGACCTTCGGCGCGTTGATAAGGTCGTACAGGAAAGTCCTCAGGAGGAGCCATTCGCTGACATCCACAACACACCTGTTGTCGAGACGGCCCGTGCGCAGGAACTCCGCCAGCCGCAGGTGGTCAAAGCCGTCGCTGCGCAGGATCTCGATCAACTTGCCGTGATTGATGTTGTTCCGCATCAGGGTAGTGTTGAGCTCCCGGATCGAGTTCGACAGCCGTTCAAAGCGAACCGCTCCCCCTGTGTGCCCCTCGTCGGGAGCCTCCGGCTTCTCCGGGAATCCCTCCCGGGCGGAATGGTACTGGAGCATGATGAAGTCATCCACGCGCCCCCTGTCTTCTCCACCGACCATGCACTCCGACAGGCTGCGGCATTCCTGTTCCGTTGTCGACCGGGAGAACCCGCACAGTTCCCGCACGCCAGGCTGCTCCGATGATTCGTCGAAGCTCAGGTAGCGATTCCAGGTCTTCGTGAGGGCGAGGTGCATACATCTCTCTTCGCTGCCCCCTGCCGGCGAACGGAGCATGACTAACATGATCGCGTATCCCAGGTTCAGGTAGACGACGGGCTTCCAGTCGGACTGATAGATCAATGGATGGATGTTGATGACGATGTCCCTGCCTTCGCACGTCACCATGCCCTGTCCCGACCTGGCACCGAGGGTGATCCTGTACCGCTGTGTCCAGAGATAGTCTCCGTAACGGAAGGCATAGTTCTTCACGACCCTGTGAATAAAGCCCGCAAGTTCGTCGAGGAATTCCGGGCCCACAAAGGGGGCATCCGCCGCGTCGGAGATATCGATCTCAAGACGATAGACATCGTTCGCCGCGAAGACCTTGCTCAACCAGACCCGTGTCGGGCGGATATGGTAGATCGTGGGCTTGTTGAAGATGTCAAGTGACGCCAGGAGAAGCTCCGGCTCCTCCCTGTAAGCGTCGATCACACGGTCCCTCGATCCATCCCTTGCCGTCCCGCCGTGATCCATGGTAAGGGCCATGTAAAGAAAGACCGCCGCCGCGAAGGCGTCCAGTATCCCGGGATGGACGACGGGCAGGGACTTGATGTGGTCAAAATAGGGAACAAGAAGGTTCCAGTGCACGCCGATAGCAATGGCCGACCTCGTCCGGGTGATCCTGGCGAGCGGCGCGCGGCGGCCGGTGATGGTGATGGTGACGGTGATGGCCGAGCCCGCGCATTCGGTCAGTATGGGCGCGAGGAGCGCATTCAAACGGGGGCCGTCGATACCCTTGACCCTCTCGGCGATGGCCGCGCTTCTCCCGGAAAGAAACCCCTCCACCGGCGCCGATGGAACAAAGGCATCTCCGTCCGCGTTCTTCAGAAACGTCAGGTCCGGCAGATCGACACTGTCCGCCACCGCCGGATAAACGGTCACCCTGCCCTTCTTCACGGGTTATTCCCCCTGCTCTCAACAACGATCACGCTCTCTGCCGCTTCCGGACGCATCACCCAGTATATCACGGACCGCCCCCCAATTCCTCACCCAAATCACCCGAACCACCGTTGGTAACATGAGACCACTCTCTTCGTCTTTCTCCCTTCCCCTTGAACTCTTGAACCTTGAACCTGGAACCGTCTTCATTTGCTTCTCAGCGCCTCCACGATGTTCATGTGTGCCGCCCTCACGGCCGGCAGAACGCCCCCCGCGAGGCCCATGACCATCGCAAAGAAAAAGGCCCTCACCGTGATGCCGGGCGTGAGGGAAAACTTGAAGGCAAGCTCCGAGAAGGTCTGGAAATTGACCGTGGACACCTCCACGAGCTGCATGAAGGAGGCGAAGACCACTCCCGCCGCTCCGCCGATGAGGCCGAGCAGGAAGGCCTCCAGCAGGAAGGACAGGAGGATGCTCCTGCGTCGGAAACCAAGCGCCCTCAACGTACCGATCTCGCCTATCCGGTTCGCCACAGCGGCGTACATGGTGATCATGGCCCCAATGATCGCCCCCAGGGAGAAGATGAGCGTCAGCGATATCCCGAGGATGCGCAGGAACCTGGCCATCATCTCCGACTGCTCCAGGTAGTAGCGGGTCTCCCGTTTCACCTCCTGCGTGAGACGGGGGTCCGTCTCGATCCTCTTCTTGAAGCCCTCGAACCGGGAAGGGTCGTTCATCCTCAGGATCATCGACGAGAACACGGGGCGCCTGAAAGCGGGCATGAGCTGTTCCACGTCGCCCCAGATCTCGGAGGTGAAACCCGTGTTGCCCGCGTCGAAGACCCCGACGATCCGCCACTGCCGCGTCCCGAAGCGCAGCTCCCCTCCCAGGTCGGCGTCCTTGAAACGCTTCGCGACGCTCGAGCCGACGGCCACCTCCGAAGAGCCCATCCGGGGCATCCGGCCCCTCACGAGGACCACCTGGGGGCGAAGGGCCAGCGAGCTCTCCCCGATCCCGCGGATCGTCACGTTGGAGACCTTGTTGGTATCCTTCTTGGGAAGTCCGATGAGGACGACGAGTTCCCGGGCGACGAGATGTTTTCCGTCGGACCCGGTCGCAACGATGGGGTCCGTTTCGATGATCCCCGCCTGGGCACGGTCGATCCAGCTCTGCACTTCCGAGCCCGACCCCTTCCGTATGATGACGGCGTTATCGTATGACCCCGTTTCGACGAGGGTCCTCTCGAGACCCTCGGCGAGCATGAGGATGGTTGTGAAAACGAAAACAACGAGCGCCATGCCCGAGACGGTCAGAACCGTTGTGAGCCTGCGCGTCCAGAGATTCCTGAGACTGTAGGAAAAAGGAATGCCCGTCATTCGATCATCCTCAACCCGTCGGCGATCTTCATCTTCAGCGTCCGGTACACGGGTATTACGGCGGCGAGGACCCCCACAACGAGAGAAAAGACAACATCGAGGACGATGGTCCCGGGTTCAACGTTGAAGACGGGAAAATAGGCCCCCATTGCCTTGCCGAACGCCGCCGAGGCCGGGTACGTGGCCGCGATCCCCGCGGCGCATCCCATCATCGTGATGACCACGGACTCTCCCAGGATGAGCCCCACTATCCGCCAGCCGCCGAAACCGAGGGTCTTGAAGACCGCGTACTCGTTCGTGCGTTCCCTCACGGACATGGCCACCGTGTTCGCGACGACGGCAAGAATAATGATGATGACGACGAAGGAAACGAGCTGGATGGCCGTTATGATCGTGTCCGACATGGCCACGAAACCCAGGGTGAACGCCTTTTCCGTCTCCGTGATGGTCTCAGCAAAAGAATTCTTGAAGAGGGCGTCTATGGACCCGGCGGTTGAGACGGCCCGCCCGGGGTCATCCACGGCTATCATGTAGAAACCCACCTGGTCGGCCCTCGTTGGTGATGTCTTCTTCAGGGACTCGTTCAGGTAGTCCCAGTGGAACATGAAGACCGTCTCGTCCGCGTTCGCCTCCCTTCCCCTGTATACGGCGCGCATCACAAACTCCCAGTTGCCGGGAAAGATGGTCCCCTTGAGGACGATCGTGTCCCCTATCTTCCACCCGAACCGCTCGGCGAGCTTCCGCCCCGCGACGAAACCCTTGCGGTCCCGGAAGAAGGCCGCCTTCTGGTCGTCGGGGATCGTGTATTCGCGGTAGAGATCGAAATAGCTCTTCGCGTCGACGGCGAAATTGGCGAAGAAGTTCTTCTCGTCGATATAGATACCACCGAACCAGTTCCCCCAGGACACCTCTGACACCCCGTCGACCTGGCGTATCCTGTCCTTGTAGGACAGGGGCAGGGGAAAGATGATCGAGACGGCGTTGCGTGTCACAAGCCGGTAGGCGCTCGATGCCTCCACCCCGGAGTACCAGGCGTTGATGACGGTCCTCAGGAGTCCGAAGGCGAGAAGGGCGATGGTGATGGAGAGGATGGTGAGCCCCGTGCGGAGCTTGTGCCTGAAGGCGTTCTTAAAGAGTATCTTGAGGATCTGCATTGGTAAGGATGCCCTTGTCGAGGTGCCGTATGACATGCGCCTTCTTCGCGGCCCGCGGATCGTGGGTGACCATGATGATGGTCTTCTTCGACTCGCCGTTCAACCGGTCCATGAGGTCCATGATCTCCTCGGCCGAATTCCTGTCCAGGTCCCCCGTGGGTTCGTCGGCAACGAGTATGGTGGGGTCGGTGACGATGGCCCGCGCTATCGCGACGCGCTGCTCCTGCCCGCCTGAGAGCTGCGACGGGTAGTGGTCCATCCGGTCGGCAAGACCCACCACCCTCAAGGCCATCTCGACGTGCTCCCTGCGTTCGGAACGCGAAAGGGGCGTCAGCAAAAGCGGCAGTTCCACGTTCTCGAAGGCCGTCAGCACGGGGATGAGATTGTAGAACTGAAAGATGAAGCCAACGTTGAGGGCGCGCCATTTCGCGAGCTCCGTTTCGGTGAGCGTCGTGACGTCGATGTCCCCTATCACGATCGAGCCGCTGTCGGGCTTGTCGATGCCAGCGATGAGATTGAGGAGCGTGCTCTTGCCCGATCCCGAGGGACCCATGAGCGCCAGGAACTCTCCTTCGGCAATAGTGAAGCTGATATCGCTCAGGACCCGGATGACCTGATCCCCGCGATGATAGGACTTGCAGAGTCTCTGAATGGAGACTATGGCCCCGACATCCATTTACTGTCCTGTGATCTTTACCCGGGAACCGTTCCTGAGACGGTCCTGAGGGTTGAGGACGACCCTGTCGCCGGAGGCGGCGCCACTTCTGATCTCCACCATGTCGCCGAAGACCTCTCCTGTTGTCACCGAGGTCATGACGGCACGCCCATCCTTCACGATGAAGAGGTATTTCCCGCCCTTTCTTTCCGTGATGGCCTTTCCGCTCACCGCCGTCCGTGATCTCTTCTCGTCGCCCGTGACCTCCCGTGAGAGAAAGGCGACCTTCGCGCTCATCTCGGGGAGTATCCTGGGATCGAGACGGCTGAAGTTCACCTTCACCATGACCGTCGCCTTCGTCCTGTCCGCCGTGGGCACGATCATGTGAACGGCTCCGTCGAAGCGCGTATCGGGGATGGCGTCGAGTTCGATCTGGCAGGGCTGGCCCGCTTTCAGTTTTCCCAGATTCGACTCGGAAACGTCGGCCTCCACCTTCAGCGACGACATATCAGCCAGGGTGACGACCGCCGCCTTGGCCGTCGATGCCGCGCCAATGGGAGTAACGATGTCGCCGATATCGGCGTTCTTCGTGAGAACGACAGCGTCGAAGGGTGCCCGTATGTAGGTGTAGTTGAGGGAAACCCTGGCCTCTTTCACGGCGGCCTGGTTCGCCCGCACCGACGATTCAGCGCCCGCGACGGACGCCTGGGCCTTTTTGTACCTCGCCTCAGCGGCGTCATAGACGGAGCGGGTGGTGAATTCCCTGGCGAGAAGGCGCTTCTCCCGCTCGAAGTTGACCCTGGCATCGTTCAGTTCCGCCCTCGCCTGGTCCACGGACGAGCGGGCCACATTGAGATTCGCCTCGGCCTGTCTCAACGTGGCCGCGAGGTCGGCGTTCTCCAGGCGCGCCAGCACCTGGTCCTTCTTCACCTTGCTCCCCTCTTCGACGAAGAGCTCTTCCAGCCGCGCCGTGACCTTCGAGGCGACCGCCGCCTTGCGCTGGGGCACGACGTAGCCGCTGGCATTGAGGAGCGTGAAGGACTGCGACGGGTAGAACTGCTGCACACTGACGGCGTCCACCCTGACGGCGGGCGAGAAAACACCCGTCAGCGCCAGGACGGCGAGGAGTATGACTGCCGCCGCCGCCACGATATAGACGGTCCTTCTCTTGCCCCGCGCGGCCCGGAAGGCGGGACGGGTCTTGTCTATCCTCAGTTGTGACAGGTCTTCTTCAGCCATCTGTGACCGGTCCGAATGATAGCATAACAGGTAGTTAATGTTAAACGACCAGAAACGCTCCTGTCAATAGCTCCGGGGCGACGGGCCGTCGATTGACTTGAAAAATCGGCACTTTTACACCATAATAGAGGTATGGACGAAAGACACTGGTATGTGGTGAACACCAAAGCGAGGAACGAGGAGCGCGCCGCGGTGAACCTCGCCCAGGGAGGGATCGATGTCCTCGCCCCGAAGCTGAGGTTCAAGCGCTGGCGCGAGGGAAAGTTCACGGATATCATAGAGCCCATGTTTCCCGGGTACATCTTCGTCAAGTTCCACCCCGTTGACGAGTTTCGCCTCGTCAAGTACACCCGGGGCATAAAGACGATCGTCAACTTCAACGGCAGGATAATCCCCCTCCAGGAAAGGCTCATCGATTTCATCAAGGAACGCCTCGTCGAAGGCGTGGCCACGGTAGAGAAACCGACCTTCCAGAAAGGGGAAAAGCTCATCATCCAGGAAGGCCCGTTCAAGGGTTTCAGCGGTATCTTCGAACAGGAGCTTGACGGCAGGGAAAGGATCGCCATCCTCCTGGAAGGCGTCGATTACTGCGCTCGCATGGAGATAGACCGCGAACTGGTCGCGAAGGCGTGACAGACAGAGGTATGCCATAGAGCTTTACGGAAACACCCAGGGTCTCAACCACCTCATAAAAAGACGTCTCACCAACCTCTACAAGAAGCGTATGGAGCCCTCCACCGTCATCACGGCGGACCTGGCGCGGCAGCTCATGGACATTTCGAAGGAAACGTCGCGCCAGATAGGCCTTGTCATCAACCGCCGCGGGCTCATCGAATACGTGATCGTCGGGGACAACCGGCGCATCGAGATCCCTCCCCTTTCGACGGAAAGGACGGGGCGGGCGCGCTTTCGCGGGGTGAGGTTCATCCACACCCATTTGAGGGGTGAACTCCTCTCCCGCGAAGACCTCACGGACCTTGCCCTCCTGCAGCTCGACCTCGTGGCATGCATCACGGAGATGAGAGGAGAAAGGGGTGAAGCGATCCATGTCGGGTACCTCATACCGGAGAACAGGGACGGCAGGGCCTGGGACTTCATGGAACCCGGACCTGTTTCGGAGATGGACCTTGACTTCACCGAATTCATCACCGAACTGGAGAACGAGTTCGTCAGGGAGCGGGGCAGGTTCTACGTGACGAAGGATAAGCACGACCGCTGCGTCATCGTGAGCGTCGTCATCCCCGGCAGGGAGAAGAACGTCGATGACTACACGGCCGAGATGAAGGACCTGTGCTACTCGGCGGGGATCACCGTCCTCGACACGGTGGTGCAGAGACCGAAGGAGCTTCACCCCCGGTACCTCATCGGCAGGGGCAAGGTCGAAGAGATCGTGATGAAGTGCCAGCAGCTCGGCGCGGACCTTCTCGTCTTCGACGAAGAGCTGACGCCGGGCCAGATAAAGAATATATCGGAGATAACGGAACTGAAGGTCATCGACCGCAATCAGCTCATCCTCGACATATTCGCCGGGCGGGCCAACACCACGGAGTCGAAGATACAGGTGGAACTCGCCCAGCTGCGCTACATCCTCCCCAGGCTCACCGAGAAGAGCACGGCATTCTCTCGCCTCATGGGAGGAATAGGCGGCCGGGGCCCCGGCGAGCAGAAGCTGGAGGTGGACCGCCGCAGGATCCGGGACCGCATAGCATCCCTCGAACGCAGGCTCGCCGACATACGGAAGGTGCGCGAGAAGAAAAGGGAGCGCAGGCGAGCCTCCTCCATCCCCATCGTCTCCATTGTCGGATACACCAATTCCGGCAAGTCGACGCTCCTTAACCTCCTCACGAAAAGCCGGGTGGAGGTCGAGGACAAACCGTTCTCCACACTCAACCCGACGACGCGGATGATAAAGTATCCCGAACGCAGGAAGATAATCCTCACGGACACCGTCGGCTTCATAACGCGGCTGCCCGAGGTGCTCCTGCGCGCCTTCATGGCGACGCTGGAGGAACTCGAGGACGCGCACCTGCTTCTCCATCTCGTCGACATAAGCGCACCCGACCTCGAAGACCGCATCGCCTCCGTGGAGGGCGTCATCGACGGCCTCGGTCTTTCGGGCAAGAGGCGCTTCATCGTCTTCAACAAAAGGGATAGGGTGGACCCAGCCGTCGCAGCCAACGTGGAGAAACGGTACAACGCCGTCTCCATATCATCGCTCAGGAAACAGGGGATCGACCGCCTCATAGCCGCCATCGAGACCGCAGTCGGCGGCGAGCATCTCGCGGCGAATTGATTTTTTCTCCGATCTGGAATAGATTAGAAACGGTCACAGGTCTCACGTCACAGGTCGCCGGTCAAAAGAAAAGGGCCTTATCGATCGCTGTCCGGGCTTAACGTCTCAACGACATGACGCAAGGTATTTTGGAGGCACACATGGAAGGACACAACGGGATGGGTGAGAATGAGGCCCAGGCGCTCCCACGCGTACTGGGCGAATATGCAGCGGAGGCGTCGATGGATTCCCTGGACGGCTTCATCGAATTCGCCTGCGATCACGCCGCCGGGCAAGGATTTGCCGACGACCGCGTCCAGGAAGTGCGCCGCGTCCTCA
>Ga0123326_1003810_pt1 | contig 10322 bp, 10 predicted proteins | sample BioC13SIPDNA_FD_89739 | JGI IMG/M metagenome (GOLD analysis project Ga0123326, IMG submission 89739) | Anaerobic biogas reactor microbial communites from Washington, USA - Biogas_R1_A C13 SIP DNA | ecosystem: Engineered > Bioreactor > Anaerobic > Unclassified | place: Washington, USA | collected...
AGGTCCGAGGATTTGTGTAGATTTTTTTTTCAACCAGTCTACCTCATAGGTAAGCTGGCCTACTTTGCGCTCAAGTTCAGCGATATGCTCTTTACTCTGTCCGAGTTCTTTTTCGGCTGCAGAAGGCCCTTTTTTAAATACCTCAGCAGCTCGTTCCAGGAACTCCTTCTTCCAGCGGGAGAGAACCACAGGACTGATCTCATACCTGGCGGCGATCTGGTTGACTGTCTCTACTTCAGATAGAATCTCCAGGACCACCTTGGCTTTGAATTCTGGCGTGTAATTGTTTCTTGCTTTCATGTTGTTAGTATAACTTAGATTTTAGATTTGTTGTCTCACCCTATGGGAGCATTATAATCGGCGCAGACCAGCAAGCCGGAAAACATATTCTTTTCGCCCTCATTTGTCTTGCGCTTGCGTACCTTACCGCGCTTTTGCTGGATTTTTTCCCATACCGCCCGGTCAACAATCGGTTCATGAACTTCCTTAAAGACAGCCAAATTTTCCTTGTCGTTAGCAATCCGTTTCTTGTTCTTATAGGATTTGGGGTATGTTTTGAAGTTGATCACGTCCCCGCAATACTCCTGCAACGAGAGAATTTTGATCACGCTTGAAGTGCTCTACTTATATGGTGGTCGCTTCGTTACTTTACCGGCACAGTTAATTCCATTACTTCGCCAATAGTAGATAGGCGTCAAAACGTGATCTTCAGATAGTGCCGCAGCGACCTGCTCTGTGCCATGGCCATACAATGTCATATTGTAAATCCTGCGAACGACAGCGGCAGCCTCGTCATCAATGATCCAGCGTTTAGAGTTATTGAAATCTATCAGATATCCATATGGCAGTTGACCCAATGGGCTTGACAGCTTTACCGATGATTTTTTTGCGGACGGCCGTAATCAAGGCGTTCAAGCGCCGAGGAAGACGTTATGAAATACATGCTGGACACCAATATTTGTGTGTATCTTATCAAGAAAAGGCCGGAAAATGTGCTGATAAATCTCCATTCAAATATGCGCGACGGGATTACCATTTCCGCAATTACACTTGCTGAACTCATGCATGGAGTAGAAGCAAGCGCTTATCCGGAAAGAAATGCACTTGCTTTGAATCAATTCCTTTCCATTTTGGAAATCTTGCCATTTGACGATGAAGCAACTGTAGAATACGGGAAAATTTGCACGGCGCTACGACGGCAAGGAACCCCGATTGGAGCTATGGATATGCTGATTGCGGCGCATGCGAAGGCCAAAGGGCTTGTCATTGTTACTAATAATGTCCGCGAATTTGAGCGAGTAGAAGGTCTTGAGCTCGAAAATTGGGTTAGCGTTTAACTGAGCGGGTAATATCAAAAGCAACAGACAGTTTCTGTTAATACGATCCGGTCGCATAGAATTAGTAAATACGGCACTCTCTGTCTCGCTGCTCCAGATGCCTACATTACCTCGAGATCCAGACTTGTTCAACGGACGGGCATTCCTTTAGTGCAAGCGCAATCCGGTCCTGATATGAGGATACATCCAGCAGGTTATACAGTGACAACAAATGAGTGGCCCCGCTGTTGTTCAGAATATAAGCTATTTCGGGAGCTGTATATCTTGTATTTATTCCTACAACAATTGCTCCTATAGATGCAGCAGCCCAGTAGTAGGTGAAGAATTCTGGTCTTCCATTCATTATATAAGCCAACCGTTCACCCTTCTTAACGCCCATTTTCAACATGTATTTAGCAACCTGCTGTACATTCCTGCTGACCTGCTGGTAGCTGATGGGTACATCATGATAGAACCAAAGCGGTTGCTCAGGAATCTCGTTCGCCCACTTTTTCAGATAGCCAGTTATTCGTGGTAAGGCTCCATCCAATCGGTTTCCTCCTTTTTTATAAAAGAAGTTTACTCATAAAACAGCACTAACAATTTTCAATATTCCTATTTCTTTAACCGACTTTGAACCATATCGACTATGCACTTCGTCGGCAATCCACTGAAATGAAGCTGTTCGTGCATCTCTGATTCAAACACACCAATGTTTCCCATTGTAGTGGCTTCTATTGAATTAACAATCTTCTTAGTCACTCTGATCGGAGGAAATGGGCTTTGTCTAAGTTTGGACAATATTTCTTCTATCACTATATTGAGTTGTCCCGGCGGGGCCACTCTGTTGACCAGGCCGATATTTAATGCTTCATTCGCATCTATACGATCACACATCATAATAATCTCTTTCGCCTTGGGTCCACCAACCAACTTGATTAATAGTGGAGTACTGCCCCATGCGTAAAACATACCCAAATTAACTTCAGGAACAGATATCCAGGCTTCTGAATCCATCACACTAAAATCACACGCCATGCCTAAGGTAAGGCCACCTCCGACTGTTATTCCATTAATGCCGCAAATAGTGATTTGCTCTATATTCTCTAATTTACGCATTAACTCATTACCGTCCAGTTGATGCGCCCGAATATGGTTCTCTGTTAAACTAATGTCTTCTAAATTCTTTGCCGAATCGGCCATGTCATATCCAGCGGAGAAAAACTTCCCCTGACCTGTCAGAACCACATAATGGATGTCCGGTGCGTGTCTTAACTGAGTAACCAGGTCCATCAGATCGGCCACCATGTTATTGTTAATTGCATTACCTTGGACTGGCCTGTTCAGGGTTACTTTCAAACCATCGCCCTTGTTGACGATGCTGCGTATCTGGGATATAATTAATTTTGCTGAAACGAGGGCGGATGGCGAAGTGGAAACGCTGCGGTCTGCAAAACCGCCATTCACCGGTTCAAATCCGGTTCCGCCCTCCATTTTTATTTTCAAGTGTGCCGGGGTGGCGGAATAGGCAGACGCAACGGACTTAAAATCCGTCGGGCGGTGACGCCCGTACCGGTTCGACCCCGGTCCTCGGCACCAATATATCGGGCTTTATGGGCCTTCTGACTTGTCTCAGGAGGCTCTTATTTTTGTCTCAAATTTGCCCTTATTTGCTCCGCTCTCTGCACAAATTCGGCAACCCCCCTCTTTGAACGCAATTTGGAATTTGTACTTATATGGTGCTGAATACCGAGGGGTGAACTCATCAACAATGCAGAGCCAAGCATTGCCGGTGAATAATACTTCATATTAATATTTGGGCAATTCAGTCCATTTATTGCATTTGAAGGACGGAATATCTATAATGTAAGCAGTCTAGAAGCTTCAGAATTCATGAATTTACTTAGGATTTGCAGGCCTAGATTGGTCTGCATAAATGGGTCAACCTTGGCTTGCCTCGCTGATGAGTTCATAGATGTTTTGAAGCATTTCCAAAATAATAATCAATATTAAGGAGGTTGTAACGTGAACATAAAAGAGATATTTGATCTTTCAGGTAAGACCGCTATTGTTACAGGGGGTTCGGTCGGTTTGGGAAGCCAGATGTGCCATGCCTTGGCTGAAGCGGGAGCGAATGTAGTTGTTGCCGCTCGTAAAGTTGAACGTTGTGAGGCACTTGCCAATGAGCTGGTTAAATACGGAATCAAAGCTATTCCGGTTCGCTGTGATATGTCCAAGGACGAGGAGATTGAGAATCTTGCTCAGACTACTCTTAAGGAATTTGGCAAGATAGACATTCTGGTAAATAATGCTGGGGTTACTTGGGGCGCGGACTCAATGGAATTTCCATTAGATCGTTTTCGCTGGGTTTTTGAGGTTAATGTGACCGGACTATATCATCTGTCTGCTTTGGCTGCGAAAAGCATGAAGGATATTGGTTATGGCAAAATCGTTAATGTGGCTTCGATAGCCGGCCTGGGTGGCAGCTTTCCTGAGGAACAGGATACCGTTGCCTACAATGCCAGTAAAGCGGCAGTAATTAATATGACCAAGGATTTAGCGGTAAAGTGGGGCAGATACAATATTGCGGTAAATGCTATTCTGCCGGGACCATTTCCGACTCATATGACCGAGAGACACTGGGCCAGCCTGGGCGGGGAAGAGTCATTTTATGGTTCAACTCCTATGCGCAAGGTGGGCGGACCATATGATATGAAGGGTCTGGTGGTATTTCTGAGTTCGAAAGCTACTGATCACATTACCGGTGTGGCCATACCGGTAGATGGCGGTATCCACGCTCACATAGGATAGTAAATAAATGAGGAGGCCTGAGAGATGAAAGCAGTTGTGATCGACTCGAAAAATATGCTGAAAATGGTTGATACGGATAAACCTCAAGCTACTGATTCCAAGTTAGTGATTAAGGTCGAAAGAGCAGGCATTTGCGGTTCTGATCTTCATATCTGGGAAAATGGTACTCCTGCCGGGCTGATTATGGGACACGAATTCTCAGGTACTATAGTTGAGCCTGGTTCTGCGCGGCAGTTTCAGCCTGGGGATCGGGTAACTGCTATACCGGGGAATCCTTGTATGGAGTGTAAAAACTGTAAAAGCCAACTGCTCAACCTGTGTGTCCATAATCTCGACGATGCACCGGGGATCACTACTCCCGGGGCGTTTGCCGAGTATGTTGCAGTGAGTCCGGTTGTAGTACACAAGCTGCCGGACAATCTGAGTATGGATGAAGGGGCTATGGTGGAACCAAGCTCAGTTGCCCTGCACTCAGTCCGTTTGGGTCATGTTGCCCCGGGTGATAAGGTTCTGATTGTTGGCGCCGGCATTATTGGCCTTCTGTGTGCGGCATGGGCCCGCATATGTGGAGCATCATATATTGCACTATCCGAATTGAACCCGGTCCGGCGGGAGAAAGCTCTGGCTTATGGGGATGTTGATGAAGTATTCGATGCTGCCGAGCCCAAGCTGCAAAAGAAACTGTTGGGCCTGACTGATGGTGGCTTTGACAAAACCTTTGAGTGTGCAGGACCGGCACCGGCGGTTCAGGCGGCTATTGGGGCCACGGGTTACAATGGCACGGTGGTTCTGGTGGGTGTGAACTACAGTCTGGTTCCGATTTCAACTATGAGAGTCAATCTCAGGGAGATTGATATTAGAGGCAGCTACGGTTTTACGGCAGAGGAATTCCAAATGTCCCTTGATTTCATGGCTCGGGGAGTCTTGAAAACCAAAAGATTTGTAGACGAAATGATTGGGTTGGACGGGCTTCAAACTGCCTTTGAAAAATTACATGATCCTGCCGGCAGTTCAGTAAAAATTTTGGTTAAACCTTATTAGCGAAAAAACTGGCAAGAATATCGTGGCTTGAAACCGGATGGGGGAATATCTATCCGGTTTTTATTTTTGCGGGAACAGTGTCTTGCCGGTAGACCAGGTGTTCCAGAAGAAGAACTGCAATCGTTCCCGCCACGAATCCATTAGCGGCCACGGGTCTGATAATGTCAGGGAATTGTGTCACAATCTCCGGCGGAAGAAAAGCGACAATGGTTCCAAGCATTAGTGGCAACCCGATAACCAGCCCATCATCAAAAGATGTTGCTGATTGGGTTTGGTGAATCAGCAGCAGAGCTGCACCGATTTGAGAGGTTATGATGTAAGCCAGAATAACTCCGATTACAGAGGAGGGGACTGCACCCACTAAAGCAATTGCTATGGGTGAGCAGGCCAGCAGCAAAAGTGCAATTCCGGTTGGAATCAGTGTGAAGCGGCTGGCGCATTTGGTGGTGGCAATTACCCCCGGGCCAAGAGAAAAATCTACCGGACCTATTACCCCGCCCAGGGCTGCCAGGATATTGCCGAATCCTATTACGCTCACTCCGCGATTTACTCTCTTTTCCATATTATCAGCATTGAGCATGATGCCCACCGATTGGATTGAGCTGAGTTCATTCATGGAAAGGGCAATAAAACAAATCAAAAAGGCCAGTACTAGCCCCAGGTCGGGTATTGCCAGATCAAAGGGCAAGAAGGTTGGCCAGGCACCCAGAGCAAAGGATGAAAGCGACTGGGGGGACACCGGGAAAACCAAGTAATAGACTACGCTGCCCAGCAGTATTGCCCATAAAACCAGAGTGTTTCCCCACAGGCCCGAAAGAAGCCGGTTGCCTGCAACTAGCATCACAAAGAGAATCAGGCCAAACATCAGATTGAGATTCCCGTTTATCTCACCGGAAGTGGTGATCAGGTCGATGATGGTGGGTGCTATGGTAAAGGCAATCAGCATCATGATCACCACCACCACTCGGGGAGTAAAAAAGCGCTTAATATGAGCAAACAAGCCGGTGGCGGCCAGGAAAGTTAAGGCCAGCCCCCCAAGGAGCATAGCACTGTTAATTGCTCCTTGGGAACGGTCAAGGCTGGCAAGAAGGCCGATGAGCAGAACAGTTGCCGGGCCAAGCACCAGAGGGAGGCGATGGCCCCAGAAAATTTGAATCAGCAGGACTATACCCACGATCATAAACAGTTTTTGCAGATAAAAAACTTCGCCTGCCGAGTTATTCAGCCCGGCAATAACCTTTCCGATAATAATAATCGATGGAATACTGACTGCCAGCCATTGCAGTCCGAATAACATCAGTTCCAACAGTCCGGGCCTATCCTCAATTCCGTACTTTAGCTGCATGGTCATTAATCTCCTTGCAATCTGTTACAGAATCAATTGCTGAAGTTTTTCTACCCTGTCACTAGTTGACGGATGGGTACTGAACAAAGCCTGCAGTCCCCGGGCAGAAAAGGGCCGCATAATATACATATGAGCCGTAGAGGGGTTAGCTTGCATGGGGATTTGGACCGCTCCTTTTTCCAGCTTAAGCAGAGCACTGGCTAAGCCCCGTGGATTTCCGGTAATTCGGGCTCCAGTCTCATCTGCAGCATATTCCCGAGATCGGGAAATAGCCATTTGAATAATCATTGCCGCGATCGGTGCCAGGATCGCCATAGCCAGCAGTCCCAGTATTCCTCCGCCTTCATCATCGTTACCGCCAAAATTTCCGAAAATGGCACCCCATTGGATTATGTTGGCGATCATCGAAATCGCACCGGCCATAGCGGCGGCAATAGAACCAATTAAGATATCCCGGTTTTTAATATGGGCCAGTTCATGAGCCAACACTCCCTCTAATTCCTGTTGGTTCATCAAGTTTAAAAGCCCGGCAGTAACGGCAACAGCCGAGTGTTCCGGATTCCTGCCGGTAGCAAAGGCGTTAGGCTGTTGGGTAGGCATCAAATAGAGTCGGGGCATAGGCAGACCCGCTCTGTCGGCCAGTCTTTTAACCGTATTATGCAATTCCGGAGCTTCATGCTTCTCCAAAGGACGTGATTTGGTCATCTTAATTACCAATTTGTCACTATTGTAGTAAGAATACAAATTCATAAGCAGAGAGATGCCCAGAAACAACATCGCTCCAGAACTGCCTCCAATAGCGTTGCCGATAATGACCAAAATAACTGATAGGCCACCCATCAGTATGATTAACCGAAAATTATTCATTCAATATCCTCCAATCTGTAATGATTATATAAATGCAGCATTGTAGACTAGTTATACACATATTATTCCACTTAACCTTACAATTAAATTATACAAGACGGCTAACATTTCTTCTAATCTCGATTTGGCAGATCAACGACCCGTTGAGGACAATAGAGGCCAGAATGGGATACCATCGCCCGGGGACGTAATTACAGAGAGTGGGGCTCTCTAAATCAAGATATTATGGGTTGTATAGAATATAGAACGGGGATATCCTCCAGTTTAGCAGTTAGGGTTATAAATGAGCGTTTTAGTGCATAAGAATTGTGATTGCAGAACCGCCATATTCTCCCTGGCGATAAAGACATGTATAATGAGAATAATTAGGAAGGAGTGTGAACAAGTGATTCTACAGGATGAGTACAACAAAAAGCTGGTATCGCCGGAAGAAGCAGTTAAGGTAGTGAAATCAGGTGATCGGATTGATTGGAGCAGTTTCAATGGTCAGCCCGTATTGTTAGACCAGGCCTTGGCAGCACGCAAGGAAGAGTTGTCTGATGTTCATATTCGGGGTGCTTCCAGTCAAAGACAGGTGGCTTGTGTGGAGCAGGATCAAAAGCGCGAGCATTTCATTTACAGCAGCTGGCACATGAGTTCCTACGAGCGTAAGCTTCATGACAAGAACCTGTGTAATTTTAATCCGGTGGCATTTCATGAGCGTTCCCAATATTATGAGACCGGGCATGTAGCCCCAGATGTGGGGATGATGCAGGTGTGTCCAATGAACAAGTATGGTTACTTCTCATTTGGACCTCAGGCCAATAGTGTTTACACTATTCTTAAGCATTCCAAAAAGGTTTTGGTTGAAGTTAATCCAATCATGCCGGTGGCACTTGGCGGCAGGGATGAAATATGTCATATCTCAGAGGTTGATTATGTAGTAGAGAACCCTGGCATTCCATTGATTGAGGTTAAACCCGCGACTCCCAGTGAAAAAGATATCGCCATTGCCCGGCACATAATTAAAGAGATCCACGATGGCTGCTGTATTCAACTGGGCATTGGCGGTTTGCCCAACACGATCGGGCAGATGATCGCTGAAGCCGGCATCAGACACCTGGGTGTTCACACCGAGATGTTAGCCGATTCTTATGTGGATATGTATGAAGCAGGGTGTATTGACGGCACTAGAAAAGCAACGGAGCGAGGGAAGATATCATATACTTTTGCTTTAGGAACCCAGCGTCTATATGATTTCATCCATATGAATCCCATTTGCGCCATTAGCCCGGCGGCTTATATCAACAATCCCAATGTAGCCTCCCAAAACCCGAATCTTATTTCAATCAACAGCTGTTTAGAGATAGATTTGTTCAGTCAGGTGTCGTCGGAGTCCATTAATGGCCGCCAGATTAGTGGCACCGGCGGTCAATGGGACTTTGCCAAAGCTGCTTACATGTCCAAAGGCGGAAAATCGATTATTGCCATGTCATCAACTTTTAAGAAAAAGGATGGTACTTTAGGGTCCCGGATCGTTCCAACCCTGGGCGGAGGAACTATCGTAACCCTGCCGCGGTGGTCTGTTCATTGCATCTGCACCGAGTATGGCATGGTGGATGTAAAGGGTGCTTCTACCTGGGAACGGGCGGAACGACTGATTTCGATAGCTCATCCGGATTTCCGGGAAGAATTAATAAAAGAAGCTGATCGCATGAAGATCTGGCTGCCCAGCAGTAAAATAAAATAGCGCACATGCCAGACATATAAACAGGTCGAAGCGGATAGAATTTGTGAAGGCAACTCTGCCGGGCGGTTCCCAAAGGGAGAATTGTATTGCGAAGAATCTTGGGCGCTCTATTGTCTCTGGCGTTATTAATATTTGTGACCCGACTTTTTAGCCGCTCTCCAGACCTGGTGGAAAGGGTATATTCCGATTGGCTATACAAGGTGATCTTGCCACCCATAAGCCGGTTAACAGGCATTTTCCCTTTTTCCCTGGCTGAGGTCTTGATAATCCTGTTGCTGGTATGGCTGGGAATAGGAATCGTGAGGCGGTTAAGCCCTAAGTCATTGGAAAAGACGGAGCATTCCAAGCATGGCTGGGTTAGTTTCATTGTGCTGACAGCATTGATATATCTCGGATTTCAAGCCTTGTGGGGTCTGAACTACCATCGGCAGACATTTGCTGATACCGGAGGGCTTGATGTCCGGGTGACCACCAACGAAGAAGTAGAAAAATTAGCAGATATTTTGGTATATGATGCCAACCGGCTTCGTGTTGCCGTTGACGAAGATGATGAAGGAATTATGCAATTGGGCAGCAATCCCCGGAAGATATTGGGGCAGGCTGCAGCGGGCTATGCTGAGCTAACCGAAGATTATCCCGGCCTGAGTGGGAAATATGGCAGCCCCAAGCCCCTGTTATTATCGCGATTAATCAGCTACAGCGGAATCTATGGCTTTTACTTCCCCTTTACCGGAGAAGCTAATATCAATGTGGACATTCCGCAGGTAATGCTTCCGGTTAGCACCTGTCATGAGATGGCCCACCAGCGGGGAGTGGCCCGAGAAGAGGAAGCTAATCTGGTGGCTTATCTTAGCGCTATAAACAATCCCCTCCCTGAATTCAAGTACTCGGCGACTATTTTCGCATTATCCTATGTGCTCAATGATGTGGCCGCAAGAGATGAGAAAAAATTCGAAACCCTGAAAGATAGTCTGGATCCGGGAGTGATTCGGGACTTTAAGGAGATCAGAAACTTTTCCGAGAGGCATAAGGGACCATGGAGCAGGGCGTTTTCACGGATCAATGATGCTTATCTGAAGGCTAATTCGCAATCCAAGGGGGTTCAGAGTTACAGCGGGGTAGTAGACCTGTTGGTGGCTTTAATCGTCAGGTAAGACACTCACAACACTAAGCAGTCTGGAAAATTCCGGGTTGCTTAGTGTTTTTATATGAG
>Ga0123326_1003812_pt1 | contig 10317 bp, 11 predicted proteins | sample BioC13SIPDNA_FD_89739 | JGI IMG/M metagenome (GOLD analysis project Ga0123326, IMG submission 89739) | Anaerobic biogas reactor microbial communites from Washington, USA - Biogas_R1_A C13 SIP DNA | ecosystem: Engineered > Bioreactor > Anaerobic > Unclassified | place: Washington, USA | collected...
CCGGCGATCCAGAAGGTCGCGGAGTGGCAGGGCCGCGAGGTCGACATCGACGGCCTGGTCTACCGGGAGGGCCTCAACGTGGTGAAGCTGGAGAGCTACGTCGCGACCAACATCATCCCGGACGAGGCGTATGCGCTGGTGAACTACCGTTTCGCGCCGGACCTGACGGCGGAGGAGGCGTTCGGGCGCGTCGAGAGGCACCTCGCGGGTTTCGAGGTGACGCTGGAGGACGCCGTCGCCGGGGCGCTGCCCGGCCTGGAGAAGCCCGCCGCGGCGGCGCTGATCCGGACGGTGGGGGAGGTGCGGGCGAAGTACGGGTGGACCGACGTCGCGCGTTTCGCCGGTCTGGGGATCGCCGCCGTGAACTTCGGGCCCGGCGACCCCGCCTTCGCCCACCGGAAGGACGAGCATGTCCCGGTGTCGCAGATCCGGCGGGTGGCGGTGCAGCTGCGTGATTTCCTCACCACCCGCCCCACCTGATCCGGCAGGCACATCAGGAACGCGCTAGGTTTGAGGACTATGGCTCCGAACATCACACCCGATCCCGACAAGGCCCGGATGCTGCGCGGCCCCATGCTGCTGCGCACTGACGGGGCGAAGAAGTCCACCTACGACCAGCGACTGCTGGAACTCGGGTCGGACCACGACTGGCTGCATGCGGACCCGTGGCGCATCCTGCGCATCCAGGGTGAGTTCGTCTCCGGTTTCGACGCCCTGGCCTCCATGCCGAAGGCCGTCACCGTCTTCGGTTCCGCCCGCATCCCGGAGGGGCACCCCTGGTACCAGCAGGGTTGTGACCTCGGTAAGGCGCTCGTGGCGGCCGACTACGCCGTCATCACCGGCGGTGGCCCCGGCCTCATGGAGGCCCCGAACCGGGGTGCCCATGAGTCGGACGGCCTGTCCGTCGGCCTGGGCATCGAGCTCCCGCACGAGCAGCACCTCAACAAGTGGGTCGACCTCGGCCTGAACTTCCGCTACTTCTTCGCCCGCAAGACGATGTTCCTCAAGTACTCGCAGGCGTTCATCTGTCTGCCGGGTGGTTTCGGCACCCTCGACGAGCTCTTCGAGGTGCTGTGCATGGTGCAGACGGGCAAGGTCACCAACTACCCGATCGTGCTGCTGGGCACCGAGTTCTGGGGTGGTCTCATCGACTGGATCCGCGAGCGTCTCGCGGCCGAGGGGCTCATCTCGCCGCAGGACATGGACCTGTTCCTCGTCACCGACTCCGTCGACGAGGCCGTGCGGCACATCGTCGACACGCACGGCGTCATGACCGACGAGCGACTCACCAACGCCACCCAGGCCGACGAGTACACCCCTGTCCACGAGGTTCTCGAGCAGGCCGACCGTCGCTGACATCCCTGACATCTCCGTGAACAGTCCTGCTCTTCCGGCGGTGATGGCGATCGTCAACCGCACCCCGGACTCCTTCTACGACCGGGGCGCGACCTTCGCCGACGAGGCCGCGCTACGTCGCTGCGACGAGGTCATCGCCCAGGGGGCGACGATCGTCGACATCGGCGGCGTCAAGGCCGGCCCCGGTTCGCCTGTCGACGTCGCCGAGGAACTCGACCGCGTCATCCCCGTCATCGCGGCCGTCGCGCAGCGTCACCCGGACGTGCTGATCTCCGTGGACACGTGGCGGGCCTCCGTGGCCGACGAGGCCATCCGCGCCGGCGCCGGCCTGGTCAACGACACCTGGGCCGGGTACGACCCGGAGCTCGTCGAGGTCGCCGGGCAGCACCGCGTCGGCTACGTCTGCTCGCACACCGGCGGGGTCGAGCCCCGCACGAGGCCGCACCGCGTGCGTTTCGACGACGTCGTGGCCGACGTCATCGCCGAGACCACCCGCCTGGCCGAACGCGCCGTCAGCTGTGGTGTGCCGGAGGAGAGGATCTTCCTGGACCCGACGCACGACTTCGGCAAGAACACCTTCCACGGGCTGGAGCTGCTGCGCCGTGTCGACGAGATCGTCGCCACCGGGTGGCCCGTCCTCATGGCGCTGAGCAACAAGGACTTCGTCGGCGAGACCGTCGACCGGCCGGTGGGGGAGCGCATCCCCGGCACCCTGGCCGCCACCGCCTGGGCCGCCGCCCGCGGGGTCGCGGCCTTCCGCGCCCACGAGGTCGCCGAGACCGTCGACGTCATACGCATGACCGCCGCCATCGCGGGCACCGCGGCCCCCCTCCACACGATCCGGGGTCTCGCGTGAGGGTCTCGGTGGTCATCCCGGCGCTCAACGAGGAGGCCACCGTCGCCGGGGTCGTCGCCGCCGTGCGGGCCGACGACCCCCACGAGATCCTCGTCATCGACGCCGACTCCACCGACGCCACCGCCCGCGAGGCACGGGACGCCGGTGCGACGGTGCTCAACTGGCGGGAGATCCTCCCGCACATCCCCACCCGCCCCGGCAAGGGGGAGTCCCTGTGGCGGGGCGTGGCCGCCGCGACGGGCGACGTCGTCGTCTTCGTCGACGCCGATCTGCGCCAGCCCGCGCCGGGCATGGTCCGGGCGTTGTCCGCCCCCTTCTCCGACCCGGGCGTCCATCTGGTCAAGGCCGATTACCGACGCACCTTCCGCGGGGAACCCACCGGAGGCGGCCGTGTGACAGAACTCACGGCCAAGCCCCTGCTGCGTGCCCTGTTCCCCGAACTGGGGCACATCAACCAGCCCCTGGCCGGCGAGTACGCCCTCCGCCGCGCCACCGCCCTCGAGCTGCCCTTCACCGCCGGCTACGGCGTCGAGGCTGGCCTGCTCGTCGACGTCGCCCGCCGCCACGGGCCCGCGGCCGTCACGCAGGTCGACCTGGGGGTGCGCCGCCACCGCAACCGGCCCCTGGCCGAGCTGGGCCCGATGGCCGATGTCGTGGCCCGCACCCTCCTGGACAGGGCGGGAGTGGCAGGGAACGAGGACGTCGACAAGCGGGAGCCCCTGGCGGGTATCCTCTAGCCATGCTCTCCTGGTTGCTGCTCATTGTCCTGCTGGCCGCGTTCGTGGTGCTCGGTGTCTGGTTCTGGGGCAGCGTCTTCGGACGTGGTGAACTCCTCGAACCGCTCGATCCGCAGGAGACGCTGGAGGCGAACCGGCACGCCGTGGGCGCCGGGAGGATCGATGACGTCCAGTTCGAACTGGTGCCGCGGGGCTACCGCCCGGAGCAGGTCGACGACGTGATTGCGCACCTCACCTGGCGTCTCAATGAGGCGGAGGAACAGCTGTCCCGGCTCTCTCCGGAGAAAATTGACTAAACTGGTCAGGGTAGATCATCCGAGTAGAAGGAGCCAACTCACTATGGCAGCTATGAAGCCGCGTACCGGCAACGGACCCATGGAAGCAGTGGAGGAGAGCCGGAAGATCGTCATGCGCATCCCGTCCGACGGTGGCGGACGCCTCGTTGTGGAACTGAGCAAGGAGGAGGCCGCCGAGCTCGGCGCGCTGCTCACCGCAGCGGCTGAAGGCTAGCCAGTACCCGGGGGTATGCTCGACAGCATGCTCTCAGACATCATCGACGTGCTCGCTGATCCCGCCGACGGCACCGCCCTGTCCGGCGCGGACGACTTCGCCCGCCTCGTCTCCGAGTCCGGCCACTCCTACGACGTGGCCCGGCAGGGGTACGTGACCCTGGCCGCAGGCGCAGGCCTGCGCCACCAGGGCGACAGCATGGAGATGGTCCTCGCCCGCGAGACATTCCTGTCCCGCGGGCATTTCGCCCCCTTCGTGGAGGCCGTCACCGGCGGCGTGCACGACGCCCTCGACGAGGCCGGGGTGCCCGAGAACGCACGGCCCGTCATCGCCGAGATCGGCGCCGGCACCGGCTACTACCTCGCCCACACCCTCGACGACGTCGACGGGGCCCGCGGCGTCGGCATGGACATCTCCGTGCACGCCGCGAAGCGGCTCGCCTCCTGCCACCCGCGGGTCGGTGCCGTGGTCGCCGACGTGTGGGAGCGTCTGCCCATGCGCGACCGTTCCATCGACGTGATCACCGTCGTCTTCGCCCCGCGCAACGCCGCCGAGTTCGCCCGCGTCCTCACCGAGGACGGGCAGGCGGTGTTCCTCACCGCCGACCGCGGTCACCTGGCGGAGCTGCGTGAGCCGCTGGGCATCCTCGACGTCGAGGACGGCAAGATCGACCGCCTCATCGAGCAGGCCGCGGGCCACCTCACCCCCGTGCGTGAGCCCGAGCTCATCGAGTTCCCCATGACCCTGGACAAGGAGTCCATCGCCGCGCAGATCGGCATGAGCCCCTCCGCCCGGCACATCGAGCCGGAGGAGCTGGGCCGCCGTATCGCGCAGCTGCCGGAGACCCTGACCGTCACCGGCCGGGCCCACCTCATCCGCATGGGGCGGGCCTGAGCCGGACCTGCGCCGGACCTAGACGGAGCCGGGGCCGCGGCTCCAGTACTGCTCGATGACCGCGTCGCCGTCGAGCTCGACGCGGATCTCCCGGCAGCCGCCCTCGACGTAGACGCGGCTGGCCATCGTGACGGCACCGCCGTCGGCGAAGACCTCCAGCGTGGAGCCGTCGACGAAGATCGACAGGGAGTCGGTGTCGCCCTGCGCCAGTGCAGCGGAGGCGACCGGGTCACCGGCGTGGTGGGGGTTCATCGACCGGTCGACGCGCAGCGTGTCACCGGCGTGGGTGACGGTGGCGGCGGTGTTGCCCGCGGCGTCGATGAGCGTCGCCGTGAGGGAGCTCCCGGTCGGGATCTCGCACAGCCCGGTCCACGAACGGGCGCGGTCGGAGCGGCTGATGGCGTCGGGCAGTCCCGCCGGCGGGGTCTGGAACACCAGCCCGCCCTGCAGGGTGACCACACGCGGGAGTGACAGGGCGTTCGCCCAGCCCTCCTCCTCGAGGGAGAGGTGACGTGCCGGGTCGTCCTGCCGTCCGACGCCGTTGAGCAGTCCGAAGAGGACGGACTGCAGGTAACGCTTCTCCGGCTTCACGGTGCCCGGCGTGACGTTGGTGTTGCGGGGGCGGGTGAAGTCGTGGCCGTGGTCGATGCGCGTGAACGGGGTCCGCACGTCGAAGGTGGCCTCGCGGAGGGTGCCCACGAGGTAGCCGGAGATGTCGATGCCGTCCTGCTCGAGGGTGATGAGCAGCACGTCGTAGATGTTGCCGTCGACCTCGTCGCGGAGTCGGATGATGCGGGGGCCGACGACGATCGACGCGGCGTCGAAGCCCGGGTCACCGGTGAAGGTGAGCGGGCCGATGAAGTCCCAGGAGCGGCCGTCCGGGCTGGTCAGCACGACCGGCACGGGGGCCTCCCCGGAGCCGGTGACGCACAGCATGAGCCATCCGTCGTGCCCGGCGTGGCGGTCGTCCGCGGACTCCCAGTCCGGGACGACGCAGGGGGAGCGGAAACGCACGTGACCCTCGCGGTCACCGACGACGTCACCCGTGCGGCGGATGCGTTTGTCGACGGCGAACTCGTCGTCCGAGACCGGGCAGGCCTCGTCCAGTTCATCGAGGTGCGCCACCTGGATGGAGGTGCCGGCGGCCGTGACCGACGTGAAGTACAGGTCGAGGCCGGGGCCGGAGGACACGACGGCACCGGCGCGGACGGCGGTCTCACCCCCGGCGGGGACGAGGACGTCGTCGCAGATCTCCCAGTCGAAGGGGCCCTCCACGGAGACGGCGTGCGCCCAGCGGGCGGGTGCGTCCGGGGTGGGCCGGTACTGGTGGAAGAGGTGCCAGGTGTCGCCGTCGAGGAGAACTCCCGCGGGCGCGTCGAGGACCCCCGACTCCGGCGTGACGTGCAGTTCGGGGCGGTGGAAAGTCACTGAGAGCACTGCTCCTATCGCAGGGACTTGTAGATGTCGACGGTCTGCTGGGCGATGGTGGCCCAGGAGAACTCGTTCACGGCACGCTCGCGACCGGCGACGCCGAACTTCTGCGCGCGCTGCTTGTCGGCGACCATGGCGTTGACCTGCTCCGCGATGTCGCGCTCGAAGGCCTCCTCGTCGTTCTCGTCGTAGTGGACGAGGGTGCCGGTCTCGCCGTCGACGACGACCTCCGGGATTCCGCCCACGTCGGAGGCGACGACGGCGGTGCCGCAGGCCATGGCCTCGAGGTTGACGATGCCGAGCGGCTCGTAGATGGAGGGGCAGACGAAGGTGTCGGCGGCGGTGAGGATCTCCTGGATCCGGTCGCGCTCGAGCATGTTCTGGACCCAGAAGATGCCGTCGCGCTGGGACTGCAGGTCCTCGACGAGGGCGGTGGTGCGGGCGGCGATCTCCGGGGTGTCCGGGGCGCCGGCGCAGAGCACGAGCTGGACACCCTCGTCGAAGTGGGCGGCGGCCTTGACCAGATGCTCGACACCCTTCTGGCGGGTGATGCGGCCGACGAAGGCGACGATCGGGCGGTCCGGGTCGACCCCGAGCTCGGTGAGCACGGAGTTCTCGTTGTCCTCGAAGGTCGGGCGGGGCTGCCACAGGGTGGTGTCGATGCCGTTGAGCACGACGTGGACGCGGTCGGGCTCGATGCGCGGGTACGCCTCGAGGATGGAGTCCTTCATGCGGGCGGAGACCGCGATGACGGCGTCGGCGTACTCCATGGCGTTCTTCTCGGACCAGGAGGAGACCTCGTAGCCCCCGGCCAGCTGCTCCCGCTTCCACGGGCGGTGCGGCTCGAGGGAGTGGGCGGTGGCGACGTGCGGGATGCCGTGCAGCTTGCCCGCGAGGTGGCCGCCGAGTCCGGCGTACCAGGTGTGGGAGTGGACGACGTCGACGTTGTCGGCGGCCTGGGCCATGCGCAGTCCGGTGGACAGCGTCTTGATTGCGGGGTTGGCGTCCTCGAGTGCCGGGTCGACGCCGTGGACGTACACCCCCTCCATGTCACGCGGTGCGCCCATGCAGTGGACGTCCACCTCCGTGATCTCGCGCATGAAGCGGGTCAGCTCGGTGACGTGCACACCGGCGCCGCCGTAGATCTCCGGGGGGTACTCTCTGGTCAACATTCCGACTCTCATAGGTTCCCAGCGTAGCGACGCCCCGCCGCCCGTGCAGGGGGCTCCGGGGGTAGTGGGTGCGTGCCGACGTCGGCCGCGGGGGAGGCGACCGGGGGAGTCCCCGGACCCCGGGAACCCCGGATTCGGAGAACAGGGGGAGTGGGGAGGGGAGAGAAACAGGAGTGAATATCATCTTCCCCGGCGAAAACCACTGGGACGACCTAGATTGGGGAGTGTGAAGACTCAGCCGAATGTTCTAGCCATTGTTCTCGCCGGCGGCGAAGGCAAGCGCCTGTTCCCGCTCACCGAAGACCGCGCGAAGCCCGCGGTGCCCTTCGGCGGCAGTTACCGACTCATCGACTTCGTTCTCTCGAACCTGGTCAACGCCGGTTACCTCAAGATCGCGGTGCTGACCCAGTACAAGTCGCACTCGCTCGACCGCCACATCTCCCAGGCCTGGTCGCTGCACGGCCCGGTGTCGCAGTACATCGCCTCCGTCCCGGCGCAGCAGCGTCGCGGCAAGCGCTGGTTCACCGGTTCCGCTGACGCGATCGTCCAGTCCATCAACCTCATCTACGACGAGAAGCCCGACTACGTCATCGTCTTCGGCGCCGACCACGTCTACCGCATGGACCCGTCCCAGATGGTCGAGGAGCACATCGCCTCGGGCAAGGGCTGCTCCGTCGCCGGCATCCGCGTTCCGCGCAAGGAGGCCACCGCGTTCGGCTGCATCCAGTCCGACGACCAGGGCAACATCACCGAGTTCCTGGAGAAGCCGGCCGACCCGCCGAGCACCCCGGACGATCCGGACGTCACCTACGCCTCGATGGGCAACTACGTGTTCACCACGGACGCCCTGATCCAGGCGCTGCTCGAGGACGAGAAGAACGAGGACTCCGAGCACGACATGGGCGGCGACATCATCCCGTACTTCGTCTCCCGCGGCGACGCCCACGTCTACGACTTCATGGGCAACGAGGTCCCGGGCGCCACCGAGCGTGACAAGGGCTACTGGCGTGACGTCGGTACCATCGACGCCTTCTACGAGGCGCACATGGACCTCATCTCCGTCCACCCGGTGTTCAACCTGTACAACCGTCTGTGGCCGATCCACTCCACCGAGGACGAGAACTTCCCGCCGGCGAAGTTCACCCAGGGCGGTATCGCCCAGTCCTCGATGGTTGCCCCGGGTTCGATCATCTCCGGCGGCACGGTCCGCAACTCGGTGCTCGCGGGTGACGTCCATGTCGCCGAGGGTGCCACTGTCGAGGGTTCCGTCCTGATGCCGGGTGTCCGCATCGGCCGCGGCGCCGTCGTGCGCCACGCCATCCTGGACAAGAACGTCTACGTCCGCGAGGGCGAGATCATCGGCGTCGACCGTGCCCGCGATGAGGCACGCTTCAAGATCTCGGCCGGCGGCGTGGTCGTCGTCGGCAAGAACGAGGTCGTCTAGCGCTCCCGGTCAACGGGCCGCGGGCAGTCAGCTGAGGGGCTGCCCGCGGCCCGTTTCTCGCTTTCCGACGCCCGCGGGGTGGCACTCAGCGCCGGGTGATCAGAGTGAGCCCGGCCCCCAGCGGCAGGCGGGTGACGATCGCGCCCTCCAGGGAACGCGCCATCTCGTCGGCCTCGCGGGCGGCGCTGGTGTCGCGGTCGCGGCGGGACTCGTCGGCGAGGGTGGCGTCGAGAAGCGCGTCGGCGAGCACCAGGGTGCCGCCGGGGGTGAGCAGCGGCCAGGCGGCCTGCAGGATGGCGGGCATCTCCACGGGCGCGACCTCGGCGTAGACGAGCTGGTAGGCGCCGGCGGCGAGGCGGCCCATGACGTCGAGCGGACGGGAGGGCAGGAAGCGCACGCGGGAGGGGGCGTAGCCGGCGGCACGGAAGACGTTGCGAGCCTGGGACTGGTGCTCGACCTCGGGGTCGATGCACGTGAGGGTGCCGGTGTCCCCGAGGCCGCGGAGGAGGTAGAGACCGACGACGCCCGCGGCGGGGGTGACGGCGACCGCCCCCGTGGCGCGGTCATTCGCCGAGGCGGCGGCCAGGGTGGTCAGCAGCTGGCCCGTCATCTCGTCGGGCACCCGCAGGCCGAACTCCTCGGCGTCCCGCCGCGCCGTGGCCAGGGCCTCCGACACGTCAGAGGTGGATTCGATGTAGGTACGCAGTGCATCAGTCACGTCCCCGAGTCTAGGGGGATCGGTCGGAGGGGGAGCGGGACACGCGAGAATGTGACGGATGGGGTCGAAGTGACCCGGTAGGCTGCCTTCACAGAACTTTGCCAGACCACTGTGTAGAGATCTGCAGTGGGATGTAGCACAATTGTCTCCATGACGAGGACGAGCACGCCCGCCGACCACGCCGACAGCTCCGTTGACGACCCTGAAGGATTGACGGAGGATCTGACCGGCACCGCGGCCTTCGACGCCGGACACGGCGACATGCCGACATGGGGTGAGCTGGTCGCTGAACACGCTGACAGCGTCTACCGCCTCGCCTTCCGCCTCTCGGGTAACCCGCATGACGCGGATGATCTCACCCAGGAGACGTTCATGCGCGTCTTCCGCTCCCTCAAGCACTACCAGCCCGGCACGTTCGAGGGTTGGCTGCACCGCATCACCACCAACCTGTTCCTCGACATGGTGCGCCACCGCAACAAGATCCGCATGGAGGCCCTGCCCGAGGACTATGAGCGGGTCCCCGGCACCGACATGACCCCGGAGCAGGCCTACAGCGTGGCCAACCTGGATCCGGCGCTGCAGGACGCGTTGGACGGTCTGGGCCCGGATTTCCGTGTCGCCGTCGTCCTCTGTGATGTCGTCGGCATGAGCTACGACGAGATCGCTGACACCCTCGGCGTGAAGATGGGCACCGTCCGCTCCCGCATCCACCGCGGCCGGACCCAGCTGCGAGCAAGCCTCGAGGCCGCCGCGAAGAAGGACGAGGGCGCGAAGCTTCTCCTGCGGACCCGCTAGGCCTTTCGGGGTATTCTGGCGGCAACCATCGCGGAAGGAGGTCGAACGCACGCAATGATCCGCCCCAATCTGCCGCGCATCCCGCGGCCGGGCGCGCCGAAGCGCCGGCCCCGGCGACGTCGGGAATTCGCATCCGTCGAGCACCTCAGCCTCGAGGCGGTCGCGGCGTTCGTCGACGGTGAACTCTCCGACACCGCCTGCCACCGCGCCCGCGTGCACCTCGTGCACTGCGCCGAGTGCCGCGCCGAGATCGAGCGCCAGCGCGGTGCCTCCGAGTGGCTCCGCGGCTCCAACATCGGCGAGGACGTCCGCGCCCCGCACGACCTGCTCACCCGTCTGGCCGGCATCGCCAGCACCCCGCCGCGCTCCGGCCCCGACGCCGAGTCGACGCCCACCCCGGTCCC
>Ga0123326_1003823_pt1 | contig 10301 bp, 9 predicted proteins | sample BioC13SIPDNA_FD_89739 | JGI IMG/M metagenome (GOLD analysis project Ga0123326, IMG submission 89739) | Anaerobic biogas reactor microbial communites from Washington, USA - Biogas_R1_A C13 SIP DNA | ecosystem: Engineered > Bioreactor > Anaerobic > Unclassified | place: Washington, USA | collected...
AAACCTAAAATATTCATGCCGTCCTGAGTCGAGCGACGGGAATTCATTAGCCAGCTGTGTGAGAGCCGGCGAAACCATGGGGACAGGGCGGGGATGCGTCAGGGTTTCAGCCGCCCTCTCTGGGAAAGGCCCATAATCTCTCGGCACACGCGGCCCAGAAGCTGCCCGCCGAGAGGGGTGTACGGTGTTTATAAACACCGATATGGTTTTACTGAAAGGCAATGCCGGAAATGCCTTAACCCACTGAAATCAGAGGGAAATAATAGCGTATCGAAGTTTATAAACACCGATAGGGTGCTTGTCCGAAAATGACTCGATCCCGTGATGGCGGTTCACGAATGTCCGTCCTGGAACAGGAGCCTCTGCTCCACGGGGAAGGCCCTGGGGGAAAAGCGCTGAAAACGCCGTTCTACTGGATCAGATGGCGGGCGATGGCGTCGCGGGCGGCGTCGGCCAGAGTGGATTCGGTGGTATCGGCTTCGATGGGGATAGGCGGGAGGAAGCGGACGGTGACGCGGGTCAGGAAGCGGGGGATGCGGCGTCCGCGGGGCAGCGCGCGGATGGCGCCGCTGATGGCGACGGGAATGACGGGGACCTTCAGCTCCAGCGCCAGGGCGGCAAAGGTGCCTTTGAAGTCGCCGAGCTGGCCGTCCTCGGAGCGGGTGCCTTCCGGGAAGATCAGCAGATTTCCCCCCTGGCGGATGGCCTGGGCCATCATTTGCAGGGAGAGCTGCACGTCGCGTCCGACTTCGACCACGATGACATTGCTGTTGCGGGCGAGCCATTCCAGCAGGCCTTTTTTCACGTGCTTGCGCTTGGCGTAATAGAATGTGCGGCGCAGGAAGGCGTTGTTCAGGAACATTGAGACAAACAGGCCGTCGATGTAGGACTGGTGATTGGCGACCAGGATGCAGGGGGTGCGGGCGGGGATGTGTTCGCGGCCTTGGGCCCGCACGCGGAAGATCAGGCGCAGGATGCCGCCCAGCAGCATTTTGAGGAAGGGATGCACCCATCCCGAACGGGGAAGCTGCAGGGGAGTGTCGCCGTCGCGGGCCTTGAGCAGGGAGTCCCAGCTGCCGGCGCGTTCCCGGAAATAGAGCCGGTGTTCGTCGGCGTGCTTGGCCAGGGCGAGCACCGTGGGAAATTCCTGGAAAACGCTTTCGGGGAGTTTCACGCCGAACGTTTTTTCGATGAAGATCAGGACGGAAAGGCGGGCGAGGAATCGAGGGCCAGGTCCATTTCCCAGTGGGCGGTGGGCGCGACGCGCAGGCAGTCGAGTTCGGTGCGCAGGAAGCGGTCGAAGGCTTCGTAGGCGGGGCCGAGATCTTCGGGCCGGGGCGCGGGGGTGGAATCGCCGGAGAAGGTGCCGACGGCCAGGGCGGAGAGTTCATGGCGCTTGAGCTTGCTGAGGCGGGTGCGCGGCAGTTCGCCGGTGACGATGGTCAGCTGGGTGATTTTCTTGGCGGGGGGGGCGAGGCGGTTGTAGGGCTCGAGCAGTTTCCATCGGAAATGCTCGGCCTGGGCGGCGGGGATGCCGTCGAGGAAGCCGGGTTGCGGGACGATCAGGGCATGGAGCAGGTCGTCGCGGAACGTGACCGCCACCTCCTTGATGTCGGGGGAGAGGCCGGCCAGTTTCTCTTCGAGTTCGGCGGGATTGACCTTTTTGCCGTTGGGCAGAACGATGATTTCCTTTTTGCGGCCGGTAATGAAGAGGAAGTTGTCGGTGTCGAGATAGCCGAGGTCGCCGGTATGGAGCCAGCCGTCCTGGATGGCTTCGGCGGTGGCCTCGGCATTGCGCCAGTAGCCGGGGGTGACGTGGGGGCCGCGGGCGAGGACTTCGCCGTCTTCGATGCGCACGGAATCGGGCAGGCAGGGCTGGCCGCAGGAGCCGAGCCGGACGGCTTCGGGCCGGGGGAAGGTGATCATGGGGGCGCATTCGGTCATGCCGTAGCCTTCCAGCACCTGGAACCCGCAGAGGGTCAGGTCGCGGGCGACGTCGCGGTCGAGGGGGGCGCCGCCGGACACCATCTGGCGAAGGTGGCCGCCGAACTTTTTCTGCACGGGGAAAAGAAGGACGCGGGAGACGCCCAGGCGGTTGATGGCGGCGGACAGGCGGTGGAGCAGGCGGCCGACGGGGGATTTGTGCAGGTTGTCCATGATTGCTTTGCGGAACAGCGCATAGAGCCGCGGTACGCCGATGAGGATGGTGGCCTTGCGGCGGCGCATGGTGGCGACCATTTCGGCGGGGTCGAGGGAATGCGACAGGATGATGGTGCCGCCGGAGTACAGCGGGGCCAGGATGCAGCCCATCAGGGGGAGGATATGGTGGAACGGCAGCAGGGCGAAGGTGCGGCTTTCAGGACGGAAGATGGGTACGCGGTCGCAGACGGATTCCAGGTTGACCTTGAGGTTGCCGAACGTGAGCATGACGCCCTTGGGGTTTCCGGTGGTGCCGGAGGTATAGAGGATGGCCGCCAGCGTGTCGGCGGTTCCGGACGCGAGCGGGGCGGACGCGAGGGCGCCGGAGGGCATGGCGGGGAATTCCTCTTCGTCGAAGCAAATGACGCGGACGGACAGGGCGGGCAGGGAACGGAGGGCATCCTGCGCGACGGGCCGGGTTTTGGCGGAGCAGAAGAGGGCGACGGGTTCGGTCTGGCCGAGGACATAGGCCAGTTCCGGGGCGGGGCTCATGGCATCCACGGGAACGGCGATGCAATGGTTGCGCCAGATGGACAGCAGGGCGGTGATCCATTCCGGCCGGTTTTCGGAGAAGAGGACGATGCGCTCGCCGGGGGCGGAGAAATAGAGCGACGCCAGGGCGGCGGAATGGGCCAGCAGGTCGGACCGGGTGATTTCCGTCTCCTGCCAGAACACGGCCGTGGACGGCAGGGGGCGCAGGAGGGTGAAGGCCGGTTCGGCGTTAGTGGGCGTCGTCATGGCGGGCTCCCGTCGGTGGGGGGGTGATCTGCAACTGAACCATGGCGCGATCCTAGTGCATTCCGGAGGCGGGAACAACGGAAAGTCAGAAAAAATGCAGGGGCGGGGCCGGCGCGGCGGGGGTTGCGCAGGAGGATCGGGAAACGGTAGGATGCGGGCCATGGACTATTTGAAGTTCATCCAGCGGATCTGCCTGATTGCGAGCGTGGTCCTTGTCATCGGGATTGTGGTCCGGCTTTTTCTGCCGCTGATCGAGCGTCAGCGGGAGCTGCGGGCGCGGGCGGCGGAGCTGCGGCTGGACATCCAGCGGGAGGCCGAAGCGCTGCGGATGCTGCGGCTGAAGCAGGCCCGGCTGCAGGAGGATCCGCGCTTTATCGAGAAAATTGCCCGGGAGAAACTGGGCTACGCCAAGCCGGGGGAAACCGTATTCCGCTTCGAGGACGAAGACGAACCGTAGCCTTGGGCTGCCCAGCGCAGCTCGGCGGCGATGGATTCGGCGAGGGGGCGGGGGCGCAGAGCGTCGGGAAGCACCGAATAGGTGTAGGTTTCGACTTCGCAGAAGGCGCGGCGGGCCTGCCGGAAAAAGGCGGGGGTGAGGAGGTGGCGGGTGGAGCGCAGGGGGCCGGATCCTTTCCACGTCAGCGGCACGTGGTAATGGGTGCGGACCACGGCCTGCTTCGGCAGTTTCGGCAGATTCGGGAGAGCGTCGGTCAGGTCGGGCCATTCGCCGATGAGCTCTCCGTCGAGGGCGGCGCGGGTCTGGTGGAGGAATCGGGGTTCGGCAAAAGGGGCCAGGGCGGCGCGCGCGGCGGGCGTGTTGTCGCACTCGATCGCGGCGGACACCTGCACGCGGACAATGCGTTTCCAGTCGAGGTGATCAATGGAGCGGAACTCCACGGCGGCATGGCAGGTATCGAGGCACCAGCCGACCTCCGGGCCCAGGCGGCCGAGGCGGCGGTCGAAGAGTTCCCAGGCGCAGCCGGGTTCGGGTTCGATGGCCAGTCTGATGCGGCGGCCGGTGGCCCCTTCCACTTCGCGGCAGGTGCCCGCGGCCTTCCGCAGATTCTTCAGCGCGTCGCGGTCGTCGTCGGGCGAGATCCAGTCACCGCTCCATCCGCCGGGAACGGTGGTGACGGTGCCCGTCCCGCCTTCCGGAAGAAATCCGCTCAGGAACGCGACGGCCCGGCGGGTATAGGCCAGGCGGTCCGGATCGGTCCAGTTCGGGCGGTACACGTTGGTTTTGACTCGGACGTTTTGAAACCGTCCGTAGGGGAAGGCGTTGAGCGCGGCCAGAAAACAGCCGTGGGCCTCCAGCCATGTGTGCAGGTCGTTTGCCCGGGACAGGGCCTCCCCCAGGGCGCGGTTGCCCAGGTGGAGGCTGAGGGGAAACGGGCGGCGGGGAGCGACGAGGGCCTTGACCGCCGGGACCACGGCATCGAGGCTTTTCTGCGCGGCCTTCCACGTCGAGGCGTCGCAGGCGTTCAGGCAGAAGGAAAGCGGAAACGGCGTCATGGGGTCAGCCCGTGAATTGCAGCCTTTCGCTCCCGGGATTTAACATTTAAGGGCTGACCCCATTCGGCGAGGGCGGCGATGCAGTCGGCCATGAGGGTTTCGTCGATGGTGTGCAGTTCGACGCGGGAGCCGAGGGGGGCGGGGAAGGTGACGGTGAGTTCGCCGCCGAGGTGGGCGCGGAAGTCTTCGATGCCGTCCAGGACGGCGAGGCGCCCCGGGCGCGTGGTCCGGGCCAGTTCGGGATCGAAGACGGGCAGGCCGCAGGCGCGGAGGGTTTGGATCAGCCGGCAGGCCTGGGATTCGGGCAGCAGGCCGAGGCAGGCCGCATAGAGGGCGTCGAGGGCGATGCCGATGGCGACGGCATGTCCGTGGGACAGTCGGTGGCGGGACATGGCTTCGAGCTTGTGAGCGGCCCAGTGGCCGTAGTCGAGGGGACGGGCGGCGCCCAGCTCAAAAGGATCGCCGGACGTGGCGATGTGTTCCAGATGCAGCAGGGCGCAGCGCTGGAGGATGCGCCGGATGGCGGGCAGGTCGCGCCGGGCGATTTTCGGCGCGGCGCGTTCGATGGACCGGAAAAAGGCGGCATCCTTGATGGCGGCGACCTTGACGGCTTCGGCAATGCCGTCGAGCAGGAGGGGGAGGGGCAGGGACTCCAGAAAACCAGCGTCGTTCAGGACGGCCCAGGGGGGGGCAAAGGTGCCAAGGAGGTTTTTGGAGCCTTCAAAATTGATGGCGTTTTTGACGCCGACGCCGGAGTCGCATTGGGCGAGGGCGGTGGTGGGGATGCGGACATGACGGACGCCGCGGTGGAAGAGGGCGGCGGCCAGGCCGGCGGCATCGAGGAAGGCGCCGCCGCCGATGGCGAGGCAATAGGAATGGCGGCAGATGTTGCCGGCGCGCAGGGCATCCAGCATCCGGCGGACGGGGGCGGCCGACTGCTTGATGGTTTCGCCGCCGGCAAGAATCAGGGGGGGGCGCACGAGTTGAAGGGCATCGGCATGGGCCTGGAAATAGGCGCGGATCCGGGCGGGCAGATCCGGGAAGGCCTTCTTCACGCCGCGGTCTATCAGGACCAGGCAGCGGTGGCGGCGGTCCGGCTGGCCGCGGGCGACGGCATCGCGGAGCGCGGGATTGCGCGGGGCGAACAGATCGCGGGTGAACACGACGGGAAAGGCGTGCCGGACTTCAATGCGCTGGAGGTGGGTGGTCAAGGGAGGGATAATGGATTAGACGGGATTACAGGCGGGGAGAGAGGAAGGGGAATTGGACAGGATTGACAGGATTTTTCAGGATGTACAGGATGGGGATGGAAATTTTCCACGCCATGGAAAAGTTTTCCGCCGATTTTCCACGCTATGGAAAAAAGTTTTCCACACCGTGGAAAATCCGGATTGATCGGAACCGGAGCGACGGGATGGGCGCGGGACACTTGCATTCTATCCTGCCAGCGGCTGGGAACGAAAAAGGGTTCAGTTTCTTTCCTGAACCCTGACCTCTGAACCCTGACTCCTTGCTTCCTCACGCCGGTTTCCAGGAGTCCTTGAGGGTGACGGTGCGGTTGAAGACGGGGGCGCCGGGGCGGCTGTCGGGATCGGCGGCGAAGTAGCCGATGCGCTCGAACTGGAAACGGTCGCCGGGCCTGGCCTCGAGCAGCGAGGGTTCGACGAGGGCCTGGACGGTCCGGAGCGAGTCGGGGTTGAGGCGGGTTTTGAAATCCACGTCCTTGTCGCCGTCGGGCTCGGGCACGTTGAAGAGGCGATCGTAGAGCCGGACTTCGACGGGCTTGGCGGCGTGGGCGGCGACCCAGTGGATGGTGGCCTTGACCTTGATGCGATCGGTCATGGGCGCGAATGTGCCGCGCACGGCGGTGACGGAACCGCTTTCGTCCTTTTCGACGCCGGTGCAGGTCAGGAAGCCGGCGTTGCGCAGGCGGACGGCTTTGCCGGGGGAGAGGCGGAAATACTTCGGGGGGGGCGTCTCGGCGAAATCCTCGCGCTCGATGAACAGTTCGGGGCCGAAGGGGATATCGCGTTCGCCGGCGGCGGGGTCTTCGGGATTGTTGGCGCCCTTGACGGAAGCCGGCAGGTCCGCTGCGTTTTCGACGACGACGCGCAGGGGATCGAGCACGGCCATGGCGCGGCGGGCGGATTTGTTCAGATCGTCGCGGATGCAGTGGTCGAGGAGGGCGACATCGGTAAGTGAATCGTACTTGGTGACGCCGACGCGTTCGCAGAACTCGCGGATGGCGGCGGGGGGGACGCCGCGGCGGCGCAGGCCGCACAGCGTCGGCATGCGGGGATCGTCCCAGCCCTTGACCAGCTTTTGCTGCACCAGTTCGAGCAGCTTGCGCTTGCTCATGACCGTGTAGGTCAGGGAAAGGCGCGCGAACTCCATCTGGCGGGAAGGGAAGAGGCGGCAGTTGCGGATGACCCAGTCGTAGAGGGGGCGGTGCACTTCGAACTCGAGGGTGCACATCGAGTGGGTGACTTTTTCGAGGGCGTCCTCGATGGGGTGGGCGTAGTCGTACATGGGATAGATGCACCACTTGTCGCCGGCATGGGGGTGGGGGGTGTGGAGGATGCGGTAGAGGACCGGGTCGCGCATGTGCAGGTTGGGCGAGGCCATGTCGATCTTGGCGCGCAGCACTTTGGAGCCGTCGGGGAATTCGCCGGCGCGCATGCGCTGGAAGAGATCGAGGTTCTCTTCCGGAGACCGGTTGCGGAAGGGCGACTCGCGGCCGGGTTCGGTGGGAATGCCGCGGTAGGATTTCCACTGTTCGGCGGTCAGCTCGCAGACGTAGGCCTTGCCGTCGCGGATCAGGCCGCAGGCCAGTTCGGCCATCTGTTCGAAGTAGTCGGAGGCGTGGTAATAGTGCGGGCCCCAGTCGAACCCCAGCCAGCGAACGTCGGCCTTGATGGCGTCGGTGTATTCGACGTCCTCCTTGATAGGGTTGGTGTCGTCCATGCGCAGGTGGCATTCGCCGTTGTTTTCCAGCGCCATGCCGAAATCGAGGCAGATGGCCTTGGCGTGGCCGATGTGGAGATAGCCGTTGGGTTCGGGCGGAAAGCGCGTGACGACGTTCCCGCCGTATGTGCCGGTGCGGTTGTCTTCCGCGATGATTTCGCGGATGAAGTGCATGTTCCGGGCGGGGGCATCCGGCGCGGAGGGGGCGGGTGTATTCATGAGTCGCCTCGGGCGGTCTCCATGGCTTGCTTGCGTTCGTAGAATTCGGCGGCTTTTTTGCGGATGGCGGCCAGCCGGGGGTGGTTGGATTCCTTGACGGCGGCGCCGAAGGCGGCGAGCAGGTCGCCCGCGCCGCGGGAGAGGCCGGCGGGAACTTCGATGGAGACGGTGACCTGATGGTCGCCGACGGCATGGCCGCGCACATCGCTGAGGCCCAGCCCGCGCAGGGTAAAGGTCCGGCCGGGCTGCGTGCCCGCCGGGATTTTCAGCGGGACGTCGCCGCGCAGCGTGGGCACCTGCACTTCGCCGCCGAGGGCGGCGATGTGGAAGGGGATGGGAATGTCGGTGTGGATGTCCTGGCCCTGGCGGGCGAAGAGTTCATGGGGCCGCACATGCAGGACGACAAACAGATCGCCGGGCGGGCCGCCGCGGGCACCGCCTTCGCCCTTGCCGGTCAGACGCATGCGCGAGCCGGTATCCACGCCGGCCGGAATGGCCAGGCTGATCTTGCGCGGCATCTTGACGCGGCCTTCGCCGCGGCAGGCGCGGCAGGGGTGGCGGATGAATTCGCCGGTGCCGCCGCAGTGCGGACAGGGCTGGCGGACCTGGAAAAAGCCGTTGGAGCTGACCACCATGCCGCGGCCGCCGCACTTCGGACAGGTTTCCGGCTTGCTTTTGCCGTCGGCCCCCGTGCCCTTGCACGTTTCGCAGTCCTCGACAATCTGCAGGGAAAGCTCGCGGCGGGAGCCGAACGCGGCCTCTTCGAAATCGATTTCGAGGTCGTAGCGCAGGTCGGCGCCGCGGGCGCGGCCGCCGCGGTCGCGGGGGCTGCCGCCCATGGCGCCAAACAGGCCTTCGAAAAAGCTGCCTCCGCCGAATCCGCCGCCGCCGCCGCCGAAGGCAGAGGCGAAGGCGCGCAGGGCTTCTTCGAGATCAATGTGGCCGGCGCCGCCGAAGCCGCTGCGGCCGCCGCCGCGTTCGAAGGCGTCCCAGCCGAACTGGTCGTAGCGCTGGCGCAGGTCGGCGTTGGAGAGGATTTCGTAGGCCTCGGTGGCTTCCTTGAATTTCTCCTCGGCGGCCGCGTCGCCCGGATTGCGGTCCGGGTGGTATTTCATCGCCAGTTTGCGATAGGCCTTTTTGATCTGGTCTTCGGAGGCGGTCTTGGACACGCCGAGGACATCGTAACAATCGTGCTTGGTACTCATGGGGAAAGGCGCCCGCTAGTCCGCGGCGGGGCCGGAAGAGACGACGACCTGGGCGGCGCGCAGGAGCTTGTCGCCCATTTTGTATCCGCGCCGGGTCTGGGTCACCACGTGCTCTTCGGGAACGGTGTCCGAGGGCATGTGGGTGATGGCTTCATGCCGGTTGGGATCGAATGGCTGGCCCTCGGCCTCGATGACCTGGACGCCGGCCTTTTCCAGGACGGCCCGGAGCTGGTTGTAGATGAGTTGGAAGCCCTCGGTGAAGGCTGCCGGGGCGCCGTTCCTGGCGCTGTCGGCGAGGCCGAGTTCGAAGTGGTCCAGCACCGGGAGAAGGTCCAGGACCAGTTTTTCGGACGCGAAGGCGATCCAGTCCTGGCGTTCGCGGGCCATGCGCTTGCGGTAGTTTTCGAAATCGGCCTGCAGGCGAAGCACCTGATGCTGGAGCGGCTCCGGGGGTTCCGGAGCGGGTGCGGGAGCGGCGGCGGGTTCCTCTGCGGAAGAAGGGGCGGGCTCCGCTTCCGCGGCGACTGCCGGCTCTTCCGCCGGGACGGGGTTCTTGACTTCGTCCGCCGGGGGCTCGTGCTTGGAATGGGAATGCTTCTTGGTCATATCAAGGGCCAGACGATACGCACGAACCGGCATTTCGTCAATTGGAACGCCATCCGGCGCGGCAGTCAAAGGGCATTCAAGGGCGCGTGCCGGCTTTTCCTGGCGCGGGGTTTGTGGTATGTCTCCGGCAGATCGAAATGGTCAAGATGACAAAGCCTGCATCCCTTTTTGGACTTATCCCGCGCCGGCACTGGATCCTGTGCTGGAGCGCCGGATTGCTCGCGGCCGGTTGTTCCCCCCGGATCAACGACGCTCCGGTTGAGGCGGAGACTTACCCGGGAATCATCCGCCTGGCCTGCGTGGGCGACAGCCTGACCGGCTGTCCGGACAGCTGGCCGGTGCACATCGAACCCATGCTGGGGCAGCGCTGGGAGGTCCGGAATTTCGGTCTGGGCGGAGCAACGGTTCTGTCCTTTGGCGACCATCCCTATGTCCGGCTGAAATTGCCGGAGGTGCTGGCGTATGCCCCGGATGTCGTGTTGGTCCTGCTGGGCACGAATGATTCCAAACCCCGCCATTGGTACTACCGGAAGGAATTCGAGAAGGATTACGTTCAATTGATCCATACCCTGAAGGCGTTGGAGCCGCCGCCCCGGATCTGGGTCTGCCTGCCGCCTCCGGCCTTTCCCGGGCAGTGGGGAATGGATGACGGACGCCTTCGCGAGATGCAGCCGGTGATTCGCCGGGTGGCGCGGAAGACCAGGGTTCCTCTGATTGATCTGTATACTCCGTTCGTCGGGCGGCCGGAACGGTTCCCTGATCAGGTTCATCCGGACGAAGAGGCCTCCCGGGAAATCGCCCGGCACATTTACCGGGCCCTGACGGGCGCGGAATAGGGCATACCGCGGTAAGAAGCGA
>Ga0123326_1003838_pt1 | contig 10286 bp, 8 predicted proteins | sample BioC13SIPDNA_FD_89739 | JGI IMG/M metagenome (GOLD analysis project Ga0123326, IMG submission 89739) | Anaerobic biogas reactor microbial communites from Washington, USA - Biogas_R1_A C13 SIP DNA | ecosystem: Engineered > Bioreactor > Anaerobic > Unclassified | place: Washington, USA | collected...
GCATAAGCCAGTTCCAGTTCCTGCAGATCAAACACGCTCAAGCCGGCATGGATGGCAGTGGCTAACACGTCAATGCGTTTGTCTACTCCGTCATAACCCACGATCTGTGCACCTAAAACCTGGCCGTCCCCGGGGGTAAACAGCAGTTTCAGGGTCATTTGGGTAGCGCCCGGATAATAGGTGGCATGGGAATTGGGGTGAATATGGCAGACCATATAGTCCCAGCCCATGCGCTGCAGATGTTTTTCGTTTTTGCCGGTCATGGCAACGGTCAGATCTTTGAATTTGACAATGCCGGTACCTTGACTGCCGGGGTATTTAAGCGCACGTCCGGCGATATTGTTGGCAATAATCCAGCCCTGGCGGTTGGCCGGCCCGGCCAGGGGAACGAGTGCATCCTGGCCGCTTTGATAGTCTTTAATCTGTACGGCATCACCGGCAGCATAGATATAGGGGTCGGACGTTTTGAGGCTTTCATCCACCAGGATTCCGCCGGTTGACCCCAGTGCAAGCCCGGCCTGTTCGGCCAGCCAGACTTCAGGTCTGACGCCGATGCCCAGGATCACCAGGTCAGCAGCAATCTCTTGGCCGCTGGACAAGATAACCTTATCTGCATTGGCATCGCCTTGCAGAGCCTGCGGGCGGTCATTTAAGACAAGATTTATACCCTGGCTTTTTATATAATTATGCACGATGGCAGCCATTTCGGTATCAAGCGCATTCATTACCTGTGGCCCGGCTTCCACAATGGTTACGGCAATTCCCCGGTGATGGAGCATTTCCGCCATTTCCAGGCCGATAAATCCACCGCCGACGACTACGGCTTTTTTTACTTCTCCGACATCGATATAATGACGGATGTAATCAGTGTCGGGAATATTTCTTACGGTGAAAACGTTGCGTTTATCTACCCCCGGAAAATCAGGTACAATAGGTTTGGCGCCGGGACATAAAACGAGATAATCATAATTTTCCCGGTAAACGGTTTGATCCTGCAGGTTTTGTACCTCAATTGCTTTTTCCGCCGGGATAATACGTACTACCTCCTGACGGGTACGTATGTCCAGATTAAAACGCCGGGACATACCCTGCGGGGTCTGTACCAGCAGATGGTTACGGTTTTGAATTACATCACCAACGTAATAGGGGAGTCCGCAATTGGCAAAGGAAATATCCTCGCCCCGTTCAATCATGATGATCTCAGCTGTCTCATCCAACCTTCTCAATCTGGCCGCAGTGGTTGCGCCGGCGGCCACTCCGCCTACAATAATAACTTTTTTACCCACCAATCAACACCTGCCTTTTGTAAATTAGGAGTTGGGAAAAATTAGACTAAATTAAAATTATAAGGGAAGAGTATTTTACCATATTATATACTATAGGGGGGTATGTGGCAAATGTTAGTTTGGTTTTTATCTGTCTTTGGTCTGATTTGCTTTGGCCGCCAACCTTTCCGGGTAGTGCAGTAGCAAACAGATATAGAGTCGGGCGCTGCATTTTTGCATAATGCAAAATCCTCATTTAAACAAGCAGTAATTTATAACGGTTGGAGCTGTAATATTCTGCCGCCAGGAAGGAAAATATGGCATAATTCTAGAAAGATAGCGGTGTAATAATTAGTTACCGGGGATTCATTTAGAGAACTGGCAAAAATAATTCAGGAACAGGAGAGAATAAAGGATGAGTTTTGACGAGAAGATTGCAGAGCAAATTAAAAATTTTGAAAATCTGCCTTATCACAAGTTTATTGGCTTGCAGTATGTGGATGCCGGCGAGGGTTTTGCCGAGATGATGTTGACGGTAAAAAATGAGACCATGAATGCCAACGGTGTTTTACATGGGGGCATGTATTATACCCTCTGCGATCTGACTGCTTCTGCGGCTCTGGAGACAAACCTGCCCGCGGGTCATTTTTATGTTACCCATGATATTAATGTATCCATCTTTTCTTCGGTCAGCTCCGGTACGGTCAAAGCCCGGGCGGAAGTTTTGAAATCAGGTAAAAGAATGGCTTTTGTTGAGGCCCGGGTATATAACGATAAAGGCGAAATGCTGGCGGTGGGGCGTTTGACCAAAACACTGTTGGCCCGCAAACCAAAATAGACAGCAATGGTGCTTGCATTGTTTGGGCCTATCCATAGGCCGCAGCAGATTGACATTATCCAGCCTATATTCTATATATGATCCAAACTTAAATCGTCACATCACATTGAACCGGTTTACCTTTTACTTTAATGGCCATCTATTTACTTTACATAGGTATGAAGGGCATGGCATAAATTTTCTTAAACACCAATCGCAAAATTTTTAATACGAGAGGGGTAAATAATGAGGAATCCGATGTTTGACGTATTAAAAGGTCTGGGTATCATTTCGGTGGTTTTCAGTCATGTCTACCGGGGAGGAACCGATCCGCTGGCGGTATTTATCCGGGAGTTGGCCATGTGGAGCGTGCCTATGTTTTTTATCGTCCAGGGGCATTTCATGCAAATGGGCCTGCAGAAGGGCTGGCTCAATTCATCCTGGGATAAAATCAAGAAAAGCTACATACCTTATCTGTACTGGGCGGTTGCCTATGGGGTGTTTTACTATATCACCATCGGCAAAACCTTCTCTTTGATGGATCTGATTCTTGGCAAAACCGCCCTGCATCTTTACTATATGTTTTACTACATTATCTTTGCAGTCTTTATGCCGCTGCTCTATTTCCTGCCCAGGCTATGGCGGGTGATGATTCTTTGGCTGATGATCCTGGTCAATATCTACTGGGTACTGATGCTGGAACTAAGCCGCATGTATCACTTCCACTGGATCAGTTATTCGGGGCCGGTGCCCATGAAATGGTGGGGATTTATTGCCATCGGCATGTTGGTCGCAGAATATCCCCAGGTTAAGGATTATATCTGCAAACATACCCGCGCCTTTTTGGTCGGCGGAATCGCAGTGGCAGCCATGGGGATGATCATTCCCTATATCAACCATACCACCGGTTATTTGTTCAACAAAGTGGAAATTTTCCCGCTTTCCATTGGGTTGGTTGTGGCTTTGGCCATCTATTACAGCCGGGACGATGCCTTTGGCAAACAAACCTTGGCCTATATCGGGGAGCGAACCTTCGGCATATATCTGGCCCATTTCTTTATGGTTGATTATCTGAGGCAAACGTTGCTGCCGGGTGACCGAACCCTGGTAGTCATCATTATTCTGGTCATTTGCATCGTGGTCAAGGATAACAAGGATCGCCTTAAAGCTGCCTGGGCGGCTAAACGCAGCGGGAAAAACGTGGCTGCTTAGCTGGCCGCAATTTTAAAATGGGGGATGATACAAATGTGGGAAAAGATCAGCCGCTTCTATCCGCCCTGGCTGGATGTGATTGGCATTCTTTGTCTGGGTTTCATATGGATCTATACGGGCGCCCGATACGGTCTGATGGCGGAACAGATTCCCACCCATTTTGGCTTCAGCGGAACGCCTGATGCCTGGAGTGCCAAGTCCTTCGGTTCCGTATTTATGCTGCTGATCTTAGGCACAATCGTATGGCTGTCCATGTTTTTGACAAATTATTTTTTAATTATCAAACCGGAAGATCCGCGTAAATATATTAATCTGCCCCAGGCCCGGAAAGATGCCATGAGCCAGGAGCAGATCGAAGCGATCCGGCGGGTTGTCGTACTTGGGATAGCCTTGATCAATCTGACCGTAGTGCTGATGTTTACGGTCATTCAGTATGGGATGGTCAATTCTGCGCTGGGTAAGCAGAACGGATTGGGTTGGGGAGTCAATGTTCTGGTGGGGATCTTGCTTATCGAGGCTGCCTGGCTGACCTGGAAAACTTTTTCGCTGAGCAAACCGGACAACCGCACCAAACGGCAAGTCAAATAGTCCTGGCAGAAATGAAAAACCCCTGCAGTTAGGCTGCAGGGGTTAAAACTTGTATATGGTGGCGGAGAAAGACACGGGACTCTTTTAACAAAAGACCTATTACCTCTCTTTGACTGGGTACAAAACCGAACTTACCGCCTGTTACGTTTACCTGTTTTGACCTTTTGAATTTAGGGGATTTTTATTTTCCGTACCGGACTAAACCAAACCTTTTGATTACTGATTCGAACTTCGAACTAATGGACTACTGTCTGTGAACAATTATCTTTTGGTTTACAGTGGATTTGAAATAAACTAACCTTTAAGCTGTAAATTTTCTCCGCCACCTTGATTACATTATAGGTTAAAAGTCTCGAATTTGCAAGACCATAACGATTTGTAAATTTATCCAGATGCAAAAATAACCATCTGATTGGTTAAAGCATTAAGTTAAACTTTTGGCAATTTTATAATATTAAAATTTATTTAAAAATACCTTAATAATATATTAAAAATATGATTTTATTGGCATTTGCTAATATAATAGTGTTTAATATTATAGTATGTTCATTTTTATCGGCGGAAGACAGCAATCTGTTTAATTCTGTGGCATATATCAAGCGGTGTCTGACCGTCGATTCAAGCAGGGAGGTTTGGAGATTTGACATTATTTCAGTCGATTATCATGGGGTTGGTACAGGGCCTGGGGGAATTCCTGCCCATATCCAGCTCTGCGCATCTGGTGCTGGTACCGTGGTTGTTTAGCTGGCACGATCCCGGTTTGACCTTTGACGTGGCGTTGCATTTGGGAACCCTGTTTGCGGTTATCATATATTTCTGGAAAGATTGGTTAAACCTTATCACTGCCGGGCTGACCAAGGTTAAAAGCAGCGACGGACGGCTCTTCTGGTATCTGGTGGCGGCCTGTATTCCCGGCGGTATAATCGGATTTCTGCTGGAAAGTTATGCCGAGACAGTATTCAGAACCCCGCTGCTGATTGCATTAATGCTGATTGTCATGGGTGTGATTCTTTACTGGGCGGATCAAAAAAGCCGCAAGACAACCGATATTGAAGACATCAGTTTTTCCACCGCCATGTGGATTGGAGTTTCCCAGGCATTGGCCATTATCCCGGGGGTATCCCGATCCGGGATTACAATTACCGTAGGAATGTTAGCCGGATTAACCCGGGAGAGTGCCGCTCGATTTTCATTTTTGCTGTCCACCCCTATAATTTTTGGAGCTGCCTTGGTAAAAATGCCTGATGTGATGGCCAATCCGGCCATGATCGATCTTAACTTTGTGGTGGGCATGGTCGTATCTGCTATCGTCGGCTTGGCCAGTATATATGTGCTGCTCAAGTATGTGCAGACCAAAAGCTACCTGCCATTTGCCTGGTACCGGTTCGCCCTCGGGGCCATCGTCATTGCCGTCGTTTTTATGCGCTGATAAAATGGGCGACAGCAGTATCGGTATTCACAACAGGTCACCCAGGTAACACATCCAGGTTCTGTACCACAAACGTCTTTACAGCAGCGAGATAGGAACCAGGAGGGATTGTAAGCCGGTGGCCAGGAATTACGTTAATGCCTGTGTTTCCCCCTGCCCAAAGCGTATACACTTTTTTACATGAGCGGGGCGAACATTCTCAGAATCGAGCGGATCACCCGGCTGTACCATTTGACCTGACGGCAGTCTTCCCAGGTGATATTTTGACAGGTCTGCAGGGTCTGTAGGAAATCTTCCTTGACTTCCAAAACACTGTCGCTTTTGTAGAACCACACCCCGCATTCAAAATGGAGGAACAAACTGCGATAATCCAGATTAATCGTTCCCACCACTGCAAAAAGATCGTCCACCACAAAAGTTTTGGAATGAATAAAGCCGGGAGTGTACTCGTAAATTTTGACCCCGGTTTCGATCAGCGTCTCATAATTGGAGCGGGTGACGGCATGTACATACCATTTATCAGCGATATACGGCGTTACGATGCGGATATCGACACCGCGTTTGGCGGCCAGCCGCAGCGCGGTCTGCATTTCATTGTCCAGAATCAGGTAAGGGGTATTGATATAAACGTAGTGCTCCGCTTGGTTGATAAGATTCAAGTAAACCGATGCCCCCAGGTCTTCATCGTCAAAAGGACTGTCGGTAAAAGGCTGGACATATCCGTCCGCAGTAAAATTTTGGGTATGCTCTGGCCAAGGCCGGAATTGCTCATAATCTTCATTGTCTTCCCGCAGCCATTCCCACAGGGACAGGAACATGACTACAAAACTCCAGACCGCATCACCCTTGATCATGATGGAGGCATCTTTCCAGTGGCCGTATCTTTCATAGGCATTGATATATTCGTCAGCCAGATTGATACCGCCGGTAAACGCTGTATGACCGTCGATTACAGCTATTTTGCGGTGGTCACGATTGTTCAGCCGCACCGACAGCACCGGACGAAAAGGATTAAAGATACAGCATTTGATACCAAGGCGCTCCAGCTTTTGATCGTAGCCGTAAGGCAGTTTCATTAAACAGCCCACGTCATCATAAATAACTCTGACATCCAGACCCAACCGGGCTTTTTCGGCCAAAATCTCCAGGATTGCATCCCACATGACACCCTCTTCGATAATGAAGTACTCAAGAAAAATATAACGCTCAGCTTTGTTTAATTCCTCTAGCAGCCGCGCAAATTTTATTTCGCCGGGAGTAAGGTACTCGGCCGTGGTCTGGTTGTAAACCGGACAGGCGGAATAATTGTATATGTATCGGGCCTGGTTGGCCGCTTTGGGACTATTAAGGCAGAGCCGGCTGGCGACCGTTTGTTCCTGGTTGAGGGTGGCACTCATCTTCTCGCCGATGGTCAGCATTTTGCGTTGGTTTCTTTTACTGGACTTGCTGCCCCCAAACATCAAATAAAACAAACCGCCAAAGATAGGAAAGACCAGAATAGGCACGATCCAGGCAATTTTGTAGGCAGGGTTGCTGCGGCCGTTTAAAATCACTAATACGGCTACCAGGCTGGCCACCGCGCAGATAGCATAAAAAATCACAAAGTAGCTGCTGAATTTCCATATTACCAATACCAGCACAAAAAGCTGAATGAAAATGGCAAAGCCGAACAAGACGACCCGGCTGAAAATATTTTTAATCAGTCTTTGCATTTGTTACCCAACCTTTTTCAGAAATATTGAACAAATAAATTATAGCAGATAATCATTAGACGAACGTATGAATCCGTAGTAATCTTAGTGTAAGCATTATAGTCAATGAATATCATAGCGTTACCTTCACCGGAGGCCGCGGAAGAACTGGTTTTTAATTCTATTACCACCGGTGCTTCCAATGATATCGAACAGGCGACCAGAATCGCACGCGCCATGGTGACGCGTTTTTGCATGAGCGAAAACTTTGGCATGACCGCGCTGGAGACGATCAACAACCCCTACTTAAGCGCTGACGCGACGCTTACCTGTTCATCGGAAACTGCCGCCAAGGTTGACGAAGAAGTTATTGCCATTATTAAAAAAGCGCATGACAAAGCCATCAGCATCCTTAAGGAGAACCAGGGCAAGCTGCATGAACTGGCCCGGTACCTGCTGGAGAAAGAAACCATGAGCGGCGAAGAGTTTCTGGAAATACTGAACCGCTAGAGAGGCACATCCAATATACATTAATAAAGGAGAAATAAAATGATTGATCAGGTTTTACCGGGTATTTACCGTATCGAAATACCCCTGCCCAACAACCCGCTGAAAGCAACCAATTCCTGGCTGATCCGTGGGGAAAAAAGAAATCTGCTGGTGGACACCGGCTTTAACACTGCAGTATCACGTGAGGCCATGGATAAGGGACTGCAGGAACTGGGCGTTAAAATGGAGAACACCGACCTGTTCATCACCCACCTACATTCCGACCATTCCGGTCTGGTTCAATATCTGGCCGTCCCCGGAACCAATGTCTGGATGAGCGAAGATGACGGCCAAGTGGTTGAGGCCAGCCGCGACAGCTCACACTGGAGCATGTTCAACGGTTTTTTAATCGTCAGCGGCCTGGTCGACAGCGGTATGGAAAATGACTTCACCAAACATCCCGGTTACAAATACGCTTCCGAAGTTTATGAGGATTTTACCCTTGTAAATGAAGGCTTTGAGATAGGAGCGGGCGATTATCACTTCCGTTGCGTGGCGACACCCGGGCATACACCGGGGCATATGTGCCTGTATGACCGGGATAAAAAGCTGCTGCTTTCCGGGGATCATATCCTGGGTAAAATCACCCCCAATATAACCGCCTGGAACTTTGCTACCGATGTCCTCGGGCAATATCTGCAGAGCCTGGAAAAAATTGCGCAGTTGGAAATCGATACCGTATTACCCGGGCATCGCTATATCATCACCGACTGTCAGGGGCGGATCGAAGAACTAAGGAAACACCACCGCGCCAGACTGGAAAATGTCATGGACATCATCGGCAGCGCCACTATGAACACCACCCAGGTAGCCAGCCGGATGCGCTGGGATCTTTCCTACAAAAAATGGGAGGAATTTCCCTGGGGGCAGAAGCTATTCGCGACCGGAGAGGCTATGTCGCATTTATATCACCTGACCGTAGAAGGAGAACTGGTCATGACCTTCAGCGAAGGCATCGCCTGCTTCAGCAAAAAATAACTCCTGGAAACTGAACCAGCCCGGTATAGCCAGGCCGGGCGGGAATGGCATCGGGGAATAATGTAAAGATAGCTATGAAAATATGTCGGGAGGTGCTGCGCTATGCCATTTAAAATAGTGCGCAACGATATAACCAAAATGGAAGCGGATGCCATTGTCAATGCCGCCAATAGAGCCCTGAAAATGGGTGGCGGGGTTTGCGGGGCGATTTTCTCAGCGGCCGGGGCAGAAGCGCTGCAAGCTGAATGCGACCGCATTGGCCAATGCGAAACCGGGACCGCTGTTATTACCGGTGCCGGCAAACTTCCAGCCAGATATATCATTCATACCGTCGGCCCCATCTGGAGCGGCGGCAACGCAGACGAGGCCCGGCTGCTGCATGACTGCTACATCAATTCCCTGGAACTGGCCCGGCAACATAAATGTGAATCCATCGCCTTTCCCCTGATTTCCTCCGGTATTTATGGCTATCCCAAAGACCAGGCGCTGCAGATAGCTGTAGCCGCCATCAGCCAATTCCTTTTCCAACATGAGATGATGGTTTACCTGGTAGTCTTTGACCGCCAATCATATACCTTAAGCGAAAAAATGTTTATCGCCCTGGAAAAATATATCGACGACCACTAATCCCGGAACCGTGCTAATCGGTTCCGGGATTATAACATAGGCGATATTTTATTGATTAACAGCCATTATTCTACATACATAGCTTCAATAATATCTGCATACTTCTCGTTGATGGCTTTACGTTTGATCTTCATGGTAGCGGTCAGTTCACCGGTTTCCTGGGTGAATTCATTGGGCAGGATGGTAAATTTCTTGACCTGCTCCACCTGGCCCAGATCCTTGGTACGGTTGTCGATTATTTCCCGGTAGAAAGCGATGACCTCAGGTTTGTTCACCAATTCCTCCCGGTTGGCATAGCTGATGCCCTTGGTTTTGGCCCAGCCTTCCAGTGCTTCAAAGCTGGGAGCGATCAGGGCGGATACATATTTGCGGCCGTCGCCGATGGTGGCCACGTTATCGATATAGAAGTCTTCCTTGAGCAAGGTTTCAATATGCTGGGGCGCAATATATTTGCCACCCGAGGTCTTCATCATATCCTTGATCCGGTCGGTGATGCTCAGATAGCCTTCCTCGTCAATAAAGCCGACATCGCCGGTTTTCATATAGCCGTCTTCGGTGAGGGATGCTTTGGTCAGTTCCGGATCCTTGTAATAGCCTATCATCATGGAAGGGCCTTTGGCCAGGATTTCGCCTTCCTCAGAGAATTTCACATTCATGAGCGGGACGACCGGTCCGCAGGTGCCGAATTTATTGTGTTCGGAGTTGGCAACCGTGATAACAAAGCACTCGGTCATGCCATAGCCTTGCAGCAGCAGCACGCCGGCACTGAAAAAGAACTCGGCAATCTCACCAGAGAAGGCCGCTCCGCCGCAGTTAAAGATCTTGTTGCGTCCGCCGAAAATATTGCGAATGTTTTTCAGAACCTTTTCATCGGCTACCGCATACTGTTGCTGCAATTCTTCGGGGATGGGCTGGCCCTCTTTTTTCAGGGTCTCGTACTGGTTGCCGATGGCCAGCGCCCATTTAAATCCCTGCTGCTGCTCGGGCGGTGCCTGGCTGATGCCGTGCTGAATGGTGGCGTAGATCTTCTCCCACATGCGGGGTACACTGCACATATAATGAGGTCTGGACTCCAGCAGGAATTGATTGATGGCCTTGGTATCGTGGCAGTAATCCACCTGGCCGTTGCC
>Ga0123326_1003845_pt1 | contig 10272 bp, 7 predicted proteins | sample BioC13SIPDNA_FD_89739 | JGI IMG/M metagenome (GOLD analysis project Ga0123326, IMG submission 89739) | Anaerobic biogas reactor microbial communites from Washington, USA - Biogas_R1_A C13 SIP DNA | ecosystem: Engineered > Bioreactor > Anaerobic > Unclassified | place: Washington, USA | collected...
GCCCGGACCTCCCGAAACCGTAATAACATCGATTTCGAGAAGTCCTTACAGCAAACCGTCGACTCCTCAAAGTGGCTGGTTTTGAACCCGATCCGACTGGCTGGTTCTACCCGATCCTTGACAGTAATTCTGGCCGATAAGCATCCGTAGGAGCCAATTGAAAGGAGCTACGGATGGCACGACAGGAACGTAGAGTGAAACCACTTCCCACGATTTGGGAGGTCAGCGACGAACCGTGGAGCATCATTCAAGCCATTTTGGACGAACGGGACCCACCCAGTTGGACGGGGCGGGACCGCATCGACCAGCGAGCGGCCCTCAACTATCAGATGCGCCGCGGCTGCCAATGGAATCACCTGCCCGAACAGTTTGGCGACGATTCTTCCGTCCATCCCACTTTCCATCGGTGGGTACAGAAAGGCGTCCTGGAGCGAATCTGGGCCACCCTCATCCAGGAGTGCGAAGAATTGGGCGGGGTCGACTGGCAATGGCAGAGCGCCGATGGCGCGATGGGCAAGGCGCGATTTGGGGGGGGACCATGTCGGACCGAACCCCACGGATCGCGGGAAAAATGGCACCAAACGGAGTGTGATCGTGGAGGCCGACGGCGGTCCTTTGGGCGTGGTTGTGGCCGGTGCCAACATCCCCGACACCAAACTGCTGAAGCAGACCATGGACGCGATTGTGGTGGATCGGCCCAAGCCGACGGACAAGACGCCGCAGCATCTGTGCCTGGATAAAGGCTATGACAATCCCACAGGACATAGGGCGACGGCGGAAGCGCACTACGTTGCCCACATCCGGCGGATCGGCGAGGAGAAACTCGACAAGAGAAAACGCAAGCGGCAGCCAGTCCGCCGATGGGTCGTGGAGCGGACGCTGGGCTGGATGAGCAAGTGCCGTGCGATTCTGATTCGTTATGCCAAGAAGTCATGCAATTATCTCGGCCTGATCCAATTATGCTGCGACCTGCTCTGGTATCGCCGCCAACATCGCGTGAGTCTTTTGAGATAGTTTCTTAGGGGCCGCACGTTATCGGATGCTCACGCGCTGACGAGCACCGCCTCCTGATTTTCCTGTTTGTAGCGAATGACGCTTACAGTCGCCAGGGGCTGCGCATGGCGCGGGCCATCATGCGGTCGGCCCCCGGGTCGTTGACGAATCGCTCCCGCTCGACGTCCCAGGTGAGCTTGCGCCCCAGTCGCAGGCAGATGTTCGCGATGTGGCAGGTGGTTGTGGACCGGTGAGCCACCTCGGCCGGCGCGATGGTTTTGGCCCGTGTCCTGACGCAGTCGAGGAAGTTCCTGTGGTGGCCCATCATGTACTCGTAGCCCCCCTGCTGCGCGCCGCTGAGCCTTCGCAGTATCTCGTCGCTCGAAGCGGTGACCTTTCCCGTATTGTCGACGCTGATCCAGCCTTCGGTGCCAACGAACTTGTTGCCGAGGGGCCCTCTGCCGGGTTCGGTCTCGTCGTGGATGATCATTTTGACGCCGTCGGGATAGGTCGCGACGACGCCAAATCGCACCGGCGTGTTGAACAGGCCCTCCTTGGGGAATTCCGCCCAACCTTCGTATTCGGTGGGACCCGAGTATTGGGTGCCGTTGGCCCACTGGGCTAGGTCGTTGAAATGCGCGCCGAGGTCGGTCAACTGCCCACCGGAGTAATCATACAGCCAGCGGAAGTTGCCGTGGCATCGCATGGGGGTGTATGGTTCGTACGGGGCAGGCCCAAGCCAGAGGTCGTAGTCGAAACCGTTTGGGACAGGCACGGGCTTCTGCGGCGGGCAAGTCGGGCCGTTGTGCAAGTAACAGTGCAACTCGCGAAGCCGCCCGAGCAGCCCGCTCTGGGCGATCTCCACCGCAAACCGGAAACAGGCGTTGCTGCGTCTCTGCGTGCCACTCTGGTAGACCGTGCCGTATCGCTGCATCGTGTCCGCGACCGCGCGGCCTTCAGCGATCGTCAGCGATATCGGCTTTTCACAGTACATGTCCTTGCCAGCCTTAGCGGCCTCGATGGCGAGAATGGCATGCCAATGGTCCGGCGTGGCGATCAGTACGGTGTCGATGTCATCGCGGGCGAGCATTTCGCGGAAGTCGTTGTAACCGGCACAGTCCTGGTTGCCGTAGGCGGCGTCGACGGTCTGCTTGGCACGCTGACGATGGTTGGCGTCCACGTCACAGACCGCCAGGACGCGCAGATCCTCACAGGTCAGAAAGTTCTTGAGATTATGCATGCCCTGGCCGCCCAGGCCGATGGCACCCATTGTCAACCGCTCACTGGGCGCAGCGGCGGCCCGCGTTGTCCGAAGACCATGGATCATGGGGGGCAGCGCAACCGTTGCCGCGCATGCGGCCGCACGGTGCAACACATCTCGTCGCGACATTCTCTTCATGGCCATCTGACCTCCTAACTATAGTACTGGACTTTTGCATTTCAGGTTAAACCCAAGTGAACCTTGATTCTCTGGAAATCCCAGCGTCCCTGTTCGATCCGTTCGATAGCCCAGGCCAATGTATCCCTGAGAGTCTGTCGCAATGTCGTCATGCAGGCTTCACCGATGGTCGTCAGACGCTCCAGCGCCCACGCACACGAACGACCCTGCCGCAGTTGACGCATCACGAACGCTGTACGCCAGGAAGACCATGTACAGGTGCCGGGTCTGGGAGAATCTGACGAAACACCTGCGTCACTTCTCCAGCGGCACGGAGGTCATCAAAGAGCTACAACGACTCCTGGTGGCCGCATGAAAACCAACACACAAAGTCAGTCAACTTGAGCAGTTACTAAGGGTGAAACCCTTTGCTCTTCTCATAGTTGGGCCTCCTACTGGCAAATGCCGGCCCCCCCATCTGAGACAACCCATAGCCGTTATGGGTTGTCTCAGGAGGAGCATCTCTGTGTCTCCCTGACTCGGCTGTCCAGCGTGGGAGACGAGTCTGCGAATGCGCTGTTATTCAAATGCTTCGTGGACAGGCATTGTCCTGCCGGCCAACCAAGCGACTTCTTCCGCCGTAAGCGTCCGATCGTAGAGACGGACTTCGTCGACCTTGCCGAGCCAGAACTCCAGTAGATCGTTGACCTGTTGGCCGATGTGGGCACGGTCGAGGACGAGATTCCACGTCTTCTCACCGGAGGCAAGCTCTATGCCGTTGCCATACAGCCGGGCGGTCGTCCCGTCGTACGTCAAGCAGATATGGTACCACACGTCGATCTCCCAGAAATTGGGCACTACCAGATCGTCGCCGTAACCGGCCCCATAGAGCGTCGTTCCATTTTGAGTAAAGCTCATGCCCTGACTGGTGCTAGGCGTACCATAGGCTACCGGGGCCCGGTAGCCCTCGGCTATCGACGATGTCATGACCCAAAGGCAGAGGGAACGTGGCGACCTTCCCGCCGGCCAATCAGACGGTTTGCCCAAATCGATGAAATCATTGATACCATCCAGGGCAAGGGCCTGACCATTCACGCCCGCTTCGTAGGTCGGACTGCCACTCTCCTGTCCGTGATAACCGTTGCCGGAGCTGTCCTTCGCGTTGCCGTCCAGGGCATAGTAAGCCACCAGACTCGCTGGATCCGGCTCCACCGGCGTGCCGTACTGGGGTGTCCGGGCATACAGGCGGATATCATCGATGTAGACAACACCCGATCCCGTACCTTCGACACCAACCGCCAACACCGTGACGAGGCTCGGATTCACGCCAATGGTCGAAAGATCGATGTTCCACGGCAGCCACCCGATAGCAGCGATATCGCCTGCATCCCCGTCGTAGACCACCTTGGTGCCGTTGATCTTGACATACAACTGTCCCGTATTGCCCGAGGCCCCGCGGAACCACAACGACAGGCTCTTGATGCCGTTGGCCGTCCAGTTCTGCGGCGATGCGAACGTCCGCTCCGCCTCTGACGTGGCAACCGCCGTGTTGTCGTAGAACAGCGGCATCGACTGACGCCCGCTCCGAACGATGCTCCGCTCGGCGAACGGCGCGTCGAGGTAGCCGACCGTCGAACCGGTGTCGTTGGTCCAGCCGTCCATCCATGTGTCAAAGATCGTCGTGCCGGCATCGAGGTCGTCATTGTAGCTTTCGAAGTCGTCGACCACGAAGTACTCCTGTGTGGCGAAGCTCCACAGATCGCCTTCCCAAACACTCGGCGTCTCGGCCTCATTGACCTCCACCACCTTCCAGTAGTACGTCATGTCGTAGTTCAGCGTCTCGGGCGCAAACGTGCTCTTGGACACGCTGCCGACCAACGGCAACGCCGCCGAATCCGTCCCGAAGTACACCTCATGCGTCGCGGCCTCACGACCGCCGCGCCAGCTCAGAACCGCGTCCACTGCGACATTCGCCGCGCCGTCGCTCGGCTCGGGCTGACGGGCCTGGACAGGCAGGTAATAGAAGCGGACTTCGCTGAGGCCGTAGGTGCCCGAAACGCCGTAGCCGCTCTTGGCGGTCAGCCGAACGTACCGGGCGACGACACCTCCGAGGTCCACCACCGTATTGGCCACGTAGCTGGCCTTGGCCGTCGCCTGGGCAAACTGGAAGTCTCCCAGGCTCGCCCATTCCGTCCCGTCGGCGGAGTACTCAATCGTCACGTCCTTGATCCCAAACCCGAACATCAATTCGAACGCCAGATTGTAGTTCCAGACCCAAAGCTCATGCAGTCTGTAAACATCGTCGAATTCGTACTGGATCCACACCGGCTCGACGCCGCCCGTCGTACCGGCCCACATATCCCCGGGTAAGGTTGAGTGCTGGTCGCTTGCGTTGAGCCCAGATCCATCAATCGTCCTCTCAGGACCGGAGTTCTCCTCCGACGTGCCATTGCTCGTGGCAGTGACGCTCGCAATTGGATAGGCATACGGCTCGATTGCGAAGCTCCACACGTCCCCCTTGAAGATGGTGTTGTCGGGAGCCGCATTGACCTCGTCCACCCGCCAGTAATAGGTCTGGCCGAATGCGATCAGGCCGGTCGGGTCGTACGTCGTCGCGGTCTGCCCCTGGCTGACCAGCACGCCCAGCGGATTGGCTCGGCTGGCGGCGTTGACATCCTCACGTACTGTACCCAGGTATACATCGTGCTGGACGGCGAAGTCAAAGGGGGCCCAACTCAGGGTCACATCTCTGGCCACATCGGCAGCCCCATCCGCTGGACTGGGATTGGAAGCCTTGGTAGTGTTGGACCTTACCTTCTCGCCTTCCATCTTGAAGTAGTCAAAACTGAGGACCATAGACCTGGCTGCCCATGACTTTATGACCAAACCCACCTTGAGTGGATTCATCGATGCCGGCGTGTATTCCCCCAGGTCGGTCCAGTCATCACCCTCTGCAAGCTTGTACCGGCAGAGGTAGGTGTCTCCCGTCTTCTCGATGCGGGCCCAGACATCGAGTGCCTCTGTGCTGTGAGTGGTTGCCGAATGGCCTCCGCCGTCCGCCACATACTCGAACGTCATGACGCTGCCCCCGCCACGCGCCACATAGAGCCAATCCGTCGAAGGATTATCCGTATCATCGAAAACAATGATACCCGTCCAGGTATTGGCCAGGCCCCCCACCGCATCGGGTTGGATCACATAGTGGGATTCAATGGCGAAGTCACCTTCCGGTGCCTCGCGGAGGAGCTTGGGGGCATAATCGAAACCGCCCCAGATGTCATGGGTACCCTCAAAATGGACGACAAACGATCCATCCTTGACCTCAAACTCATTAGCCGCATCGGGATCAATGTATTCCCAGCCATCACCCAGTGTGCTTCCATCAAAGTTATCTAACCACACCCCTGCACTGGCTGGCAGTACCAAAGACACTGTGAAAGCCAAACATACCAGAATACTGTTACATTGACGTCGCATTGTCTTTCCTCCTAAACCCGTTGATAGTTGTTTGAACACTCACACAGTCGTTTGCGCTTCTTTTTGGCTAGTTGGTGATTGCGATTGCATCCGAATCTATCTTTGGAGTAGAATAACGTGGGTGATGTTCTACACGGGCCGATAGTGCCATCGGGAACGAAACCCACTATATCCCGCTAGCACAAACGTCTGCATCGCACAGGCCGCTGCGTTATCACCTTGCCTCCTTCCTCCCCGATCCCAATCCCCAAGGGCCTCCCTGAAAAATGCACCCTTCCATGGCTCCTTTCACGGCCAATGGGATATTGCCAGCGGGCAGCATCCCACACGCGCTCTATCTTACCCCGGCCGACCCACTGTTATTGTAGAGGGAAACCGTTCCGCAGGCTTGTACGTTTCAGACAATCTCTTCTGTATTTACGACACGGTCTGCAATACGAGGGTGCAAAGGCTCTTCTATATCTCTTTTCCTGGTGCCCGCCCGGCCGGGAGGCAGAGGTCTCTCTTTCAGGCCTTCGCCCCCTTGATGATTCTTGATATGGGTCAGGAACGCAAAGGCGCTGGGCGTTATCAGAAGTCCAGGACGCCTTGTCTACAGTTCGCCCGACAGGCACGGAATGTCATTCTGTTCCCGGATCACTCGCGATGCCTCCGAATCATTCTGTCGCACTTCGCATGCCCATGCCCCAAACGCTATACATCCTGAAGCTTCAAATCTCCGCGGAATGCCCTTGGCTGCAACATGGCGTTGGCGGCACCGTCGTTGACAAAACGCTCTGCCTTGGGATCCCAGGCGAGTTTGCGGCCCTGCTTCACGGCGATCAGCGCGATCTGGCAGAGGATGTCAGACCGCACGGCGGTATCGATGTCGCAAATTGCCCGAGTGCCATTGCGGATCGCATCCACGAAATTGCGGGTGTGGTCGTTGCTCACCGGAAGCTTGATCGGCATTGTGCCACACTTGTTCTGCGGATCACGCAGGACCGCGGGATCATGAACGTTTAGGGCACCGCGTGTGACATGGGCCCAGCCGGACTCGCCGATGAAAAGGATACCGTGCTGGAAGCCTTGTGTGCCGTCATTGACGAAGGTCACCGGGGTCGCACGGTCGTACTCGAAGTTCACGCGCCAATTCAAAATGGCATCACAGGTTCCCTCCTTGGGAAACCCGCCTGTGCCTTCGACTGTACAGGGTCCCGTATCGTCCGTCCCGTTGCCCCACTGGGCGATGTCGAGATGGTGAATCCCCCAGCACGATATGAAGCCCAGAGAGAAGTTCGTCATGTTCTCATGCCAGCTGATATCCAGTTTGTTCTCATGGAATGGTGACATGGGTGCAGGGCCCACCCATCGGTTCCAATCCACGTAGTCCGGCAGTGGTTGCTCAGGCAGTAACTCACTCCGCCGGCCCCCAGGCACGCTGACATGGATTTCCTTGAGCTTCCCGAGACGACCGTTTTGAGCCAGCTCGCACGCCCAGCGAAAGTACAGGTCCGACCGCTGCTGCGTGCCGAACTGGAACACAACATTCGTCTTATGCACGGCCGTACGCACCCGCCGTGCCTCCTCGAAGGACAAAGCCATGGGTTTCTCATGGTAGATGTGTTTGCCCTGTAACACCGCATCGATAGAGGGCATGCTGTGCCAGTGCACGGGCAATGTCATCTGGACGGCGTCAATCGAGGGATCTCGATTCAACTCCTGGAAGTCCGCATACAGTTTGACGTCCGCGTTCCCATAGTGTTCTCTAATGAGACTCCGAGCTTTTTCAACGTTTCGCTGGTTGATGTCACAGATTGCAGTGACACGCACATCGTCAAGCCGAAGAAAGTTCCCCATATCCGCGCGGCCTTGCGCCCCCGTCCCGATCACACCCAGGGTGATCTTGTTGGAGGGGGGCGTTGCCCCGCCGGCCCCAAGCACGTGCGAAGGGACGAAGTAGGGCGCGACACCCGCCGCCAACGCACATTTCAGAAAACGACGGCGTTCTGTTCTGTCTGTCTTAAGCATCTGCATCTCCTTCTTCATTTCAAGTTCAACCCACCCGACACTTACCTATCCGGTGCCAACGCAGCTTGGGGTGCAGGCGTCAGCGTCGCACTGGGCCTGCTATCCACATCAAGATCACCTAAAGCAAATTGGATTCCAGCCAGATAATGATCCAGGATGGGAGGCCGCCAGAATATGTCCTTGTTATGTCCCAGCGAACAGAAGAATACTCGGCCCTGGTCATAGGTCCGAATCCAGGATATCGCAACATCCTGGTCAGCGCGTATGGCACCATCTACGTTCTTATTGACACCCTTTGTCATATCGAGACTCATCAGCACCCGTAGCTTGTCCCGCGAATAGGGGGACTCACCCATCTGGAAAATCTCATCCTGAACATAGAAGCCTTGCCCATGGAAGGGCCGAACCAGGGGATGGTTGGGTTCATCTATCTTTACGGCCCAGGTCCCTGTCGCCTCCCATGGATGGCTCCGAAACAAACCACCAAGCATCTCGGATCCCTGCGCCCAGTCGCGAAAACAATCCGCCGCACAATGAATGCCGACAAAGCCTTTTCCATGGGCAACAAATTCGAGAATGGCCTGCCGCTGAGACACCTCTGCCAACTCAACCTTGCAGGGATTGTTGAAGACAATGGCGTCAAATCGTCTCAAAGTCTGTGGGGTGAAAACGGATTTCTCGTCGATAAACTCACACTCATAGGCGCCCGTCACTTTTCCCATGAGCCATAGGGCATAGTTGCCGGCAGCAATCGAGTCATGACAGAAGGCCTCTGTCCTGGAATAGACAAGCACGCGGCGTTGCTTCAATGGTTTTCCTATGGCGTGTTTCGGAACGGCCAGTGCAATGTCGTCCATTTGCGACTCCGTCAGAGAAGAGGCATCGGGCGGCATGCCAAGCAAGACCGAACTCATTGCCGATGGCAATAGAACCAAGACCACGCACAGGACGTTTGCCTTCCGATTGTATTCCATCAGGGACCTCTCTAAGAATATGTGGTCGCACAATGGATGTTCCGCCGTCTGCGGGGCTCTTCGCGCGGCGGTCAGAGTCCACACGCCGCTCGTGTCGACGCAGGTATCACAAGCCCAGACATGGCTGCGGCGTTCTTCATAGTCTGCAAGCCAAGTCTAACTCACATACTGTGGTTGTTCTCCCCAAGGCGGTTGGACATTCTCATTCAACTCGATGACCTGCGGCTTGTTGTTGGGCATGAAAGTCCATTCCGGCAGGTACATCTTCTCGCCATGATTCATGGCCGACTGATGCGAGAGAATACCTGCGCAGGTGATATTGGCAGCCTGCACAGCATTCGGATAGGGCTCCTGCTCGCCCAGGACCGCCATCAGGAGCCTGTGGGCCAGATGGGGATGCGATCCTCCATGACCACCGCCCTGCACAAACGAGCGATGTGCTTCGTCTTCATAAACGCACCCGGTAGTGAACGCCCGTACTTCCTTAGGCAGCCGATGGGCATAGTCCGGAATCTCTACGCGGGACGGCTTCTCTCCCAGATGCATGACATGAGCTTCTCCCTCAATTTGGGTCCATTCAAAGGCCCGGATGGAACCGTAGACGTCAAAGCTTTCCCGATACTGGCGGGCCGTGGCCCACAGATGACGTGTGACTTCCGCACCCACATCACTGTCCTTGAACTTGATGTGCGTGCTTTCAATGGCGTAGGGGCAACCGTACTGGCGGTGCATGTGTTTGAATACCGTACCGGATCCCAAACACTGCACGTATTCAGCTTCGTTCCGGCATAGGGCCAGAGTCGGAGAGATGGCGTGGGTAGCGTTGTGCATGGGCGGCATACCGTCCCAGTATGATGGCCAGCCCGTCATATCCTGCTGATGAGAAGACCGGATGAACTGGATCTTTCCCAGGTCGCCCCGGTCGTACAGTTCCTTGATGTACAGGAATTCCCGGCTGTATACCACCGTCTCCATCATCATGTACACCAACCCCGTTTCCCTTTGGGCATCCACAATACGCTTGCAGTCTGCCACGCTGGTGGCCATGGGAATGGTACATCCCACGTGCTTGCCGGCACGCAGAGCTGCACACACCTGGTCCGCATGGATCTGTAGAGGCGTGTTGATGTGGATAATATCGATCTGATCATCCTTGAGCATGTCGTCAAAATTGTCGTAACGGACCTCGATACCAAAGGCATCCCCTATCTTATCCAGTTTCTTCCTGGTGCGTTGACAGATGGCGACCAGTTTGGCGTTCTTGTGCTTCTGATAAATTGGGATGAACTCCGCTCCAAATTCCAGACCAACAATTCCTACATTGAGAACTTTTTTGCTCATGTTGTCCTCCATCGGTTAACAAGACACTCGGCTACCTGTCCGTACGACACTCGTATCTGGCACCCCTGCTGCATTGTCCAGTCAATGCCTCATCGCTAC
>Ga0123326_1003847_pt1 | contig 10267 bp, 18 predicted proteins | sample BioC13SIPDNA_FD_89739 | JGI IMG/M metagenome (GOLD analysis project Ga0123326, IMG submission 89739) | Anaerobic biogas reactor microbial communites from Washington, USA - Biogas_R1_A C13 SIP DNA | ecosystem: Engineered > Bioreactor > Anaerobic > Unclassified | place: Washington, USA | collected...
GCCTGCCAGTTCTTCAAAATGCGCTTCCACGCACCGGTAATATTGGTTTTTGCGGGGGATTCGGGAGGTATATACATCAGCATTCATAATGCAGGCAGGCATCATAGGCCACCACCCCTAAATGGAACGTATGTTCTATTTAGGGTACCGTATATTGCCAGTAAAATCAAGAGCCCGGTGATTGCATTATTCCCACTTCATACCTGGCTGCCTGATGCTTATACTTATGCGTCCTCAGCGGTCAACCCTTTACCAATGGAAACATTTATTTCAAAAACATAAACAGCTTTTACAAAAAGAAAACCGGCTCTTTTCGATTTTGACATGTTTGACTCAGACGTTTGGCAACATCCTTAACTATACCAGGTTTCACCGTTAGGGCTTTTTCGGGGCAACTCTTAACGCAGGCACAACACAGGATGCATTTTTCCTTTTCAATCAAGTCGCTATTTTCCAAATCGATGGCATCAACAGGACACACCGTTGCACAAACTCCACATTGCGAACAGTTATTATCGATTTCTATAAAATCAAGAACCCATGGCTTAAATTCCTGATAGGGATAGTTGCCGGGTACAGCAATATCGGAAATATGATCGACCGATGCAATAAACAATCCAAGTTAAATGGCTATGATTTTTCCGATTATCTTGACCAGCCGCTCCAATACGTAGCCATGGCCATAGACAGCGAGGGCACCACTAAAGATATTTCCTTCTTATGCTTCAAGGGGCAAATCGTGGGCGTGTGGATCGATTCGTCCAACCGGGAGCACCTGACAACAAGGGGGAAATTACTGGCTTATAACTTTGTCTATGATGACCAGGAACTCTTAAAGTATCAATCCAAGTATGTAGGTGATAACAGCAATGTAATTAATTTGATGTACGCGCTGCCGTACGTAAATGGTGTAAAGCCCACCGGTTGCGAACTACAGACTGAGCATGAGCCATATGGCATTATTATTAATTGCCAGGGATATGGGACGGATGCGAGGGACGGTCAGCCCTATTTCAAAAACGCCGCCGTAATATTCAGCCTCATTGAAAACGTTAATATGGTAACCTTCAACATTCAAGTTAATAACGTCTCTGTACCTTTCGAATTTTCACGCTCGGAAATAGAGGCTCATTTCCAGCAAGACGTTCGGAACTGCGTTAATAACCAGGCTGATTTTGCCAACTTCGTAAGGACCGTGCTGGATTCAAATTGGGAGGGACCAGGAACCGTATAAAAGATAGCTTCCCGTTAAATATCGGTACTGCATAAATAAGGGGTGGTTCTTTTGTTTCCCCAATCAGCTCATACCGGCCAAATGAAACTTTTGGCTCAAGGGGTACGAGACATAGCGGAAGAAAAGGTTTTATCGCAGGATGACTTTCTTTCAGCTCTGGATGATGACTTTAATAATAGGTCTGCAGGTTACTTATATTCAACTCATCAATTTCCTCGTAAGTCCCTATAAATTTGTAATTCGCACAAGCATCGTTAGCAATCAGTTCCTGCCAGGTGGATTTATCCGGTGTTGTTCTGAAAACCCGTTGTTTATAAACCACAACCAGTTCTTCAGTTCTATACAAATGGGCATAAAAAAGGCGGTTCCGCATGTTTTCCTGAAGCTTTCGGATAGTTTCATCCAAATCAAGCGGGCTGACCTTAATCTTATATAAACACAGGATGCCGGGTATAACGGCCCGTCTGCTCAACACTTCAAGCTGGTTATAGATTCGTTTATCGCGCTGGCTGATATTGACTATGACGCCATGATAATCACTGGTATCTTGCATTTCGACGGTCCTCCTCAGTTGAATAAATAGTACCATAAAGAACATTATTGGATAAGTATGGAAACGGCAGATTATTTAATAGTACATGCAAATATTCAAGCAGCTTTCAGTTTTTTGAACAATTGTTGATTTAGGGTGTACGAAAAAAATACCAAATCAACTATTTATGATCATTGAACTCAAGGTCCGGCTCATTGCAAGCATAGATACTCCCCCTGGTCAGTGAGCAAAATATTCCTGCAAGGCTGGTAATGGCAAAAACTATAAAGACGAGCTTAATACCTTTTTCAAGCATGCCGGCATTGGACCCCAGGGGGGTGTTGCCGATATAGAGGCTGGTGATTAAAGTAACTATAGCCATGCTGATAGCCTGACCTACATTCCGCATGGTACCTAAAGTAGCTGATGCTACTCCATAAAATTCCCGGGGGACCGATCCCATGACCGAGTTGGTATTCGGGGAGGAGAAAAAGGCAGCACCAAGGCCTAAAATAATAAGGGCAGCCACCAACTGCCAGGTTGGCATAGCGATGTGAATAAAACAAAAAATAACCAGCCCTAGCGCAGCGAGAGCCATCCCGACGCTGGCAACTATTCGGGGTTCAATGCGATCTGAGAGGCTGCCGGAAAAGGGCGACCATACAGCCATTACCAAAGGCTGGGCCAGCAGAATCAAACCTGCGGTCTAGGAATTGTAACCGGCAACGGTCTGGAGATGCAGGGAAAGCAGAAAAGCCACCGAAGAAGTTGTGACGAAATAAATTAGCGCGGCCAGGTTTCCAAAAACGAAGGCCGGGTTTCCCCTGAAGAACCGTATATTAATTATAGGCTGCTGACTTTTCAACTCTTGCCGTATAAATAGGGCCAAAACTCCAATTCCAACCCCAAAACTGTATTTGGCCCATGGTGAACTGGTAATAGAGGACAAACCGTAAATAAAAGCTATCATGCCCATCATATAAAGTAGGGTCCCGTATCTATCGAATCCTTCCCCATTGGCTTCCGCCCATTCCCCTTTTATTTTCATAACAGTTAGCAAAAGTATTAAGGTTCCAAGCAGAGAAGAAAAATAGAAAATCGATTTCCAACCGGAAATTTGGGTCATTGCCCCTCCTAAAACCGGGCCCAGGGAAAACCCGATGAATGTTGCAGTCGTAATTATGCCCAGGGCCTGGCCGCGGCGGTGAGGAGGATAACCTGGTTCAGCTTAAACACCTCTTTTAGTTTAGGGCAGAGTAATTAAATAGACATAGTTTTATTAATGGGCGGCTGGCACTTTATTTGATTATTATGTATAATATTATTTAGTTAGTCAACTAAATAGTTTGGAGGGCTGGTTATGAAATATTACGGTTTCGGCCATCGCATCAACATTTTAGCTAGAATGTTTACCAAACGATTAAATGAGAAGTTTTTGCATACGGGTATTACCAGCAGTCAGTATCCAGTAATCGTCCGCCTTTATAATCAGGGCAAGTTGACTCAAAATGAAATCTGTGAACAATTATTCATTGAGGCTCCCACGATCTCCAAAACGCTTGATAATATGGAAAAGGCGGGATGGGTGGTAAGAGCTGTTGATGAACATGACAAGCGGGAAAAAAGGATTCAATTGACCGATAAAGCCAGGGAACAGTTTCCCAACTGGGCTATGTTGATTAACGAACTGCAAAAGGATATTCTATACGGTATTGCAAGGGAAGATATAGCAGTATTTGACCGGGTGCTTGAACAATTGCAGGAGAACTTGAAGAAAAAGAGTTAGCAAAACGATTATTTTTTTGTGGTGATAAGTGTGCAGCAGCTTTTGTATATTTGGATAGCTGAAGAAACACACCCACATGAAAGAATGGTAGAGCTATCTTTGAATATAGGAATAAAAAAAAGGGGGTTTAACGTTTGAGTGATAATAAATTCGAAATAATGAGGATGTTTGATGATATTGCACAGTCCTATGATGGCAAACGCAAATACCTGATACCCTGTTTCGCCGATTTCTATGGAACCGCTGTGGCTTTGGCCGAAGTAGACCATGAAGAAGCAGAACCCGCAATACTGGACATAGGAGCAGGAACCGGGCTTTTTTCGGCCTTGCTCCTGCAAAAATAACCCCGGGCCAAGCTTACCCTAATAGATATTTCCCCTCAGATGGTGGATGTAGCCCGGCAGCGGTTTCAGGGCAGCAGTAATATTGAATATATTATTGATGACTTTGCCAAATACAATTTCGCCCGGAGCTTCGATTTGATAGTATCATCACTGGCTATCCATCATTTAAATGGACCGGAAAAAGCCGCACTATATCAGAAAGCCTTTGCCAGTTTGAAAAAGGGCGGCTGTTTTATCAATGCGGATCAGGTTTTGGGCAGTACTGAATATTTGGAGTTTTTATATAAAGAAGATTGGAAACGCAAAATCCTTATGGGTCCCTTATCCGAGGATGAATTGGTCCAGGCTTATGAGCGAACCAAACTGGATAAAATGTCAACTCTTAACGAGCAGTTGGACTGGCTTCAAAAAGCCGGGTTCAGTGACGTGGATTGCGTATACAAGAATTTTAACTTTGTAGTGCTTTACGCCCGCAAGCCTGCCTAAGGTAGCGTTTCTCCGAAAAAGGAAATGCTGTACATAAATAGTTCTATATAGTACAATACCATATAGAATAAAAATGGAGGTGGCAACATGAACATATCAGCCAAAGAGTTGGGTTTGGAATTAATGGAAGTAGCTGAAGCGGCTTATTTGACCACTATAAATGGAGAAGGCTTCCTGAAACCCGGGCCATGTTTAACCTGCGCCGCAAGGAGCAGTTTCCCGGTTTAGGCGATTTTTTTCAAGCCCATGGTGATGATTTCCAGGTCTATTTCACCACCAATACCTCTTCACGGAAAATAGAACAGATTAAAGCCAATGCCGGCAGTTCGGTTTATTACTGCTGGCCCGGGGAATGGCGGGGTTTGAATCTGGTCGGGAACATTGAGCTTATAGAGGATCCGGAGGTTAAAAAGGCTCTCTGGCATGATGGCTGGGAAATGTACTATCCCGGCGGTTATCAAGATCCTGACTATGCGGTTCTAAGTATCCGTCCCCGGTTTGCTCGCTATTACCACCAGTTGCAGGTGTTTCAATTAGACTTTTAAGTTAAAATACCAAGAAAAAGCATGGAGACAAAAAGCATGAAAGAACAGAGCGCCGGAGGCCATCTTATCAGTAAAATCCACCACCTTTCCGGAAGAATATTTAGCAAAAAGCTTAAAGATCATGGGATTGCAGAGCTAAATCCCGCCCAGGGCCGGATAATGTTTGTGCTCTGGCGCAACAACGGAATCCCTATCCAGAAGCTAGCCTCGGAAACCGGCTTGGGCAAATCAACCTTGACCAGTATGCTGGACCGTCTGGAGCAGGCCGGGCAGATAAACCGGATTCCGTCTCCCGACGACCGGCGGCAAACCCTTGTTACAGCCAGTGCCAAGAATCTGGCCGCTATGGAACAATACGTCCAGGTTTCGCAGGAAATGCTCGAATTATTCTACCAGGGGTTTTCCCCGAATGAAATCGAGCGATTTGAATCCTGCCTGCAGAGGATTTTGAAAAATCTGGAGGAGTAGGTTAAGATAGAGCAAAAGGGGGAGAGAGCATGACCAGAGAAGAAATGTTTGCCTTGATGACCAGCAACCCGGTTTTTTACCTGGCTACGGTGGAAGATGATCAACCAAGGGTAAGGGGCATGCTGCTTTATAAAGCAGATGAAACCGGGATTATCTTTCATACCGGCACTATGAAAGATGTTTATAAACAAATAATCAAGAACCCCAAAGTGGAGCTTTGTTTTAATGATTTTAAAAAAGGGGTGCAGCTTCGGGTAAGCGGAACCCTGGAAATAATCGATGACCGGAGCCTCAAGGATGAGATAACCGCCCATCCAAGCCGGCTGTTTCTGAAGGGGTGGAAAGAAAGCGGAGCCATGCCGGATTTCTATAATGACTTGGCAGTGTTTAGACTATGCAACGGAATTGCCAACACCTGGACCATGGAGCGAAATTTTGCCCCCAAGGAAAATATCAGTTTGTAAAAAGACCATGGCTACAGCAGGTTCAGGGATAACCCCTGAACCTGCGTTTTGCGGGCGGGAAAATAGTTTCTAATATTTCCTTGGAGTTTAATATCTGCTGAGATTAATAAAAAAGATCACGAAGTATATTACAGCCATGAATATCAGAGTATAAAAGCTCATAAGAGCCTGAGAAATATTTATTACATTTGATAACATGCTGAGCGCAAATATATACCAGAAGGTAATCCAGAAGGCGGTTGCGCCAGATTTGTTTCTGATAAACATGCTTCTCTCATCAGCTTCGCTTTCAATGTTACGATTCATGGCAAGATTCTTTTTGGAGTAAAGCATAATCAATATTCCCCCTAATCCCACTGGGATAAAACCAATAGCTACTCCAGTCATGGCAGGAGTCTCAAAGTCAAGTATATAACCGGCAAATAGTGCTATTAAACCGACTGCCAACATGGCACAATAAGTTAGGATTTGTTTCTTTACATAATTATTAACGTTCATGTTTATTATAAACTCCCTTTCCTTACATAATTCGACTGTAGGAATAATAAAAGCCGATATAGATAAAGACAAGAATAGCCAGGCAATTGCCGAGAAAGTTAAAAGGGTTTACAGTTAGTTGCGGTCCTAAAGTGGAACCAATGAGTACAAAAAGAGCACTGAGAACTACAGCGGTACAGAGGGTTGCATAAGCACTCTTGCCGGCTATTAAGTAAACCCTTTCATCATAGGGATTAAGACCCTGAGCAAGCAGTTTTTTTATCTTCTTATTTTTGATATATCTGCCGACTGATGCACCTATAACTCCAGCCGTTAATCCGGTTCCAAAACCGGTATTGCCTTGATATATCTGAGCAATACCAAGTGTTAAAAGGGCTAACAAAATTCCCCAACTGAGTATACTCCCATGTTTATTATTCATTTTGTCTCCTCCTCCTCACAGTATATGAATACTTCTTCGATAGATAATCCAAATGCCCGGGCCAGTTTAAAGGCCAGGAAAATTGAAGGGTTATATTTCCCCCTTTCAAGAGAAATTATGGTCTGCCGGGATACACCTACCCCTGCAGCCAGTTCTTCCTGGGTCATTCCCTTAATTTCGCGAAGTTCGCGCAGGCGATTCTCCAAAACCTCACCACCTTACTTGTAAAGCATGCTTTACAATAATTATAAAGCAGATTTCTTCATTGTCAAGTAAACTTTACATAAGGGACATTAATTTTGTGGAACCCTTCATGTTGACAGGCATTAATGTAAATAGTTTTATGACAACTGCTCGTTTGCTTGACGGTTGGGCGATTGGCAAACTAATATAAACACTAATAGATGATGGCGAGAAATCGGATATGAGGTGAATAAACTGCTCCAGATTTATTACGGTGATGGCAAGGGGAAAACCACTGCTGCTCTCGGGTTGGCCATGAGAGCGGCCGGGCATGGTTATAAAGTTCGGATAATTCAGTTCATGAAGGGCAATGCCTATAGCGGCCATGGCTGATCTGGTTTCCGAGGTTAGGAAAATCAAGCATCCATATGAGCAGGATGTAAAAGCCCGGCGCGGGATTGAGTACTAACTAGTCTATCTTTGAACTTTCAGGGTGAACGTAGCTGGATATAATAACGAGGCGAAAAGATGACCCCCGCCTTGTTGCAGCGGTGTGTTGCCCCCTGCGGGGACCACTTATATTAGTTCCCTTCGGGAATGGTTAAATTGTGTTGAAACTGCTTCGCAGTTTCTTCCAAAGCTTATAATAGTAAAACTTAATATGATGAGATGAGAAGAGTTTGAGCAGAGGAGAGAATGACGAGATGAGCCGGTGTGAGTTTACACATGCCAGCACATTAAGCCGTGCTGGTTTTTATTTGGCCTTTTTTAAGGTTTTATTCTGGCCCTTCGGGCCTGGATTGAAGAGCATATGACAGGTTAAGCAGAGAAGAGCTGAGAGGAGAGATTTGTAATGTTTGATCGTTATTTAAAGACGGTTATGGGGGGGGGTTTTCTAAGTGCGGAGGAGGCCTATAGTACGGCCCGGATGCTGTTGCATGATGATATTCCGGAGATCAAGGCAGCCGCATTCTTAAGCGCCCTGCGTACCCGTAAAGAACGGGCCGAAGAACTCAATGGCTTTGTGCAGGCCATATATGAAGAGGCCATAACCATTGACAGCGATTTTGAACTTCTGGATATTGTAGGCACCGGGGGCGATATGCTGGGTACATTTAATATATCAACCGCCGCCGCTCTGGTGGTGGCCAGTTGCGGGGTGCCGGTGGCCAAACATGGAAATAGAGCTGCAACCAGCAGTGTTGGCAGTGCTGATGTATTGGAAGCTCTGGGTGTAAATATTCAACTTAGTCCTGATGAAGCCAGGCATTTGCTCGATAATGTTGGAATAACTTTTCTTTTTGCCCCGAATTTTCATCCCATTCTCAAAAAGGTTGGACCTTTACGCAGACAAATCGGTATTGCCACCATATTTAATTTCCTGGGACCGCTTTTAAACCCCTGCCCGTTGACCTATCAAGTTTTGGGGATAGCGGATGCGAGCCTGCAGGAGGCCGTGGCCGACAGTCTGAGTGAACAAGGCCGCCGGAGAGCCCTGGTGGTGCACGGTGCCAGTGGAATGGATGAAATCAGCCCGCATGGAAAAACCCGGGTTTATGATGTTGGTTACGCGGGTAAACAGGTATATGATATCGACCCGGTTGAATTGGGAATGGCGGAGTTTGACCTGGAAAGCATAAAAGGTGGAGACTCGGAGGCCAATGCCATGATAATAAGGGGCGTGCTGGCAAGCCAATCCGGTCCGTACCGGGATGTTTTTTCACCTCTTTAGCGATGGTTGTGCAGTCACGATCGAGTTCTCTTCCAATAGCCTTGAATGAGAAAGAATCATTCAGGCAATGTTCAATTTTAATTCTGTCCGATAAAGAAAAATGTTTATGTATAGCCATAAAAAATCTCCTACCCTTGAAAGGCATCACCAAGAGCAAAATGGCTATAAAAAGTATAACAGACGAGCAGAAGAAGTGGAAGAATGGTATCAAGAAGGAATAAAATGACTTAAGCCCCCTTTTTTCAAATTATAGAGCTCATTTAAGGTAGTCAAGGGTAAAGCCCTCGGCTTGCCTGACGGCAACCCTTGACTACCTTTGCATTCGCTCAAAACAGGCAATTAAGGGGGCTTAAGGGAAGGTATTGTGCTATAAAATCTGAGCAATACATTTTAAATTGTTTTTTATAATGCAGTTACGGTGCAAAAATTGTAAGACTAAAATTCACTCCCGCCTTTTGTAAGATTAAATTCCACCTTTGAATATGCTGTGGGTGGAATTCACTTCTGCAATTAAGGAGAAAAATTGCAGGTTGAAAATGCCAACCATGATGAACTCAAAAAGCGTATTACCGACATGAGCGAATTCCTAAAAAAGCAACCCACCGCCCTCACCGAATACGATGAGCAACTGATCAGAATGCTGATTGAAAAAGTTACAGTTTACGAAGATAAATTTACCGTGGAATTCAAGTCCGGCGTGACAGTGGATGTGGATGAATAAGCCCAGGCAGAAAATACCCTCTTAGCGTGTTGGCTGGAGGGTAATTTTGCGTCTCTATTTATAAAATTATTCTTCATCTGCAAGGCCTGAATATTGAATACTATAGTATGCTTCCCCATCATACTCATAAGCTGTGTATGGGTACCAATGATTGTTTTTTAAGGTTTCCTTTGTGACAAGTTTGAATTGAGCCATCGCCGATTCACGAGTATATTGGTCAGCTGGGAAAGGTATATAATCATAGCCTGCATCATATCCAAACTTTTTTGCACTTATAATATGCAGCTTCATTTCAATCCTCCCCAATTATCATTATTAAGATGTCAAATCTTATATGCCGAGAACTGTAGCAATTATTCCAAACACAATCAGCACAGCTAAAAGGCCAAGCATTATGAACATCCATTGCATTTGTTGCTTTTGTTTAAGATCTTCGTTCTTTCGCTTTTCCTCCTGCTTAATCTGGTATCTTGTCTTTTTAGCAGGGCTTATAGTCTTATGTTCAAGGCCTTTTTCTACAAGTCCCTCAACATCAGCTTCTAAGCTGGCTTCTTTGTTTTTTAAACTAAAACTTAGTTTCATCGAACCCCTCCTACGGAATCATATTTCGTTTATCCTCTGCCTCCTTGATTTATTATAATTTAACCTCAAATATTGTCCCCTTTCATAGAATAGATAGTAGATAGGAATTTGCTTTTTTCCCTTCTCAGTATATCACTGGGTAATATTGTAATGCTATCATTATTGGTACAATATTACCTACGATATTATCATTTGCATAAAATTAACCGTTACTATAGTGGGTTTATATGAAACCTAACTTGACTATTGCAACAGATGGAACTGACCGGCA
>Ga0123326_1003859_pt1 | contig 10246 bp, 6 predicted proteins | sample BioC13SIPDNA_FD_89739 | JGI IMG/M metagenome (GOLD analysis project Ga0123326, IMG submission 89739) | Anaerobic biogas reactor microbial communites from Washington, USA - Biogas_R1_A C13 SIP DNA | ecosystem: Engineered > Bioreactor > Anaerobic > Unclassified | place: Washington, USA | collected...
CAGGGTGTCAGGCGCCGACGCTACACCGACCTATACACGTACTGCTACAGCCACCGCAACGCAGACTCCGACCTCAACGGTGACGCCGACGTTGACGTACACGCCAACGGGCACGTTGACGCCGACCAGCTCACCCACGCCGACGTTGACGCCTTCTGCGACTGATACGCCGACACCGACGAATACGCGTACATTTACCCATACACCCACGCCGACGAGCACGCCGACGTTGACGTCTACCGCGACGGACACGCCGACGCCAACGAATACGCCCACACCTACCGATACACCCACGCCGACGAACACGCCGACGTTGACGCCCACGGCGACGGACACGCCGACGCCAACGAATACACCCACACCTACCGATACACCCACGCCGACGTTGACGCCCACGGCGACGGACACGCCAACACCGACGAATACGCCGATACCGACCAGCACGCCCACCCACACGCCGACACCAACGGTCACGCCGGAGCCTCTCTGGTGGGATGTCGCCTTCTATGACAATATCGAGTTCACTGGTGAGCCGGTTCTGCTCGATCGATCGACGAGCGTCGCGTATGATTGGGGCCTTGGCTCACCCGATCCCGCATTGCCGGTCGATGGTTTTGCGGCCCGCTGGTCGTTGCTGCTCGATCTGGAAGAGCCGGCCACGAGGTACATGGTCTCGGTCGTTGCGCAGGGCGGTGTGCGTCTCTACATCGGCGAAACCCTGGTGCTCGATGACTGGACGAGTGGGCAACACCGCGAGTTCTTGCGCGGCGTGCTGCCCGCAGGGCAGTATCCGATCACCATCGAGTACATGAACGCAGCGGGCCCGGCCTCGATCACGGTAAGCTGGCTGCGGCCAGCCTGGCTTGGACAGGCTGTGGAGCCGTTGTCACTCACTCCAGAGCCACTCTTCAGAGGGGTGCCCACCCGGCCAGCCAGGACATTGCCCGAGGGCATCTAGCGCCCAGCTGCAAGGCCAAGCCATAGCCAGACGCATGGCTTGGCCTTGCCCTTTCCAGGCGCTATACTGCCGCAGCGTCAGGTTGTCTGGGCCGCAATCACCACCACAAAGGAACAAGCCGCGTGAAGAACGGAGCGTTTCGGCGCGTGGTGCGCTATCTCCGCAACAGCATCGCCCACCCCTATCCCATCGCCGGCACCACCGCTCAGCAACGTGAGGGCATCAAGTTCCTGTGGTGGGATCTCCTCTTTGCGAACATCAGCGTTGCGTTCTATGCCGAGTTTGTAACCCTCTTTATCCTCGAGTTGGGCGGCACCAGCGGTATGATCGGGACGATGAGCTCGTTCAACAGCGCCATGACGTTGCTGGGGCCACTCATCGGGGCGATGCTGGTAGCCCGCTCGGGCAAACGCAAGGTCTGGGTGGTGCTCGGCTCCGGTGGGTTGGGAAGGCTCACTCTGCTGCTCTCTGCGGTGGTACCACTGCTGTTCGATGGGCTCACGGCGGTCATTGTCGTGATCGTCCTGATGTGCATCCGTAGCCTGGCGGGCTCCATCTCTGGTCCACCAGCGCAGTCGTTGCAGGGTGACATCTTTCCGCCAGGCATTCGCAGTCGTTGGAACTCGCTGGCGATGGTGACGGGCAGCGTCATCACGGTGGGCGTGGTGCCGCTGGCGGGCTTTATCATCCGGTTCATCTCGGGGGCGGCCGGCTACCAGACGACCATGCTGCTCGCTGCAGTACTGGGCTTTGTGGCCACCTGGTTCTACTCGCAGATACCCGAGCCTGAGAGCGCCGAGCGCCAATCGAACTCGCGGACAAAGGCCAAAGGGGGCGGCTGGGCGGCCTTCCTGAGCGATCGCCGCTTTCTGCTCTACTGTGGCGTGCAGTTCGTGTGGCAGTTTGGCATTCAGATCTCGGGCCCGTTTTTCACGGTGTACATGCGCGAGGGCCTTGGGTTCAGTGTAGACACCATCGCCCTGCTGGCCACGGCCACGGCAGTGGTCAATATCTTCGCCCTGGCCATGGCTGGCAAGCTGGTGAGCGACAAGAACTATGCCAAGATGACAGCGATCGGCATGTTGCTGGTGCCATTCATGCCCTTGTCGTGGTACTTTGCACATTCAGCATGGGGCGTTTTGGGCGCCAAGGCCTACGGGGTGATCGCGTGGGCCTGCGTGCACGTGGCTGGTTTGCCTCTCATCCTGAGCATCACCCCCCGCGAGCACCGTGCGCAGTTCATCGCTCTCGCCAACGCGGTCAGCGCGATCGCTGCCATCATCGTGCCCATTCCGGCTGGCTGGATCTATGCGGCCTATGGCTTCAGGGTCAACCTGCTACTCTCGGCGGCGGGGCGCGGCGTGGCTGCCCTCATGTTTCTGGCCATGTACCTGCGAGGCGCATTCAGCTGGAGCTATGATGATCGCCGCGAAGCTGAGCTGACCCGACAGCAGCACGTCTGACGAGTGTCGGGAGGCGACAGGCGTGAGGGTGTGTCTGTTGAGGTGATGATGGCCGAGGTCATGCTCGTCTGGCTGGCGGCCACGCCCTTGCTCTGGTTGGCAGCGGCTGGGCTGAGCCGCGCGCATGAGGCGCTGCCAGGGCAGGCCTTTGCCGGGGCGCCATGTCTCGCCACCAATTGCTGCCGCGCGACCTGATCGGCGTGCAGCTGGCGTGGCATCTCTGCGATTCCCGAAGCGCTACAGGTCGAGATGAGTCAGATGGTGGCGATCATGGCTGCCGCCCGGGGCAGCCCCACATCGCTTGACTGGAGCCGCTGTCAAGGTTGTATAGCGTTTGCCGTAACTAGCCCAGTACCGTCATGATCTTGACAAAGTTGGTCGGCCCCCCCTGCACCATGGGGTGCCCTCCGGTGACGACGACGCGGTCTCCTTCGTTGGCATAGCCCCCAGATACCAGCGTCGTCTGGATCTGCCGAAAGTAGTCCTCCTCGGTATGAGCGTAGGCGTTTCTGAGCGGTGTGATACCCCACATGAGACTCAGCCGCCGGTAGGTGGCGTCGATGGGGGTGAATGCCAGGATGGGCACCTCTGGCCGTTGCTGTGACACCAGACGGGCCGTGTTGCCAGTCTTGGTGACCACACAGATGGCCCGAGTTGGGAGCGCCTTGACCAGTGCGCTCACGGCCGCGGCGATGGCTTCGGGCATGGACGACAGGCCCGCGAGAAATGCTTCACCGCCAGGGGTGGGCAGTAGACGCCGATGCTCGACCTGCTCGGCGATGCGCACCATCATCTCTACGGCGGCGACAGGATAGTGGCCGATGGCTGTCTCACCGCTGAGCATGACGGCATCGCTGCCATCGATGATGGCGTTGGCTACATCACTAACTTCAGCACGCGTGGGCTGCGGGTTGTCGATCATCGATTGCAGCATCTGCGTGGCAGTGATGACCGGCCGCCCGACCAGGTTGGCTTTGCGGATGATCTCTTTTTGTACGGCGGGCACTGTCTCGGGGGCCATCTCGACGCCCATATCGCCACGCGCCACCATGACGCCATCACACACTTTGAGTATCTCGTCAAGGGCGTCGACGGCTTCTGGCTTTTCCAGTTTGGCGATCACTGGCGTATCGTGGCCCTGGCGGGCGATCAGGTCGCTCACCTGTGTCACGTCGCTGGCGCGCCGAACGAATGAGATGGCCACATAGTCCACCTCGTTCTCAAGACCGAACATGAGGTCTTTGATGTCTTTGTCGGTTACTGCCGGCGTGCTCAGGGGCACGCCGGGCAGGTTGATGCCCTGATGCTCGCGCAGCTCGCCCCCGTGCACCACTTCACAGCGCACGTCCTCGCCATTGACCGCGATGACGCGCAGTTCGATGAGCCCATCCGAGATGAGCACGCGCGCCCCGGGGGAGACGTCGTGTGGTAGAGACGTATAGGTGGTGCTTACCAAACGAGCCGTGCCCATCACTTCGCGAGTAGTGATGGTGAGGGTGTCGCCATCAGTCAGCTGCACCGCCTGACCGTCTGCCAGGGAGCCTGTTCGGATCTTGGGGCCCTGCAGGTCCAGCAGAATGGCCAGGGGCACACCCGCCTCTTGAGCACATCTACGCAGCGTCGCGATGTTGCGCGAGTGCTCAGCATGAGAGCCATGCGATAAATTCAGCCGTGCAACGTTCATGCCAGCGCGCAGCAGCGCCTTGATGCGTTCAGCCGTGTTAGACGCGGGGCCGATGGTCGCCACGATCTTGGTCTTGGGCATCGCTTCTTCCTCGGGGCCGATGTATCGCCATTATGGTTGCGTGTGGCCCTGCTTGCAAGCGATCGAACGCTTTGGCCGGCCGCTTGCGCGAGGCTAGAATGGAGCCATGTCGATGTGGGAGGTCGAGATGCGCGCACAACTGGGGGGCTGTCTGTTGCTGATAGGGCTGCTGTTGGGGTGCTCGGCTGCTTCGACGCCCGCTACTGTAAAGCCTCAGGCTGCTGCATCGACGCCCACCGCGCCGCAGCCCGTGGCTGCCCCGACACCTCTCCCCAGCCCCACGCCTGCGCCCACGGCAGCGCCGACAGTCACGCCCACACCGCGACCGGTGTTGCTGCGGCTCTCGGACGAGCTCATACAGGGCCTTGACGCTCTGCAGGTAGTGCTGCCAGACACGCTGCTTGTGGATGGACGCCAGGCGCAGGTCGCCGTCGTCGCTTCAGGTGACGCCGATATCAGCCTGGCACTCGATCCCCTGGAAGGGTTGCCGGATGCACTGGCGGTACGCCACGTCGTTGCGGTGCTGCCTTTCAGAGGGCTGCAGGATGGCATCGGCAGCGATGACCTCGCCGCCGCTTGGGCCGGCGAGCAGCAGATGGCGTTGGTGGTCGACCCCAAGGCCCTGGCAGCTGCCAGGGCGCTGTGGGGCCCACCCGACGAGATGGTGATGATTGCGCCCGTCGAGGCTACGCTGCTTGACGAACGCGATGCCATTGGGTTGGTCGGTTTCGAACAGCTCGATCCCACGCTCAAGGTCCTGGCCGTTGACGGCCAGGATGTGTTGAGCAACCAGTTTGATGCCAGGTCCTATCCGCTGGCCGTAGCCCTGGTGGCCGATGGCGACCCCGCGCTGCTCGAGCAGATCGCGCCAGTGCTTCAGCCGTGGGCCAACCGCGATGCTGAGCGCCTGACGCAACTCGTGATGACCGGTGTCACGGCCATGTGTCGCCTCACTGCCGCCAAGATGGAGGAACGTGGCTATACCTATCCGGCCGAGATCGTAGGGCCGGTGCTACATCGGGCCGATATCACCCATGTGAGCAACGAGGTGCCCTTTATCGAGGGCTGCCCGGTGAATCCCGCCTCGGGAAACCTGACTTTTTGCAGCGACTATCCCTACTGGCAGGCGCTGGCCGCTGTGGGCGCAGATATCGTGGGGCTGAGCGGCAACCACGTGAACGACTATGGCTATGACGGCGCCCTGGAATCGCTGGCGTACTACGAGTCTCTGGGCGTGCCTGTCTATGGCAGCGGTGTCAACGAGCAGGCTGCCTGTGAGCCCTTGCTTTGGGATGACCACGGCAATACCTTCGCCTTTGTCGCAGCGCTGGCCTTTGACCCGCAGTATGCCTGGGCCACTGACGACAAGCCGGGCGCCTGCTATTACTACCGCAACAAGGAGCGTATCCTCGAGCGGGTGCGTGACCTGAGCGAGCAGGTGGACGTGGTCTCGGTCGAACTGCAGTACTATGAGACCTATCATCCCTTCCCCACGGCGCAACAGGTTGTCGAGTTCCGAGAACTGCGCGCGGCCGGCGCTGATCTGGTCACAGGTGTGCAGAGCCACGTGCCGCAGGCGTGGGAGCCCTATGGTGTTGGCGATCCCGGCGGCGCGGGCATGATACTCTACGGCCTGGGCAACCTGTTCTTTGATCAGATGTGGAGTTGGGAGACCCGGACGGGACTGATCGCGCGGCACACCATTTATCAAGGGAGGCTGCTTAGCAGCGAGATCCTCACCACCGTGCTTGAGGATGCGGCCCAGCCGCGCTGGGCCACGTCAGACGAGCGCCTGGAGATTCTCGAAAGGGTGCATGGTGCAGCACCGTCCATGGAGACATCGCGCTATGATAGCACGGGTGGCATGGCTGTGTACGCCGTCGAGCTCGCCCTGCACGGCTGGCTGGAGGGCGACCAAGGTACGGCCGCCTACTGGGGACTCGACATGCTTACCGATGAGGTCTTTGCCCAGGATGCCCGCGGTGGTGAGGTAACCAGCACGAACTGGCAGATCGTCGACGTGCGTCCGTCGCAACTGACGCATCAGGTGATCATCGCCTTTCGCGACACCACCTGTAATCTGAGGGGTGAGCCGTACAGCTATCCCGGCACGCATCTTGCAGTAGCTCAGGTGACGGTTGAGGGCGATGTGGTGCAAATCCGCGAGTTGATGCCCTGGCACGTAGCCGACGCTGGGGCCTGAGTGAGGCGGCACAGGTGACGGATCTGCAGGCCAGGTGTGCCGACTTTGTTTGAGCGAGGAGGGATCTGATGGTTATTCCCACGACGATGCAGGCTGTGCGTGTGCACGGCGTTCGCGACTATCGCCTCGAAGAGGTGCCAGTGCCGCAGCCAGGGCCGGGTGAGGTGCTGGTCAAGGTGCTGGCATCGGGCATCTGCGCTTCAGACGTAAAGACCTATGATGGCCACAGAGTCTGGGGTAGCGCAGAGATTGCGCCCTACATCGACGCTCCGGTGACGCCCGGCCACGAGTTCGTCGGCGAGGTGGTGGCACTGGGCGAAGGGGCTGCCGAACAGCATGGTCTCCAGATTGGCGACCACGCTGTTTCCGAGCAGATCGTCCCCTGCTGGCAATGCCGCTTTTGCCGACGCGGGCAATACTGGATGTGTGAGCGCCACGCCATCTATGGCTTTAAGCGTGGCTTGGCTGAAGGCTCCTGGGCCGAGTACATGCTGTTCCCGGCGGGGGCCGTCAACCATCGCGTCCCGAAGGAGTTGCCGGCCCATCACGCGGCGCTGATCGAACCGATGGCCTGCGCCATCCACGCCGTCGAGCGCGCCGAGATCGCACTGGGCGATACCGTTGTCGTGGCAGGGATGGGGCCCATCGGCCTGGGCATGCTGGCGGTGGCCCGGCTCAAGAGCCCTGGGTTGCTCATCGCGCTTGACCTCAAGCCGCACCGTCTGCGCCTGGCAGAGTACTTTGGTGCCGACCTGGCCATCAATGTGGGCCAAGAGGATGCCATCGCTCGCGTCAAGGCGCTGACCGAAGGGTATGGTTGTGATGTGTACATCGAGGCCACCGGCGCCGGGCCGGCGGTGAGCCAGGGCCTGCAGATGATTCGACGCCTGGGCACCTTTGTCGAGTTCAGCGTGCACGCGGGGCCGGTGGCGGTAGACTGGTCGATCATCGGCGATCAGAAGGAGCTCAATATTCACGGCTCGCACTTGGGGCCATACTGCTATCCGTTGGCCATCGATTACCTGCTCAAGGGCAATCTGGATGGCGAGGCGTTGGCGACGCATCGGCTGCCACTCAGCGAGTTCCGCCGAGGCATCGATCTGGCTCATGCGGGTGATGAATCGATCAAGGTGATCCTCGAACCATAGCAGCGGTCTACCGCTGTGGACAGGCGCCGCATACAGGGCGATAATGCGTTTACTGCGAAGCCTATTGGTGTTGGCTCTTGGTTGGAGGTGAGACGGCAATGGACAACGAGGTCGAGTCACGCTATGTCGTGCCCGATCGGCTGCTGTTTGCGCGCCTAGTCGCCTTGCGCTCGCTGGGGGCCTATGCTCTCAGCCCACAAGGCGCAAGCCGCCCCGTTGACGAGTACCTCGACTCGCAGGGACGCGCCCTTACCCGGCAAGGCTGGGCCTGCCGGTTGCGCCACGATGGCTCACGTTGGGTGGCTACGCTCAAAGGGCCTCGTTCTGGCGAGGGTGCGGTTCATACTCGCCCCGAGATCGAGGTGACGTTGCCCGGCGCTATCCGTGACTATGCCCAGTGGCCACAAGGCGAGCTGCGCGATAAGGTGAGCGAGCTGTGTGGCGGCAGCCCTCTGGGCACTTTGCTGTTGATCGAGCAACGGAGGCGCAACAGGACGGTTCTGGATGGCGAGCGCGTGGTGGCCACGCTCTCGCTCGATCGTGTGCGGTGCCAGGGCCGCGGGCTGCATCATGAAAGCTACATGCTCGAGTGCGAGCTCGAGCCCGATGGTGCTGTCCAGGACCTGGACAACATCGACGCCCTGTTGGTGAGCGACTATGATCTCCTGCCAGAGCCGCGCAGCAAGCTCCGCCGTGCGCTCGACCTGATCGAACGGGGTGGCTTGCCCGATACGGATCTGCGCCAACGATTGCGTCCCGTAGCGCCTCGTGAATTGCTGGCTCGCTACGGCGCCGATCTTGCGCAGGCTGAGATGGTTGCTGCGCTGGCGCTGCAGCTCTATGATGGCCTGCAGCAGGCCCATGGCCTCAACCAGCACGCTCGCCAACTGGTCGAGACGGCCGCGCTACTGACGGCCCTGGGCGGCATAGGCTCAAGCGAGCCCGGGCACCTGGTGGCGCGCGACTTGGCCTTGCGCCATCGCTTTGTTGACCTCGATGATGCCGATGAGCAAGTGGTTGCGGCTGCCCTCTTCTTGCAGCGCAAGGCGGTGTCTCCCGACCGCGTCGCCGAAGCGTTACCAGGCAGCTGGTCACCTGAAGAGCGCCGTCGCGCATTGACGGTGGCAGCGCTCGTGCGTGTGGCGGCGGCCATCGGCCGTTCACAGGGTGTGACCATTGCCGGTGTCCATGTGGCCGATGGCGCCATGCACGTTCTGCTCGCCGGAGCTGATAACCAGAGGGCCGCGGCCCGAGCCGGTCGGCGCAGCGATCTCTGGGCCATGCTCCATGCCACGCGGCTCGAGTGGGGGCTGCTCTCGAGCGATGGCGACGTTCTGCTCTCGACCACTGCGGGGCAAAAGCTGTTAGGGCTCAATCCTTGGGATGCCATGCCTACAGCGGCGCGCAAGGTGCTGTCGTACTGGTATCGACAGACGCGCGCCCATGAGGCAGGCACACGTCTTGGCGAGGATCCTGAAGAGCTTCACGACATGCGCGTGGCTACACGCCGGATGCGTTCGGCACTGAACCTCTTCCGTGGTTATGTGACCGGCCCAGCCATAGCCCGCGTTGGCGAACGCCTGCGACGTGCTGGCGCCGCTTTGGGCGCGGTGCGCGATCTCGATGTGGCCATCGCGCGGGCCGAGGCCTTTGCCGACGAGCATGAGGGCCTCGACCTCACGCCTTTGCTGCGACGCTGGCGCCGTCGACGCGACCGCGCTCGTCAAGCCTTGGTGCGCTATCTTGATAGCCGCGAGTATGTGCGTTTCCAGCAGAGCATGGCCGAGCTACTGGCCAGCCTGGAGACTGAAGAGGGCTGGGCGCGGGGCACGCTGGCTGTGGGCACCCTGGCTCCCAAGATGCTCTATGTGCAGAACGCGGTGGTTACCGGCTACGGAGCGGTGCTAGACAATGCGCCGGTGCAGCTGTTGCATGCCTTACGAATCGATGCCAAACGGCTGCGCTATGGTCTCGAGTTCTTTCGCGAGGTGCTGCCAGACGAGCTGCAGGCACTGATTCCGGTGGTGGTGCGGCTGCAAGACCATCTGGGCGAGCTGCACGACGAATATGTAGCCATGACCATGATCGACGAAACACTGCGCGGCCACGAGCGTGCACGGTCGAGCGCGGGAGCGCTGGCCTACCGTGAGGCCTGTGTGGCTCGCGAGCAGGCGCTGGAGAAGGCCTTTGGCGAGGCGTGGAAGGCCTTTCGGGCTCAGAAGAGCCGCCGGTTGCTCAAGCGCCAGCTCGCCGTTCAGGGCGACCTCTAGAATAGAACGAGCCCCCTGGTGTTGCCAGGGGGCTCTTGCGTCTAGTGGTTGTGGCCGTGATGGTCGCAACCGCAGTTACAGCCATCGTCATCACAATCGCAGTCGCCATCCTCGCACGAGCAACCGGCGCAGCTGGCGCAGTTGGCCAGGTCTTCTTCAGTGGCCTCGCGCGCGTCGACGATCTTGACGTGGAAATGGAGCACCTCGCCGGCCAGGGGGTGGTTGAGATCCACTACCACCGTGTCGTCGGCAACACTGTCCACGTACACGATCACCGTGTGGCCCGACTCGGTGCGCATACGAAATGAATCGCCCGGCTCAACGTCAGCCGGGAACACCTCGCGCGGCAGGCTCTCCATGAGGCCGGGCTCGGCCTCTCCATAGCCTTCAGCAGGAGCGACGGTGACGTCTTTCTCTTCGCCCACCGACATGCCCAGCA
>Ga0123326_1003869_pt1 | contig 10221 bp, 10 predicted proteins | sample BioC13SIPDNA_FD_89739 | JGI IMG/M metagenome (GOLD analysis project Ga0123326, IMG submission 89739) | Anaerobic biogas reactor microbial communites from Washington, USA - Biogas_R1_A C13 SIP DNA | ecosystem: Engineered > Bioreactor > Anaerobic > Unclassified | place: Washington, USA | collected...
AGTCTTGCCGTTACATCTCCTGGGGTAGTACATTCATTGCTTATTAGGGCTACTAGCTCCATTTCCTTGTCACTCAACTGTCTCATGATAACATCTCCTTAATTTTTATTTATGGAGATTATTACCATTTACACAGTCGAGCATACGCTCTCGATTTATCATCGGAAGATCGCCTTCATCCACAATCAAGGAAATACCGCAGCTCTTACTGGCCTCTCGCGGAGTTGGAGAAATTCTGGCTTTGATGTCTCGCCCGTCAAGTTCTTTCTTAAGACGCAACCCCACATGATGATTGGGGAATAATACATACCAATCATAGTTGCCACTATCCACTTATCTAAGAGTTCTTGCAGCCAATGGAGGTGTAGGTTTTGAGTCATCATGCAACACTGCGTCCTTATCTAAGAGTTCTTGCAGCAACATATCAGAAGGAATTGCCAGAAGCTGAAAAAAAGACATCGGAATATTATTGAGCCAGAAAAGGGTCAAACGTATGAAAGCTGGAGTTCGCAACTCTTTTACAGAAACGACCCTTCCGGCGGTCACATCAGCCAACCCTTTCTCAACCTCCGCATTAAATTGCTCCTCGGTAAGCATACTTATTGATAGTGGTTTGCTTGGCGGGAGCTTAAGCGTTTTTTCTCCTCATAATCAATCAAGGCATGTTAACTGCAGTTCTTCGTCCCCAGGGAAACCATAATGTGAACTAAAACTAGAGAAACACCTTGCCGATAATAGCCCGTCTAAAGCTTCCGGAATTTATACCCAAATCAACATTTTTTCCTACATCTGCTATTGCTTCTTTAAAATGCGAAACATATAATTTGTTCTGTACAGAACGATTTTGTCCCCATGGTCAACCCAGAAAATAAATTCAGAGGTGTTCAAATTGTCGGAGAAACATGAACTGCTGGTTGAATTGCTGCGGGAAGTAAACCGGGGCGTGGGCAAATATGTAAAGAATGTACTGGCAGAGCACGATATTTCTGTTCCTGCCGTGATTATATGCAAACAGCTTAAAGGCGAAGCGGGTATTACTATCAGCGAACTGGCTCGCCGAACTGGTATGGCCAAATCGCATATATCCAATATAATCCGGGAACTTGAGCAGAAAGGCTGGGTTCGGAAAAAAACAGACAGCAGCGACCATCGGGTTTTGCGTCTCTATCTCAATGAAGCGGCCAGTGCGCATCTGGAGCTGCTGAGAATAGACATCCGGCAGAATATTAATGCCCTGGTGGCCGATATTACCGAGCAAAAGGCCGAAGACCTGATTCAGGGTTTAAGAGAGATAATTGAAGCATTGGATAAAGTCCGTACAGAGGAAAACGGCTGTGAAGGCAAGAGGAGACAATAAGCAATGATTAAGCTATATCGGTTCATTAAACCATTTACAGTTTCGATACTGGCGATTCTCTTGCTGGTATTTTTACAAACCCTGGCGGAATTGTATCTGCCCACCCTGATGTCAGATATCGTTGATATCGGTATAGTCAACGGTGATACCGGCTATATCATGAAAATCGGGGGGCTGATGCTGCTCATTACTGCACTGGGTACGGTCTGCGCGATTACGGCCAGCTTTTTATCCGCCCGAACCTCGGTTGGATTTGGCAGAATACTGCGCAGTAAAGTTTTTTCCCGGGTTGAAGACTTCTCATTGCAGGAGTTTAATGAAATCGGTACAGCTACATTGATTACCCGTACTACCAATGACATCAACCAAATACAGACCGTAACCTTCATGATATTGCGCATGATGGTCAGTGCCCCGATGATGTGTATTGGCGGTATTATCATGGCTGTTTCCAAAGACAGGCCGCTGTCCTTATGTATTGTTGTTGTTATTCCGGTAATTATTGCCCTTATCGCCGTTATCATCAGTAAAGCCATGCCCCTCTTTAAACTGATGCAAATCAAACTGGATAAAATCAACCTGGTCCTGCGCGAGAATCTTACCGGCATCAGAGTAATTCGCGCGTTTAACCGTATCGGGCGGGAAAAGCAGCGCTTTGCCGAGGCCAACTACGATCTCTGTCAGAATGCTATACGGGTCAACAAATTGATGGCTTCTTTAATGCCCTCCATGATGCTGGTTATGAACTTTACTATTATCGCCATTATCTGGTTTGGCAGCATCCGCATTAATAATGGTGATATGCAGGTGGGGTCGTTAATGGCTTTTATTCAATATGCCATGCAGATTATGATGTCACTGGTCATGGTGGCTATGATGTTTATTATGCTACCCCGCGCCTCAGCTTCCGCCATAAGAATCAATGAAGTGCTGGAAACGAATCCGCAAATCAAGGACCCGGAAGAGACGCTTAGCGCTGATAAGGCCCAGGGTATTCTGGAGTTTAAAAATGTCAGCTTCAGTTTTCCGGGCGCAGAAGAGCCGGCTATCCGTAATATTTCCTTTACTGCCCGGCCTGGTGAAACAACTGCTCTCATCGGCGGCACCGGTTCCGGCAAAACATCTTTGATAAACCTTATCCCGCGTTTCTACGACGTTGACGAGGGCAGCGTTTTGGTTGACGGAGTGGATGTCAGGGAAATGTCGCAAAAAAGCCTGCGGGCCAAAATAGCCCTGGTTCCTCAAAAATCGGTTCTTTTTTCCGGCAGCATCAGTGATAACATCCGCTACGGCAAGCAAGATGCCAGTGATGAAGAAGTCCGGCGGGCGGCAGAAATATCCCAGGCCATGGAGTTTATCTCCGGCATGCCGGGCGGCTTTGATGCCGTGATTGAACAGGGGGGAAGCAATGTATCGGGGGGACAGAAACAACGCCTGTCCATTGCCCGTGCTCTGGTCAGAAGGCCGGAAATATACATTTTTGATGATAGTTTTTCCGCCCTGGATTTCAAAACCGATGCCAGGCTGCGGTTGGCACTTAAAAAAGAGACGGCTGATGCCACGGTGATTGTTATTGCTCAGCGGGTTACTACGCTTATGGACGCCGGCCAGATTATTGTTCTGGAGGATGGTCAGATAGTGGGCATGGGCACCCATAAAGAACTACTGAATTCCTGTGACGTATACCGTGAGATAGTCTATTCCCAGCTTTCCGAGGAGGAATTGGCATGAGTACAGAACGTAAAACCCCAACATCACCCATGGGTGCTCATGGTGGTGGTCCTCGCGGAGGCCCGCTGGGTCCGATGGGAAGACCGGCAGAAAAGGCTAAAGATTTTAAAGGCACCTTCAAAAGGCTGCTGGGCTATTTAAAACCGCGCCGCTTCCGGCTGCTGGTCGTGCTTCTCTTTGCCGTCCTGAGCACTGTTTTCAGCATTGCCAGTCCTAAAATTATGGGCAAGGCCACAACCAAATTATTTGAAGGCCTTATGCTGAAACTAAAACACGTGCCGGAGGCAACAGTAGATTTTAATTATATATTAAACATATTGTTTATCCTGGCCGGGCTATATATTATCAGTGCAATTTTCATGTATATCCAGCAATACATTATGGCTGGCGTCGCTCAGCAAACCGTCTACGATATGCGGCGGGATGTCAACCTGAAGCTCTCCCGGTTGCCTTTGAAATTTTTTGATTCCCGTACTCACGGTGATATCTTGAGCCGGGTCAGCAACGACATTGATAATATTGCCACTACCCTGCAGCAGAGTCTTACTCAGCTTATTACAGCTGTAGTAACCCTGCTGGGTATTCTCATTATGATGCTGACTATAAGCCCCTGGCTTACGCTTATATTCCTGGCGGTCCTGCCCCTTTCTGCTCTGGTAACCAAAGCAGTAGCCTCCCGTTCGCAGAAATTTTTCGCCGGGCAACAAACAGTTCTGGGGGAACTTAACGGCCATGTCGAGGAGATGTACACCGGGCATCAAATAATAAAAGCCTTTGGACGGGAAGAAGGATCCATCGCCAGGTTTAACCAAATTAATGAAGAGCTGTATGAAGTCGGCTGGAAAGCCCAGTTTATGTCCGGCATTATTGTTCCGCTTTTGAGCCTGATCAACAATATCGGCTATGTGCTGGTCAGTGTCGTGGGGGGTATCTTTGTAATCAACCGGACTATTACTATCGGTGATGTTCAGGCATTCATCCAATACTCCCGGCAGTTTACCCAGCCCATAGTACAGACCGCCAATATAGTTAACATCATTCAGTCTACTATTGCCTCGGCGGAGAGAGTTTTCGAAATCCTGGACGAGACTGAAGAAGTCGCGGATAGTGATGATGCTCAGCTTATCGCCTTCCCCCGGGGGAATGTAAATCTGCAAAACGTTAAGTTTAGATATCAGGAAAATGTTCCTCTGATCGAGGACTTGAGCATTGAAGTCAAGGCGGGGCAGACTGTCGCTGTTGTAGGGCCGACCGGAGCGGGTAAAACCACCCTGGTGAACCTGTTGATGCGTTTTTATGAAATAGACGGCGGAAAAATCACGGTCGATGGGGTTGATATCAGGGATATAAAACGGACAGCATTACGCAGCATTTTCGGGATGGTACTGCAGGATACCTGGCTTTTTAACGGCAGCATACGGGATAATATCGCCTACGGCCGTGAGGGTGCCAGCGAAGCTGAAATTATCCGGGCAGCCAAAACCGCCCATGCCGACCATTTTATCAGAACCCTGCCCGAAGGTTACAACACCATACTCAATGAAGAGGCCTCCAATATCTCGCAGGGCCAAAAACAGCTATTGACTATTGCCCGGGCGATACTGGCCGACCCGGCCATACTCATCCTGGATGAAGCTACCAGCAGTGTTGATAGCAGAACCGAGGTTTATATCCAAAAGGCCATGATTGCCCTGATGAAAAAGCGAACCAGCTTCGTCATCGCCCACAGGTTATCCACCATTCGCGATGCTGACCTGATACTGGTCATGGATAACGGCAGTGTTATTGAAAAAGGTACTCATAACGACCTCCTGGCTCAGGGCGGCTTCTATGCAGATCTCTACAAGAGCCAGTTTAGCGGCGGGAATATCGACGAGCAGGCGGTCTGAGACTCCGGCGTTACACCGGGATGTTCTTTAAAATATGATCTCAATAAAGATAGAAAAAGATGAAGCAGACTCGTTAAAAATTAGTCCGGAAACCAGTGCTTGGCTACAATTTGAAATACAGATTATCAAATTTTGCTTAAAAAAATAATATTTCCCTTGTGAAGGCTATTGCTTTCAAACTTGAGCTATGATAAACTACCTTAAAAGAATATATATCTCCGAGCTGGGGAGTCTAAGGCGAAGCTATGATTCACCAAGCCTGTAGGTGTAAACTGGAAACGGTTACGCCTTCCCGTATTGTGAAAAGGAGTAAGTATCAACTGTTCGAAATGCAGACAGATGTTGTGTGCTCTAATTCACATACATCTGTTTTATTGTTTTAACTGAATATTTGTTTCCAAGCCTTTGAACCTAAGGTTTAAAACTATGGTTCCCGGGCCGATGGGTATAGATTGGAAACAGCTATGCCTCCCCGTATTGTGGAAAGGAGACGACGAGAGCTTATTTTATATAGGTTTAAATGGTCGTGTTCTTTTCCGGGACACGACCTTCTTGTTTAAGAAGGAAAAAAGCGGGATTCGTTCTGGTTCTCCCTATAAAAAAGGTTTTGGGAAGCAAACGGGTACAGGTAGGCATAAAAGCAAAAGTCTCAATTTTAATCAGGTAATATGCTGCAAGGCTATTACATACAATCCCAATCTTTTTCTCCCCGCTTGCAAACAAGCGGGTTTTTTTTTAAAATCAACCCATGAAGGTTTAATATTTTTTCATTGTCTTGCGATAGAACCATCCATAGTTACTTAAGTGCCGGGAGAGATTTTTAAGCATCGGAAGAAACTGCTTAAGCAGTTTCAACCCACCACTGCAACGAGGCGAGGGATTAGAACCCGCCGCCTGTTTTGTGAATAGGCTACCGCTTAGCACCCTGCGGGCACCACTGATGTTCGCTTCGCTCACTATTATGGATGCGGGGGACATATTTTACCTCGCTATAGGAGAATAACTTCAAATGGCTCTATAACCTTGTTCATGAAGAATAAGGGTTTTTATACCTGGTCCAGTTTTACTTTCTAATATTATCCATGAAGGATATCGCTTATCCCCTGTATTGTTCGATTTCAGGATTGGATTTTATTAGAAGGAGGTGGGCCATTTTTTTATAAGGTTTATCCAGTTTAAAAGGAGGGAAAAGATTTGAGTACGGTTTTAAGTGAGGGAGTAATTCATGTAAGTAACGACTGCAAAGCCTGCGACCATTGTACCTTTATTTGTCCAACCGGAGCTATTTCGGGGGAACTCGGGCAAAAGCACCATATCAGTCCTAAAAAATGCATAAACTGTGGGCAATGTTTAATAAACTGCCCTTTTAATGCTATCCATGATCTGTCCAGAATTGAGGAACTGAAAAAGGCCCTGGCTGATCCCCAGAAGTTTGTAGTAGTTCAGGAGGCACCAGCAGTCAGGGTAGCTCTGGGCGAAGAATTCGGGCAAGCTGCGGGAACCAATGTAAAGAACAAAATGTATGCGTCTTTGCGTAAACTGGGCTTTGACAAGGTATATGACACCGAGTTTACTGCTGACCTCACCATTATGGAGGAGGGTACAGAACTCATCCATAGGGTTTACGGTTTTTTGGGCGTACCCGGTTTTGAAGAAGTGGGTCCTCTGCCCCAGTTTACCTCCTGTTGTCCGGCCTGGATTAAATATGCGGAGGACAACTACCCCCTGGTACTGCCTCATATTTCCTCGGCCAAATCGCCCAGCAAATGTGGGGAGCAGTAGCTAAAACCTACCTGGCGGAAAAGCTTAATGTGGATCCGGCCAATATGTTCTCAGTATCAGTTATGCCCTGTACAGCCAAGAAATACGAATGTGAACGCCCTGAGTTTATTGCCAGTGGACATCAAGATGTCGATCTGGTAATAACCACCCGAGAATTGGCACAAATGATCAAAGATGCCGGAATTGATTTCATGGGGCTGCCCGATGAAGAGGCGGATCGTTTTGTGGGCCTTTCCACCGGTGCCGCAACCATATTCGGCGCCACCGGAGGGGTTATGGAAGCAGCTTTGCGCACCGCCTATGAAATCCTCAGCGGGGAAAGTTTGGGCAAGCTAGAATTCGATGCGGTCAGAGGATTGGACCCAGTTAGAGAAGCAATCGTAGAAGTCCCGGTAAAAGCTCTGGGCACAAGCCTGCCTGTCAGTGTTTGCATAGTAACCGGAACCAAGCATGTAGCCTCAGTAATTGAAGATGTCCTGGCCGGGCGCAGTAAATATCATTTCATAGAGGTCATGAATTGCCCGGGCGGCTGTATCAATGGTGGGGGCCAACCCATCCACAGAGATACCTATTAGATTAGGAAGGAGGGCATTAATCTATGAAGTTATTCCATGAAAGTGAAGGCATCACCAGAAGACAGTTTTTTAAGGGTGCCGGTATGCTTACTGTGGCTGCTGTAATCAGCGGCGTTTTTGCCAAATTCGGCTTTGACGTCTTTGCTGCCAGTGATGATTACATCGCTAAAAGAGCGGCTGGCCTCTATACCCTGGATGAGTCCATGGCGATAAGAAAGTCGCATGAAAACCCGGAAGTAATCCAAATATACCAAGATTTCCTCTCCCCGGGCAAGGTGGAATGTGTCAGCCCCAAGGCTCACCACTTGCTGCATACCAAATACGGCCAAGATATTCCCGGATTTATAGCTGAACTAAAGAATCCCCATTATGTGCATGAAGCGGAACCGGCTGCTAATGAAGAGACCAAGGCCGAAGAACCCGCAGCCTAGCTAGAAGGGAGGAAAAATGATGAGTAATGTAAATGGAAAAGTATTAAAACATGGTACCCAGACCAGAACCATGCACTGGATTCACTTGTTGGCTTTCATCATCCTGGGCTTGACTGGAGTTGGTTTTTACTGGGATATAGGCGGGATTGCCAGTATCTTTGGTGGGGAAGCCAACGCCTCTCTGGTTCATCGCTGGACCGGGGTGGTCTTCGTTGTAGGACCTCTTCTCTATATTTTATTGAATTTTGACCGGTTTTCCCGCTTTATGGATACCATTTCTCATTTCAGCAAAGATGATTTTGCCTGGCTGAAGGTGATGGGAGGATACCTTCCCTTTATCAAGGTAGATGAGGTTCCTGCACAGGACAAATACAATGCGGGCCAAAAAATTCTGGGCTGGTTGATAATTATCGGCTGCCTTTTGGTAATACTCACGGGCTTCCCCATGTGGTTGTGGCGTCATGATGTGCCTGCGGTATTTCTCGCCTTCTGTTATGATGTTCACTTTTGGATCGCAATTATTCTGATATTACTGGTAGCAGGCCATTTCTTCCTGGCCGCCATTCACCCCAAATCTCGGGTTGAATTTTCCTCCATGATGCTGGATGGCTATATCGATGCAGAGATTACGGCCCATCATAACGCCAAATGGTTTACAGAACTAAAAGAATCATCTTAAAAGCTTCTCCTTAATATATTGTTTTAACCCGCCTGCAGGCGGGTTTTTTTTCCCAAGTTTTTACCAAACCTTGCATTATACATTCTTTTAAATTACCATATTCTATAGGTCATTTTGATTCAAGAAAGGATTACTAAGGCTTTATCCTTGGGGAAACGGAGGTTTTATTATGACTTTTGATGCGGCCATAATTACTGAAAAGGGTGTTACTTTTGTGATAATAATTGTAAAACCAGAAATATTAAAACATGATTTCACCATCAACGAAGCCAGGCAGGTTTTTTCCAAGTTTTTTCCCACCATGCCCATAATCCTAATGGCACAGGAATCAGCTACCACCCCTACTTATCAAGGGAGGCAGGACTTGGTCAAGTTCTTAAACACTGTAGATTATATGCTGCTTCCCTGGAAGAGCTATACAGTAAAGGAAGGCTAGATTTTTTGATTAGCTAAAACAGCACTGTGTTGAAACTGCTTAAGCAGCTTCTTCCGTTGCTTAAATATTATAAAGCCAACTCAAGACAAGGAGAAAAATATGATTTACAAACTTACTTTATTAAGAGATTTGCCGGAAGCAGAGGCCGGATTTAGTTTTTATCTGAAAGGCGGACTTGCTTCCGAGGATGGAGAAGACTGGTTTTCCTGGATTACCCGGGATAGTATTTATACCCGTATGTATCATCTTTTTTGGGAAGAGCGCCATGACTGGGTGCTGGTAGAAGACAGCAATATTCCGGATAACCGCTATGACTTGCAAGATTGTTTCCCCGACCACCGGCTCCTTGGTTTCAAGGAAGCCCTGGACAGTCAGGGCTTTATTTATGATGAAAGTTCGTATGGTATAAATAATATCCGTTGCTGTGGTGAACAACTTAAAATGCTTGGGGCTACCAAAGCCGACTGCATTTACTGTTCTAATTGCGGTAAAGGGGTTCAGGATGCGGTAAATTACCTGGTGTGGGGCTTAAAGGATGTTCCCCCTCCACGCACCTATCTCTATGAGTTTCGTTATGATCCTTTCAAAAAATACCTGGCGGGAATCATTAAAGACGAAAACTTGAAAAAAGACTAAAAGCTACATTAATTAGTAAACCGGCGATTCGTAATGTAATCACTTTGATTCATTTTTGTATCATTTTGTCGATTCGTTATTGTATCGTGCGGTTTTTTTATTTGCTTTTCAATATTCTCAATCTCTTCTAAGACCTGGCTTCTGGCTGTATTTTCTATTTCCTTTTTCATTTTCCTAGTTTTTTGGCACGCAAATTGCAACATGATAAGTGTAGAGGAATAAATCCAGCAAAAATATTATTTTCGACCCCGCAACGATTTTAGCAAAGTCCTCCGTTGGATGAAAATACACAGGGTGTCAGGCCCTGGAATTAAAGGAGGTAATCTTATGAAGAAGAATGATGAAAGAGTGAGAGAAGATTGGGTCAACTCCTACCTTGACATCATGGAACAGCTTCAGGGACCTGTTATGCAACAGAAAGCAATGAACTATGAGGAAATGAACGAGGTCTTGAGGCAGAACTGTATGCAGGAGGAGGAAGTGGGAGAATACTCCATGATTGACCGCTGGGTACAGCTTTACCTGGGTTTAATGGATCTCCTGCACGGGCTATTCCAGCAGCCAAGCCTGGATATTGAAGCCATTAACCAGGAGTGGATCCGCTGTTTCCAACCAACTGCAATCCCTGTGGGTGAACAGTTAACTGCCAAATGGGTCAACACTTACCTGGATTTTGTGGAGCAGTATCAAGGTTGGTTAGAACCA
>Ga0123326_1003874_pt1 | contig 10206 bp, 7 predicted proteins | sample BioC13SIPDNA_FD_89739 | JGI IMG/M metagenome (GOLD analysis project Ga0123326, IMG submission 89739) | Anaerobic biogas reactor microbial communites from Washington, USA - Biogas_R1_A C13 SIP DNA | ecosystem: Engineered > Bioreactor > Anaerobic > Unclassified | place: Washington, USA | collected...
CCGCATGGCAGGATAAAAAACGCGATGTAATAGAACATCCATTTCTGAAAGAGAAAATACCATGGGGTCTGGTTCCCTATGTGCAGGCGTTGCTTTTAGCCCGTTGCATACGCGGCGATTTGGACGCTTATCCGCCATTCATGTGGAAGTAAAAGTGAGGAGCAAAAGATGCTGATACTGATAACATACGACGTTAATACAGAGACGACCGATGGGCGCAAACGATTGCGGAAGATTGCCAAGCAATGTGTTGATTATGGACAACGAGTGCAGAATTCGGTATTTGAATGCAATCTTGATGCGGCAACAAGCGTCAAAGTTAAGAACGAACTGCTAAAACTGATAGACCACGATAAGGATAGCTTGCGCTTCTATTATCTTGGCAACAACTATCATACCAAAATCGAACACTATGGGGCAAAGAAAACATATGACGCCGAGGGGCTGCTTATGCTGTAGATTTGGTGCGAAGATAAATCACACATGAGAACCCCGACAAGTTCGCACCACAAAAGCAGAACAATAAACAAAACAAAAGCTCTTTGACATTCTGAAAGCAAAAAGAAAACGCAAGGACAATGTATATAAAATACAGAAATGTTCCATAACATGGACATTTCGCGGTCGCCCCCCGCGTGGGGGCGTGGATTGAAATGACTTCTAACCGTGCGAGAGTCCGCGGAGGTGTTGTCGCCCCCCGCGTGGGGGCGTGGATTGAAATGCGGGCTGTTGTCGGATGAGGACTACACGCCTCCCGCGTCGCCCCCCGCGTGGGGGCGTGGATTGAAATAGATGTGGTCGCTTTTGAAAGAATCGAAATTCGACGTCGCCCCCCGCGTGGGGGCGTGGATTGAAATTTCGTCCGGCTCTTGTAGCCCGCCCAGCCAATCCGTCGCCCCCCGCGTGGGGGCGTGGATTGAAATCTCACCATCGCGCCACGCGTAAAATGTGCGTAATCGTCGCCCCCCGCGTGGGGGCGTGGATTGAAATGTTTCAATCGTGCCGTTAGCGTAGTATGTGACGTTGTCGCCCCCCGCGTGGGGGCGTGGATTGAAATGCCGTTCGCGTCGCGGGCAAGCACGACAACCTCATCGTCGCCCCCCGCGTGGGGGCGTGGATTGAAATTCATAGATACAGGTTCTACTATCGCCGTCAAGTGGTCGCCCCCCGCGTGGGGGCGTGGATTGAAATCAAATGTACTAAATCGGTAGAATTCGAACCCTGCGTCGCCCCCCGCGTGGGGGCGTGGATTGAAATTACAACAGATCCGTTTATGAATGGATATCCGGAAGGTCGCCCCCCGCGTGGGGGCGTGGATTGAAATGGTCGAGCAGTTTGGTGTCATCAGCCATACGCATCGTCGCCCCCCGCGTGGGGGCGTGGATTGAAATCAGAATGACGAGACATTAAAGGAAGCCGCGGAAATCGTCGCCCCCCGCGTGGGGGCGTGGATTGAAATAATCGACTCCCAAGATGTGTAAATCTTAAGTGCAGTCGCCCCCCGCGTGGGGGCGTGGATTGAAATGCCGAGCAGGAAATGGAAAGAATGAAAGGATTAAGTCGCCCCCCGCGTGGGGGCGTGGATTGAAATATTGCGCAAAACCGGAAGTCTAAAGGTGGCAAAAGGTCGCCCCCCGCGTGGGGGCGTGGATTGAAATGACGTAATCGCCGATAGCAATTGTTCCACCCGCGTTGTCGCCCCCCGCGTGGGGGCGTGGATTGAAATGGAGTCTTTGAGATGGTTGGCGGCGTCCGTCCTTGTCGCCCCCCGCGTGGGGGCGTGGATTGAAATATCGGCTGACATCATCGATTTGATTGTAAAAAAATAGTCGCCCCCCGCGTGGGGGCGTGGATTGAAATGGATAAGTCGGCTTCGGATAGATTTTGCATTCTAGTCGCCCCCCGCGTGGGGGCGTGGATTGAAATAGCGAGTTCTTGGTTTTGGCTGAATGAATAAGCCTGTCGCCCCCCGCGTGGGGGCGTGGATTGAAATACTTGAGAAGTCCCGGACTTGCCTGTATCGTACTGGTCGCCCCCCGCGTGGGGGCGTGGATTGAAATGCACTGGGTGAATATAATTGCACTGCGATTGTGGTCGCCCCCCGCGTGGGGGCGTGGATTGAAATATCGATCGGGTCGGTGCTTAACGACATCATCAAAGGTCGCCCCCCGCGTGGGGGCGTGGATTGAAATACGGATTTGCAATTGTGGTTTACCCGGGCGGGTTGTCGCCCCCCGCGTGGGGGCGTGGATTGAAATGTCACCCTCTAACCACTCAAACGCCTCATTGCTAGTCGCCCCCCGCGTGGGGGCGTGGATTGAAATATTGAGGGGCATAGCATGGCAAATTATAACGGCATGTCGCCCCCCGCGTGGGGGCGTGGATTGAAATGACGGCTTCGACTTCTAACCGTGTCAGGTTTTGCGGTCGCCCCCCGCGTGGGGGCGTGGATTGAAATGTCTTGCAAAGTGTCCGTTTTTGGTCGGAACGAACGTCGCCCCCCGCGTGGGGGCGTGGATTGAAATTCATAGATACAGGTTCTACTATCGCCGTCAAGTGGTCGCCCCCCGCGTGGGGGCGTGGATTGAAATCATCTGCACATGGTTTAATAACACGCAATGCTTAGTCGCCCCCCGCGTGGGGGCGTGGATTGAAATCTCGTACGCGTTGTCGCGGTCGAGCCCGACACGCAAGTCGCCCCCCGCGTGGGGGCGTGGATTGAAATAACATCGTCTTGATGGGAGAATAGAGGGGAGGAGGTCGCCCCCCGCGTGGGGGCGTGGATTGAAATGACAAAACCGACAAGTTGCGACAATCGACAAATGGTCGCCCCCCGCGTGGGGGCGTGGATTGAAATACCGGATTCTCCTGTGTCCGTATCAATCCAATCATAGTCGCCCCCCGCGTGGGGGCGTGGATTGAAATCTTGTGAACGTTGCTCATATTTAGGAGGCTTTTGTCGCCCCCCGCGTGGGGGCGTGGATTGAAATGACAATCGCCGTCAAGTGTACAGCGGCGGGCGGTCGTCGCCCCCCGCGTGGGGGCGTGGATTGAAATACCTTTTCGGCGATTGCTTCGATTTTGTCGGGATCGTCGCCCCCCGCGTGGGGGCGTGGATTGAAATCCTGATAATGACATAGAAGAACAAATTCGAAACAAGTCGCCCCCCGCGTGGGGGCGTGGATTGAAATGGCGTCGAACAAGTCGTCAATATCAACGCCTGCAAGTCGCCCCCCGCGTGGGGGCGTGGATTGAAATCGCGATGAGACGCGGGAGAAGGATCGGGCATTTCGTCGCCCCCCGCGTGGGGGCGTGGATTGAAATCGCGATGAGACGCGGGAGAAGGATCGGGCATTTCGTCGCCCCCCGCGTGGGGGCGTGGATTGAAATGTGTATTCGGTATCGGTCATTATTCGACCCTCCAGGTCGCCCCCCGCGTGGGGGCGTGGATTGAAATATTTAGACGGTGCGCCCGCTATGCGCTTGTATATGTCGCCCCCCGCGTGGGGGCGTGGATTGAAATTGGTTTAGTGTCCTTTCTTCTTTCGGTTCAACCTAGTCGCCCCCCGCGTGGGGGCGTGGATTGAAATCGAGGTGAATTGGCTGAATTTGAGTCAAGCATGAGTCGCCCCCCGCGTGGGGGCGTGGATTGAAATAGAGTTGCCCGTTGGCGCACTTTACCGAATTAATGGTCGCCCCCCGCGTGGGGGCGTGGATTGAAATGGCGGGGGTAACCGTTAGCGCGGTTACCCCTAACGTCGCCCCCCGCGTGGGGGCGTGGATTGAAATAACGGGGGTAACCGTTAGCGCGGTTACCCCTAACTGTCGCCCCCCGCGTGGGGGCGTGGATTGAAATCCCGTGTCCCTCTTCGCTGTTGTATTCGTCGGCGTCGCCCCCCGCGTGGGGGCGTGGATTGAAATGCATGCAAGATAAAGCGGTAGCCGCAACAGAAGCGTCGCCCCCCGCGTGGGGGCGTGGATTGAAATGCGGACGTGTACGCCTTATACCCGCCAAGGTTTGCGTCGCCCCCCGCGTGGGGGCGTGGATTGAAATAATGCGGATTATCCAAGCACAAACGGCAAATACTCGTCGCCCCCCGCGTGGGGGGCGTGGATTGAAATGGATAGTAATTTGTTGAGGCTCGACACTAATTCAGTCGCCCCCCGCGTGGGGGGCGTGGATTGAAATAAGTATTAACGGGTAGTGCTTATGACGCCGAATTAGTCGCCCCCCGCGTGGGGGGCGTGGATTGAAATCAGCGATACCCGCGCGCTTTGAGCGCGTCTTTGCGTCGCCCCCCGCGTGGGGGGCGTGGATTGAAATGTTTTTGCCGGGCGCTGACCCCCGCGCCACTTAATGTCGCCCCCCGCGTGGGGGGCGTGGATTGAAATCTTAGCCTTTTCTGCTTTCCAGCATTCCTTACAAGGTCGCCCCCCGCGTGGGGGGCGTGGATTGAAATCTCGACCATCTTGAGCGCGTCGGCGAGCGCGATGGTCGCCCCCCGCGTGGGGGGCGTGGATTGAAATACGAAGTCGGGCGGCAAGATTAACGCCGTGTTTAGTCGCCCCCCGCGTGGGGGGCGTGGATTGAAATGTATAAGTACAGCAAAGATTCGTACTATTGCGACGGTCGCCCCCCGCGTGGGGGGCGTGGATTGAAATCCACGCAAAGACGCGCTCAAAGCGCGCGGGTATCGTCGCCCCCCGCGTGGGGGGCGTGGATTGAAATCCGGAAATCGTGGTCTTCGTACAGGCGCTCCATGCAAGTCGCCCCCCGCGTGGGGGGCGTGGATTGAAATCTTGATATGATAATCAATTCCGTGCTCTTGGCAGGTCGCCCCCCGCGTGGGGGGCGTGGATTGAAATGGCGAATTTGTCGTCCGTCATTTGCTTGTAGGATTCGTCGCCCCCCGCGTGGGGGGCGTGGATTGAAATAAAAAAAACGCACCTCGGAGACCCGCATAAATACGTCGCCCCCCGCGTGGGGGGCGTGGATTGAAATGGCGTGTTTAGTTGTAACTGATTCTGATTGCATTTGTCGCCCCCCGCGTGGGGGGCGTGGATTGAAATGTGCGTAGCGTCCTCGTGGAGAATTAGTGTATTGTCGCCCCCCGCGTGGGGGGCGTGGATTGAAATAAATATTACTGATAAAATGGTTATTTTCTTTTTCCCGTCGCCCCCCGCGTGGGGGGCGTGGATTGAAATTTTGATAACGTCGTCAACCTATCAGCAACCTGCGCGGTCGCCCCCCGCGTGGGGGGCGTGGATTGAAATCGAGGTGAATTGGCTGAATTTGAGTCAAGCATGATGTCGCCCCCCGCGTGGGGGGCGTGGATTGAAATTCAAAGTGCATTCCGTCCGGGCGCGAAAAGTTTCCGCCCCGTCGCCCCCCGCGTGGGGGGCGTGGATTGAAATACCGCTGTCATTTTGTGTATAAACGGCTCTATTTCGGTCGCCCCCCGCGTGGGGGGCGTGGATTGAAATTTCGCCCGTTGTCTTGAGGTAGTTTGCAAGCTCGAAGTCGCCCCCCGCGTGGGGGGCGTGGATTGAAATTCCAGCGTGATTAGCGTTATTCCGTGTTCATTTACGTCGCCCCCCGCGTGGGGGGCGTGGATTGAAATCGAGGCGGCTATGGAAATGTCCAACAAATGGACGGGTCGCCCCCCGCGTGGGGGGCGTGGATTGAAATGGCAACGCGTCGTCGGTAATCGAATCTACAGCGGAGTCGCCCCCCGCGTGGGGGGCGTGGATTGAAATAACAGATCGGAGTGATGAGCCCTTTGAATATGAGGTCGCCCCCCGCGTGGGGGGCGTGGATTGAAATCAAATCATATAAAAGCGCGACTTATTCTTACGGCGTCGCCCCCCGCGTGGGGGGCGTGGATTGAAATGAAGACGGCGTGAAGACCATCACAGGCGAATTCGGGTCGCCCCCCGCGTGGGGGGCGTGGATTGAAATTTAATGGCGACCGCTCGTCCAAACAGAACGATATCGTCGCCCCCCGCGTGGGGGGCGTGGATTGAAATATCGTGTAATCCCCATACTCAACACCGGTTTGGTGTCGCCCCCCGCGTGGGGGGCGTGGATTGAAATGTCGCCTTTGCCGTGATGGCGATAGCGTCGGCATACGTCGCCCCCCGCGTGGGGGGCGTGGATTGAAATTCTTGTGACGAAGCTCGACGCAGTCGGCGGCAAGTGTCGCCCCCCGCGTGGGGGGCGTGGATTGAAATCGTCCCAGAAACGACATCATCACTCAGCGTTGTGCCGTCGCCCCCCGCGTGGGGGGCGTGGATTGAAATGACCGCTACGCAGGCAAGCGACCGCGCACGTTCCCGTCGCCCCCCGCGTGGGGGGCGTGGATTGAAATGCGTACCGTTTGCGAACACGCAACATGGCGACCAAGTCGCCCCCCGCGTGGGGGGCGTGGATTGAAATGTATTCTGACCACCCAAAATGCCGCTAAAGTATGGTCGCCCCCCGCGTGGGGGGCGTGGATTGAAATATCCAAGCCGGAGCAAAAGACCAACAGCAGGTTCGTCGCCCCCCGCGTGGGGGGCGTGGATTGAAATGGAAGCGACTCCGGCAATATAGGCAACGGCGACGTCGCCCCCCGCGTGGGGGGCGTGGATTGAAATGAGAAACAACACGAGTGTGTGGTTTCACCATGGAGTCGCCCCCCGCGTGGGGGGCGTGGATTGAAATACAGAAACGTCCGCGGTGGCTCTACGCTGTCAATGTCGCCCCCCGCGTGGGGGGCGTGGATTGAAATGAGCATCATCGGGATGATAGTGTGTTCGGCCACGCGTCGCCCCCCGCGTGGGGGGCGTGGATTGAAATATTGATACTTATTGCACTATAAGAATCACATTGAATCGCCCCGCGTAGGAGTGTGACCTGAAGAGTAGAAGTCGACTGTGTTCGAGATGTAAGTCGGTATGTTTGTCATACTTAATACGGATAGAGTGGAGAGTTTCAACTATAGGTAAAGAGTGGAGATAAGGGTGGACTAAAAGTTGGTTAATTTGATTGAATTGGGGCGAGGTGTTTTGGGGAAAAAGAAAATCCGAATCTCTTTCGGGTTGGGAAGGGATTCGGATTGATTTTTCTGGTGCGGATGGTGGGATTTGAACCCACATGGTTTCCCGCTGGAACCTAAATCCAGTGCGTCTGCCAATTCCGCCACACCCGCACGCAAATTGTCATGTTGTTTTACAATGGGAGGCGGCTAATCCTTCATGTCAAACGCTTGGGCGGGCGTCGAGAAGATGTCGTTGATGCGTTTCATGTCGAATTTGAGGGTTCTGTCGTAGTTGTAGATGCCGTTGTTTTCTTGCTCGACATCGGTCAATTGGGTGAAGCACCATCCGGCGATGTGCGGATGTTTGTTGAGCGCCGTGACCATGCCTTGTAGTCTCTCGTAGTATTCGTCGATGGTTTGGGGCGCGTCGCCATATCCCCACGCGTTCGAGTCTGCCGTGCGTCTGTCTTCCGGCACCCATTTGATGCCGCCGAATTCGTCCAGAATGTAGGGTTGTCCCGCGTAGGCCGCATTTTCATTGGGATAGTTGCGATAGACGCCGCCGTTCTCGTCGTTCCACGCCATTTCCTCATCGAGTTTCCCGGGGTTCTGTTCATAGTTGTGGGCGGTATACAAATCTGTCTTGACGTGAATCCAGCCGCTGCTGTCATTGACCGGTCTTGACGGGTCGAGCGCGTGGCACAGCGCATAGGAGTTCTCCATGGTGCGGGCAAAGGCTTCGCGATTGCTGATGAAGTGTTCGTTCCATGGCGTCCATGCGATGATTGACGGGTGGTTTCGGTCGCGCAGAATCACCTGTCCAAGTTCGTCCAGCATGTTGCGCGCGCCAAGCTCGTCATCAGGGCGCGTGCCCCAACTGGGCATTTCGCCCCATGTCAGATATCCGAGTTTGTCCGCGTGATAGTGGAAGCGTTCCTCGAAGACTTTTTGGTGCAGGCGTGCGCCGTTGAAGCCGGCCTTCATGGACATCTGAATGTCCTCTTGCAGTGCCTTGTCGGTGGGGGCTGTCCAGATCCCAGTGGGATAGAATCCTTGGTCAAGGACAAGTCGCAGGAAGAACGGTTTGTTGTTGATGTAGACCTTGCCGTTTTCGGTGTGGACTTTGCGCATTCCCGCATAGCTCTTAACCGTGTCGATGACTTTTCCGTTTTCGTCCACGACCTCAAACGCCACGTCATAAAGGAACGGATGTCCCGGCTCCCATGGCTTGGGATTCTTGATGGCAACAGTCAGCACGGCGCCATTGGCCTGCTTGCTTTCCTGTTTTGCGCTCGCGTGCGTCTCCGGGTCAGTGACGGTCACACGCAGGGTGTGCGATGACGAACAGTCGTAGAACTCGGGGATGAACGAGAAAGAGTCGCTGTCGAAATTGGGGATAATCTGCACGTTCTTGAGTCCGGTCCGGTCCGTGGCTTCCATCCAGACAGTCTGCCAGATTCCTGTCGTGCGCGTATAGAAGCAGCCGTAAGAATTGAATTGAGTGCTTTGCTTGCCCGATGGCTGATGCCCATCACGCAAATAATCCTCGGCATGCAACACCACATTGTGCGGTTGCGCGTCGCCAAGCTGCTGCGTGACGTCCGCATCAAACGGACTGGAGCCGCCGACATGACGGGCGATTTCTTTGCCATCGACATAGAGCGTCGCGATGTAGTCGACGGCGCCAAAGTGCAACAGGATTCGTTTGCCTTTCCATTCCGACGGAATCTGAACGAATTTCTGGTACCAGACCGAGTTCATGAAATCCGTGTGCGCAACGCCCGACTCCTTGCTTTCGGGGCAGAAGGGCACCGTGATCGTGTCCTTGAGTTTCTCTGCCTTAGGCAAATTGCGGTCGATTCCCGAATTCGCCTCATCAATCTCGAATGCCCATTGGCCGTTCAGGTTCAGCCATTCGCTGCGCTCGAACTGTGGGCGTGGGTGCTCCGGCCGCGGAATGCTCGCGTCGGTAGTGCTGTTATCTTTTGTCATAGCTAAATCCTTGTCTTGAGCATTGATTGTCGTGTTGAGCATCAAACATAACGCGACGGCGATTGCGTGGCGAAATCTGATTGTTCTCATGGCTACTCCTTCCGGCGGTCGAGAGGTTAGTGTCTGAAGTGGCGCATGCCGGTGAAGACCATGATGATTCCATGTTCGTCGGCTGCAGCGAGAACTTCTTCGTCGCGGATGCTTCCGCCTGGCGAGATGATGGCCTTGATACCGATATCGGCGGCGAGGTCAACATTGTCGCGGAACGGGAAGAATGCGTCGCTGGCCATGTAGGCGCCGCGCACGGGCGACTGGGCTTTGGTTGCCGCAATCTTCGTGCTATCGATGCGGCTCATCTGGCCGGCGCCGATGCCGATTGTCGCATTTTTGTTCGTGTAAATAATCGCGTTCGACTTGACAAACTTCGCGATTTTCCACGCGAAAAGCAGCCCTTGCAAATCCTCTTCGGTGGGCTGTGCTTTGCTGACGACCTTCAGGTCGTCGCGTGTCAGTCTGCCCATGTCGCGGTCTTGGACGAGCGCGCCGCCGATGACACTGCGCACCATCTTCTGATTGTTGGGCGCCGTGAAAGCTCCGCCACAATCGAGGAGGCGCAAATTCTTTTTCTTTTCCAGAATGGCCAGCGCGTCCGGCTCAAAGGACGGCGCGATAATCGCTTCGAGGAAAATCTCGGCCATCTTCTCGGCTAGTGCGGCCGTGACAGGGCGATTCACCGCCGTGATTCCGCCATAGGCACTTGTCGGGTCGCAGGCACGCGCCGCGTTCCACGCCTCGACCAAATCCTCCGAACAAGCAACACCGCAAGGATTGTTGTGCTTGACGATGACCACTGTCGGGATCTCGGGGAACGAGCGGGCGATTTCCAGCGCGGCATCGAGGTCGAGAATATTGTTATAGGAAAGTTCTTTTCCGTGAAGTTGTTTGGCGTTCGCGACGCAAGTCTCGGAGCAGAGCGGGTCGCGATAGAAAGCCGCGGACTGGTGCGGATTCTCGCCATAGCGCAAATCCTGCAGTTTGCTGAAGCCGACACTGAATGTGTCGGGATAAGGTTCAAAATCCTTGCCGAGCCACGACGTGATGGCCGCGTCATAGGCGGAGGTGTGGGCGATGGCTTTGGCCGCGAGATGCTTGCGGATGCTGAGTTTGGCGTTGTCATCGAGGGAAGAATCAAACA
>Ga0123326_1003879_pt1 | contig 10192 bp, 6 predicted proteins | sample BioC13SIPDNA_FD_89739 | JGI IMG/M metagenome (GOLD analysis project Ga0123326, IMG submission 89739) | Anaerobic biogas reactor microbial communites from Washington, USA - Biogas_R1_A C13 SIP DNA | ecosystem: Engineered > Bioreactor > Anaerobic > Unclassified | place: Washington, USA | collected...
CGCTTCCATCCCATCTTTCATGGTGGTACAAAATCTCTTCGGCTATGGCTGCTAGTTCATGGGAAGTATATACGATACGATAACCGATTTCCGGGTGTTTCTTGATTTCCAACCATTCTTCTTCCGATAGCTCACTGGTTTTGTTCAAAATATCATCGGCTATACCAATTTTACCTATGTCATGCAGCCTGGCTAGAAGTGCCAGGCGGTCTATTTCATTGGCGGGCAGATCCAGGGCCCGGCCAAATTGTATGCACATATTTTGTATACGTTGGGCATGTTCTCTGGTTTCCATGGTTTTTTCATGTAAACTGGTCTCCAGTGAAGTTATTATTGCATTACGAGTGCTCTTCTTTTCCAAAAGCTTATGCCTGTACATAACATTTTCAGCTTCAGTAATAACTTTATTAATATCTTCGTCCCAACTTTCTTTACTGGCTGCTCCCAAGGCGAGACTGGCCTGAATAGGATCGGAGCTTCCTGCCCTGCAGGAAGCCCTGATCCGCTCACAAATAGCATAAGCTGTCGCAGACGAGGTCCGAGGCAGCAGAATGACGAATTCATCTCCTCCCCAGCGGGCAACGATATCTTCTGACCGGCAGCAACTCTTGAGGATATGAGCAATATTCTGCAGCAGCCTGTCTCCGGCGGAGTGGCCGAAAGTATCATTAACCAGTTTAAGCCCGTTCACATCACCCATTATGATGCTTAATGGCAATTGCTCAGGGGAATCCAGACGCAGCAGTCCCTCATCAAAAAAGGCCCGGTTGTAAAGACCGGTCAAGCTATCGTTATAACTTAAATACCTTATCCGGGCTTCGGCTTTTTTACGCTCTGATATTTCTTCACAAGCTATGAGTATATGCTGAAACTGATTATCTGCATCAAACAGGGGATCAATTTTATATTGCATGCAAAGGGGGACACCCCACTTGGATACATAACTCATTTCCGTCAAAAGTACCTGCGATACTTGATATTGTTTTACAATCTTATCGATGATTGCGGCAATATCTGTTCGGGATGTAGCTTCGCTAAAAATGTTGACAGCGGTAACGGCTTCTTTGGAAGGAGCGCCATTCATTTTTACGTAGTATTCATTGGCATCAAGTATATCACCGTTTTTGCCAATCTTTATCAGGCCAACGGGACTCTTCTCGAACAAATGGCGATATCTGGCCTCACTTTCCTGCAGTTTCAGTTCAGCTTCTCTCATTTCGGTGATGTCCCGTGCGGTGGAGAGTATGCCTGCAAATTTACCGTTTTCCGAGAAAATTTTGCTCTGCCATTTTAGCAAACGAAATTTTCCATCCTGTCTTTTAAGCAAGGTTTCCAACTGGGCGGTCTGGTTATTCTGCAGGGGAGGAGTTATAGTACGCAGTACCTGCTGGTAATCCTCATTGCTGATAAAATAATCACGAAAATTATGCTGATACACGTCTTCACCAAAGAAATCCATACCTTGCTTGTTTACCCATAGATAATTGCCTTTTAAATCACAATGGGCAACAATTTCAGGAATGGTCTCCACTAAAGTGCGGTAACGGGTTTCACTTTTTTGCAGGGCTTCCTGAATGGCTTTTTCTTTGTTAATAAAACGTTTGGTTCCCAGCATGCGCAGGGCTTTGCCGGCCTCATTCCGTTTGACGACCTTGCCCCGGTCCAGAACCCATGTCCATTCCCCGGATTTGCTCAGGAGGCGGTATTCAGCTTCAAAGTAATCAATCCGTCCTCTATAGACAGGGACAAAGGTGGCTTCGATGGCAATCATATCATCAGGATGTACACGCTTTATCCAGCTGCTGATATGGGGATTAATTTCTTCGATCCGGTAACCCAATTTGCTAACCCCACTGTCGCTGAAATAAAGCTGTTTTGTTTCCAAATCCCAATCCCAAAGATCCTCGTCGGCAGCCCACAGGGCTAATTCCAGCCGTTCTTCACTTTCCCGCAGGCGGGCATTGATTTCCAACAGGCTGGACTGGGAGCATTGTAATTCGGAATAGATTTCTTCGAGTTCAGCGTAGGTTTGTTGCAACTGCTCATGCTGCTGATAATTCCTTTCCTCGATAAATTTACGCTCGGTAAGATCATGGAGAACCGCCATTATGGCGGGCCTGCCATTCCAGATGGTATTGGTGGCGGCATGATCAACCCACAGTTCACGGCCAGTCTTGGTTATAATCTTTAACTCGCGGATCGGAACAACATCTTCGCCCCTTTGCCGTGCCCGGGCTCTCTCTATGATTACATCCCGATAATCGGGATGAACCAGATCCCAGAAGTTTATTGTCAGACATTCCTCCATACTATAACCGGTCATTTTAGTAAAGAATGAATTTACATAGCAAAAGTGATTCCCCTGCAAAACGTGAATCGATGCAGGGGTAGTTTCGGTCAGATTATTAAAAGCTCTTTCAATTTCCCGCAGAACAGATTCAATTTGCCGGAGATTCGCTTGCCGGCTTTCCAACTCGTTAAGCCTCTTGCGCAAGCGGTAATTTTCATGCTGCAAATCAGCGATAATCTTTATGTTTTCGGACATAGTATTACCTCTTTCTACTGGACTGTCAGGGAACGGCTTTTTCTTTTAAACATTTATTGGCAGAATTAATCTTTATAAGATAATTTTAGCATTAATTACTTCATTTTGTTAATAATATCTAAAAATTTCATTTCGATTATACCCCAGCAGACATCTGGAACCTTGTCAGAAGCGATCGATATTGATCGGGTAAAAGCCAAAGTTTTGTTTTTACGGATTAAGGCTCGATAATTTGCCTCTAATAGCATCCTGATATTACTAATCAATTGCCCGCCGGGGTTTCCTTTCTTATTCGCTCCTTTCCTCCCTATTGCCTATAGGCCCGCAATGTGAACAAAAATACATGAAAGACTATAATAAAAACATAACCCCGGACAATTTCCCGGAGTTTAGTATATAGGAAGGTGAAAATATGAATACCCCGCAAAAAACCTCGATAAACCTCTCCCCCCTGTAGCTTCCTTGTTTTCTTTTTTAATACTTTAAACCATTTGAAAATTTATTTCGTTTGATGCTGTAACCTGCTAATAGTTTCAGCGCTGTTTGCTGTTGCCCATAATATTGATGTTATACAAGCAGAGGTTACTATGTAATCCGCTGACATTTGTATTATCTCATTCTGGCAATAATGAGGCAGGTCTTGGGCCGATATTTAGATTACAGTATCAACCAATAATAAGGAAGGTGACATTATGAACGACCCGGCATGTAAGGTTGAATGTGCTCGAAGCCAGGATATACCAGCCATGCTGAGTTTGGAAAAAAGGTATTTTGATCCTTGTTGGCATTCAGAACCCACATTCATCCATAAATTAATTGAAAAAGAACCCATGATGTTTCGCGTTTGTAAAATAAATGGCAAAGTAAAAGGATACTATTGGGTTATCCCCCTGGATCATTCTATTTGGAAGAAAGTCTTGACCGGGGAGATTAACGAAAGTGAGGCAATGAAGCATATAAGGTCTTTTGATGAATCGGATCTCTATCTGTATATTTGCTCGGTAATCGTTGAACTGGCTGATAAACAGCATAAGCAATATACTAAGGCATTGGTACGCGATTTTGGCAGACACTTTGTTTTGATGAAAGGTGTTGATATTCCTGATATTAGTGCCATCGGTGCTTTTACCATATCAGAAGGCGGCAGGCGTCTCATGGAACGCTCCAATTTTAACTATAGAGGAAGTTTCAAAACTGGTGGCAAATCGGTTCGATCCTACGCCTTAAACTGCAGTACCCTGGCCCAACGGGCCAGCGCTGTCCAATCCAAAAACAAACGAAAGAATATCGCCTAGAATTATTAACATCCGGCAGAGCCTTATTTATGGCAGCAACCTTTTTAGAGAGTTTCTCTGAAAGGTAATCTCATCTGTCAGATGAATTTAATACTAAAACCTGGGAAAGGGAACCAAAAGAGCCCCCAAGCAGAGCTTAAACACCAAATGGGGGCTTTTTGCCTTTTTCAGAGTGACATAACCTGAGTTGGTTTGTAGTAGCCTTGAGAGTGGTTTTGCTCCTGTCCGTTTCGATGTTTTATATAATATTTACATTTGGCAGGAATTATAAATATAATATAGAATAAGTTGTAATGTAGTTAAAGTAATGCAGTATAAAGAATTATTTCGGTGTAGAATGTAGAACGGCAGCAGCAGTAGCGTTGGATTTCAAAATTAAAACGGGTAGGAAGGTTAGTACGGTAGGAATAAGAATGCATTCATTCTCTGGCTGTTCAAATGCAGCGAGGGTAGTGGTTGCCTTTCTTTTAAACTCCTGCGGGGGTTTTTTTTATTGCCTACAATAAAAATGACGGGAGGACGGTAAAGTGAAGGGAATCGGGAAGTTACTTCAAGACAAAGGATCTGTGCGGAGAGGTAGGATGGTGATAGCCGGACTGTTTTTGGTGCTGATGCTGGCAGTTGTATCGGGCTGTGGCCAAAAAGATTCCGCACCTGCTGCCATGGCGAATAAGGAGAAGGTACAGGTTGAATTAAAACTGGCACATTTCTGGCCGGCTACTCATCCGGCTGAAACTGAACTGGTTCAACCCTGGGCCCAGGAAATTGAGAAGGCCACCAATGGTCAAGTGAAGATTACCAGTTATCCCGGAGAAACGCTTTTGAAGGCGGCTGATATTTATGGGGGGGTAAAAGATGGTATTGCTGATATAGGTATATCTTGCTTTTCCTACACCCGGGGAGTTTTTCCGGTTACCGAAGTATTCGAGTTGCCGGGTATAACCTACAACAACTCCAAGGCAGCCAGTAAAGTAGCTTGGGAAGGGATCAAGCAATTAAATCCTAAGGAAGTCCAGGATACCCATCTGCTGATGGTTATTACAACCGGCCCGGGTGACCTCTTCACCAAGCAGCCGGTGCGCAAATTGGAAGATCTCAAGGGTATGGAAATTAGAGCAACCGGCTTGAGTGCAGCTACCCTCAAAAGTCTGGAGGCAACCCCGGTAGCCATGCCGCAGTCGGAAGCTTATGAATCCTTGTCCAAAGGAGTAGTCAAGGGCAATCTCGGCCCTATTGAGGTATTGCAGGGCTGGAAACAGGCTGAGGTCACCAAATATATAACCAAGACACCGTTCCTGTACAACACGCTGTTTTTCGTTACCATGAATAATGATAAATGGAACTCATTAAGTCCTGAGGTACAGAAAACCATTGAAAAAGTTACGGCAGATTATTTTGAGCAGATAGCCATAGGCCTCTGGGATAAACAGAATCAGGCTGCCATGAATGGGGCTATCAAAGAGAATGGCATGCAAATCATTACCCTGCCGCAAGCAGAAACTGAGCGCTGGATCAAGCTGGTCAATCCGGTGCAGCAGGAGTTTGTCAGCAATATGAACAAGCAGGGTTTCAAGGGCCAGGAAATCCTGGATCAGGTTAAGGCTCTGGCTGACAAGTACAACCAGGAATACAAGTAAGTTAATCGGGAGGCGCGGGAAGCATGAAACGTTTTGCAAATCTGGTCGAGAGTTTAAGCCGGATTCTGGATAGAATAGCGGCGGCTTGTATCGTAGCCATGATGAGCGTAGTGGTACTTAACATATTATTACGAGCCATTCTGGGCAGGCCACTGCTGGGCACGATAGATTATGTAAATATCATGATGGCTTTAACCATTGGCCTGGGGTTGGCTTACTGCGGCCTGCAGAATGGGCATATTGCAGTGGAATTTATAGTAGATAAGCTATCCGGGAAAAGTCAGGCAGTAATAGGTATTTTTATCAACCTGACCGCTCTTTTGTTTTGGGGATTCGCTGCCTGGTATATGGCTGCATATGCCCGGAGTACGATGCATACCAACCTGATGGCGGGAACTATCTCCTTACCAATGTATCCGGTAATTTACTTGATTGCTTTTGGATTGCTGATACTTTGTATGGTTTTAGTGCTTAAACTAGCAGATGCAGTTAGGATGATAATAAAATGAATTCTTTAATGCTTGGTATGACAGGCCTGCTGGTATTTTTATTGTTAATCTTCTTAAGAATGCCCATTGCTTTTGCCATGGCGCTGGTGGGCTTTGCCGGTTTCAGTTATATGACCTCAAGTTCGGTGGCCATGAACATGGTGGTCAGAGAGCTCTACAGCAGTTTTTCTTCCTACAGTTTGTCGGTTATTCCCATGTTTGTTTGGATGGGATTCTTGGCTTATTATTCAGGCATTGGTACGCGGCTGTATATTTTTGCCTACCGGCTAATCGGGCACTGGCCCGGCGGGTTGGCTATCGCAACGCAAACCGCTTGTGCTGTTTTCGGGGCAATTTGTGGCTCAAATACCGCTACCGCGGCCACCATGGGAGCGATTGCTTTACCCGAAATGAAAAAGTATAAATATGATACTTCCCTGGCTACTGCCAGTATAGCTGCCGGAGGGGTTCTGGGGGTACTTATCCCGCCCAGTGTGATTTTTATTGTATATGGCATGGCTACCGAGCAGTCTATCGGCAAGCTCTTTATTGCCGGTATATTGCCGGGTTTGCTGCTGATGTTTCTGTATCAGGCAGTAATATATTTTCTTACCCGGCGCAAGCCGGAACTTGGACCGGCCGGACCGAGATTTAGCTGGCGGGAAAGATTAAGTGCCTTGCGCGGGGGATTGGCAGAAGTCTTGATTGTATTCGCGCTATCCATGGGCGGGCTTTTTGCCGGCTGGTTTACAGCTACTGAAGCAGGCGCAGTTGGCGCTATGGGCGTACTGCTGGCAGCCCTGGCCGGCAGGAACCTGAGTTGGGAAAATTTTAAAAAATCTCTTTATGATACCACCCGAACAAGTGCCATGATTATGTTACTGGTAGCCGGTTCGATTATTTTCGGAAGGTTCATGGCAATTAGCCGGGTACCGTTTGAACTGGCCGGTTGGGCCGGAACTTTGGATCTGCCCCCCTTTATAATTATGGGAATTATATTGCTTATCTACTTGATCCTGGGGTGCTTTATTGATGCCCTGGCCTTGATCCTGCTGACCATTCCTATATTCTATCCGATTGCCGTAGGAATGTTGGGCTATGATCCGATATGGTTTGGGGTGATTATTGTCCTGGTGGTTGCCATGGGAGTAATTACACCGCCGGTAGGCATGAATGTGTACATTATCAAAGGAATTGCCCCTGATGTACCACTGGAAGTCATTTTCAGGGGGATATGGCCATTTTTGCTGGCCATAATAGTTTGCCTGGCCATACTGATAGCATTCCCGCAGATCGCTACAGTTCTGCCGGCGTTGTTGAATAAGTGAGTATGATTTAAAAATATTGCATCGCAATAAAATAAATGCTAGCCTTAATACCAGGTAAACTATTATTGGATACCTGGTATACTTTTTATAGGGGGAGATTATACTGGCCAGGAAAATTGGCTTGATTGTGTTTATTATTATTCTGTCCGGTGCCTCAATCTGGGCTTATCACAACTATTCTGTACGGCCTCTCGAACCCATTCAGGCCAGCGGTATTATTGAAGCGACTACTGTTGACATTTCGGCCCGAGCTCCTGGAACGGTGGTGCGCCTGGCTTTGCAGGAAGGCCAAACGGTAAGCCGGGATCAGTTGGTGGCAGAATTATCCCGCAGTGATCTGAGCGCCCAAAAAGAACGTGACGCCATGGGGGTGGCAGCAGCCCAGGCCAAGTTGGATGATCTGCAATCCGGAGCACGTACTCAGGAACTGGAGGAAGCGCGCAGCAACACTCAAATAGCCGTGATCAATCTGGATAAAGCAAAACGTGATCTGGCCAGAGCGGAATCTTTATTTGCCGCCGGGGCTATCTCCCAGGAAAGTCTGGAGCAAAGCCGCAACAACGCAGATCAAAAAAGCCAACTGCTGGAGGTTGCTCAAGCCCGCCAGAACAGCCTGGAGGCAGGTAGTCGTCCCCAACAGATAAAAGCGGCGGCTGCCGAGCTGGAAAGGAATAAAGCCATTTTAAAGGCCAGTCAGAACCTTCTGGCTGATTTGCAGTTATTTGCGCCCCTAAACGGCACGGTTTTAAGCCGCAACTATGAAGTCGGTGAATTTGTACAAATAGGAAGCTCCCTGGGTACGATCGCCGACCTAAATCATATGTGGATCAAGGTCTATATTCCTACTGATGATTTACCCCGCATCAAGTTAGGGCAAAAGGTATATTTTACCGTTAGTGGAGATAGTCATCGCTACAGCGGGACAGTCAGCAGCATTGCCTCCAAAGGGGAGTTCACTCCTAAAATGATCCAGACCCCCAAAGAAAGAACGAATATCGTTTTTGCCGTCAAGATAAGCTTTGCTAACAAAGACGGGGCCCTTAAAATTGGTATGCCTGCCGATGTGGTATTTGACGAGGGGCTTTAATTAATGATTATCTGCAGCGGTTTAAGCAAAAACTTTGCCGGCACACAGGCTTTGGATGATATCAGCCTGCAGGTTCGGCGGGGTGATATCTTCGGCCTGGTGGGACCGGACGGAGCCGGTAAAACCACTCTTATACGTACGATTTGCGGCCTCATGAAACCAGATAAAGGCGAAGTCCGTCTCCTGGGTTGTCCGCCGGGAGCACAGGATAAGATCCGTTCCGCACTGGGTTACATGCCGCAGCGGTTCAGCCTCTATGGGGATCTGACCGTGATGGAGAATATCATTTTCTTCGGTTCCATGTACGGAATGAGTAAAAAAGTCATTATTGAACGGGCCGAAGAGATACTTACTATTACGGGTATGAACAGTTTTCAGGGGCGCCTGGCCGATAAACTCTCGGGGGGCATGAAGCAAAAACTGGCGCTTACCTCAGCTTTGATTACTCGCCCTGAAATTCTTATCCTGGATGAACCGACCTACGGCGTAGATCCGGGCTCCCGCAAAGAATTCTGGAAAATCCTTTACCAACTCAACCAGGAAGGGCTGACCATCCTGGTTTCCACTCCCTATATGGATGAAGCCGAACTATGCAGGCAGGTAGCCTTTATAAATGCGGGAAGGATTAAAGCCATAGATTCACCGACCGGATTGAGACAGGCCTTTGGGCATCAGGTTCTGGAACTATGCCTGGATAGCCGGGATCCGGCTATTCTTAATGACATTCCGGGATTACTGGATATCTCTTTTTATGGTTATAAATACAAGGTGGTAGTTGATAATGTTTTATCAGCCGTGGAAATCATCAAGCAGCATCTGCAGCAAAAGGGTATTGACCTGATCAGCATGAGGGTGGTTTCACCTAACATGGAAGACGTTTTTGTGGCGCTGGCCGAAGAAGAGGTAGCTAAATGGAATATGCAATAAAAACCTGTAATTTGACCAGAACTTTCGGTGACTTTACTGCCGTGGATGCTTTGAATCTGGAGATCAGTCCAGGTGAAATCTGTGGTTTTCTGGGCCCCAATGGAGCCGGTAAATCTACTGCCATGCGTATGCTTTGCGGTATTCTGGAACCCAGTTCGGGGAGTGGAAGTGTACTGGGCTATGACTTGCTGCGGGAGAGTGAAGCCATAAAAAAGCGGATTGGCTATATGTCCCAGAAGTTTAGCTTATATGAGGATCTGACCGTAATTGAGAATATTGATTTCTATGCGGGGGTATATAATCTTTCCTATCGCCAGCGCCCCGCCCGGGTAGGGGAGATGCTGGAACTGGCTGGTCTGAGAGAACGTAAGCATGAACTGGTGGCCGGTCTCAGTGTGGGTTTCAAACAACGTCTGGCCCTGGCCTGTGCTTTAATCTCACGTCCCGATGTGCTTTTCCTGGATGAGCCTACCAGTGGAGTAAGCCCCACCTCACGGCGGGCTTTTTTTGATATTATTCACATGCTCGCGCAAGAGGGAACAACTGTAATTGTAAGCACGCATTTTATGGATGAGGCCGAACGCTGCCAACGTATCGCTTTTATGTCCCAGGGTAGGTTATTGGCCCTGGATAGTCCCGATAAGCTGAAAGAAAAGGTTATTAACGGGATTATGGTTGAACTTGAGCTGCCCTCTCCCTTGGAATGGCTGCCCCGGATTGAAGCCCAAAACGGAGTTAAGGAAGCCAGCCTGCACGGCTCAGTTATCCATGTGTTGCTGGCAGATCAAAGCGCACTGGGTTCCCTGGAAGTACTGACTGACAGAGAACCACGCCGGATTACCCCCAGCTTGGAGGATGTGTTTATTAATTTGGCCAGAAGGGAAG
>Ga0123326_1003884_pt1 | contig 10184 bp, 6 predicted proteins | sample BioC13SIPDNA_FD_89739 | JGI IMG/M metagenome (GOLD analysis project Ga0123326, IMG submission 89739) | Anaerobic biogas reactor microbial communites from Washington, USA - Biogas_R1_A C13 SIP DNA | ecosystem: Engineered > Bioreactor > Anaerobic > Unclassified | place: Washington, USA | collected...
GCCAAAATATCAATACCCGGCAGCAGCCAGAGCAGCGAAATTAATTCCTGACCAGTTGGAAAGTTAGAGGTTATCAGCTATGTCGAAGATAAAATTAATATTTAAATTAATATTGGTATTCAGCCTGGTTTTCATGATTACTTTCGGGCTGGGTGCATCGATTCGCAGCTTGCTGCCAGCAAATGATGATAATGAAAGCCAGGCGGATGCTGCCATACAAGAAGGGGAAAGAACCAATATCCTGCTGCTGGGTACAGATGCCCGGCCGGGAGAAACCCAGACCCGTACCGATACCATCATTCTGGCCTCGATTGATCCGAAGCTGAACAAGGTGGCCCTGGTCTCCATACCGCGTGATACCCGCGTCAATATAAAGGGCAGTTATGTCGACAAGATCAACGGTGCCAACGCCGTAGGCGGCCCGGAACTGGTAGTTGAAAAAGTGGAAGAACTGGTGGGCGAAAATATCGATTATTATGTGGAGATGGATTTCGAGGGATTCAAAAAAATCATCGATACCATCGGTGGGGTCAACATCAATGTTGACCAGCGCATGTACAAGCCCTCTGAAGATATTAACCTGAAACCCGGGCAGCAGCTTTTAAATGGTAGACAGGCCCTGGGTTTTGTCCGCTTCCGCGATTATGCCCTGGGGGATATTGAACGTACCGAGCACCAGCAGGTTTTCCTGAAAGCGCTGGGCAATGAAATGCTCAAGGCCAAAAACCTCATCAAGCTGCGGGCTCTGGTCAAGGTAGTAAATCAAAATATCGATACCAACCTGCGGATGGCGGACATGCTGAAAATGGCCAGCTGGGCGCCGGGATTCAACAGCGATTCCATCATTGCCCAGACCCTGCCAGGGTATTTTCTGGACAAGCGTGATGCCTACGGAAATTTGACCCAGAGCTATTGGGTGGCTGACCAGAAAAAAACCGAGGGGCTGCTGGAGAAAATGCTGGCGGGCCAGACAGTAGCGGTCGTTTCCGATTCCCCGGTCACTTACAGTCCCGGCAATCAAAGCAGTATTAAAGATAAAGATGAAGAAGGCAGTGACGGAGAATCAGAAAAGACGATTGAGGAGATCAACTGGGAACGCAGCCGGCTGCCCAGCGCCGGCCATGGGGTCAAACACAAGGTATAATCTGTAGTTGACAGAACGGATGAATAGGGGATTCCAGCTTAATCAAAGCCGGGCCCCTTTTTTAGTTAAGGCGTCGGTAGATCTTGGAGCGGTATCCATTTTATGTCATCCTTAACGGAGTGAAGCGATGATGCCATCTGGCATCTAGTGCTGTAAGCGATCAAAAGGCAAGCGCAGCGCCGCACCGCCTGAGCGTCGACGGATCTCACCACGGATATTTACTTATTAAACAAACTCTAAATTAATAAAAAAATTCCTCAGGTATGAAAGAAAATACATCACTTACGGGTATATACATATAGCGACAGTTTACCTCTATTTTCCTGTCCGGAAACAGCAGGATTTATTCGGTGGCCAGTCGAAAGTTTAAGAAATTTCATAGTGAGGTGCAAAAAATGTTTCAACCCAACCAGACTTCATTTCATTATATATACAAATTCTCCCTCTGCGTTCTGGCGCTGGCCCTGATGCTCTTCAGCCTGCTGCCCGCAGAGGTCGGGGCAGCAACCGGTACCGTTACCGGATCGGTGGTCAACGTCCGGTCATCCCCCGACGGTAACGCAAATATTATCGGCACCATATTAAAAGATACTGAGGTTGAGATAAGCGGCCTTGCCGGCAGTTGGTACCAGGTAAAATATGCCAGCCTGCAGGGCTACATTGCCCGCGAACTGATTGCGCCCCGACAGCAGGTGCAGATAAAAGACGGCCCCGTCAACGGCCGCAGTGGCCCGGGGACGTCCTATGACATTGTTGCCAGCTTGGGCGACAAAATCATTTTTACCGTATTAGGCGAGCAAAACGGCTGGTATCAGATACAGCTGCCGGACGGAACTCCTGCCTATGTGGCCGGATGGCTGGTGACGCCAATAAACGAACCGGTTCTGGGAACCCAACCGGCTGCGACGGCACCATCGACTGCAGTACCTTCCCAACCGGCTCCCGCTGCGGCCAATCCCAGCGTGATTTTAAATGGTACTCGGCTGCAGTTTGAAGTCGAGCCCCGCATTGAGAACGGTCGTACCTTGGTGCCTTTGCGAGCCATATTTGAGGCCCTGGGAGCCAGTGTTGACTGGGACGGAACTACCCGTACGGTTACTGCCCGCCGTGGTGCAGCCACTGTTGTGCTGCCGATTGGCTCTACCAGCCCGACCGTCAATGGCAAGGTATGGCCGTTGGATGTACCAGCCAAGATCGTCAGTGACCGCACCTTGGCTCCGCTGCGCTTTGTGGGGGAGGCCTTCGGTGGTAAGGTGGACTGGAATGAACAGACCCGGGTCATAAATATTGCCTGCGCTGCCAGTGAAGTACCGGCTGCGGTTTTGGTCACCGGCGGATCAATAAATTTGCGGGAAGCGCCGTCAACTGATGCCACCATTATTGATGTCGCCCAGGTGGGAGAAAAAATGACGGTGCTGGCGGAAAAAAACAGCTGGTATCAGGTCAGCCGCGGCGGCAGAAACGTCTGGGTTGCTTCCTGGGTCGTGGATCCCCTAACCGATGCTACAGCTGGTGATGGCGGCAACAGCAGCCCCAACAACAGTTCTGAACCGGCGGGAACACCGGAGAAGATTGAAACCGAGAATCCCGAACCCATTCCCGACAGCGCTGACATCAACCGGCGCGGCGATGAAAACGCTGCCGTGGCCAAAGGATTTATCGCTATTTCCACCCGGCTGGCCAGTGACGGTTACCGGCTGGTTATGAAGACCGGCGAAGCGGCTGAACCTAAAATTACCGCAAGCCGCGACGGCAAAACAGTAACCTATACATTTAAAAATACGGTGCTGAGATCAAACCGCGATGAAGCCTATTTTTACATAGGCAGCGGCAAAAATGCCAAAGCGGCGATTTCAGCCCAGACGATGGATGATACCACTTGGGTGACAATCGAAATGCCGCTGGCCTATCAATACACCAGTACGGTGGAAGCCGACGGATGCAAACAAGTCTTTACCATCTGCTCACAGCTAACTGCGGTAGAGGAGATATCCCTTAAAAATGGCAATCAGATCATTGTCCTGCGAGCTACTTCAGCTATGGAATGCCAGGAAAGCTTCAGCGACGGTAAAATCACGTTAAACTTAAATAAAACCGGGCAGGGCATTGCAGAGGACAGCTATTTGTTCAGCGGTCTGGCCGGACGGGTAAGCATTAATGAAAACAGCGAAAATCATTCGCTGCAGGTCAAAATCACCCCCGGCAGCAACCTGGATACCTGGCAGGTCAATCGCAGCGTTAACGGTCTAAAGATCAGCGTCATCCTGGTCAATAAAGAAGTAGTGGAGAAAGAGCCGACCAACAACGAAGACGGTTCGGACAGCAAGGTCACCATCATGCTTGACCCCGGACACGGCGGCAGGGATACCGGCTCGATCAGCAAGTCGCGTACCCTTTATGAAAAAGATGTGGTTTTGAGTATAGGCTTAAAAGCCCGGGATATCCTGGAGAAGGCAGGCTACAAGGTAATTATGACCCGGGATGATGATACCTATGTGGGATTGAGCGAACGACCCGCCATGGCCAATAAAGCCAAAGCCGACCTGTTTGTGTCGATCCACTGCGATTCGGTGGAAAGCACCGAACCGCACGGCACGACTACCTTCTACTATGCGCCCGAGAGCAACCAGACTCTTTATGCCCAGGAGTATCAGCGCTCACTGCTGGCCGACCTGCTCCAGAAAGCCATGCTGGCAAAATGCGGTCGCACTGACCGCAGCGTTCGCCAGAACAACTATGCTGTACTAAGAGAAAGCAATATGCCGTCAGCCCTGGTCGAAACCGCCTTTATCAGCAATGCCGAGGAAGCCCAGCTTCTGGCCACAACAGATTTCCAGACCAAGGCCGCCCAGGCCATCGCCGAAGGCATACAGAAGTATATTAAGCTGATGCTTTAGATTTAATAATCCAGAGGAATGGTAAACAAGCCGCTGTAAAGCTGAAGCGATAAATATGCATCCTAAGTAATCGTAACAGAAAAATATGTCATACTAAGGAGCCGATACAGTAAACATATCGTCCTGAGGAGCCGGAGGCGACGAAGGATCTAATACCGTAAGCGATCAAAAGGCAAGCGCAATGCCACCTGGGCATCGGCCAGCATTCCAAAGATATATAAATTTCTAAAACTAAAGTTCCGCTTGGGATAGTTCGTGCTATCCCATTTCCTTTTTCTGTGTTATGTTGTGAGGGGGAGTGCCAGGTTAGTTGGCCACTATGAATAGCGTTAAAACTTTGCTGTTATAGGCATGGTGCCCCGAATATGAAAAAATGACTTTCTGCGGAATCAAAATAATTATTTTATTATGAAGGATTTCTATAATTTTTATCTAATATAAAACATATGTTTGTGTTGTTGGAGGATAATGAGAGGAGTGATTGATCTGTGTCCGGAATGAGAAGTGTGATTGACGCATTGGGCTATTCAGGATCAGGTATGCTGTATTATCCTGATTCCAGCAGTATTGCCGACAATTATTCCATTCAGAAGATCTTCTCTGAGCTTGCTCCGACAGCAATCTACGTGGCTGATAATAAACCTTTTATTGTATTTATAGAATACAAAGAGCAAGATATAACTGCATCTCTAATTAAAAAAGTCTGGAACGCCCAGATACCATTATTGATTGTTAGTTTTGATAACCGAATCGAAGTATATAACGGTTGCTCCATCGACGAAAAACAAAAACTGATCTTGCTAGAAAATATAGACAAGACCCTTATAAATGAGGATTCTTTATTTTCTTTCTGGAATATATCCAATGCCGCCTTCTGGAAAGAATATCAGCAGAAATTATCAGCCCCCAAATTGGATGCAGTTATGCTAGATAATATAAGGGACGCGACATATCGGCTCAAAAAAACAGAGTGTTCCCCCTTTGCTGTTAAAATAATTCTACGTTTAATATTTATTCGATACCTGATTGATCGTGGCGTTGATTTAAACTATCAGGGGCTTGATGGTCGCGTAGCCTCCTCTCAAACTCACCTGATTACAATTATGCAGGACAAAACTGAGCTTTACCGTTTGTTTGCCTATCTAAAAGAGAGCTTTAATGGAAACCTGTTTGAATTATACGAGCAGAACAATTGTTCAGAGGTTGATATATTAGATAATGCATCCTTACAGATACTACGAGACCTGATGGCTGGCCACCTTGTTTTGTTCTCCGGACAGAAATCCCTGTTTCCGCTATATGATTTCAACATGATACCTGTTGAGCTGATCAGCAATATTTACGAACGCCTTTTGGGTGCTGAGAAACAGCAAAAGGATAAAGCCTTTTACACACCACCGTACCTGGTTAATTACCTTCTAGAGGAAACTATCACCCCTTTTCTTAAAGATAATATCAGTTGCAAGATACTTGATCCTGCATGCGGCTCAGGAATATTTCTGGTAGAATCGGCTAGAAAACTTATTGAGAGAAATGCTGTGATGGATGCGGATGGTTTTAATGATCAAAAACTAGTTAGTATTGTTACCGAAAATCTTTGGGGTATAGATAAGAATCCTGAAGCAATTGACGTTGCTATCTTCTCAATTTATCTTACTATATTGGATTATAAAGACCCTAAGACACTAAGGGGTTTTAAACTGCCTTTACTGAAAAATACAAACTTTTTGGTATGTGATTTTTTCTCCGAGGATGCGGAAATGTTTCTAAGCGGAAAGCATTTTGATTTTATTATTGGGAATCCCCCTTGGGGAAGGGTAGATGGTTTGCATATAAAATATTGCCGGGACAGGAATCTTCCCCTTCAAGGAAAGGAAATATCACGGAGTTTTGTTCTGCGAACAAAGGACTTTGCGGATTCTGATACCTGTTGCTGTCTGATTGTGACATCCAAATTGCTATATAATACCAAATCGCCTTCGGTTGAATTCCGCAGGTGGCTTTTAGAAAAAGCAAAATTCAGGAAGTATATTGAGCTGGCTGCTGTGCGGGAACTGATTTTCAACCAAGCGCGTGGTCCGGCTGGTGTTTTGATCTATCAGTTTCATGATTCGGTAATCGATAATATGAGGAATCAATTATGTCACCTTACCCTCAAACCTAATATTTTTTTTAAGCTTTTTAATATTATCATGATAGAAAAAAATGACTTTAAGCAGATTCCGCAATCCCTACTGCTCCAAAATGACTGGGCCTGGAAGACGGTTGTATTTGGATATTATCAGGATTTCCATACAATCAGGATGCTGAAAGAGAAATATATTTCGGTCATACAAATCATCCGAGAAAATGGATTGTCCTTTGGTAGAGGGATAGAAGTGCATGATGGTGATAAGCAGGACGCCGGCCATTTAAAAGGGCGTAGGCTTCTTAATGCTCAAAAAGGAATGGGCTCTTTTTGGGTCAATATAGATTTCAGCAAAGTGTTTACCAAGGAAAAAATTCACAGGGCAAAAGCAAAAAAAAAGGATATTTTTGTTCCTCCGTATACTCTAATTAAAAAAGGTTTTGATGTTGCCACATATAAATACAGAGCAGCGTATTCCGAGGATAGTTTTATATATCCTGATGCAATTACCGGTATTTGCGGCAAACAGGAAAACAAAGAAACTCTGTTATCCCTGGCAGGACTGTTCAATTCATCGGTTTATTCCTATTTTAATCTTATGCTGGGAACCTCATCCGGCATTGAGCGGGAACAGGGCTTCCCTACTGAAATATTTAGGTATCCTGCCGTTGTCGATGTTGACATAGCCAAGTTAACAGAAACGATTCATGATGCCGTCTATACTGATAATATGTATTTCAACAATTCAAATGAAAGCGAAGAACTTATTCAAAAGCTTGATAGTCTTATCATGGAGAAGTTTGGGTTAACCGATGATGTCTTTGTCGACTATGCTTTAAAAATTCAAATTCCCCTAGTGGCTGAAAATAAAATATCTTGGGAGAAGGTTACCCGTAAAGAACTGAATGATTATATAAAAGTATTTACTGATTATTTTTTAGGGATTTGGTCTGGTGATAAAAAATATATTTCCAGTCATATCTATAAAAATATCGCTGGTCACTATTGTGCAGTTGAATTTGTTTTCCAAGACATTGCTCCGACTGAACCAATAATCGAACATGATGGAAAACATGATGCACAGATAAATTTTGTGAGTAAGTTTATGCCGGGCAAAGTTAATGATCACTTCTACCAAATCAAAGACGTGATTAATTTTAATGAAACCTCATTTTATATTATTAAGACCGATGAATACAAAAATTGGCATCCTGCCATGGCCAAGCTGGATCTGGCAGATGTTTTGGATTCCATCCTGATGGGAAACGAGGTGTTATAAGTTTGAGTGGATTTCATAATGCCTCGTTTAATAGGCAGATGACATGGGGAATACTTAACCATATTGTTCAAAAAATACTGGTGTGTATGGATCTAATGCAGCAGGACTGCGAAAGCAATTTCCATAAAATCGCGAACAATGAAATTAAAATACGTGATTATCTGTACGCCAATTACCTTAACAATGATGCCGTTATGCGTAAGATTGGTTTTGATAATTTTAGATTTTTCTCTGAAGCTCCTGAGAATTACCTTGACAGTACACCACAAGGACGGGCTGATTTACAAGTGTTCAGCATTGATGATTTTAGTAACAGACAACGCTATTTTATCATCGAATGTAAACGCCTTGATGGGAATTTGACCTTGAACCGGGAATATATAGACTCAGGAATACGCCGTTTTATCGGGGAAAAACCAAAATATACTTCGTATCATAAAATGAACTGCATGCTTGGATTTATAGTAAAGAACATCGATATAGATACAAACATCGCAAGAATTAATCAGCTTTTACATACCGATTATTCCGATATTTCGGTTAAAAACTACCTGCAAGCTGGTTTTGTCCCACTTACCTATGTATCTGTACATGGAGAAAACGAAGAAGAACAGATTGTATTGATTCATGTAATGTCCAATTGTACATCCTTAATAAGCTGACAATGGGGCTATTTCTGCTCTGCAAACTGTTTGTTCTCCGCCGCGATCATCTGTTCAGCATTCTGAGGCTTACTTGATATATGATATTGTATAAGCTGATGACGAGAGTCGAAAATTTAACCTAATGGAGATGTTATCTGTGGATTTAGTAAAAGAAATTCAAAAAGCAAGGCAGAAAGCATATAAGGAGACTGTAATAAAAAAATTTGTTAGTGGCATTCTATTAGGATTCACCATACTGTTGGTAATAGATTTATTATCGTCAAATTCGAATGACATTTCATTAAATTTAAGTAAAGTAGCAATTTGTATTGGAATGTTGGCTTTAATAATGACCTGTCTCCAGATGACCTTACCCAGTACTTTGCTCAAGGATGACATTAAAAACTTAATAATTTTTGGTTTATTAAGAGGCCACGATTTTCAAATTCAAGATGATGATCAGCATAAGTTGTTAACAGATATTTTATATAAAAAATATAATAGCAAAATATGGCGCATAACAACGGCAAGTGCATTTATCACAGGAGGCTTAATAGGTATCATTTTTGGTTTTTTAATTGTGAAACTTTTTTTGGTTCTAAACATGCTTTGATACGAAATAATCATACAAAATTTTATCAATACTTTTGTATAACATAAATGGGGCAACGTTGAGGAGCAACCTCATGCTTGCTATGGCTGACCCAAAGCGTATAAAATTAGGGGCGGCAGAGCTCCCTTGGTGGGCCTCGGGGAAAAAAGCCAATTTTTAAAGAGGACTAAATTTTCAAAGGAGATGACCATCTCACTCACAAAAACTTTCTTTGCATCTCCTGAAAGCCACCCCACGGAATCTTTTGATCATGGTGCAGCCTTCCCACTACTATTCCCGGATCAATTCCAACTTCATCAGCAAACTTTATTATCGAATCCCGGCTAAATCTATTTTTGGAAATAAAGTTTTTATATTTTGTGCTGGCTATAAGATAATCTGATGCAAACTGATCAGCCTCAGCTTCTTCTTTATTTTTTTCCCCAGTTTCAGCGAATGCCTCTTTCTTACTGTGTAACAATATGTGACCCAATTCATGAAAAAAGCTAAACCAGAAAATATCAGCATATTGATACCGAGTACTAAGCTGAATCATAGCTTTATTAGGGTGCAACCATTTTGTAGCCCCATGAGCGAATGTTTTAGGTAAATGCTGAACAATTACCAAAGCTATTCCACATGAAGCACACAATGCACTTAGCCGGGGTATAAAATCATCAACTTCTAACATCGTTAACTCTCTGAACTTTGTTATCATCTCTTTTAATTTTTTCTCGTTAAAGTCTAGCGTTTTTATATCCCCAGCCAATAACTCCCCCATCCTAATCCAAGACGCCAAAGCATAATGAGAACTGCTGGCTTTGTCGTGTTTTCTAAAAGCAACCGGTAAAATATCCGGAATATATTTTAAGGATGCAACACCAAAGAATTGCCGAAGATTAACAACCTTTTCCTTAACATTGCTCGTAGGCTTAACAAAACCTCTCCGCGCCAATTCTGGATAGGGAATCAATCGGGCTATACAGGTTTCATCTTCAATATCTTTTTCTGCCTGTAACCTCGCCCTGTTTTCCTGGTAGCTGGCCTCTAGATTGTTCCAAAAACTTGCCGGTGTTCCAAAAACACTTTCCAGCTTCAAAGCAGTCTCTTGGGTTATGGGAGCTTTTCCTTTAATAATCTCATTGATCGTTTTCGTGGTTAGCCCGGTTCGCTTTGCCAAATCCACCTGGGTCATAGCAAGCGAATCCACAAATTCCTGTAGAGTTTCCCCAGGAGAAATGGCAATATCAGGATTAAATCCAATATTTTTAGTCGTCATGATAATTAGTCACCTCCAGTATCTTTACACACTTAACCTGTAAAGCATCAATACTTCCAACCGGCTCACCAGATTCTGAAATAGCCTGAAATACTAGACGGAACGGGTGCCCCACATCAACGGCATATATGCCTCGTTTATGAGGTTCCAACAGATGACATCTGGTAGGAGGAGCATGGTTCAAATCGGCGATACAAACAGCACTCTGTATTTCATTAAGC
>Ga0123326_1003897_pt1 | contig 10160 bp, 9 predicted proteins | sample BioC13SIPDNA_FD_89739 | JGI IMG/M metagenome (GOLD analysis project Ga0123326, IMG submission 89739) | Anaerobic biogas reactor microbial communites from Washington, USA - Biogas_R1_A C13 SIP DNA | ecosystem: Engineered > Bioreactor > Anaerobic > Unclassified | place: Washington, USA | collected...
CCTTCTCTCTCCGCGTTTCCCAGGATTGTCCAGTCCGCCCCCCTTGGCCACCCCCTGGCCATCGCCACCCGCCGCAGCTGCCGCGTCTCCGCATCAGTGGAGTTCGTGCCCTTCCGACCCGCCGGCCCCAGCGGCCGACAAGATTTTGCAGGCTTGCCGGAAGGACACGATAGGTCAGCGAGGAAGACATGGGGAATTCGCGTTGTATGATGGACTGCGCGTCGGCATTCTTCGCCCTGAAGCTTGAAAGGCATCCCCTTACGGTCATTGTATATGAACAAACAGACACGTATACCACCAGATCTAGGGCGGGCGCAACAGTGCACACGCAGGACTGTGTCGTCAAGCGAGCCCCCCCACTTCCCCAGCTTCCTCTCCCATTCCTTTTCCAGAGATCCACTCCCTCTGAAGGGGTCGTTGTTTGTGCTCCATCTGAGCAGGCCCGCGAACGTCTCGATATGCCCCTTCACCACTCCTCCACCTCCGTCCGCAGAATCTCCCGCTTCCAACCCGGCTCGTGAACCGGCCAGGCCTGCACCCGGAGCGGTAACGCCTCCCCGCTGACCGCACGCGCCTCCGCACTGGCTCTCCGCTGGCACTCCCTCTCCACCTCCGCCATCGGCGGAACCCGTCGCATCAAGTTGCTGCGGCGGAAATAGACCTTGCCCTTGTCGATGATCGTGACGATCACCGGCGGCGGCAGCTCGAGCATCCGCCGGACATGCACCTCGTGGCTTGCCGTGACATAGCGCTGCTTGAGCCACAACAGGTCCCAGCCGCTCGCCCTGCCGTCCTCGAGGATCCAAGGCGACGGCAGAAGCAGGCGGCGAGCCAGGTGATTGGCAACCAACTCCCGGGCATTGCCCGGCGCCTCGCGAGGAGCCACGTTCAGACGGCCGAACACGCGAATCGCCAGATGCTCGCCAATCTCGTGCGCCAAAGCCCAATGAGATCGCTCGGCGCGCTCTTCCGGCCGCAGCAAAACCGCCGGCTTCGGTCGATGGCCCCGGCGACCGCCAAGCCGCACATACCGCCCGCGTCCGGCCTGTGCCGCGTCTTCCGCCACGGTGATCCCGTACACGTGCGCCAGAACGAACGGGTCCACCGGCGGCCCGTCGATCCCGGCCTCGGCCAACGCGCCGGCCGCCACATCGTCGAGCACACCGGCAAATTCCTCGGGGGGCACTTCAATGAGCATGGGTCCCTCTCGCCTTCAAAAGAAACACCAGATTCATATACATGCGTACAGTATACCTGCTCGTGCCGTCAATGCAAGCATTTCGTGAGGCACTTACCCGTGCTCCCGGTGTCGGATAGGATGACATGATCTGAGGCAGGTGGACGAAAAAAATCTACCAGTTAGACGCACAAATGGGGCTGAACGGTCGATGAGAGTGCGAAATCTCACGCAGCAGCAAGCTTTACCGGTAGTGGCCCGTTGTTTCGCACTCTCATCGACCGTTCAGGTCCATTTTGGCGCACCTGAAGGTGAACGATATCCGCAACAGTAGGATAGGAAAAAAGGCGTGGACATGTGGAGCGGCCAGTACGCTGTCTATGCCAAGTGCGATTCTGCTCCACATGTCCACGCCTTTTTCCTATCCTAGAGCGTCTAACTGGTAGATTTTTTTCGTCCACCTGCCTGATTTGCGAATGACGACCTCACCCGAAGTGGGGGCTGATTTGAACCACGCGACCCATTCCTCCCAATCCAAGGGCTCCTACTCCCTGATCACGCTCGGCTGTCCCAAGAATCTGGTGGACAGCGAACGGATGCTCGGCCTCCTGAACCTCGACGGCTACGACTTCACACCCCAACCAGAGGGGGCCGATTTCGTCATCGTCAACACCTGCGGATTCCTGGCTGCCGCTCGCGAGGAGTCGTTGGCCGCCATCCGCGAGATGGAGCAACTCAAACGGGAAGGCCGGCTTCGCGGAATCATTGTGGCCGGCTGCATGGTGGAGCGTCAGAGAGAATCGCTGCTCAGCAAATGTCCAGGCATCGACCAACTCGTCGGTGTCTTCGGCCGCGACGAGATCACTCAGGCCGCCGATTGGCTCATCGGTGGATTAAACGAGCAGCGGACCATCTTCCGCCCGGCGAGCAGCGTGCCCCTCAGCGACACCAACCGCATGCGTATCACGCCGAATCATCTTGCCTATCTGAAGATCGCCGAAGGTTGCGACCGGCTCTGCACGTTCTGCTCGATCCCCCTGATGCGCGGCAAGCATGCCAGTAAGTCCGTCGATCAGGTTGTGACGGAAGCCCGGCAACTCGCCGCCGACGGCGCCCGCGAGTTGAATCTCGTGGCTCAGGACCTGACCTACTACGGAATCGATCTCGACGGCCGGCCCCAACTGGCCAAACTGCTGGGCCGCCTGGAACAGGTCGACGGCGTCGATTGGATCCGGCTCATGTACCTCTACCCGATGTACATGACCGACGAACTGATCGACCTGGTGGCCCGAAGTCCCAAGGTGCTCCCCTATCTCGATATTCCCTTGCAGCACATCAACGACGCCATGCTGCGGCGGATGAGCCGCCGCGTGAATCGGGCGGAAATCGAACGGCTCCTGGAGCAGTTGCGCGAGCGAATCGAGGGGCTGGTGTTGCGAACGACCATGATCGTCGGATTCCCCGGCGAGACGGAGGAGCAGTTCGAGGAACTCGTCGATTTTGTCCGCCGGCAGCGGTTCGAACGGCTCGGCGTGTTCGCCTATTCGCGTGAACCCGATACGCCGTCCGACCGGCTCAACGGGCATCTGCCGGAAGAGGTTCGCGAGGCCCGGCGAGGACGCCTGCTGGAAGTGCAGCAGGAGATCGCTTTTGCCTGGAATCAGTCGCAAATCGGCCGACAGCGGGACGTCCTGATCGACAGTGATATTCCGGGCGAAAAGCACGCCCATGTAGGCAGAAGCTGCGCCGAGGCTCCGGAGATCGACGGAGTGATCTACGTAACCGGCGAGAATCTCCGCCCCGGCGATCTCGTTCCCTGCGAGATTGTGGCCGCGGAAGGCTACGACCTGGTCGCAGTTGCCGTCGGTGAACCGAAACCGCGCACCTGTTCACCGGCCCCAAGCAGCAAGGACAGTCTCCTCAATGTCTTGCCACCCTGAACCCTGAACCCTGACAACTGACTATGAGTGCCTTCCACGTCGTCTGGAACGTTCCCAATTCCGCCACGGTGGCGAGGCTGATCCTGGCGGTCTTGACGTTCTGCCTGATTCCGTTCGGGCTCTATTGGGCGTCGTTCGCACTGTTCGTACTCGCGGCGAGCACCGACTGGTTCGACGGGTGGTACGCGCGCCGCTATCAGCAGGTCACCGTGTTGGGGCGGATTCTGGACCCCTTTGCCGACAAGATCATCATCTGCGGAACGTTCATCTTCCTGGTGGCCGAGCCGGCTTTGACGACCCGTTGGTACGGCCTGCAACCCTGGATGGCGGTCGTGATCGTGGGGCGAGAACTGCTGGTTACCGGACTGCGCAGCTTCATTGAACAGAAAGGGGGCGATTTCTCGGCCAAGATGTCCGGCAAACTGAAAATGGTGTTCCAGTGCGTGGCGGGCGCCGCCGCCCTGGCGATTTTGGCCTGGGGCCCCGAGCCGCCCGTCTTGCTCAACGCTACATTCCTCGTCTCGCTTTGGCTGGCCGTTTTCTATACCATCCATTCCGGTGTAGGCTATGTTTCTGCAGCGATCCGCATGGTGAGCCTCACTTGATTTCTTCGACGGCCTGCCGGCCTGCCCCGAGTGAATGGATAAACCTTCGCCCGACATCGTGACCTTGCTCCTCAACTGCGTCGTTCTCGCGACGGTCGTCGGCGGGATCGCCGTCTGGCTGGTGGTTCTTGCCCGCGTTCTCCGCCGGCAGCCGGTGATCAGGTTTGAGGCCCGGCGTCCGGTTCCCTGGAACGGCTGGGACGCGGTCGGGCTGTTTCTGGGCATGTTCCTGCTTGCCCTTCTGCTGTCGCAGGTTGCAGAGAAGACACTGGGCTGGAAATTCGAAAAACCCCAGAAGATGCCGCACGCTGCGGCGCCTGCGGGTGAAGACCTCGATCTGGAACGTGCCCACCCGATCGTGGTCTTATTGAGCAGCGACTTGAATCGTGCCGTCGTCTTCCTCTGTCTCTTCAGTGCGGTGGTCCTGGCCCCTATCCACGAAGAGTTCACCTTTCGCCTGGTGATGCAGGGCGCCTTCGAAAACATCGACGCTCGCTATCGCCGTCTGTTCCGCTATCCGGGCCGGTGGCTCGGTCTGGCGCCCGTCGTCATGTCGTCGCTCGTCTTCGCCTCGCTGCATTTTCGGGTCCCGCGCCCGAGGCAACCCGAAGAGATCATGCATCTGCTCATTATCGACGCGGTCGCCCGGGTGCTGCTGGTGGCCGGCGGGATCATCTATTTGCGGAGGATCCGATTGGCGAGCTGGTCCGATCTGGGGATTCGCTTCGACAAGTTCCTGACAGATCTCGGCCTGGCGGGAACCACCTTCGTTGCCGTGATCGTGCCGATCTACGTCATTCAGATCGAGCTGGCCAAGCGATTCCCGGAGATCGTCCCCGACCCGCTGCCGCTGTTCCTGCTCGCGCTGGCCCTGGGCTATCTCTACTTCCGCACCCATCGGATCACGCCGTGCATTCTTCTGCACCTGATCTTCAACGGGTCCTCAATGGCCATGTTCTTTGCGACGACACCGGCACACTAGCGGCTAGAGTCTTCCGTCATAAGATGCTCGCATCTTTGAAATTCGAAGTGTGAAGCACGAAATACGAAACAAATTCAAAGCTTGAATTCGAAATGTTTCAAACCAGACGAACAGACTCGTGCCGACACACACAGTCTTGTTTCGAGCCTTTGGTATTCGGGTTTTGGATTTGTTTCGGATTTCGTGCTTCGCACTTCGGATTTGGCTGCGGCCCTCGCGACACCCTTTCGTGGCTCCCTGAAACGGCCTATAATGCCGGTCTTCACGCACAGATCACCGACCAGACCTTTCCTTCCGGACAGGAGAACATGTCATGGCCATGGGCTTTGGGATTATCGGCTGCGGGATGATTTCGAACTTTCACGCGAAGGCCATTGCCGACGTCGACGGAGCCGAACTGGTGGCCTGCTTCGACATGGTCAAGGACTCGGCCGACCGGCTGGCCAAAGCCACCGGCTGCACGCCCTACTACAGCCTCGACCAGATGCTCGCCGATCCCAAGGTCGACGTCGTCACCATCGGCACGCCCAGCGGCGCCCACATGGACCCGGCCATCGCCGCGGCCAAGGCCGGCAAGCACGTGATCGTCGAAAAGCCCCTGGAAATCACCCTGGATAGATGCGATCGCATCATCGCCGAGTGCCGCAAGGCGGGTGTCGTCGTTTCCACGATCTTCCCTTCTCGATTCCACGATTCCAGCCGGAAGATCCGCAAGGCCATCGACGCGGGGCGCTTTGGACGGATGACGGTCGGCGACGCCTACATCAAGTGGTATCGCACCCAGCAGTACTACGACAGCGGCGCCTGGCGCGGCACCTGGGCTCTCGACGGCGGCGGCGCCCTGATGAACCAGGCGATCCACACGGTCGACCTCCTCAGTTGGTTCATGGGCCCGGTCGCCGAAATCAGCGCCAAGACGGCCCTCCTCGGCCACACCGGCATCGAGGTCGAAGACGTAGCGGTCGCGTCGCTCCGCTTTGCCAGCGGCGCCCTCGGCGTGATCGAAGCCAGCACGGCCGTCTATCCCGGCTATCTCAAACGCGTCGAACTCCACGGGCTGACCGGTTCGGCCATGATGGAAGAAGAAGACATCGTCAAGTGGGACTTCGCCGAGGCCGCGCCCGAAGACGCAGCCGTCAAGGAGCAGATGGCCAGTCAGAAGTCGGGCGGCGGCGGTGCCGCCGATCCGGCCGCCATCGGCCACCACGGCCATACCCACCAGTTCCAGGACGTGGTCGACGCCATTCGCGAGGGCCGGCAACCTGCCGTCGACGGTCCTGGAGGCCGGACCGCCGTAGAAATCATCCTCGCCATCTACAAGGCCGCCGAAACCGGGCAGACCGTCAAGCTCCCCCTCGACGGCGATCCCGAATTGCGAGCGAGGGAAGTCGGGGTAGGCGGGCTGTAACACACTCTCTTCCACCACATCGTTTAACCCGCTGCCGCAGGCGAGGCCAGTCGTTGTCTCGCAGTGACTCGGAAAAATCCAAAAAAACGATACAACCCGCACAGCTTACCAGCCGATATCTCCTTTGAGCGTTTGGCCGCCCGGACGACTGGTGGCTGCATGGACGGTGTTGACCGCCAGGCAGAACGGGCTGGCTCTCCCTCGTCGATGGTAGTTGGTGCGTTTCGAGTCAAGTTTTGCCCGACGGATCAAAACCGGTTTGAGGTGGAACCTCGCTAGAACTGTGGAGTAACCTCATGCAAGTGAAAGTCTACACCCCCCAGATTGTGGAGATTCCGAGTGAATACTTGCCCGCTCTCGCCAAGCGAGCCGCCGATAGCCTCGGTGATCGGGCTGGCGAGGTTTCGGCCACCCGGGGTCACCTCGTTCGCCAGGCTGTGCAGGACGGTCTGCTCCGCAAATTCGACGATCTGGTTGGCGACGACGGAACGGTCGATCTCGTGTGCGATCCGGGGATGGAGATCCCACTGGAGCTGGAAAACCGCACGCTCACGCTCACCGAACTGCTCGACGCTCTCCACGTCAAGCGGACTTGGGGCGACGTGAAGGCGGCCTCCGAAGCAGCCTGACGATTCTCGGCCACGTGGTGCCGTGCCGGAACGGACCTCCAATCGGAGTCTCGGGGGATTCTCCGCGTTGGAGGCGGCCCATCCGGGCCGAGCGCTGACTCGTGCCCGCTGGCCGGCCCGTTAGCTGGCTCATTGCACGGAGGAGTTGGGTTGTGCAAGGACTGTTGAGCCGCTTGCAGGCTTGGATCGGACTCTCGAAACCGTGCCGCGTGAGCAACGAATCCAATTGCCACAGGAGCGAGTCGATGTCGGCCTTGCCGCAAGCCCATAAGATGGAGCAAGTGTTTGATAATCTGGCCGCCCGAAAGACGGCTGCCGCCTCTCAGTTGCTCGAACTGCCGCCTCCATGGAGAGTTGTCTCGCGAGATGGTTCGACCAGTTCTGTGGCCAAACATCCATCGGCATACATACAGGATTGCCCCGATTGCCTGGCCGGACGGTGCGGGCAGAATCTACAAGGATGCCAGTGCTCCAGCGGAGGGGGACCCGTAACGGTCTCGCTCAACCGGCTGACGGAAGCCGGTTCCCCAGGCCGGATTCCCACCCCTGCCGCAGGAACTTCGATCACTGCGGCAATGCCCCAGGCGAAACCCCAGTTGTTTGAGCAGCCAGCCAAACAGCCGCCCTCCAACTTCTTGGAGCCGCGAGCCACTCAGCGGCAACCCTTCCTGTTCCATGCAATGGAGCCGGAACGGAGCCGCAGCCCTTCTCCTGCTGCCCCTTCGGCTGCCAGCCAGCCGCCCCCGACTGCCGCCTCCGCCCACCAAGTCCCGGGAGACGAGCTTCAGACGGTCGTCAACCACTGGCCGTGGCTGCCACGGAGCACGCGCCGAGCGATATTGGCACTGATTCAGGCTTCGAATGAGGCTGACCGCGCCTGAACGGCTCACGGCGAGCTATTCCGACGAACTCTTCTGATCGATCCGCCTGCTGCCGTCGCGGTCCATTCTGCCGCCACTCTTGCCGTAAGCGACTGCCCTTAAACAGCTTGCGACGTTCTCTCGGCCTCCTTCCTGGCTCGCGGGTCGGCATCTTCCCTGCAGTTCTCGTGGCCAAACGAGTCCTTTTGAATAGACCAACACGAGCGGACGGCCGGATATGCCGCCTGTACGGGCTGTGCGGCAGGAGCGTGTTTTTCCGTTCTCGCACAGTCGTGCGGTCGATGCCAATGAATGAGACTTGAAGTGAACACACGGAGAAACCGGCTTGTCGGGCCTGCAAGCCTTCCAACGGCTGAGCCTGATCTGACGAGACCGTTCCTCCGCATCGACCTTCCCTGACAACGGACGTGGCCGTGGATCAACGACCCAGCCCGCACAACTCACAGCGGCACCAGTCCGGTTCGCAGCCAGAGCGGACGCTTTATTGTCCGCTTTGCCATCGTTCTCTCAAGACCAACGCGACCGGTTTGTCGGCGGAGGTCGTTTGTGAGGGATGCGGATTCGCGTTTGAACTGCCCCCAGCCGGTTCACCGGCCCCAACAGTGCCCGCCGAGAAGTCGCTTTCACAACCAGCAGACCCCCTGGATTGTTGGCTGGCGGGCGCCCCTATTCGCCCTCGGCAGGCGAGCGACTGGGAACGTCTTCGTGAGTGGAGCCGGCAGCGTCCGCTGGCGGCGAGGTTGGTTGCTGCCTCGGCGCTTGCCACGCTGTTGGTGGCCGTGGTGTCGACGGTCATGCTCTGCGGAGTGTCGGCGGTCCACCGGCAGACCGAACACGCGCTGACCCTCGTCCAGCAGCAGTATACGCGGACCCAACTCAAACTGCAGGAGTCGGAGAGGCTCGTTCGAGAACACAAGCGAGAAACTCACCGGGCAACGGAGGCTTGCCAGCGCACGCTCGCCAAGTTGCAGGAAACGGAAGGAAGCCTCAACGATCTGCGGCAACGCTACGATGCCCTGGCCCAAGGGCAAGAACAGATCCAAGCCGAGGCGCGGCTGGCCCTTGTCCGGAAGATGGTTGCCGAGAGCGCTCGCCGACTGGCCGTCCAACCCGCGGAGAGCTTGCTCCTTGCCGAACGGGCGATCACCTACCTTGGGCGCCAAGGGGAATCGGTTGACGTGAAGCTTCAACAGACGCTTCGCGATGCGGCGGCACTTACCGGCGACGACGTACTTCGCGGCCATTCCGGTCCGGTGGAGGCAATCGCCGTCAGCAGTAACGGTCGATGGTTGCTGACGGGCAGCGTCGACACAACCGTGCGGCTCTGGGACCTCCATAACCATCCCCTCGACCAGTCCCTGCTGCTCGAGGGCCACGAGTCTCCCATACGGTTTGCCGTGATCTCGCCGGATTCTTGCTGGGCGATCACGAGCGACGATGGCGGCCATGTCGCGGTCTGGGATCTTCGCTCTTCCGATCCTGCTGTTTCGGTGCGGAAGTTGCAAGCCCACCAGGGGAGGATCCACGCTCTGGCCGTCAGCTCCGACAGCCGCTGGCTGGCCGTTGGCGGAACCGGGTCCTTCGAAGAGGAGGACAATAGCGTACGGCTCTGGGATCTCAAGGAACTCTCGAGGACGGAACAGGGCAGTCCGGTTCGCGCGGCCGAGCAACCCGTCGTTCTGCGGGGGCATCTGGGACCGGTGCTGGCGGTTGCCGTCACCCCCGACTGCCGCTGGGTGGTGACGGGAAGCGACGACGAGACGGTCCGTCTGTTCGACCTCACGTCACACTGTCCGGCCGCTTCGCAGGTGGTTCTGCGGGAGCATTCAGGACCGGTGACCAGCATCGCCGTCAGTCCCGACGGCCGCTGGATGGTCACCGGAAGCCGCGATCAAACGGTTCGGTTGTGGGATCTCACCACGCCACAACCTGGCAGCCGGGTCACGGTTCTCAACGGGCATGAAGGGAGCGTGCACTCGGTGGCCATCAGTTCCACGGGCCGTTGGGTGGCAACGGCAGCCCACGATCATACGGTCCGGCTCTGGGACATGAACGCGGTCGATCCGGCCGCATCGTGCGTCGTCCTGAGCGAACAGCCGCGAGACGTGGGGCCGCTCCTCTTCAGCCCCGACGGCCGGCAACTCATCGCCGGAGGCGAGGACGGTACGGCCTGCGTATGGGAGGTCGAGACAGGCGCCTCTTCGTCCGCTCCCGTGCTCCTCCGCGGACATTGCGGCCCCGTCGGCGCTCTGGCAATCACTCCTGACGGGCGAAAAGTGCTGACAGGTTGCCGCCAGGCGTCCGATCGAACGGATTGCCTGGTGCGACTGTGGGATCTGCCCATCGGCGAGGTGCTCGAGAAGGCTCGTCCAGTGGTTGCCCAACGACTGAACGCAAGCGAGCAGGAGACGATACTCCTGGAAACGGCACGTCGCACCGACGAAGGCGACCAGAGCGAAGCGAAGGTCCAATAGTGGGTCGCTCGTGCCGGGCGCGACTCGAAGCAAGAAAGCCGTCCCCAATTCAAAGAGTGACACC
>Ga0123326_1003904_pt1 | contig 10148 bp, 10 predicted proteins | sample BioC13SIPDNA_FD_89739 | JGI IMG/M metagenome (GOLD analysis project Ga0123326, IMG submission 89739) | Anaerobic biogas reactor microbial communites from Washington, USA - Biogas_R1_A C13 SIP DNA | ecosystem: Engineered > Bioreactor > Anaerobic > Unclassified | place: Washington, USA | collected...
GGTGGTATTGGTGGTGGGCCTGCTGCCCGAGGACCTGCACAAAAAGGTGATGGACTTCAAGCAGCGCCTGTTCAACAAAGGGAAATAACAAGAGGCGGCATTTCCCCCCATCCTGCCAGCCTGCTTTGGCGCACCCTTTGACACCGGCCGGCACCTGCCTGCAAAAGTTTGTGCCCTGTTTGTCAGACTTTTTGTTTAATGGGTAAGATAGAGATGTACGTTCTGTACAATTTGAAGGAGGAATTGAAACATGATTACGAAAGAAATCGCAAAAATGCTCAACGACCAGATCAACCTGGAACTGCATTCCGGCTACCTGTATCTGGAGTTCGCCAATTACTACGAGGAACAGAATTTGCCCGGCTTTGCCCATTGGTTCAATGTGCAGGCCGTTGAGGAATATGAACACGCCATGCGCATCCGCAGCTTCCTGAACGACTGCGGCGTCCGGGTCACCTTCTCCCCCATCGGGGACACCGACAAGGACTTTGCCGACATCAAGGCCCCCCTCCATGCGGCCCTGAAGCATGAGCAGTTCATTACCAAATCCATCTACAAGATCTACGAGAAGGCCCTGGAGCTCAAGGATCACCTGGCTGCCCACTTCCTGCAGTGGTTCATCGAGGAGCAGGGCGAGGAAGAGACCAACGCCCAGCTGAACATCGACCGGGCCAAGGTGGTCGGCGCTGCCGGTCCCGCCCTGTATATGCTGGACAAAGAGATGGGGCGCAGGGAAGACTGATTCTGATTTCATCCCACAACCGCTGCCGTTCCGGAACCCCGGAACGGCATTTTTGTCGACTGATTTGTATTTTATATGTTACAATCCCTGATACTCAACACACGAGTTCATGCACTCAGGAATCGAGGGTTTTTGATGGCTCTGCTAAGTCGAAGGAACGAGGCGTAGTCTCGTCGGGACTCCCTGCGTTCCCTTTCCACCTCGCAAGCTCGGCGGAGGCGTCCACTTCGGGGTCCCTCCTCTCGCTTGAAAGCCTGCTTTCAAGCGGAAGGAAGGGTTCCGGAACATAGTGAGCTGGCAGGCTTGTCCTGGCAGCGAACGAAGTGGAGTGAATCCTGACGCAGACCGATTCATGGAAGCATGAAAGAGTGCGTTGAGTATCGAATCTGTTTAGGAGGGAGCCATGAAAACAGCCCTCATCACCGGCGCCAGTGACGGCATCGGCCGGGAAGCCGCCATCGCCCTTGCACAAAAGGGCTGGCAGGTGGCCGTCATCGGCCGGAACCCCGAACGCACCCGGGCCGTGGCCGAGGGCATCGGCGCCGCGCCCTACATCGCTGATTTTGCAGAGCTGGCCCAGGTGCGCACCCTGGCCCAGCGCTTAAAGGCGGACTTCCCCCGCATCGACGTGCTGGTGAACAACGCCGGGGGCATGTTCAACAAGCAGCCCCCCACCAAGGACGGCTTGGAAATCACCTTTCAGGTGAACCACCTGGCCCATTTCCTCTTAACCCACCTGCTGCTGCCCAGCCTCATCAAAAGCCGGGCCAGCGTCATCAACACCAGCAGCGTGGCCCACAAATCCATCGGCCTGTTCTTCAACCTGAAGGATGTGCCCAGGCCCCGGCGCTATTCCCAGCACCTGGCCTATGGCAATGCCAAGCTGTGCAACATCCTCCACGCCCGGGAGCTGCAGCGGCGCTTCGGCCGGCAGGGCATCGCCGCCGCCAGCTTCCACCCCGGGGTGGTGGCCACCTCCTTCGCCCGGGACACCACCTCCTTTATGCGCATCCTCTACCACAGCGCGCTGAAGAACCTGCCCGGCATCATCAGCCCCGGCCAGGGCGCCGAAACCCTCCTCTTTCTGGCGGAAGGGCAGCCCGGCACAGACTGGGAGCCCGGCCAGTACTATGCGCAGAAGCAGCCGGCCAAGAGCAGCCGGAAGGCCCGGGATCCCCAGCTGGCCCACGACCTGTGGGAGGCCAGCATCCGCCTCTGCGGCGACTACCTGTAATCCCCCCCTCCCTGGACCACCAGGAAAGGAATCACTGCCCATGATCACCATCGCCTTATTCGGAGACTCCATCGGCCGGGGCGTCAGCTTCCAGGAGGACCGCGGCCGCTATGCCTATCTGAAGGGCAGCTTTGAAAAGCTGGCCCAGCAGCACAAGCTTTGCAACCTGAAGAACCACTCCCGCTTCGGCGCCATCGTGCAGGACGGCATCGATGCCCTGCCCGAGGAGGATTTAAATGGCGTTGATGCCGTTGCCATCCAGTACGGCGGCAACGACTGCACCCCCAGCTGGGAGCGCATCTCCGCCGACCCGGACAGCTTCCACCCGCCCCGCACCGACCTGGACACCTTTGAAAACCAGCTCACCACCATTGTGAAACTGGTGCGGCAGCAGGGCAAGGTGGCCGTCCTCATCACCCCGCCACCCCTGGTGGCCGAGCGCTTCGTGCCCTGGGTCTCCCAGGGCCTCAACGAAGAGAACATCCTGCGCTACCTGGGGGATGCCCACCACGTCTACCGCTGGCAGGAGCAGTACGGCCTGGCCGTCCACAAGGTGGCCCGCCACACCCAGTGCAAGCTCTTCGACCTGCGCGCCTTCTTCTTAAGGGAGCGGGTCCTGGGGGACCTGTACTGCATCGACGGCATGCACCCCAACGAGGAAGGCCACCGGGTCATCTACCAGGCGGTGGAGCAGATGCTGCCCATGCTCATGACGCCGTAGGACGGGGAGACAGGGAGACGGGGGGGACGGCACTTTTTTGAAAAAAAGTGCGCAAAAAACTTTGGAATCTGTCTGATGAATCAGCTTTTCTCCCTGTTTTTGTCGTTTTGGATGTCGTGAGTCATTGTTTGTGAGAAAATTCTAAAGTTTTTCGGAGGTTTGGAACCCTTTTTTCAAAAAGGGTTCCAAGGTCCCCCCGGTCCAAAAAGCGGTTGGGCGTGCTGCTCAACCGCTGTTGTTTGTGTTTGTGTTTATGCTGTCAGGATAGTTTCGCGATGATGGCGGCCATCTGCTCCCACTTGTGCTCCATGTCCGCCACCAGCTTGAACTGGGTGCGGCAGCGGTCCAGGTTGTGCTCGGGCCGGTGGATGCGGAAGTAGACATCCCCCATGAGGTAGTCCGTCAGGAAGCGGACGCCGCATTCCAGGGTCATGGCCCAGGCGCCTTCGGGCAGGGCGGCGATTTCGTGGGGGTTGAGGCTGTCGCCGCAGCCTTCCAGAAAGCCCTGGGCATAGGTTTCAAACAGGTCCAGGGACATGGACACCTTCTCCAGGTCCTTTTCGTCTTCCGCGGCGGTGGAGGCGCCGAAGCGGATGCTGTCGCCAAAGTCGTGGGCGGCCAGGCCAGGCATCACGGTGTCCAGGTCGATGACGCAGAGGGCTTCCCGGGTCGTGGCATCCAGCAGCACGTTGTTGAGCTTGGTGTCGTTGTGGGTGACCCGGGTCAGCAGATGCCCGGCTCGCTGCATCTCCTGGAGGCGGCCGGCCCGGTGCTCCCGGGACATGACGAAGGCCACCTCCGGCCCCACTTCCAAAAGGCGGCCCTTCACATCCCTGCCCACGGCCTCCCGGAAGATGCGGTAGCGGTCCGGCGTGTTGTGGAAGTTGACGATGGTTTCGTGGAGGGTATGGGCGGGGAAGTCCGCCAGCTGGCGCTGGAAGCGGCCGAAGGCCTGGCCGCTGCGGTACAGGTCCCTTGGGGTTTCCGGCTGCTGCAGGCACAGGCTGTCCCGGACAAAGATGTACATCCGGAAGGCCTCTCCAGCGCTGTCCACATAATAATCCCGGCCATCCTTCGTGGGCACGATGGTGAGGGTGCGGCGGGGGTCGCTGTCCTCCCTGGCCAGGTGCCGGGTGACGTTGCCGATGTTTTCCATCAAGGCGGCGACGTCCAGGAAGACCCGGGTGTTGATCTGCTGCAGGATGTACCATTCTTCCAGGTCGGTGATCACCAGGTAGGTGCGGTTGATGTGGCCCTCCCCGTAGGGCTCGCAGCTGACGGGCTTTCCCTTCAGGGGAAATTGATAGACGGCGTCCAGCATCTTGTGGGTCCTTTCAGTGGTGTGGTGTTATATCAGCATCAACCCTTGATTCCGCCGCCGGTGACCCCGGCGATGATCTTCTCGGACAGGAAGATGTACAGCAGGAAGGTGGGCAGGAAGACAATGATGACGGCGGCGAACATCCCCGCCCAGTCCCCGGTGTACTTCATGGAGTTGATCATGCTGTACAAGCCCACGGCCACCGGCCGGGTGTTGTTGGAGTTGGCGAAGATCAAGGACATGAAATACTCGTTCCAGATGTTGATAAAGTTGAAGATGGTCACCGTGATGATACCCGGCTGGGCCAGGGGCAGCATGATCTGCCAGAAGGTGCGCATGGGCGGGCAGCCGTCAATGGCGGCAGCCTCCTCATAGGAGCGGGACAGGTTGGCAAAGAAGCTCAGCAGGAAGATGGTGGTGTAGGGCACGTTGAAGCCCACATACAGGTAGATCATCAGCGCCCTGATGGTGCCGTCGGATTTGAGCAGGTTCATCTGGCTCACCTGGCCAAACAGCGGCAGGATGATCATCACCACCGGCACGCCCATGGCGGCCACAAAGCCCGACTGGATGGTACGGTTGGCGGCAAACTTGAAGCGGCTTAATACATAGGCCGCCGGCGCGCAGACCAGGATCAGCAGGAGGATGGAGGCGATGGAATACAAGAGGGAGTTGCTGAAGAATACGGACACGTTCTGGCTGGTCCAGGCCTTGGCATAGGTTTCAAAATGCAGCCCTGTGGGGAAGCGCAGGGCATCCCCCTTGAAGATCTCCCGGGTGGTGGCCAGGGACGCGGCCAGGATCCAGCCAATCAGCACAAAGGTGAACACAACCCACAGGGTGGTGATGAGGTAGCCGGGCAGGAGGCGGCCTTCCTTTTTCCAGTTGATGTTGCGGAAGGAACGGTATTTCAGGTGTCGATCAGTCATGCCGCCCTCCTTAAAATTCCATCTCATCATCGCGGATGAGGGTGTTCACAGCCACAAAGACCAGGACCACCAGGACGCCCAGGGTGATGCCCACGGCAGCTCCCAGGCCGGCATTGCGCTCCGTGACTGCATTGCCGGCAGAGAAGACCTGGTTGTACAGATAGACCATGGGCGAGATGGTGTCCACATCGGTGGTGACGGTGGAAAACAGCTGGCTCCACACAAAAAAGCCCACGGAGGAAATGGACCACATGGTGATGTTGGTCTTGGTGACGCCCTTGAGCAGCGGCCAGGTGATGTGGCGGAACTGCCCCAGGATGCTGGCCCCGTCAATGGCGGAGGCCTCATAATACTCCGCGGGGATTTTTTCGATGCCCGAGGAAAAAATCAGCATGTGGTAGCCCACCATGCCAAAGCTGTAGGCGAACAGCAGCGCCCAGAACTTGTTCCCCGGGGCGGTCCACTCTGTGGCCGCCAGGCCGTCCAGGCCCAGGGTCTTAAAAAAATTGGTCAGCAGCCCAAAGCGGGTGTTGTACACAAACTGTAGCCACATGGTGGCCAGGGCCACGGCGGAGATGATGTTGGGCAGGTAGATCACCGCCCGGTAAAAGCGCTTGAAGCGGAGGCCGGAGTTGAGCACCATGGCAAACATCAGCCCCAGGCCCAGCACCACGGCGCCGCCGATGGCCCAGATGCGGAACAGGTTCCACATGGAGGTGCGGAACAGGCTGGTCTGGGCCAGGCGGACATAGTTGTCCGCCCCCACAAAGGTCCATTCGGACATGCCGGAGGTGAGGTTTTCCACATGGAACAGGCTCATCACCGCGGTCCTGATGATGGGGTACAAAAACACCGTGCCGAAGAAAATCAAGGCTGGTGTCAGGAACACGACGATCATGGTTCTGCTTTTGCGCAAGCCAGTCCCTCCTTTCCTGTCACGGGGGGTGTCGCAGCAAATCCGGGGCTGCGCCCACAGGCGCAGCCCCGGAACATGGGCTTATTTGTTGGAAGCGGCTTCCAGGTTGGCGACGAAGTCCTCAGCGGTGATGCTGCCGGCGCACAGCTTCTGCAGCTCCTGCTTGATGAAGGGGGTCATGTCGGGGTTGTTCTCAATCCCGGCAGCCCAGTTGTAGCGGGTGGTGGTCTGGTCGAAGACGGGGCGGACACCGGCCAGCATGGCGGGCCACTCGGTGTTGTTGGCGTCGGCGGGGATGCCGATGGATTCCTGGCTGAGCATCAGGTCGAACTCGCCCTTGGTGACCTTCAGGATGATGTCAAAGGCTTCCTTGGCCACTTCGGATTTCACGTTGATGCCGTAGACCTGGCCGCCAAAGTTGGCCGCTTCGGTGCCGGTGACGCCGCCTTCAAGGGCGGGGTAGGAGAAGCAGCCCCATTTGAAGTCCGGGCCGGTCATGGCCTTGACCTCGTTGGGCAGCCAGGAGCCGTTCAGGTACATGGCGGCATCGCCCAGGGCCAGTTCGCCGTTCTGGTTGGTGGGCCACACGGAGGAGCCGATGGTGGGAGAGAAGAAGCCCTTCTCGGCCATGTCGGCCAGGTGCTGGGCGGCGGTGAGGACGGCAGGCTCTTCAGCCCAAAGGCCTTCCTTCACGATCTTGTCCACCTGGGGCTCGCCCACCAGGCGGGCCAGGTGGTAGCCCAGGGTGCAGAGGATGTAGGCATCGTCAGAGGTGACGGGGATATAGCCCTTGTCCTTGACCTTCTGGCAGGCATCCAGGAATTCGTCCCAGGTGGTGGGCACGGCGTCGATGCCGGCTTCTTCGAAGATGTCCACGTTGTAGAAATAGTTGAAGATGAAGGGCTGGTAGGGGATGGACTTCAGGGTGCCGCCGCCGGAGGTGCGGGCAGCTGCCATGAGGCCGGCGTTGGCAGTGGCTTCGTAATCAGACGCCTTTGCCAATTCTTCCAGGTCCATCAGGTAGGCGCCCCAGGTGCCGTTGACGCGGTCGATGTCCTCGTCAAACAGGTCGATGACGGTGCCGGCGTCCAGGGCGGGCTGGAGGCCTTCGCGGATGCCGGTGCGGCCCTTGAACTGCACATCCACCTTGTTGCCGGTTTCTGCCATGTAGGCATCAACGGCTTTCTGGATCACCTGGCCCTGGGGCTCTGCGGCCTCCCACATGGACCAGTAGACGATGGTTTTGCTTTCGGCGGACACGGTGCCCACCACGGCCAGCAGCATGGCTGCCATCAGGAACAGGCTGACAATACGTTTCATTTGGATTCCTCCTCCTATACATTTGCGCAATTCGGCGCATTCTTGCCCATATTATAGGGGGTACAAACTTGCTTTGTATAGCAATAATATCGCAGATAGTAGCAATTTCTTCCCATTTCCGCGGTTTTACGCTATACTTGGTCCGCCAAAGTGGGGAGGAGCGGACATTGATCAACATCAAGCGCCTGTCGGAGCTGCTGGGCTACCTGTATGACATGCAGGGCCTTCAGTGCTCCATCCACGAGCCTGACGGCAGGGAAATCTATTCCTCAAAGGCCCGCAGCCGCTATTGCGACCTGGTCTGCGCAGCGGAGGGCGGCTATGCGCGCTGCCTGGCCTGCGACCGGACGGGCATCCAGACGGCCATCCAGCAAAAAAAGCCCTACCAGTACCGCTGCCATGCCGGGGCCATCGACACCGCCATCCCGGTGATGATCAGCGGGGAGGCCCAGGTGGTGATCCTGTTTGGCCAGCTCCTGGACGACAGCGGGGTCCAGCAGCAATGGGAGCAGGCCAAAGCCAGGGTGGCCTGGTACCCCAACCAGGAGGAGCTGCGCCAGGCCTTCTACAGCCTGCCCCGGATGAGCCAGCGGGAGATCAAGGCTTGCTATGAGCTGGTCAACGCCTGCGTCAGCGAAACCCGGATGGAGCTGCTGACCGCCCTGGATGCCCCCGGCAACGTCCAGAAGCTGGAGTGGTACATCGCCAACCATTATTCCCAGCCCCTGAGCCTGTCCGGCATCGCCCGGGCCCTGAACATGAGCGTCAGCCGCCTGTGCGACCTGGCTTCCGGCATGGGGCCAGACACCACGGTGATGCGCCTGGTGACTGCAAGGCGGATGGCGGCCGCCCAGAGCCTGCTGGCGAACAGCGACCACAGCATCAGGGAGGTGGCCAGCCGGGTGGGCATACCGGACTATAACTATTTTTCAAAGGTGTTCAAGAAGGAAACAGGACAAACCCCTTCAGCGTGGCGCAGGCAGCAGCGGACGGCTTCAGGCAAGCAGGTCCAGCAGCAGCTTTAGCAGCAGCAGGCCCAGCACCACCAGGAGCAGCAGGCGCACGAAGGGTGCGCCTTTTTTGATGGCCAGACTGGCCCCCAGCAGGTTGCCTGCGATGCCGAAGGCTGCCGCCGGCAGGGCCAGGGCATACAGCACATTGCTGGTGGCCATCAGGGTGATGAGGGCCCCCAGGTTGCTGCCCAGGTTGATGAGTTTGGAGGTGCCGGAGGCCATCAGGGCCTCCTTGCCCAGCAGCATCACATAGGCCAGGATCAAAAAGGTGCCGGTGCCGGGACCCACCAAGCCGTCGTAGGTGCCCACCACCAGGCCGATACCGATGCAGGCCAGGGGGGTGAAGCGCGGCGGCACCAGGGAGGGCCGGGGGGACAAATCCTTGTTGCGCAGCACCAGCACTGCCACCAGGGGCAGGGCCAGCAGCACCCCGGCCCGCACATAGACCTCTGGCAGCCAGGTGAGCAGGAAGGCCCCCAACATAGCGCCGGGGATGGCACCCAGCAGGGACAGCAGCCCTGCCTGCCAGTCGATGTAGCCGTTTTTGGCGTACTTCACCGTGGACACCGTGGTGCCCATGATGGCGGACAGCTTGTTGGTGCCCCCGGCCAGGGAGGGAGGCAGGCCGGCCAAGTAGTAGGCCGGCAGGGAAATGAGGCCCCCGCCGCCGGCGATGCTGTCCACAAAGCCCGCCAGAAAAATCAGCGGGCAGACGATGAGATAGGTCCAGATGGTGAGGCTGGGCATCAAAAAAACTCCCTGGTGATTGGTTGCGGCAGGCTCAGTTTTGCTGTTGGTAAAACGCCGTCACCGCGTCAAAGAAGGCGTCGATGTTGGCCCAGGGGCTGCCGGGGGGGATGTCGCAGCCCGAGGAGATGATGAAGTTGGGATGATGGGGCGCCAGCTGGTGGAGCAGGCCCAGGGCGGCCTCCCGGATGCTGTCCGGGCTGCCGCCTGAAACCTGCGCTGCCGGGCTGATGTTGCCCATCAGGAGAACATCCCCGGGCACCCGGTCCGCCAGGGCGGCCAGGTCCACCGCGTCCCCAAAGTGGTAGCCGTCGCAGCCGGTGGCGAGGATGGCGTCCAGCATCAGGGGCACGTTGTTGCTGCAGTTGTGGTAGATCACCAGGAACCGGGGCGAGGCGGTTGCCTCCCGGATCTGTTTCACATAAGGCGATGAGAATTCCGCTGCCAGGGCCGGGGACAGCAGGCCGGCCACCGGCTCTGCGATGACCACGCCGTGGGCGCCTGCCGCCTGGTAGGCCTTGATGTAATCCGTTAAAAACCGGGTGGCCTTTGTAAGCACCAGGGCCACGGCCTCCGGCTCGTCATAGCAGGCCATCATGATGTCGCTGACCCCCATGAGCCGGGCGGCCAGGGAAAAAGGACCGATGACGCCGGCGAACACCGGCCGGTCGGCAATCAGGTACAGGGCCTGTTCCACCGCCGCCACATACAGCCCGGTGCGGGCCGCCCCCACCGGGGGCACGGCCAGGGCCTCCGCTTCCTTCAAACTGCTCACCAGGATGCCGGTGACGGCGGGCACCTCGTCCTCCGTCACATGCACCCGGGCGCCAAAGGCCTCCGCTTCCACGGACAGGTCCATCATGCTGACGGCGGCCGCAGCCGGCACCCGGTCGGCCACGGCCTTCATCCCCCGGGCCTGGTTGTCCGCGCTGGTGACCAGATCCTTGACGCTGATGCCCAGCAGGCTGGCGCCAGGAAAGGACAGGATGGGCAGGGCCTGCTTGCGGGCAGCGGCAATCTGGGCCTGTTTCCAGGCGTGCATGTCTGTGAACATTGATATCCTCCCGGGTTCTTCGCTGGGAAACAAGTTATACTAAACGCACTCATTAATGCTTCCATGAATCGGTCTTTTTGCGTCTCTGCGTCGTCTCATTCACTCAGCGTAGGCTACGGCTACGCCTCGTTCCTTCGACTTAGCAGAGCCA
>Ga0123326_1003915_pt1 | contig 10124 bp, 9 predicted proteins | sample BioC13SIPDNA_FD_89739 | JGI IMG/M metagenome (GOLD analysis project Ga0123326, IMG submission 89739) | Anaerobic biogas reactor microbial communites from Washington, USA - Biogas_R1_A C13 SIP DNA | ecosystem: Engineered > Bioreactor > Anaerobic > Unclassified | place: Washington, USA | collected...
CATCAAGAACAATGACATCCGAAGCGTGCAGGTCGTGCGCATGAGCGTGCCGTGCTGCGGCGGGCTGACCAATGCGGTCATGAAAGCATTGCAGCAAAGCGGCAAGATGCTGCCGTGGAGCGTCGCGACCATCACAACGGACGGACACATCATAGAAGAGTAAAAGGAGGTACGGCAATATGACGGAAAAAGCGCATTCATTCCAGAAGATCGACCAGAAGGTGATCGAGAAAATCATCGACGAGGATGTCGTGAACATCAACCATATGGTGCTGCCGCAGGGCGAGCGGCTCCCGCAGCATTATACAAACTCAAATGTATTCATGATCGTATCGCGGGGCATGGTGACATTAATTTTGAACGACAGCGAGCCGCACAGCTATATTGCGGGCAATATCATCGAGATACCGTACAATACGAAAATGGATGTGCTGAACAATCATCCGGATGTGCTGGAGCTCTTTGTGGTCAAAGCGCCGGGCCCGAAAGCATATCGGGAGTAAGTACGGGTATATTAATGGATTCCTATTAACCTCCGGTGAACGAATCACCGGAGGTTTTACTATAGTATGGGCTATAGAGCTTGGGGGCTGTCGAGCTAATAGCCACGCACCCGGTAAACGGCACATAGCACCTTGCGTAGGGCGCGACGCCCTCGGCGCGCCGGAATTGTTAGCGAACAGCCCCTTTTCCAATGGTCGGATCCGAACCGTAAGGGAGATCCCCGACTCTCCCGATATCCTATGTTCCGGTGTCAAAAATCAAATTTTGTGCAATATACAAAAATCGACATAGTTCAACATATTATTAACTTTAATCTGTTTATAATTTATTTAACACCCGATAGCTCGTGCTTTCGGGCTGCCAATGTCCGCTGTCAATACAATAAGAAAGCTGATCGTTTTTTGATCAGCTTTCCGTTGTTATTCGTCTCTTTTCACCCGACTATGGCGCTTACTCGATGTCGGGTGTAATGCACTTGATTTCTATTTCCAGATCCCCCGACTGCTCCTGCGCATCGCAAGGCGTGCCGCCCGTATCCGTCACCTCCTGAGAAGCTGTGGTTTCGTCATTCGCGGGGCCGGCCTTTTCAGCCTCTGATTCGATTGATAAAGATGAGTCTTCCGCGGCCGGCTCTTCTGTCTGATCAACAACGGTATCCGCATCGGCTGCCGTATCATCGATTTCTTCGGGTCCGGCCGATGCTGTTCCGCCGTCAACGGCGTCATTGCTCTCACAGACAGTAAATGCCGCGTCCAGCACATCATGCGCGACCGACTTGGCCGCCGCCAGAGTCTGGGCGATCGTCTGCACTCCGGCCATCCCGGCCTCTGCCGCCGACAGCGCAGCTTCTGCCCCGGCCGGATCTGCGGCCCCGTCGATCGCCGCTTCCCCGGCTGTCTTGAATCCGGTTAATACCGTCCAGTCATCACCGGTGTAGTCGCTCTCCGAATAGGCATCAAATGCCGCAGTCAGAGCTTCCTGCGCCGCCGTCTTGGCCGCCGCCAAAATCCGGGCGATCGTCTGCACTCCTGCCATCCCGGCCTCTGCCGCCGACAGCGCAGCTTCTGCCCCGGCCGGGTCTGCGGCCCCGTCGATCGCCGCTTCCCCGGCTGTCTTAAATCCGGTTAATGCCGTCCAGTCATCAGGCGTGTAGTCGGCTTCCGCATAAGCTGCAAACACCGCTTCCAGACCGGCATGCGCCGCCGACTTCGCGTCGTCAAGCAGCGTATGGACAGCAGTCATTGCGGCCAGCATGTTGTCCAATGCTTCTTTTACATCCTCAACGGAAGCGGCATGATCGATATCGCCGATTGTCATGGCATCAAGCAATACTGCCCAGTTTTCCGGCGAATAATCCTCCTGTGCATAGCCCGCGATCGCAGCATTCAGGCTGGCATGCGCCGCTGCCTTGGCGTCGTCAAGCAGAGTAGGGACAGCAGCCATTGCGGCATCCGCATTGTTCAATACCGTCATGACCTCTGTAACGGTAGCGGCATTGTCGAAGTCCCTGTCGGCCGCCGCCTTTATGTCAAGCAATTTTTTCCAGTTATCAACTGAATAATCATCTTGTTTATAGCTTTTAAGCATGTTGAATAAACCTCCAAATAATTTTGGATTTCTCCTGTTAAATAAGTGATGAACCCTCCTTGAAAGAATCCCCATAATGTCTATTGGAAGGCAATCAAATTCATCATTGATTCATGATCATCTTGCCTTAATTAACATTTGCTCCATTAATAATTATACTTTTACAATATTTGATTGTAAACGAAACCATGTCGTACAATAGGTGCCAATTGTTGCCACGATTTGAGGCATTCTTTGGAAAAATATCATACTACCGCAGGGCGCGGCGCCGGCGGCACGCCGTAATGGGGCCCATAGAGAAAGGCCGGGAGCGATTCCCGGCCTTGTATTTCGTATGGGGGTTTAAAGCCCGCCCGGCGGCGAAATATATTATTCTCCCGCAACCGCCAGCTGCTTGACCAGAATCGACGGGCTCCCGATGCTGCTCGACCCCGGAAGTCCGAACTTCAGGTCGTTTCCGACCTGCTCGATGTCATTGAGCATCTCATAAAAGTTCCCGGCAATCGTGACCTGCTCGACAGGCTCCGCCTTTTTGCCGCCCGATATCCTGTAGCCCTTGGCCGACAACGAAAAGTCGCCCGACACCGGGTTTGCGCCCGAGTGCAGGCCCTGCACCTCGGTCACGAACAGGCCCTCGCCTACGCTTGCCAGCAATTGGTCGATGTCCTTATCGCCGGGCTTTAGATAGAAGTTGCTCGGCGATATGCCGACCGGCGACTTGAACGACGATTTTGACGCGTTGCCGGTGCTCTTCACACCGTCCTTCTCGGCGGTCTTTAAGTTGTGCAGCAGCGTCGTCAGCGTGCCGCCGTCTATGACGTTCTTGCTGTATGTCGCAACGCCCTCGCTGTCAAAAGGCGACGAGGCGAACCCGCCGGGCATCAGCGGGTCGTCGATCAGCGTGACGGCGCTTGAAGCGATCTTCTGCCCGACCCTGCCCTTTAAGAGCGACAGGTCCTTCTGCGTGCTCTCGGCCGAGAATATGCCGCTGAACGTCGCCATCATATCTCCCGCCGCGTCGTTCTCAAATACCACCTTGTAGTTGCCGGACGGCATCGATCTGGCATCCAGCATCGAAACGGCCTTGTTCACAGCCTCGGCAACGATATCATCGACATTGATTTCGGAAAAATCCCTCGTGATGCGGTATGCGGTGCCGTCGACCATCTTATCGCCCTTTTTTGCGACGGGCTCCACAAATGCGATCAGCACATTGTCCCGGTGGGACAGGTTCAGCCCCTTCGAGTTGCGTATCACAGATTCGCCCTCGCCCGACTGCACCAGGCAGTATCCGACGGTTTCGATCCGCGGGTCGGCATTCTTCGCCTTCCTTTCCAGGGATAGAGCCATATCGATTTTATCCTTGGCGGAGACCTCCTCGAGTGCCGGGTTGAACACATCGACCTTCTGATATTCGGGGCTGCCCTCGAATATGAACTGTTTGTCCTCATTCTCGATGATCCCGGCGTTTTCCCTGGCATTGTGCACAAGCATGCGCACCGCATCCGAATCCAGCGCTTCCGTATAGGCATAGCCCATTTTACCGGAAAGCAGCCCGCGGAAGGAAAGCCCCGCCGTGCTGTTGACGCTGTAGTCGCTGACCTCGCCCTCGAACACCATGCACTGGAATGACGAGCCGCCCGAGTAGTACGCTTCGTAATCGGTAAAGCCTGCTTTTTTCGCTTCGGCGAATAATTCTGCTATAAATTGATCCACGTTCATGTTAACGGCCTCCTTCGCGTCCGCCGACGGTAATCTGGCTGACCCGGATCAGCGGCTGCCCGACATCCGCCGGTATACTTCCCGACAGCGATCCGCACATGCCCTGCCCGGTTTTCATACACCCGCCGACCATGTCGATGTTGAACAGTATTTCCGAACCCTTGCCGATCAGCGTCGCGCCGCGCACGGGCTTGTCGATCCTGCCGTTCCTGACGAGATACCCCTCCCGCACTGCGAAGTTGAAGTCTCCGGTCACAGGGTTGACCGAGCCCCCGCCCATCTGCGCGCAATAAATGCCGCTGTCCATCGAGCGGATGATTTCCTCGTCCGAAGAGCTTCCGGCCGCGATGTATGTATTGCTCATCCTCGATGTCGGCGCGTATGCATAGGACTGGCGCCTTGCCGATCCCGTCGCCGCCATGCCCATGCGCCTGCCGTTTAATTGATCGATCAGATAACTCTTTAACACACCGTTTTCGATCAGCACGTTCCTGCGCGTATCGTTGCCCTCATCGTCAATGTTGCCCGAGCCCCAGCCGTTCGGTATCGTCGCGTCGTCGATGGCGGTCACGACATCGGATGCGATCTTCTGGCCCAGCTTTCCGGCAAACACCGACTGGCCCTTCGCGACTGCCGTTGCTTCCAGCGAATGCCCGCAGGCCTCGTGGAAAATCACGCCCCCGAATCCATTCTCGATGGCCACCATCATCCTTCCCGACGGGCACAAATCGGCTTTGAGCATCGTGACGGCGCAGCGCGCCGCGTCCCGGCCGTACCATTCAGGATCAATTTCCTCGAACACCTCGAAGCCCTTCTGCCTGCCCGGACCCGCAAAACCGGTCTGGTTCTCCTTACCGTCGGAGGCGACCGCGTTGATCGACAAACGCGTATGCGTGCGCGAATCCTCGGCGCAAAGCCCCTCGCTGTTCAGGATCTGTATGTCCCTCGTGCTGTCCATATACGAGACCGACACCTGCTTGATCAGGCTGTCGTACGATGCGGCCGCGTTGTAGGCGGTCTTGACGACCCCGGCCTTCCTGGCGATCCCGACGCCCTTCGGGGCTATGAGTATCGGATGCATGTTTTTGATGTTCTTATCCCGGAACACGATGTCGACCCCGAGCGGAGCCGCGTTTCCGATCGCCGCGGCAGCCTGGGCCGCAGCCTCGGCAAGCCCCGCCTCCGATGTGTCGTTCGTGTAGACATAAACATAGTTGAAACCCTTGAAGACCCTGATTCCTGCGCCGTGGTCCCTGCCCGACACGGCCTCCTCGATCCGGCCGGACATCATGCTGATCACGGTCCTGAAGCTGTCTTCGGCAAAGATTTCAGCGAAATCCCCGCCGGTCGACAAAGCCTTGTCGAGCGCCTTTTGGGCGGCGTTTTTTGATACTATCAATTCTTTTCCTCCTTGATGTTTTTTCTTGCCTGCCGCAGTTCCCTGATTCTGGCTTCAAAACCCTGGTCGGAAGGGCGGTAGTATTCCTTGCCCTGCACCGACAGCGGCGCATATTCCTGTTCGATATAGTGGCCCGGATAATCGTGCGGATATTTGTATCCTTTCCCGCTGCCGAGCCTTTCATGCCCCTTGTAGCTCGTGTCACGCAGATGCACCGGCACCGGGTCGTGCTCGTCTCCTTCGGCGTCGGCAAACGCATCGCCCATCGCCGCGACGACCGAGTTTGACTTCGGGGATTCGCAGATGAATATGATGGCCTGCGTGATGTTGAGCCGCGCTTCCGGCATGCCGATCATCTCCAGCGCCTGCGCCGCCGCGACAGCCTGCTGCATCGCCTGCGGGCTGGCCAGACCGACATCCTCGGATGAGTGCGCGATCATCCTTCTTACGATGATGCGGGGGTCGACCCCGGCGTGTATCATGCGCGCAAACCACGCGAGCGCCGCGGTCGAGTCGCTGCCGCGCAAGGATTTGCAGAAGGCCGACAGCATATCGTAAAAATAGCTCTCGTCGACCTTTAAGACACGCTGCTGGATCGAGTCCTGCGCGATTTCGATATCGATGCGGACAACGCCGTCGTCATCCGGTTTTGTTGTCAGTACGGCTAGCTCGAGCGCGTTCAGCGCGCTCCGCACATCGCCGTTGGCGACATCCGCCCAATGCATAACAGCTTCATCCGAGATTTCTAGGTTCATCCTGCCGAATCCGTCCTTGTCGTCGGCGATCGCGCGGCGGACAGCCTGCGCGACCTGCTTCTCGGTCAATTGGAAGAACTGGAACAGCCTGCACCGGCTTACGATGGCCGGCGTCATTGAGATCATCGGGTTCTCGGTGGTCGAGCCTATAAACCTTATGATGCCCTTTTCGATCGCGGGCAGTATTGAGTCGGACTGGGATTTGGACCAGCGGTGGCACTCATCCAGCAAAAGGTAGGTGCTTTGACCATACAACTTGAGCCGCTCCTCGGCAGCCTTGATGACCTCACGCACATCCGCGACGCCCGAGGTTACCGCATTTAATTTCGCAAAGTGGGCTTTGGTCGTATTTGCGACGATCTGCGCCAGTGTTGTCTTGCCGCAGCCGGGCGGGCCGTAGAATATGCTGCTTGTCAGCATGTCGGCCTCGATGGCGCGCCGAAGAAGCCTCCCCTTGCCGACGATGTGCTCCTGGCCCAAAAAATCATCGAGGCCCTTCGGGCGCATCCGATCCGCAAGCGGCGCATTCTGTTCTATTTTATGAGAAAACAGGTCATCCATGGATAATTATTATAACCCAGTATAACGTTTATGTAAACCACTGCGAAAATGTGTTTGTTCCGCCTGGATTGGGAAACTTCTGAAACAAATTTGCGGCAAACAGATTTATATTGAAGGCTCTGCCTGGTTTACCCCCACGCCGCCTATTACAAACCCTCCGCCCTTAAATTTCAGGTAATCCGAAATGTCCGCAAACTCCAGGTGCATATCCTCCCACTGCCCTGCGGGATCAATGATGCTGAGCCCACCGCCCGCATTTTTCATGCAAGCGATATAGTGCGCCCCCCTGCCCCGCCATTTCAGGGCCGCAATGACATACCGGCAGTTCTCCATGAGTTTGTTGAATCCGGAAAGCCCGTACCGAAGCTCCGCCTTTGTTCTGACCGCGCCCCTGTTGAATACCGCACCGTCAAAGAATTTTTTGATTTTCCACGGCAGTATTCCGAATAATCGGGTGGGTTGGCGCTCAAATGTGTAATAGGCAATGACATCGATAAACGTCAGATCAATGCCGAGCCGCATCGCGATGTTTGCGGTACAGCAGGCCCCGCAGCCGTACTGCCGCACCGTGCCCCTGCCGAACGGCATGTTCGCATACGGCGCTTCGGACTGCGAGATGTAGTGCATGTTGCCCCAGGGGCTATGGATATTTACGCTCATATTCAATTTTATATGAACACGATAGTTTTAATACCTAAGAAATATCAAATGCTGCATGTGTTATAATGATTTTATGAGTACGAAAGCCATGGACAGGCATCAGTTGACGGTGATCTACGGCTCCGACATCCGCCGTATGACAGCCGACATACTGGAGCACGCAAACGCCGCTTCGCTTGTACCGCCCGGCGCAAGCGTCGCGATCAAGCCCAACCTCGTCGTGCCCCGCCCGGCGCGCGAAGGCGCGACGACGCACCCGGAGATCGCCGATGCTTTGCTAAGCCATCTGTTCGACCACTCGATCAGGGACATCACGATCATGGAAAGCTCGTGGGTCGGCGCGGGCACGCAGCAGGCCTTCGAGGTCTGCGGGTACAACGCCCTTGCCCGCAGGTACGGCGTCAAAATCATCGATTTAAAGTATGATGCGTCAGCAGACGTCCATGGTATCAAGGTCTGCAAAAGCGCGCTCGACGCAGGTTTCATGATCAACCTTCCGGTGCTCAAGGGCCACTGTCAGACCAGCCTGACATGCGCCCTCAAAAACATGAAGGGCTGCATACCGGATTCGGAGAAGCGCCGCTTCCACACATTGGGCCTGCACAGGCCGATCGCGGATCTGTCCGGAATCCTTCGGCAGGATCTGATACTGGTCGACGGCATTTGCGGCGACCTCGATTTCGAGGAGGGCGGCAATCCGGTCGAAATGGGCAGGCTGATACTGGGCCGCGATCCGGTCAAAATCGACGCCTATGCATGCTCGCTGCTCGGCCTTTCGCTGTCCGATGTGCCCTATATCGAAATGGCCCGAAATCTCGGCGCAGGCAGCGCGCAAACGGAAGAGGGCGACGTCATCGGGCTCAATGCTCCCGGCTTGGCGCAAAGCGCGCGCCCGTCGGGAAAAGTGCAGAGCCTTGCCGGCTACATCGACGAGGATATGGCTTGCTCGGCATGCTACGGCTCGCTGATACACGCATTGCACCGGCTGGACAGATCCCGCCTGAAGCGGCTGAACGGAAAAATCCATATCGGTCAGGGATTCAACGGGAAGAACACCGGCGGCATCGGCATCGGAGCCTGCTGCAATGGGTGCGCCCGGTTTGTGCCCGGCTGCCCGCCGAAGGCCTCCGATATACTATCTTTTCTTGAGAAATCCGTATAGATATGCTATGATAACAAAAAAATAAAGACAGTCGGGGTTCCTGTCTCTAAACAAAACAAAGGTAAACGGGCCCATCACGGCGCCCGTTTTTTAGGTGGAAAGAATGAAGAAAATCGATACCAGGCACATCGCCCGGGCCGGCATCATCGCCGCCCTGTACGCGGCCGTAACGCTCGTCGCGGTCGCAACGCCCGTCGGCGCCTTTATGTTCGGGCCTGTCCAGGTCAGGGTGTCCGAAGCGCTGACCGTGCTTCCGGCACTGACGGGCGCGGCGGTGCCGGGGCTGTTCATCGGGTGCCTGGTCACCAACATTATCGGCTCCTTTTTCGGCGTTGCGGGCGGCGCGCTCGACATTGTGTTCGGGTCGCTCGCAACATTGCTCGCCGCGTGGCTTTCCTACCTCGTAAGGGATAAAAAGTGGCTGGTGCCGCTGCCGCCCGTCGTGGTCAATGCCGTTGCGGTCGGGCTGGTGCTGCACCTGGCGTTTGATTATCCGCTTGTCGCTACGATGGGTACGGTCGGCCTCGGGCAGATCGCCGCGTGTTATGTGCTCGGCATGCCGCTGCTTTTGGTGCTGGAGAAATATAAAGGGAAGATATTCAGGTAATTCGCCCTCACCGGCATAACGATTTGACATCATGGAAGGCGCGTGTTATCATAGCATTCATAATTTGATATATCTTGAGGGAGTAGTAGGCTCATATTTTTGAGCGGCAAGCCAACATACTGGCCGATTGGTCTGGTTTGTCTTAATTTACGAGACTCATGTACGGTAGATGCATACTGTGCTTGGGTCTATAATCATGAATTTTAGTCAGGCGCTGTATACAGCGCCTGATTTTTACGAGGTGGAGAATGGGAGGAATAGAACTGCTGTTCATAGCTGTGGGGCTGTCCATGGATGCCTTTGCGGTGTCACTGTGCAAGGGTCTGAGCATGCACAAACTGAATCTTCGGCATGCGGCTGTGATTGCGCTTTTCTTTGGGGGATTCCAGGCTGTCATGCCGCTATTGGGCTGGCTGCTTGGAACACAGTTTGCAAGCTATATAACAAAAATCGATCATTGGATCGCATTCGGGCTTCTGTCATTGATCGGCGGAAAAATGATTTATGAAGTTTTTCAAAAAGTTGAAGAATCCAGGGAGTGCACCTATTCGCTTAACCTCAAGGAGCTGCTTGTATTGGCCGTGGCCACCAGTATAGATGCGCTTGCGGTCGGCATCACATTTGCGTTCCTGCAGGTATCGATCGCACCGGCCGTTTCTATGATTGGCGTCACGACTTTCACGTTATCATTCATAGGAGTTTATATCGGCCATGCAGCGGGAACAAAGCTTAAATCAAAGGCCGAGCTTTTAGGGGGAATTACACTGGTTGCAATCGGGATTAGAATACTGCTTGAACATTTGGAAATTCTCTAGTTCTGCCCTCAGTCAAATATCTAATGCGACCTGCCCCGGGATGCTTGGGCGAGCAGCAGTCCTCGCCTGCTCCCTACCTTGTCTTAAGGAATTCCCCTCATAAATGGCTCAAGAACCAAGTATGTTTTATTTTGTCTATGCGGTCAAAAGACCTTTGACCGCAAAAAGATGGGTTTCATTGTTTGTTATTGAGCCATTTTCCGGAGGGGTGACGCGGCGAATGCCGCGTGGGGTGGTCAAAACAATGCACGAAAAACGGCCAAATTCCATGATCTCCCCCAATCCCCCTCTTATGCGCAAAGGCGGAGCTAATTCGGAGTTCATACTGCATACGAGGGGGCATGACTGCGGG
>Ga0123326_1003934_pt1 | contig 10095 bp, 8 predicted proteins | sample BioC13SIPDNA_FD_89739 | JGI IMG/M metagenome (GOLD analysis project Ga0123326, IMG submission 89739) | Anaerobic biogas reactor microbial communites from Washington, USA - Biogas_R1_A C13 SIP DNA | ecosystem: Engineered > Bioreactor > Anaerobic > Unclassified | place: Washington, USA | collected...
CCGGAAGAAAGAAAAATTGCGGCCTATATTCTGGAAGAGATTCATGATGGAGCCTGTTTGCAGCTGGGAATAGGAGCACTTCCTAATCTTATCGGTCATTTGATAGCTGATTCGGATTTAAAGAATTTGGGAATACAGAGCGAAATGTTCTGCGATGCTTTTGTAGCCATGTATGAGAAAGGAAGAATAACCAACGCCAAAAAAGCTTATGACATCAATAAGAGCAGCTATTCATTTTGTCTGGGTATGCAGGAAACTTATGATTTTCTAAATGATAATCCTCGATGTGCATCTACTACGGTTCTTCATACTAATGACCCCGCCAAAGTGGCTTTGCAGGATAATATGATTGCCATTAATAATATTCTGGAAGTTGACTTATTAAGCCAGGTTTGTTCGGAATCATTTGGACTTCGCCAGATATCGGGAACCGGGGGACAGCTGGATTTTGTTATTGGAGCTTTTCATTCCAAAGGCGGCAAGGGTATCCTGGCATTCAGCTCGACTTTTAAAGACAAAGAGGGCAATATCCATTCGCGTATAAAGCCGCTGTTAACACCCGGGGCGGCGGTAACTGTTCCCCGTACTCAAATCCAGTATCTGGTTACTGAATACGGAATAAAAAACTTCAAGGCAACATCTACCTGGGGCAGGGCAGAAGGTTTGATCGAACTGGCCCATCCGGATTTCCGTGATGAATTGTTAAAGGCGGCCAAAGAAATGAAACTCTGGTCCAGAACCAACCGGATTCCATTTTAATATATAAATCAAAATTATAAATATGATAATACAGGGCCTTGCAAGCCCTGTATTTATTTGTATTAATATGGTGGTAGGTGCACCATTAGCTCGGGTGAAGGAAAATTTACCCCTTCTGTCACAAAGAGGAAAGATCATTATAAAGTATATACTTCAATAAATGCCGAAAGAAGTGTATTATAAATATGTTAATGATGGGATCTTTTAAAAAGCCATAATTTCCATACTTTACATAAGGAGAAGTATGAGGATGACATATGAAGAGCAACTGGTTAAAAAAAGCCTTCTAGGGGATACTGCGGCTTTTGAGGAACTGGTCGCCCAATATCAGAACAAGATTTACGCTCTGGCGTATCGGTACATGGGTAATGAGGAAGATGCTTATGATATGACCCAGGAGGCATTTATTAAAGCCTTTCGTTCTTTACGTTCTTTTAAAGGCGATTCCAGTTTTGGTACCTGGTTATACCGGGTAGCCACCAATGTATGCCTGGATGAGCTGCGAAAAAGGAAACGAAGGGTTTTAACTTTATCGCTGGATGAACCGTTAGCAACTCAGGATGGCGATGAAGTGGAAAAAGAGATAGCGGACACATCTCCTACGGTAGACATATTATATGAACAAAAGGAGTTCTCTTTATACATACAGGACATTCTCGATGAAATGAAACCCGAACATAAAAATGCAATTGTACTGCGTGACTTGATGGAACTTAGTTACGAGGAGATTGCAGAGGTCCTGGATTGTTCCATAGGTACGGTAAAATCCAGGTTGAGTCGGGCACGAACTGTCCTGAGAAAAAAGTTGATAGACAGGGAACTTTTGCCTTGAACACCTCGTCTAATAAGCGAGGAGGATAGAACCATGAGATGTGAACAAATGCGAGAGCTGTTATCTCCATATATGGATCAGATGACCAACGAAAAAGAGACTCGTATGGTTGAGGCTCATCTTGTGGTGTGTCCGGAATGCAAACGGGAACTTAAACAATTACAGCGTATGGTTGCCCTGATGGGAAATCTGGAGAGTCCTCAGTTACCGGAACATTTTTCAGCTGATTTTCATCGTCGGCTTATGAATGAGCAGCCGCTTATATTTAGAAACCCGGAACTGAAAAGGCCACGCAAACAGGCATGGATTGCTGCAGGTGTGGCTGGTTTGGCGTTGACTGTGGGTGTTTATGCCAGTAGTTTATTGCCCATGGGTATGGTAGCAGATTTATGGCAGGACAAAGAAAATAATCAGAAAAAAACTACTACGGTTGCGGTAGATGATATTATTCAGAGAATTCAGCTGTGGGGACATCAGGACAAGGATATTCAGTCTCCAGAGCAAATAGCTGATAAGGGTACTACTGCCACCAGTCCGGGAAAAGTACAGAATTTGGGACCTGCTTCTACTGAGCAACCAGCGACAGAGGTCATTCCAGAAAAGGTACAGGTTGAACCAAAACTGGCAGATGTATTCAAGTCAACTATCAAAGTTGATAATTTAAATGACTCAGTTACCAAGGTAGTCCAAATTGCTGAAGCCAATGGAGCCCAGGCCAGAGTAACGCAGGCTGGCAATGAGGTTCAGGCGTTAAACGGTATAACTCGTGAAGTAAGTTTTAAGGTAAGTTCCGAACAGGTGGGAGCAATCTTAAAACAATTGGAGATTGTTGGCCAAACCGGTATGCCGGTAGGTGATCAGGTAGTTTATACGGAACAATACAGTGAAGCTGTTAACCATATTCAAATGTTGGAGAATCAAATTAGTGAACTGGATAGCAGTGATGAGGCGAACAGAATTAAATTACAGACTGAATTACAAGTGTGGCAGGATAAAAAAGTAAAGCTGGAAAAGGAATTACAGATGGCAACCATTAAGGTACAACTGGTTCAGGAAGTAAATCCTTAAAAGCTTAAAGCATAATTAAATAGCACATAATTAAAATGGGCAGGGAATAGTATCCTGTCCATTGAATTTTTATAGGAAGAAATTATATGCAGGAAAGGTGGAACTTCTGGTGACCCAATCCAAATTTTTACTGATAGATGGCAACAGCCTGTTATACCGTGCTTTTTATGCGCTGCCATTACTGCATACGCGTGAAGGAATATATACCAACGGTATTTATGGTTTTCTTACTATGTTTAACCGGGTAAAGGCTGAACATCAGCCTACCCATTTACTGGTGGCCTTTGATAAGGATAAACAGACATTTCGAAATTCCCTGTTTAATGAATATAAAGCCAATCGCTTGTCTGCCCCGGATGAACTAATAGATCAGTTTACCTTCCTGCGGGAAATTCTAACTGCCATGAATGTAGATTTTCTGGAAGAACAGGGTTATGAAGCTGATGATATTATAGGTACAATCAGTCGCCAAACTGAAGAGAATGATATCCCGACTATAATTTTGACCGGAGATAAGGATACCTTGCAATTAGTATCGGAACAGGTAACCGTTATGATGACTAAAAAAGGTATCACCGAAATGGAAACTTATGATCCCCAGGCAGTTGCAAACCGCTATGGGGTAACCCCGGACCGATTAATAGAAATCAAAGCTCTGATGGGGGATGCTTCGGATAATATTCCCGGAGTTCCCGGTATAGGTGAAAAGACGGCTATAAAGTTAATTGGTGAGTACGGAAGCCTGGAAAACCTGTATGAAAATATTGACCAGATTACCGGGAAGAAGTTAGTGGAGCGGTTATCGGAAAATGAAGCCCAGGCTTATTTAAGCCGCGATTTATCACGCATTGTAAGAGATATGGAATTAAACTGTGATCTGGAAGATTTCCGTGTCAAAGAACCTGATTATGCCCAATTAAAAGAATTGTACCGCCGATTGGAGTTTAATAGTTTTTTAGCCTCCCTGCAGGAAAGTGAAACATTGGAACAGCAGGCCGAAGAAGTGATTTTACCAGTAGTTGATATAAATAGTGCTGAACAGATAGCTGGTATAGTTGATTCACTGTCGGCCGAACAGGATTTGGCAGTTGTCATTGAGGCAGATTATCATCATCCCATGTGGGCAAAATTACAGGAAATTTATCTATATAATGGTCAAACTGTATACCGCGCGGCTTTGCAGGAGAATTCAGCCGGACAGTTGGATATTTTGCGTCCGTTATTGGAGTCGGCTAATACACCCAAAATATTTCATAATGCCAAGTTTGCCCAGGTAATATTAAAACGATATGGTATTGAACTGCATGGAATAAAGGGCGATACACTGCTAGCTGCCTATATTAAAGACCCGGCCTTTGAAGGGGAATTGTTGCATGAAACCATGCAAAAGCATCTGAATATTAATGCCACTCCTGCCAATCATGCCTTATTGGTCAGTAAACTGCCCGAATTATATACGCATTTAATTAACTCTATCTCGCCTGACCAGACTCATTTACTGGATGAGGTGGAGATGCCTTTATCCACAGTATTGGCCAACATGGAGTTTTGCGGGGTAAGAGTGCAACGTGATACCCTGGTCACTATTGCAGAAGAATTATCTGCCGGTATTAAACATAGTGAGGAAAATATCTTTGGGTTGGCCGGACAAAGTTTTAACATTAACTCTCCCAAACAATTGGGTAAAGTATTATTTGAAGACCTGGGTCTGAGGGTAATAAAAAAGACCAAAACCGGTTATGCTACCGGAGCGGAAGTTTTGGAGGAATTATGTGATGACCACCCGATAATCACATATATATTGACTTATCGCCAGTTGACTAAATTAAAATCAACTTATGCAGATGCTCTTCAGGATTTAATTCACCCTGATACCGGTCGTGTACATACAATTTTTAAACAGGCCCAGACGGCCACCGGCAGATTATCCAGCGTGGAGCCTAATCTGCAGAATATCCCGGTAAAGATGGAGGAAGGCCGGCGGATTCGCAAAGCGTTTACAGCGCCGGCAGATGATTGGTACCTCCTGTCAGCTGATTATTCCCAGATTGATTTGCGGGCTTTGGCACATATCAGCGGCGATAATACTTTGATTGAGACCTTTCATCAGGGGATTGATATTCATGCCCGTACAGCCTCAGAAATATTTCATGTATCTCTTGAAGAAGTTAATGAGGATTTACGCAGGCGGGCCAAAGCAGTTAATTTCGGTATTATTTATGGAATCAGTGATTTTGGACTTTCCCGTGATACCGGAGTCAGCCGTAAGGAGGCCCGTCAGTATATTGATAACTATTTAGCCAGTTATCCCGGTGTCAAGCAATACATGGAGGACATTGTGGAGTTTGGTATGCGCAACGGCTATGTAGAAACCATATTGAAAAGACGGCGCTATTTACCGGACTTAAATGCACGCAATAAAATGGTACAATCTTTTGCCCGGCGTATGGCACTTAATACCCCTATTCAAGGAAGTTCCGCTGATATTATAAAGTTGGCCATGATTGATATATATAATGAACTGCAGGCCCGTAACCTGCGGAGCCGCATGCTTTTGCAGGTGCATGATGATCTGGTATTGGAAGTTCCCCGGGAAGAATTGGATTTGGTAATGGGAATTTTAAAAGATAAAATGGAGAATGCTTGTACTCTCAAGGTTCCCCTGGAAGTATGTTTAAAAGTGGGGAGCAATTGGTATGATATGCAGGAGATTTAACACTGGAACCGTTGGGAGGAGAAATATATATGCCAGAGTTACCCGAAGTTGAAACCGTAAAACGCTCCCTGTTAACCAATATCGGAGCAAAATTTATGGTCATAAAAATAAATCATCCGGCAGTTCTCAGGCGCCAGGATTTTAAGCCGGAAGAATTATGCGGTAAAAAAATCAAGTCTATCGAACGGCGGGGCAAGTATTTGATTTTATCTGCAACCAGCCAAAGAAACCTCGTTGTTCATTTAGGTATGAGCGGCCGTTTTTTTATGCTTGGCGTTCAGGAGCAGCTGCAAGAACCGCATATACATGCGGAAATAGTGCTGGATAACCAGCGCAAATTACTTTATCAGGACGCACGCAGGTTCGGCGGATTATGGCTGGTTAAGGATTTAGCATCATTTTTCAGACGTATGGGAAAAGAACCTTTAGGGGAAGATTTTAATGCCGTGTATTTGGCTGAGGTCATAAAAAATCGTAAAATTGCCATTAAGAGCTTGTTGCTTAATCAAAGCCTGATTGCCGGAATCGGCAATATCTATGCAGATGAAGCTTTATTTCAGGCGGGAATTCTTCCTTCACGACCGGCAGGTACGTTGAGCAACGAAGAAATTATCCGCTTATCAAGGTCCATAAAAGATGTTTTGCAAATGGGCATTGAGCAACGGGGTACTACTTTTCGTGATTATCGGGATGGAAATAATGAGACCGGCAATAACCAAAATAATTTACAGGTCTATGGCCGTAAAAACCTGCCGTGTCCCGTATGTGGTAAATTAATCTGCTGTGATCGTATTGGAGGACGCAGCAGTCATTACTGTGAACATTGCCAGCTGTAAGGGCTAATATCGGTAACACTTTATATTCCCTATCCATATAGTATTGGTATATAACTGCGTGGATAGGGGTGTCTTCAGGTGGAGTGGTTGGCAGTACCATTATTTGCCCTGGCCGTAAGTGCGGATGGATTAATTGCCGGTCTGGCTTATGGGGTTAAAAAGATTCGAATTCCACTGTTGCCACTTCTGCTGATTGCGTTGTCATCCGCTCTGGCAGTAACAATATCTATGTACTGTGGACGGGGTTTGTCAGCTGTTATTCCATCCGATTGGGCACAGAAAATTGGAGCAGTGTTGCTTATGATTATAGGTGGATATTTCTTGCTGGGGGCACTGCGTGATCATATTGGGAGTCTCAGCGATGATGAGGAACTGCTTAGTTTTAATGTAAAACCTCTGGGGGTCATAGTACAGATTCTCAAGGAACCAGCCAGCGCTGATATGGATTTATCCGGAGAGATAAGTATTAAAGAAGCCGTATTTTTAGGCCTGGCACTGGCCATGGATGCTTTAGGTGCAGGTGCAGGTATGGCTATGGCTGGTTTTAACATTTTGTTTACAGCCTTGTGCGTAGGTATGTTAAAATTTATATTAATATATAGCGGAATGTATCTGGGCGGAATTTGTCCGGGTAACAGGTTGAAAGGTGTTTCAACCTTATTATCAGGGTGTATATTTATTTTAATTGGGCTATTAGAAATTATGTAAAGTCGGTGATAATTGATGAGAATCATCGGTTTGACTGGTGGGATTGCAAGCGGCAAAAGCACAGTTTCCAGGGCGTTACGGGAGCTGGGGGCCATTGTAATCGATGCCGATGAAGTTGCCCACTCTATTGTTGAACCGGGCAAGCCTGCCTGGGAAGATATAGTGGACTTGTTCGGAGCGGAAATACTGCATGAAGACCATACAATCAACCGGGATAAACTCGGGGGCATTGTCTTTGACGACCTGCAACTTTTACAGGAGCTTAACCAGATAACCCACCCTCGTGTAATGGAACATTTTAAACAAATACTGCAGACCATAAAAGCAGATCAGCCGGATGCGGTAGTTTTTATTGAGGTTCCTTTGCTTTACGAAACTCATATGGAAAGAATATGTGATGAGGTATGGGTAATCTGGGTAGATGAAGAAATCCAGATTGAGCGATTGATAAAGAGAGATAGCCTCGGGCGTGAGGATGCTATTAAACGAATTGATGCGCAGATGAATTTAGATGAAAAAGCCAAGCGTGCCAATGTCGTTATCGACAACCGTCATTCAATGGAGGAAACAATAGAGACCGCCACCAGATATTACAAAACTATTCTGGGGCAAATATAATATATATGTATTAATTGCTGCTATTATAGTTGGGGGTATGGGTATGAGACTCAAAGCAAGAAACCGCTTATCGATTATTTTATGGTCAGGTATACTCCTTTTTTTAGTGGCGGTTTTGACTTTCCCCCAATGGATTACTATATTTTATCCCCAACCACACCAGGAGGAAGTTCTTACTGCTGCCGCTGAAACTCAGATTGACCCCTGGCTGGTATTTGCCATAATGCGGGCCGAAAGCAAATACCAGACTGGTGCACAATCTTCGGCAGGTGCTAAAGGGTTGATGCAGATAATGCCCGAAACGGCTGAGTGGATTGCCAGTAAGCATGATATTGCCGATTTTAATATCGAACAGCTGCATGATCCTGAAACCAATATCAAGTTTGCCTGCTGGTATCTGGCTGATCTGGAACAGGAATTTAATGGGGAAACCCCTGTGGTAATTGCAGCGTACAACGCCGGAAGAGGAACCGTCAACAAATGGCTGGAACAGAATGTATGGGATGGAAGTCGGGAAAGCCTTGAACAGATACCATTTAAGGAAACCAGAGAATATGTCGCTAATGTGTTGAAAAATTATGAAGCCTATCAGGCGATTTACGATTAAGTTGCATCATTGGATATTTGGAAAATATATACAATAACCGGAATATATTAATAGACAAACTAATATAATGTCCCCAGAACAATACGTGTAGAAAGGGGGCATTTTTTTTGTTAATAACATCCCGACGAATAGTATTTGCGGCAATTATATTGGTAATTGCATTTATATCAACAGTTGCAATATATCAGCATAATCAGTTGGAATATGCAGCCAGTCTTGACTCCCGGGCGATTAACATCGGTTTGGTCGGTAAAATTGATTCTTTGGAACCGGCATTGCTTGATAATCATGAGGAAACCCTGATTGCTTCAGCTATGTATGAGAGTCTGGTTTATTATGATGAAGAAAGCCATAGCCTTAAACCCTTGTTGCTGAAAAACTGGCAGTATTCATCTGATAGTAAAACTCTGACCCTTAATTTAAAAAAGGGAATTAAATTTCATAATGGAAAGCAGCTCACTGCCAAAGATGTTAAAGCTTCATGGGAAAGAAACTTTTCTACTGCCCGTGATTGGGCCAATGTCTGTCTATTCCTATCTATTTCTGGCAGCCGGGATAGACTGGAAGGTAAAACGGCTGATATTTCCGGAATTATAGCAGACAATAACACGGTCAGGATAAAATTTTCCCAACCGAATTCTGCCTTCATCTATATGCTTACTAATCCGATATTCTGGGTATATGATACTGAACAGCAAACTTCACCTCTGGCCGGTACCGGCCCCTACCGGATTAGTGATAATAAGGATAACTGCAATATTACCATGCTGCGCAACGATGACTATCATCGAGGTAAACCAAGGATTACCGCTTTGGCGATAAAAATTCTTCCTGATGAAGATGAAGCCTTCAACCAATTTAAAGAAGGAAAGCTGGATTATCTGGATAAAGTACCGTTAAAGGAAATAAAAAACCTGAAAAAAGATCCGCAATACCAGGATGGCTATATAGAAAGGATGTTGCTGGAAACCTATTCGATTGGATTTAATCTGTATAAACAACCCTGGAATAATAACTACCAATTACGGCGCGCCTTAAATTATGCTATTGATCGTCATGCCATTATAGAGAAAGTCCTGGAAGGAAGCTATCGACCGGCAAAAGGAGCCATACCTGCCGGACTGCCTGGATACAACCAACAAATGCGAGGATACAGTTTTGATCAGCAAAAAGCCAGAGACCTGCTGGCTGATGCCGGATTCCCGGACGGGGAAGGGCTAAAACCACTTGCCCTTTACTATAACGAAGACGAAGGACATCAGATGGTAGCTGAAATGATTGCCCAACAACTGCAGGAGATTGGAATTGAAGTTGAGCTGCAGGAAATGGAATGGGATTATTACAAAAAACAGTTGGCTAAAAATAGTCTGGGTTTATTTAGAATAGGATGGCAGGCTGACTATCCGGACGCAGACAGCTTTTTATATAGCCTCTATCATAGCTCTCAATTGGGTATTACCAATTATTCAGGTTATCAAAATCCCCAGGTGGATAAAATTCTTGATGAATCCCGCCTCCAGACCGGGAACAGCCAAAAACGTATTGAACTGCTGGCTAAAGCGGAAGCAATGATAGTCGATGATGCGCCAGCTATCTGGCTATTTCAAAAACGAGCTGCCAAAATTGCCGGCCAACAGGTTAAAAATCTGCAGGTTAATAGTATGGAAATGATAGACTGGTATAAGCTGGAGTTAATAAAACCATCCCTGGATAATACAGCCGAAAATCCTAAGCCTAAATCCGGGAAATAACTCAATTGAAATGGGACCGTAAAGCCGCTCACAATTGACACCGCCTCAAATGCTGTTGTATAATTACGCATGGGTTTGGAAGCACTATAGTATTTCTAACCTGAAAACAGTATTTACGTCGGAGTGGTGGAACGGGCAGACACGTACGTTTGAGGGGCGTATCCGCGAGGGTGGGGGTTCAAGTCCCCCCTCCGACACCA
>Ga0123326_1003943_pt1 | contig 10089 bp, 10 predicted proteins | sample BioC13SIPDNA_FD_89739 | JGI IMG/M metagenome (GOLD analysis project Ga0123326, IMG submission 89739) | Anaerobic biogas reactor microbial communites from Washington, USA - Biogas_R1_A C13 SIP DNA | ecosystem: Engineered > Bioreactor > Anaerobic > Unclassified | place: Washington, USA | collected...
AAGCCCCCGCCCCCGCATCCAAAGAAAAAGTACCCGAAAGGCGGCCACACGTCGGTCTACCGCGTCATTCGCGACGCCCGACTTGCCGCCGCCAAAGCCTAGCCGAAGATGTGGACAGCAGTGCCTCCAACGCCCCATCGTCAAGCGTATTCCCGGCGTTCGCTCACCAAGCCGCTGCCTGGCAAGCCGCGGAGGGTCCTGTGTGGACGGCCGGGGCGTGTTTCGGTCTCCAATTCCTTAACCCCTTTGAAAGGAGGATGAAATGGCCAAGGAGACTTTTCGTCGTGAGAAACTGAACGTCAACGTCGGAACCATCGGTCATATCGACCACGGCAAGACCACGCTGACCGCAGCGATCCTGCGGGTGCAGTCCGAGAAAGGGCTGGCCGAGTACAAGTCCTACCAGGACATCGCCAAGGGCGGCATCGTGCGCGACAAGAGCAAGACGGTCACGATCCTGGCGGCGCACGTCAAGTACGAGACCGAGCGGCGGATGTACGCTCACATCGACTGCCCCGGCCACGCGGACTACATCAAGAACATGATCACCGGCGCGGCCCAGATGGACGGCGCGGTGCTGCTGGTCTCGGCCGCGGATGGCCCGATGCCGCAGACCCGGGAGCACGTGTTGCTGGCCCGTCAGGTCGGCGTCCCGCATCTGGTCGTGTTCCTGAACAAGTGCGACCTGGTGGACGATCCTGAACTGATCGAACTGGTCGAGATGGACCTGCGCGAGCTGCTGACGAAGTACGGTTTTCCCGGCGACGAGGTGCCCTTCGTCCGCGGGTCCGCGATGCTGGCGCACGACAACCCCACCGATTCGCAAGCGACGCGTTGCATTGACGAGTTGCTGGCGGCGTTGGACACGTACATCCCCGATCCGGTCCGAGCCGTGGATCGGCCGCTGCTGATGCCGATCGAAAATGTGTTCACGATCGAAGGCCGCGGTACGGTCGTCACGGGCAAGATCGAGCGGGGCATGGTCCGGGGCGGCGACACGGTGGACATCGTGGGGCTGGCGGACGAGCCGCGCAAGGTCGTGGTGACGCAGGTCGAGACGTTCGGGCAGGTGCTGGATTTCGGCCAGGCCGGCGACAATGTGGGCTGCCTGCTGCGCGGAGTCGCCCGCGACGAAGTGCAGCGCGGCCAGGTGCTGGCTGCGGCCGGCTCGATCACCCCGCACGTGCGGTTCGAGGCCGAGGTCTACGTGCTGACGAAGGAGGAGGGCGGCCGGCATACGCCGTTCTTCGACGGCTACACGCCGCAGTTCTTTTTCCGCACGGCCGACGTCACCGGCACCGCCGAGGTGCTGGGCGGCGTGGACATGGCCATGCCGGGCGACGGGGTGAAACTCGGCATTCGCCTGGGGCGGCCGATCGCGCTCGACGACGGTGCCCACTTCGCAATCCGTGAAGGCGGCAGGACCGTTGGTTCGGGCGTTGTCACCAAAGTGCTGGCATAGCCGGCAAGTGAAGCCCCTGGTTCGATCCGTCGAACCAGGGGCGTTTTCCTGTTCGGGCTTGCCTAAAGCCGAAACGGCGCCGTGGCCGGCATGGCGTCCTGGTGGTTGGGAGCCTGAACTGTTGGAGCAGGCATTGTGTCCTGCACAAGACAGCAATCGAAGGTGAGCGGATGCGTATTCTGACACTCAATCCACAACCGATCGTGGAAATCCCCTTCCTGAACGCAGGACGCGGGCCAGGAGGATTCTACGAAGATCGCCTGCCGGTCCTGGATGCGGTCGTCGATCGTCTGCCGGAGGGCGTGAGCGCGATTATCGCCACTGCTGACCTGCAAGGCCGCGAGCAGTTCCAGGACAGTCCCAACGGCGTGCCGCGGCTTCTAGGCGAGGCCCTGCCGAGGCGGCTCGCCGCGGAGATCCTGCCCGGCCTGGGATTGGAGCAGGGAAACGCCGGAGTATTCCTGGCCGGAGACCTGTACACCGTTCCGGCACTGGACCGACGTGGCGGCTCCGGCGATGTCAGGGCCGTGTGGGAAGCCTTCGGTGACGAGTTCGCTTGGGTCGTCGGCGTCGCTGGCAACCACGACACGTTCGGGGCGGACCCCAATGCGCCCCCGCGGTTTCCCCGGCATCTGCATTACCTCGACAACGACCGTGTGAATATCGACGGCTGCCAAATCGCCGGGCTCGGCGGCATCATCGGCAATCCCCGGCGTCCTCGTCGCCGTTCCGATGAGCAGTACACCCAGTGTCTGGAGGCACTCCTACGGCACCACACCGACGTCCTGATCACGCACGACGGGCCGGACGAGCCGGACGAGCCGGTTGGCGGCCATCGGGGTTCTCCGCTCATCCGGGAGGCCATCGAACGCTTGCGGCCGTCTCTGGTCGTTCGGGGCCATGCCCACTGGAAAGAGCCGCTGGCACAGCTTTCCGGCGGGGTGCAGGTCCTGAACGTAGACGCCCGCGTGGTTGTCCTGCACGAATGAACAAGGTGGCTCCCTGCGGAGCCGGAGCTGCTGTACCACGGGACCGTCCACCGATTTCTGGAGTCGATTCGCCGGGACGGACTGGTCAAGGTCAAGCGGCATCACGTCCGCCTGTCGCCCGACATCCAGACGGCAAGAAAGTCGGCCAACGCCCCGGCCGGCCGGTCGTCTTGCGCATCGTGGCCGACCGCATGTTCCGCGACGGGCAGAGTTCTTTCGGTCCGCAAATGGCATGGGCGTTACGGACGCGGTGCCTTCTGAGTACATTCACGAGTAGAGCGACCCTCGTGAACAAAGTCCGGCTCGAAGGCCGACCGTCGCACCCGCGGACGCTGGCGGACGGCCGGACCTTCGATTGAGACAAATAGCTCGTCGGGCGGGACGCGTAGTTCCTACTTGATCCCACCGCGAAAAGCCTCAAACCACTGCCGCGATTTTGAGGGCCAATACTCCTCGATCAGCCCCAACTCGATGTCGCTGCCGTACTGATCGAGGCCCTCACTGCACCTTTGAAGGATCTCGACGGGGCGATCGGTGCAACAACCGTCGTGCAAGGCTTTCTCCCAGTAGGTATCCCAGTCCATGAACGCTGGCACAATGACCCGCATCGCGTCAAACACGTGCACCAGTTCGTGCGCCACAATGAACCGGAAACGGTCCCGGTCACTTGGGGCACCCGAACAAAGCAGTTGCTCAACGCGATCAGTGAAAACGATTTCTCCGGTGCATCCAGCCGGCCCGACCGGCTGCATAAGGCTGGTAACCCCTTGATGCGACAGCCCAAATAGCGATTCCGCCGCATTACGCTTGTACCAAGCGATTGCCCGTTGATTGAGTCCTTGATCTTCTTCGTTCTCCCGCCGTATTCGCTGACAGGCTACACAAAACCAGTCGGGGATGCTCACGGAGAGATTGGCCTTTGCGCGAATATCCCAGCCCCCGGCGTCGTCTCGCACTACGGCAAAAGCGTCTTCGTCGTCGGGACGAAATACGTCGATGGTGTCCTTCTCCATGCACTCGAAAACTTCCAGCACTGCTGGTGTCAAGGGTTCTAGCCAAGTCAGATCGACTTCCAATGTGCGTTTGACTGCTCTGCGGCGAAACTTCGTGGTCATACATTCCTCGCTTTCTTGTCGTGGGAACTAGTGGCCACGGCGTGCCTACGGGTGGCTGTACCCCACGTGAGAACACGCCGTGGCGGAAAGCGTATTGCGGGCAGCAAGCCCAATGTCAGATTCGGGGCACCCCGCAGGGATTCAACGAGAAGCACTGCTCGTGCCACGAGTACGCCCGTCTTGAGCGGCAGGTAAAGAGGGACCAAAAGTCCGAAGTGCTTCCCCGGACATCAGGTCCGGGGATGGTGCGGGAGACTCCCGCCATTCGGCTGCTGCAAACCGTCATGTTCGCAGGTGTACTGGGCCGGATTCCTGGCCCCCGCATCGCGATGCGTGGTCTTAGCCACCTAGAATACATATAGCCGTTTCCCGGCCACATCGTCAAGAGTCAGTTCGGCAACTTCGAGAAAATCTTCGTTCGGCGTGGGGCCACAAGTAGCCACGCGACGCATGCCGCCGCGGAGAGAATAGCGGCTGCTGCCACAGCCGGTCCAGGAACGGGGTTACTGTGCAGCAGCCGGCCTGGAACCGCGGAGATGATGTGAGCCACAGCGTTGGCGCCCCAAAGGCACCGGAATGGGCAATCTCGTATTCACGACCGCAATCGTGGTCATCCCGCCCAATGACGTCTGGCCGGCGATCCAGGCCATCCGCACGAAACACGACTCGAAGGTTCGCCGGTGGATGCCCCACATCACGCTCGTGTACCCCTGCCTGCCGGTGGCAGATCTTCCAGCGGCCCAGGAGCGTTTGGCGGCGGCATGCCGCGACATACCCGCCTTCGAGGTCGAGCTGGCCGATTTCCGTACGTTTCGCCACCGGCGAGGCAACCACACGATCTGGCTTGCCCCCAAGCCTGAATCGGACTTGATCGGACTACAGGCCGTGGTGCAGCGGGCTGCGGTCGGCGAGGCAGCCGGCGGGGGCCGGCCACCCCGCTTCCAGCCTCATCTGAGCGTCGGGCAGGTCCAGGGCAACGTCGAGATGCTCCGGCTGGTCGCCGAACTCCAGGCCGCCTGGCAGCCCGTGCGGTTCGTTGTGTCTGGCATCAGCCTGATTTGGAGGGACGAACCACCCGATGACGTGTTTCAGGTGGCGGCGACGGTACCGCTCAGCACTCGGGCGATGAGGTAGGTGCCTCGGCCCGCTGATGATCGGCTTGGATGCAGGTGGTCGGCGACATCCTGTCGGCACGGTTACTCCCGAACAGCTCCCTACCGCTATCTCCCGGACCGCGGTCCCAGCATGGCTTCCAGTTCTTTCGTCGCAGATCGAGCGGTCTTCTCGACGGCACGCAAAGCAAGCACAGCTTCCTCCGCGTAATCCCGGAGATCACCATCCGGCTTTCCAGTCTTGAAAGCCGTCAGCACAAGCTCACACCGCCGTACCCACAGATGACCATCGGCGGTGATCCTCACCAGCCCGGCCTCCGCGGTCGCAGGCTTCTTCATCGGCCGCCCGCCGCCGCCCCGACGGCCACCACGCATCTGCCGGATGGCAACATGCACTTCGGGTGCCGTCCAGCCGTTTTCCGCGGCTTGGCGTTGGAGCTTCTGCCGCTCCTTCTTCCCGTGACAACACAGGAAGTAGGGGATATAGCCGAAGTGGAAAGGCATCCTGTCCGGCTTCCGCAACCTGCACAGTTCGTCGAGTTCCGTTGACGTGTACTCACGGGCGAGGGCACGGACCTTGCGAATGGTTGTCTGGCTAATAGCGTGCTGGTCGGCGAACTCCCGTCGTTCCTTGCGCGTGGGCAGCAGGTTGCACTCCAGTCCCAGCCGGTGGTACTCCCGGAGCCTGGAGATCATTTCGTCGGCCTTCCGCTGGACGGCTGGATCGTGCGGCGTTTGGGGGCGTTTCCTGGGCTTGCTCATCGGGATCGGCCCTTTCTGGAAATCGTGGCCTCGGCAAGAACCAGCGGCGTTGTCCCACATCGGGGTACGGGATAGGCCACGAGGCACTGCCTTCCATCATACCGGGCAGGCGGACTGGATGCTGGCGCGACGGTCTTTCATCGGTAGTTCATCGGTTGGATCGGGTGGTGGCCAGAATCGGAATAGGTAATTAGAAACCTATTCTGGAGCAGGCCGAGACGACGGAGACGGCCCTATCATGGGGCAGACAACGCCCAATACAGCCCTGCGGCGGTGGGAGAACGACAGACCGGGGCTGGACTGTTGACATTCGCCGACCGAACGAATCAGCAAGGCCCTCAGATTCGCGCGGACGCAGCCGCAGGCTAAGTCGCCGCCTAGTTGGCCTCCCGAGACGGCAAACGCGAATCACGCGGCTCTAACGCGGTCCCTGACGCCCCCGCCAGCCCGCACAAGCCCGGCGTCGGGATGCGGACTGGCGACTCGGCCTCGTCGTCGCCATGCGGATCGGCTCCGCTCCACCGATTTGAGCAACCGGTCACGCTCACCGCTGGCCATTGGTTGATACAATGGCGCGAAACAAGACAATGCCTTGATGCACCCCTGACGGCATACGCCCCTCGTGTGGAAAGCAAGCAAATGATCACGAAGACACTTGGCCGCACGGGTCTCGAAGTGACCCAGCTTGGCTACGGCAGCATGGGACTCCGTGGCCCAAGGACGTGGGGCGTACGAGTCGTCAGCGATGAAGACGCCGACCGTTTCCTGAACGCGGTGGTCGATGCCGGCATCAACTTCATCGACACCGCGCCCGACTACGGCGTCAGCGAGGAGCGGATCGGCCGGTATCTCAGCGCGCGACGAGCCGAGTTCTACCTGGCGACCAAGTGCGGGTGCGCGCCCATCCAGCACGAGGATCGCCTGGAGGTCAAACACGTTTGGACGCGGGACGTCATCCAGCGAAACATCGAGACCAGCCTCCGGCGGCTCAGAACGGATTACGTCGATGTTCTGCAATTCCACGGCGGCGACGCCGAGACGCTCCAGCGTGAGGGGCTGATCGAATTGCTGAGGGATCTTCGCGAGCAAGGCATCATCCGGTTCCTCGGCGTCTCCAGTTCGCTGCCGCACCTGTCTGGCTTGATCGACCTGGGCGTGTTTGACACGTTCCAAATCCCGTATTCCTGCCTGGCCCCGGAACATCACGAGTGGATCACGAGGGCCGCAGAGACCGGAGCCGGGATCATCATTCGGGGCGGCATCGCTCAAGGCGGCCCCGAGGCCGAGATTCAGCGACCGGCGATCAACGACATCTGGACGCGGGCCAGACTGGATGAGGTTCTGCCAGGGGCAATGAAGCGTGCGGAGCTGATCCTGCGGTACACGCTTTCCCACCCCCACTGCCACACGACGATCGTCGGCACCTGCAACCCGGACCATCTGGCGGAGAACCTCACCGCCACGGCTCGTGGCCCCTTGCCATCGGACTTGTACAAGGAAACCAGGTCTCGGATTGCGGCGTTGGCCCCGGCGTGAGCAATTGAGCGGGGGCGCTCTGTTTCAGCCGCGGACGCGGTACCCGATCTCCGCCAGCAAGCCCCGCAGCCGCTCCAGGTGATCCCCCTGGATTTCCAGCTCGTCGTCCTTGATCGTGCCGCCGGCCCCGCAGGCGGCCTTGAGGCGGCCGAGTAGAGCCGGAAGATCGTTATCGTCAGCCGGCAGGCCACGGACCACGGTAACGACCTTGCCCTTCTTCCGTTTCTCGACGGCCAGACGGGCCGTCTGCTTCTCGGGCGGCGTCAGCACCTTGGGCAGGGGCGGGCAGGTGCAGGCTTCTTCCAGTTCGCCACACCGGTCGCAGCGGGGCGGCCTGTCCCACTGAGTACCCTCGAACAGACGCATGTCATTCTCCGGTCGAGCCGCTCAGTTGGGAGACTTCACCAATGGAACGGCAGTGCCTGGGTGTCGATGTCGGATGGTCGGGACCCAGGACGCTGCAACAAAATGGCCGGGAGGGTAAGCAACGAGTGCCTTCGGGGCCGATGGCCCCGCACCTCCCGGCCGCTGGCTATTGGAGCATCCGACCGGAGCATTGTCGATCATGGCAGGCAACTGCTTTCTCCGCTGGCTTGCCCCGCACTGTTTCCGCCGCCAACGCCCCAAAAAGCGAACCCGGTAATTACCGGATTCGTGGCCGCCTTACCGCGTTTTCGTGGGATTTCGTAAGACGGTATAAGACGGTTTGCAACGCCCACGCCTTCGTGGTAAGCTGACTCCCTGTAACGGCTTTCGAGCTTTTTGGCAGGCTGCCCGGGGGCTTCTTCGGAACCGAGGGTTGGGGGTTCGAGTCCCTCCGGGCGCGCTTCGTAAGCCCTTGTGAAACAAGGGCTTGCGTCGTTTCTTGGTAAAGGCAGTTTGTCGAGCCGAATCACTTTTCGCAAAAACTCGCATAAACGTTCCCCGGCTCCAAACTGCAAACGAACAGGGTCATGCCGGTCACGGGACAGGCATGGGCCTTCAGTCCAATGGGAGTCGATGGCTGCACCTTTACCCCCGGCTTTGTACGACTCGCAGGAACGGAGGCGCTTCCACGCCCGGGAGTTCCTGCGAGGCGGAAGCACAAAGGCAGCCGCCTTCCGAAGCACAGGAACGCAAGGCCGTCGGTGCTAGGCGACAACCCGATCTGCCCGCGTTCCGTCTAGGAATACGGGGACTTGTTCCGCCGCCTGCCTCGAGAGACCAAGAAACGATGACACGACGGACGACGAATCACTGAGCGGCGTGGAACAAATCCGCACACATCTGTGCGAATTCGGGCAGCCTCTCCACGGCGCGACCATGCCTCGCAACCTCTCAGGTGGGCTCATAACGCTGCGCGCTCCCCACCTCAGTGGACCTTCCAGTCTTTTTTCATCATGACAGTGTTATTACGGCGAACTTGCAGGTTACGGAGTCGGCGAGTGTCAAATACCAACAAGTTCAAATTGGACGGTCCGCTAACGATGTGAGGTAGGCTCGCCACACCAAGTGGCCATACTGCACCCGCGGCACGTAGTTTGCATATTTCTCCCCGAAAATGAGGAGAAGGCTCACGGGACTGGGCGCTGGTTTCTTACCCAGGCGCAGTCCAATAGACAACAAAGTTGAAAGCACCGGTAACGTGAGGAGACACGATGAGTACCGACACTGCTAGTCCAAACGCCTTGGGGCTTGGGAAATCCGCCCTGTTGGCGACGCTCGAGCTGCCCGAAACACCCCCGATTCTGCACTACACATTCAAAGATGGCGAGGCGAAGAACTCCGATGGAACCTTGGTCGGCGCTGTTCGTAACTGCCGGCACGAGACGGTACAGCCAGCTGGCGGCGCGACATTCGACGTTCTGGAGTTCGGTCCGGCCGACAGTTCGGTGACGATCCCGGCGATGAGCCAGTTGCGCGAGGCGGCGGCATTCGCCGCCGACGTGAAAATCAAGGTAACGGCGCACGGCGAAGACCGGATGAATATCGTCGAGAGTCAAGACCCGCCGTACTCGCTGTATCTACAACGACTGGACGACGGATACAGCCTGCACGGGGCTGTATGCGTCCACGGAGGTTGGCAGGAAGCCGCGACGGACAAGCCGCTGGTGGCGCTAAACCAGTGGTTGAGAGTCGGGCTGCTGTTCACCGGCGATGACATCGTGCTGCTTGCCGGTGGTAAGGCTGTGGAACGGCGGATGCTTCGGGCGCCGGTGCTCGTACCCGTGGGCGGCGGCGGCGAGGTGCTCGGCACCTGGATTGACGGTCACCGCAACCAGTTCCTTGGGCAGATGACCGACCTTCAGATGTGGGACACCGTCCCGCTCGATTACCAAGCCGCGCTCTCGCTGGGCGAGAGCCAAGGTCTCGGCGCTATCGAAAGTAAGTACCTTTCGCTCGGCGGTCCGGCGAGCTTTCTCCGCAACCCGACGGCGGCCGAGACGACGATCGGCACGGGCCGCATGCGGACCTATCAGGGCGGTACTATCTACTGGTCGGCAAATTCGGGCACGCATGTCGTGACGGGAGCGATTCTCCAATCGTTCAACTCGCTCGGCGGCCCAACCGGCATTCTCGGTTTTCCGACCACCGACGAAGAGAACGGTGCGCGGCCCGGCTCAAGGAAGAACCGCTTCGAGGTTGGCGCGATCTACTGGTCCCCGGGCACTGGCGCCAAGGAAGTGCATGGCATGGTTTTTGTACATTACCTGGAGCTAGACGCCGAAGCAGGTTTTCTTGGCCTGCCGACGAGCAACGAAGTAGTCTGCCACGGCGGCTGTAAGCGCGAGTTTGAAGGCGGAACGATGTTCTGGTCGGGCTATTCGACGGCGCACGAGGTGCATGGAGCGATCCGCGAGAAGTATCTGACGTTGGGCGGTCCCGACGGACTACTTGGCTTCCCGATCTCGGACGAGATGCCGGTGCTCGACGCTAACGGGCACGCCACCCCGGGCCGTTTTTCGCGGTTCCAGGGCGGCACGATCTACTGGAGCCAGCAGACCGGCGCGCTTGAGCGCAAGGGAGGTAATTGATGGACAAACAATCGGGGTAAACGGTGGATTGTTGCTTCGGTGGCATGGGGGCGAAGTACCGGTGGCCTCTTCTGATCTCCGTTCCGGTAGCAGTTCAGG
>Ga0123326_1003955_pt1 | contig 10065 bp, 9 predicted proteins | sample BioC13SIPDNA_FD_89739 | JGI IMG/M metagenome (GOLD analysis project Ga0123326, IMG submission 89739) | Anaerobic biogas reactor microbial communites from Washington, USA - Biogas_R1_A C13 SIP DNA | ecosystem: Engineered > Bioreactor > Anaerobic > Unclassified | place: Washington, USA | collected...
AAGTGTAGATATTGCAACTGGCGTGGATACTGCACTGGAAGTAAGAAATGGAATAAATGAACAGTATGGTTCGATAGGTGCTGGAGACCAAGGAACTGTGTATGGCTATGCTACAAAGGAAACAGGAGAAATGCTTCCCCTATCCTCCTTGATCTCTACGCCCGCCATGCTGGAGGACGCAATCAGGTGCCAGCGGTTCTCATTGTCGGTCGGCTCATAGATGTCGGAGAGAAACGCCTCCAGCGCCTTGCTGATGGGATAATAGGTGCGGTTGAACAGGCCCACCACGCCCTCTTTTATCAGCGGATCCTGCACCTTCTGCTGTGCGGTGGTATTCGCCTTGCTCTCCCTGGAAGAGGTGGGCAGTCTTGTGGGGTCAGTCCATTCCGGATGCTTTGCAAGGATCGCGTCGGGGTCGAGCCAGCCGCCGTTTGTCTCTTTATACACAAAGGAGCCATTAGCCGGAGTGGACGGCCAGTACATCAGCTGATTGGGCTGGTAGGAGCATTCGTCGAAATAGTCGATGCCCAGCATCTGAGCGAGATAACGGGACACCGCCACAAATTCCTCCGGGGTCACATCTCTGGTCAGCGGGAACACCAGCCGGACGCGGGGATTTTCCTCCGTGCTGCTGTGAGTGGTGTACAGTGCGGAGGTATAAGGGCAGAGCGTTTCATAGTTATTCAGAAAAGCGGCGTCGATGCGGTCGCCGTCAAGCGCCACCATCGAGCGGCTCTCCACGGTATCGACCTTGCGTCTGCCGCCTTTCAGCACGCCCGCCACAAAGCCGCCGTGGTCTTTAGCTGTGTCGCGCTGGGCGCGGCTCATCTTCGCATATTCCTCGGCGGACTCGGTGGTGCGGATAGGCACTCGGAGCCGTTCTTTCAGATCGTCAAACCGTATGGTCTTGTTGACCCACCTCTTTGCCTGCCGGTTGTTGCCGTAGGCGATGTTCAGTTCACGCATTGTCGGTTACCTCCTCGCTCGTCGAAATAAACTCCATTTCGCTCACTTCCACAAAATTGTGAAAGTTCACACATTCCGTTATTTCTCCTCTCCCAGAAAAGTCTAAAGCCTTTTCTGGGGTCCCTTTAGTAAAATATCTCAAACGGTAGTTCTTCCATTTGGCCCTGCGGATCTCCGCTTCCATGCCGGAAGAGATGTACTCTCCGAATACCCACACCTCGGAGCATTTGCTCATGAGGGCGTTTCCAAAAAACAGCCCCAGCTGACGCTCCTTTGGATCGGCGTCATTGAGGAACTGCGGAAACAGCAGATGGGGCGCAATGGGGATATATCCTGCGTCCACAGCGAAGCGGCTGTATCTCCGAGCGTTCTCCACGTTGGCGGTCACATTCCCGGCATAGGGTGAGCAGATGTAGACGATGGGGCGGAAAGCGCGGAGGGCGCGTTCTTCCTTTTCGATATTGGTGAGGGCTTCATAGGTGGTAGGGTCGTAGTAGCCCTCGCTGTTGAATTTATTGATGCTCATAGGCGTTACCTCATTAATCTTTCTTGTAAAAATCGGTCTCGTAGCCGTCGGCGCGAAGCTGCAGCCCCTTTGCCCAGGGCGGCGTCCTGCCCATCTGGTCACAGACAGCCTGCAGGGACATCCGGCGGTCGGCTTCAATGACCACTTCATCGTGGATGTGCATAACGATGGAGCAGCAGCGAAGGGTCTGCATGGCATAGCAAAGAATGTCACGCGCAGTGGCCTGCACGATGTTTTCCACGAACTTCGGCCCATAGCTGTCGAGGCGCTCCCATTTTTTCGTGCCACCGACGCCTTCGTAAGTAATGCACTGTCCGCCAAATTTGTTTTCACCGATACGTGGCTTCACGTAAGCGAGTCTCCGGCCGGAGGGCAGCGTGATGAACAGCATACCGCTCTGGCAGGAAAAGATGATGCCATGCGTTTCGTTGGTATGTTTATTGCGAACGGCCTCCACAGCAGCATGGTCCACATCCCACCAGAGTTTTACGATATTTGGATTGGACTGCCGCCACGCATCGACCAGTGGAGGAAGCTCCTCCTCGGTAAGGCCCTGTTCCAGAGCACCCATGTTTTTTAGAGCACCGACAGATCCGCCGTAGCCGAGCGCCAATTCCGCGATTTTGCCTTTTTGCCGCAGGTGACCATTAATGCCATGCTTCTCAACAGGAACTTTGAACATCTGAGAAGCAGAAGCACAGTAGATATCGCCGCCCTCGGCAAATACCTCTTGACGCCATGTTTCACCTGCAAGCCAAGCGATGACACGGGCTTCGATTGCTGAGAAGTCCGAAACGATGAACTTGCAGCCGGGTTTCGGCACGAATGCTGTGCGAATCAGCTGTGACAGCGTGTCCGGTACATCTTCATAGAGCATCTTCACCGCGTCATAATCGCCGTCACGGACAAGTTCACGTGCCTGCTCCAAGTCCGGCAGATGGTTCTGAGGTAGATTTTGTAATTGGATCAAACGTCCTGAGTTGCCGGTTACCCAAACACGTCCGTTTCGTCTTACCAAGAAAAAGCCAGTTGTCGTCTGGGCGCAATATACTGTTCCGCTAAACTCTAAACATGAGGGCTTGGTCTTTATTTCGTGGCAGTTGATTGGAGTAAGCCAAATGTCCACATAGTAGGCATCATTCCAATTTGGGTGTTCATCGCGGCGCTCTTTTATACGAAGACTTGCAGCTCTTCCGCTGATATGAGCAAATGCCTGAACGATATCTGCGTTTTGTTTATTACACGTTACATACTGAACACTGTTTTTTGCAGAACGCGAGCCATCCCAATAAACAAGTTCATCAAAAAACACATCTGCGCTTTCATCAAAAAGCCAACTGCCAAATGTTTTATTTCTGAACTGCCGCAGCCATAACGGAACATTTCGTGAAATTATAGTGAACTGATATCTAATACTGTTTTTGTTGTCATAGACGCAGTATTTGAACTGTATGTCTGCGGCGCGAAGGAGCGCTTTACACCGCTCCGCTTTTCTTTGCTTGGCAAAGCCGAGCTTAATTGTGCCGTCGGCGCAGTAGCACCCATCTGCCTGAACCATAACCATAACTCGCAGTTTGCTGTGCTCCATGCCTGTTATTGTCTGCCTATATCCGGTAAACGGGATACTTGGGCGATAGTGTGCCATGTTATCAACAGTATCGGTCGTCCATTCTCCGCCGTACCTTTTCTTGACATACATCTTGTGATCTGGAGTGCTAACCTGCGATATGCGTTTATCTTCGTAATCGTACATTACGCCAGTGTAAGGGAAAGAAACCTGTTTTGCTTCCTGAAAAGATACAGCCTCGCCATGCGGGTTCCAGCAGGCGATTTTCCCACCGCCCCACTGATCAATACGTACCCAGCCATCATCTGTAAGTACCTCATGGTCACCAGAAAGGCAGAATCGGCCTGTTCTGTTAGCGCCATAAAACTGGAACATGCCACGAGCACGGCCATCGGCGCAGACCGCGTTTTCCATCGCCTGATACTTCCGCACAGACGATTTGGCAAGCTGCTGCCGGAGCATGAGCGCATCACCGAGCGGTTCCGGAGGGGCTGTTTTCAGCATCTCTGCTACAGCCTTTTTGCCGAGCGTGTCGGTTTCCAGGCCGTTATCCGCAAGCCATTGCTTCATCTGCTGGACGCTGTTGGGATTCTCCAGCTCGGTTATTTTTTTCATGGTAGCGGTAAGCTCTGTGCGCGAACGGCTGTCCATATCAATGGCCTGCTGCACAAGCGTCATATCTAGAGCCACGCCTCGGTCATTGATCTCTTGGTCGAGGTGGTATTCGTCCCATACGCTATCCGGCACAGGGAACTTTGCAAGCTTGGCCTGAATTGCCATTTCCGTCTCGACGTCCCGGATGTTATATCGCTTGAACATCGCCCACTTGTCCGGCGCGTGATACGGATAGTTCCGGGTGCGCTGACCGTTTGCCTTTGTTGGAGCGCAAGGCTGGCAGAAGTAGCGGATGAGCTCCTTGCCCTCGATCAACTTCTGTTTCTCAAGGCCAAGTACTGCACCGACGCCTTCTAGGGACAGCGGCAAGCCCATCGTCGCAGCCCAGATCATGGAGCAACGCCAGCTTTCCGGATTAAGGTAGGTGCCGGTGGGATAACCTAAGAAGCGGGAAAGACAGATGCGTTCAAAGGTGGCATTGAAGGCCCATTTGATGACTTCGTCATCCTCCAGCGCCAGTAATACTTCCTTCGGGATATGTTCACCGCAGGCAAGGTCGACCACCTGCACCGGGCCGGAGTCCACGCTATAGCCAAACAGGAGAATTTCAAAATCATCAGCCTCCACATAACGGTACACACCGGATTTTTGCAGTGGAGCGCTGCTGTAAGTTTCAATATCGATACTCAGCGTTTTCATGAATTGTCACATCCTTTCCATACCCAAACAGGGCGACAGATTGCTCCGTCGCCCTGCCGGGAAATCAGGTGATTAGTCGAGGAAATCCTCGTCTTCATCCGTATTGAAATCGGACTCAGCGCTTGCCTTGCCGCCGAGAGGCTCACCGTCACGGATCTTCTGCAGGTTGTTGAGCCCGCAGGCGATACCCTTGTTGCCAGAGCTGTTGAAGGCGTAGAAGGTGATGCTGGCTCTGCCGTACACTCCGGAGTACACCTCGGAGCGTGTCAGGATCGGGTTCAGATCTGCGTCCACGATGCCGGGAGCGGTGGCGGAGTTGGCGTTGATGAAGTAGGCGTTCGCATAGGCGGGATCGTCAGGTCTTTCAACGTCGCCGTCTCTCAGCGGAGTTTTAATCGCGGAGAGAGGAGGCACGCTGCGGCCGTTGCCCTTCAGCTTGGCTTGTCCCTCCTGGTAGGCGGCTTCGATGGCGGCCTTGATCTTCGCCACTGTCTTAGTGTCGGACTTCGGGATGATCAGCGATACCGAGTACTTCGGCGTGCCGCCGTTGATGGATTTGGGCTCCCAGACGTTGGCGTAGGACCAGCGGGTGTCGGGACCGGTGATGACCTTCATGGGATTGCTGATTTTTACATTCTTACTCATTGTCGTTTTCCTCCATAAAATCATTTTTTGCTGTATTCATGGCCGGGCGCTTATCGGACTCCGGCACAAGAGTGGGTTTGCCCTGCGGCTTTTCGATGTAGGCCGTCAGGAGTTCATCAAAACGGGACTTGCCGAGGAGCTTCTGCATGGCGGTGATGCCGAGCAGCTTCTTCTCATACGGGTCAAAGCCCGCTTTCTCGACCGCATCGATAACTGCGGCCTCGTTGCTGTATCTGCGGTTGGCTCTGCCCTCGACGAGCTTGAAGCCAGACCATTCCTTCCCGGAGAGTGCCTGCTGGAGAGCATATTCCTTGATGTCGGAAGCCCAGCTGACCAGCTCGTCCACTTTTCCGAGAATGACCTCAATCTCCGTATCTGTAAGCAGAGGCGGGAGTTTGAAGTCGTGCTGTGCGAGCTTTAAGTTTGCTTCGGCTCTGGCACGGCACTCGTTCTTGGCTTTGCAGAATCCGCACCATTCGCCGCACAGGAAATTTCCGTCACCGGCAAAGGCAAGCTCTGCGGTGGGCTTTAAGACTTCATCCGCCCAGCGGTACAAATCTTCCTTGCTGATCTCGTAGGTGCTGACGTTCTGGCGTCTCGGCTGATAGATGGTCATGGAAACCTTGTCGATGTCGTAAAGCGCATCGAAAAGTTCCAAAGCGCCAAGGCTGTAACACTGCATCTGCGGATTTTCCTCTGCGGAGACCAGAACGCCAAGGCCGTGCTTGTAGTCGATCACTCGGAGCGTGCCGTCTGCGATGATGATGCAGTCGGCGGTGCCGAAGCCCTGTTCTACCCAGCGAGAGAAGTCCACACGCTGCTCGATCAGGACGACCGGGTCAGCGCAGGTTTCCTTGGCGGCTTCAACCTGCTCCAGCACATATTCGGCATAGCCGCTGGTGCAGTCCTCCATCTCCTCGGAATACCACTTGAGGCTTTCGGTCGGGTCTTCTGCAGGCAGTCCCAGCGCGGTCTTTAGCTTGAACTCGCCAAGTGCGTGGGCGTCGGTTCCTTCTGCTGCGTAGTCGCTTCCTTTATCCTCGTAGGACTCACAGAGCCTTGCGGACGGCGGGCAGTGGAGCCAGCGGTCAGAGCTTGAAGCCGACAGGATCGCGTGTGCTTTAGCTGCCATTGCCGATCACCTCCGCGTCCTTCATCAAGGCTTCGTAGTTTGCCGGGTCAACAGCCGAGAGCTTTTCGGCACCGTACTTCTGGAGAAGGGTGCGTACCTCTGCGGTATGACCGGCGCGGGACTTCTCGGCAAGGACGGCTCTTACGTCCTCCAGCTTGATTTCAGGCTTCGGATTTTCCTTCTTGGCGGGAGCCTTCTGCACGGGAGCGTCGTCGCCGGAAAACTGCTGGTAGAGCCAGTCGGCTGCGGCATTAATAGAAGCAGCAGCGCTTCTGAGTTCTTCGATGGTCTGTGCCATTTCTGCCATCTTTGACATTCGTTTTTCCTCCTTCCTCGGATTTGCTTGCGGCAAGGATAGAGAGGTTCCTTGCCAGTCTGGCGGATACGTGGCTGATGGTATTTAGGAGCTTGATCTCCTCGGCCACGTTGCCGCCGGTGTCTGCGTAACTGCGGTACATCGTGTTCACCTCGCTTTCTGAAGGCTTTGTCTCTGTCCTTCACCTTCCACTGGAGATGAGCTGTCGATTTGAGCGGAAGAATTTATAAAAAGTTTTCCGGCCACCATCCCGAAGTGGGACAGTGACCGGAAAGCCGTGGTTCGTGGTCTGGGTATTACTTGTCGCCGGTGATCCTGCGAAGGTCGGTACGGTACTTCTTCATCTGATCAGCGAAGGTCTTCTGCGGGCGACCGAGCTCTCTGGCGATGGCACGGTCGGAGATGCCCTCTGGGTGATCCTGCCAAAGCTGAATGATGGTGTCGGCCTCCGGATCAAGCTCGCGCAGGCGGGCAAAGAGCTGCTCCAGCAGCATACGGTCTGCGATGACCTCGTCCATAGGCTTACGGGTATCCGGGATATAATCACCGAGGGTACCGTTGCCGTCCGGGAGAGGCTGATCCAGAGAAGTGACGTCTCCTGCAGCGTGATATTCGCAGTCGAGGCAATCACCGTCACATTTCCAGATGAAGCGATAGGGACACATACACCTGCCGTGATCCTGCTCCTTGTGGCGGATGCGGTCGGCTTCCTTATAGAAAGCGTCGTGCTGTGCCTTGCTGACCGGCACCTTCTCGCCGGTGCTGCGAACGTAGATGAAATAAGTCTTCTGTTTACTATCATTTTCATTATTTTTCATGTTGAAACCTCCAGTTTCGAGTGGTTCCCGAACCGGAGGTCTCACGAAAAAAGAGCGTGGAAGGCCGACCGGAACGAGAAATTAATCCGTTTCAGTTGCCATCCACGCTCGTAGGATGGGTTTATTTACTTGTTTCCGCTATGGACGTTCGAGCCACTCTGCATGCCGGGTGAGCGTCCGTAGCGGTGAGCCTTTTTACGCCTTGCTCAGGGCAGTCAGTAAAATAGACTAAAAAACTTCTTTGCGTTCACAAAATATATATCAGCGAAAGCTCGTAAAGAATTGAAATTCGCCGAAATCTGTGGTATAATGTAAAAGCAAGTTTTTGTCAGTAATCCACTGACTGACTTCATTGTACAAAATCCGGCCATTTCGGTTATGACCGCCGATGACTGCGGTTTGACCTAAGAGGTCAAAAGGAGGTGTAGCGGAGTGCTCTTTCATGAGATTGCTGGCGAATTGAAGACATACATGGATCCGACCGGACGCGGTGGCGATTTTGTAATTGCTCTGGTTGGCGACACTCTGCGCGATCCGATGACTGAGGAAGAAGAAAAGATGGCCGAGAATGACGAATTCAATCCTCTCGCCAGCCGGATGTCGATCAATATGCTTGATCAGATCCTTGAGGGTAAGAAGTTTATTTCAAAAGCTCGCGCAGGGCTGATCTGCAGTCGTTATGACGGACAGGATTTTGCAGAAGAAATTGATAACCTTTACGATGCCGACAAGGAGCACCTTCAGCAGTTCCTCCAGCGCCGTGGAATATTAGTGGAGATAGATGAGCTTGGGTCTGCCGTTCAGGACATTCTGAACCAGATTTTTCATGGGCTCTCCAAGGGAATACATGATGTCGATATCACTCTGACCATTCATGATCCCAAGCCCAGTATCAAGAATCTGGCCGGTGACCGTATCTATTGCGAAAACGGAAAACTGTATATTGACGGCGACGTGATTGAGCTTCCGATTAAGCTGAGCGACGCACAGATTTATGATTTTGAGGCAGACTACATATCTGCCCTTTGTGATGCATACGCCGAGGTTCTTTCTCGTGATTCGGTAACGATGGACGACATTCCGACGCTGCCAAAGAAGTATCAGACGAACTTCTATGACCAGCGGAAGGCTTACCTGAGTGCTGAGAGTATTCAGAGATCCATCAGCGAGGTGTATGAGGATGGAGAAAATCAGTTTGATATTTTGAAAAGCGATGCTTTTGATGGAATAAAGACTACCTACCTTGACGATTACGACAATGGGTATAGGAGGCTGCTGGAAGTGTTAAAGAAGATTTCTGATGTCCAGCTCACGAAGTCGAAGCTGTCACTGATAAAGAATTTGATAGGAAATTTAGAAAGGCTTGGAATCGTTCACATACTGGTGAATGACAAGACGATAAAATCGTGGGTTGACCCATATGAGGAGTAAAGTATTTAACACGGTGTTCGAGAACATGCTGAGGGTGCTGCTTCTGGCAGATACATTAGATGCTCCGGCAAACGTGGACAGGTTCGCAGCGCTGGACTTTATCTGTATTTACGGAAAGAAGTGCAAGGTGCTGGACAAGAACCTACATGGAGATAATGAATTCGGGTTTGCCGAATTTGCGAACAAGCGTGAAAAAATAACTGAGGCTATAAAGCTCTCAGTCAGGAATGATTTTATAAATGTAGAGCATACCGATCAGGGCTTTCTTTATAGCATCAACGACAGAGGACGCGAGGTCGTCCAGAACATTCAGTCCTCTTATTCGAAAGCCTATACAGTAGGAGCCAAAATTGTATGCAGGAAGTTTTCAGGTTTCACCGATGATGGTGTTTTACAGTACATAAGTGACCGGGCTACGGAGTCAAAGGAGGCGTAAGAATGCAAAAGTTCATGATTGAAAAATTACGTGTCTCCGGAGCCGGAAAGATTGATGGTGTCGTTAATTTTACCGACGGATTAAACATCATACAGGGCAGGTCAAACACAGGTAAAACGTGGATACTGAAATGCATCTATTATCTTTTCAGCTCTGACACAAGGCCTTATTCTCCACTGACTGGCTACACAGATATCGAAGGTACTTTCCTTACGGAGAGGTATGGCCGGATCAAGATTTCCAGAACACTCGATGAGGAAAAGGTCATAGTTGAGGCAGAAAGTGAAGAAGTAGAAAACGGCGAGTATGACACAAATTATAAAAAGGATAATTCAAGATACCTGAACGATCTGTGGTTACGCATCATCGGTCTCAATGAGACGATTGAGGTTCCAAAGACTGCGCGTTATGCAAGAGAGAGAATGTCATGGACTAACATTGCCAGCGTTTTCTTTGCCGATGAAAATGAGATTGATAAATCTGAGTCGCTGGTGATTAAGGACTCTCGATATGAAACGCCTTTAATCGCTTCCTTATATTTTCTGCTGACCGGTGATTACAAAAAGGGTGTACCGGAAATCACAAAGCCGGAGGTGGCCACGGCAAAGAAAAAGGCCGTAGTCGATTATATTGACGAACAGGTCGCTGCCCTGACCGAAAAGCGTATCAGCTACATCATGCAGCTGGAAGAGCTGGAAGGTACGGATATCGATAAAGAGATGCAGAAGCTCTCCGAACGTATCCAAGAAGTGCAGCAGGAAATAAAAGACCTGATGGAGGAGAACACGGCCATTGTCAGGCAGGTCGCTGAATACCAGCAGGAGGATGCAAATTGTCGTGTCCTTGTTGATCGATATGAATCGCTCATAAGTCAATACAAGGCCGACCTGCAGAGACTCGACTTTATCTCGAAG
>Ga0123326_1003968_pt1 | contig 10031 bp, 12 predicted proteins | sample BioC13SIPDNA_FD_89739 | JGI IMG/M metagenome (GOLD analysis project Ga0123326, IMG submission 89739) | Anaerobic biogas reactor microbial communites from Washington, USA - Biogas_R1_A C13 SIP DNA | ecosystem: Engineered > Bioreactor > Anaerobic > Unclassified | place: Washington, USA | collected...
AGTGCGGAGGTAAGCGTTGGTTCAGCGGGAAGGAACACATCCGGGGCAAGCAGCTAGCGTCAGCCTGAAAGGCACTCTAGTTTCCCAGCCAAAGTTGGCCTTCGCAACCCTCTCTCGGCAATATCTGATTCGCGGCCTTGTGAAGGTCGGAGACAGCGAGATTCCCATTGTTGCCTGTGGTGACATTGCGAAGACCCTTGCTGATCTCCAGGCGCAGACAGAGCTAACGCTCAAGGGTGATCTGGCCGTGCATGACTGGGCTGTCAATGGCGGCAAGAACGACAAGAGGCAGCTCGAAGTAAACGTACAGGAGATCGTCGCGTGCGAGAAGCCACCGACGTGTTGGCAACCCTCGGGCAAGTGACTGGCACCGAGCTGAGCGCCCGGGAGGCCTTGGCGGCAATCATCAACGAGTTTGGTGGCTACGACGCTTGGGCCAAGGAAGTTGCCCTGGACATGGAAGCTGCTGACCGTGGCAGCGGGACGCGCGTCAACCTGCACAAGATGGTCCTCACTGGCCTCTTGCGCTTCGGTGACGACATCACGGACGATGACCTGGACACGGAAGACCAGATCGACGCCATCGTGAACATGAAGCTGGCGGCGATGCAGCAAACAGACAAATCGGCATGAAGTTGGACCTAAGCGCCCTTGATGGTGCGATTACATTCAATCATCCATCAGAGCGCGTGTCTCAAAACGAGCGATTGGTAGCTTCCTTGCGAAAGGAAGCCAAGCGACTTGTCAAGAGGCGGATGGAAGGCCTGGCGCTGTACCAGCCATTACCTTCTGCAATTCCGTTTCATGCGTCACAAGCTAAGTGGCGTGTCATAGACGGGTCAAATCGAGCCGGAAAAACGCTCGTCGGGTCTGCGTGTTCATCAAGGGCTTGGCTTGGCTGCGACCCTTACGACAAGTTTGTGAAGACGAACGGTCGCGGGCTTGTCATCGGTCTTGATGGCGACCACTTAGCGCAAATGTGGGCGAAGTGCAGCCTTGAAGGCGCGTTCAAGATCATTAAGGACGAGCACACTGGTCTATGGCGAGCCGTCAGGCCCGACCCTAACAACCATAGAGTGCTTGATCCTTACGACGCAGCCTACAAGGAGAAATGGAAGGACGCTCCTCCGCTGATCCCTCCGAGGATGATCCTGGGCCGCATTGCCTGGGAGGACCGAGCCAAGGGTATTCCGAGGCTGGTGCGGTTCAAGAATGGCTGGACAGTGCTGTTCCGGTCCTCGGAAGGCAAGAGCCCTCGTGGTGAGCACTACCACATGGGCTGGATCGACGAGCAGATCAGCAACGAGAACTTCTACGTGGAGTTGGTCCGTGGTCTGGTGCAGCTGGGCGAGAGCGACAAGCATCGCCCCCGAGGCATCTGGAGCGCCACGCCGCAGGACTGCAACCTCCAGCTCTGCGAGCTGCGAGAGCGAGCCAACACTGGGCAGGGGGACGTAGAGGCCTTCCAGCTTCACATTGACGACAACCCGTTCATTCCTGACGAGGAAAAGCTGGAGTTCTACAACAGCATCCCCGAGGAAGAGCGGCAAGTGCGGTATCACGGCCAATACGCCGTGGTGCTTAAGAGAGTCTACGGAGAGTTCAGCGCGACCGAAGGCGGCCCACACGGATGTGAGCCCTTCTCGATTCCTCCTGACTGGACTCGCTACGTGGGGATTGATCCCGGCCGCCAGCACATGGGATCGGTGTTTCTGGCTGTTGATCCTGAAGAGCGGCACGTCTGGGTCTATGACGGCTTTGACTTGCAGGCACGGGACGCTGACTCCTGGGCTGCTGAGATCGCTGCCAGGCAGGGTGAGCAGCGCTTCGAGGCGATGGTCATCGACCAGCAGATGGGCCGGCAGCATCCTCCTGGCGCTGGCATGAACGTGGCTGAGCAGTTCTGGGAGGCCCTTAAGAAGGTCAACGCACTGCCTCGCAGGGAAGGCCCTCTGGCTGGGTTTTATCCCGGCAGCAACGACATCGACGCTCGCGAGAAGTCACTCCTGAGTTGGATGTCCATCCGAGCCTATGGACCATTTTCGGGCACGGCAAAGCTGCGTGTGATGCGCGGTATGTGTCCGAAGCTGGAGAAGCAAATCCTCAGAGCACGCATCGACCCGAAGACTGGCAAGCGCGCCAAGACCGAAGAGGACATCCTGGTCGGTCTCGAATACCTGGCAGCATTCGATCCTCGCTATTACGCACCAGAGGGGGTCAAGGACGAGCAGGTCTACGACGTGTGGCACGCCTACCAAGAGAAGCTGAAGCGCAAACCGCGTGGAGTATCAGCCCGCACACTGAGCACTGGCATTGAAATTGGCTAACCCGTAACCCAAGGAGAAGTACGTGAGTACCGATACTGTCAGAAAACCGTCGTTTGATTTCGGACAAGTCTACATTGGCTGCCCAGTGATTGTGTCGAAAGACCCTACCAGGAGCGACCGCACCATTGGCTACGTCACGGCCGTCAAGAGCGACTGCGTGGACGTGATTGCCCAGTATGGCGGCTGGAATGGGGGATTTCGCCCATTCGCTGACTGCTGGCACATCGACGACCCGCGATGCACGGAACGGCCTGCCGTCTTTGAAGACGATCTGCGTGGTGTGTTCGAGCTGGCTCCGCAGGAGGTTGTTCGGCAGAAGTCTCTGGAGCGCCTGGATGGCTGCGAGCGCGTGCTCGTGGCATTGGCTGATCGCATTTCCGCCATCGAGGAGCAGCTCTCCAACATGCGCAAGGGTCGCAAGCCAGCGGCCGAGTAACCTGACAGGGAGTGTCCATGGCCAACAGCACGTTGCAGGCCATTGTACGGCTCTGGGAAAGCCAGATTGAGCTGTCGAAGAAGGTCAAAAAGCGGCAGTTCGACGACACGGCGCAGCGCGCGTGGGGCTTCTTGGGCAAGTCCTACAGGCAGCTCTACCTGAGTCAAGGCCAAGACGACAGCGAAGGCGTTTCGATGATGGCGGCCAAGGGGCCGTACTTCAAGGCCAGGCGTAACCTGTCCCGCGAGTACATCGCCCTGATGATGCCGTTCATCCATGCGAAGATTCCGCATCGTCTGGCAGAGCCTTTACGCCCGCCGCTCCCTCACGAACTGGGGGAGCTGCTGGGCAGCTACGTTCCTCCGCAGGTCACTATCGAAGAGCGCTTGCGCTCCTGGATGCTGACCTGGTGGCTGAACTACACGCCGAACGAAACCAACCTGACCCATGAGCTGCGCACATGCTTGCCTGAGGCGCTCGTCAAGGGTCGGGGGATTGTCTGGCACGAGATTGTGGACAATCCGATGGGGCCGATTCCCGGCAGCTTCTACGGCACCGTGGACGATCTCTTCATCGACCCGGACTGTGAGCAGTTCAGGGATGCTGCTTTCATTGTCCGCCGGCGGCGCAAGTCTGCTTGGAGGCTGGCTGAAGAGTTCGGCATTCCCGTTGGCCACCTTCGAGGGAAGGCTCAGAGTCACTACCAGAAGTCGCTGGAGAAGTCTGGCGCACTGTCGGAGCTGAATTCCGAGGACAAAGAGCTGCGAGACATCGTGGAATACTACGAGGTCTACAGCCGCATGGGCATTGGCGCGAAGCTCAAGGGCGCTGACGAGGCCCTCAAGGAGCAGCGAGAGACCCTAGAAACGCTCTCGCCCTATGTCTATCTCGTCATCTGCCCTGGCGTGCCATACCCTCTGAACCTGCCTGAGGACGTGCTGGAGAGCCCGGACAGGAAAGAGGAGATGCTTCGTCGGTTGGAGTGGCCGATTCCATTCCACCAGGCGTCTGATCCGTTTCCGGTAACCTGCCTTGACTTCTATCCCAACGCTCACGATCCATGGGCTGCATCGCCCCTGGAAGGCGCGCTCCCCCTCCTGGTCTTCCTGGACCACCTTTACTCCTACATCATTGGCCGCATCCGGGTTACCTGCCGCGACATCATCGTCACGTCTTCCACTCTTGGCGATGCCATCAAGAGCGCCTTGGAAAGCGGCCTCGATCAGGAGATCGTCAAGCATGAGGGGCCGGCAAGCGAGCTGGCCGAGCTGATCCACATTATCAAGTTCCCCGAGATGCGGGCCGAGCTGTGGAATGTGGTGGCTGCCATTGAGCGGGCATTCGAGCGGGCCTCAGGCATGGACCCTCTGCTCTATGGCTCTGGGGGCAGCAAGCAGATGCGGTCTGCTCGCGAGGCAGACATCCGGGAGGGGCACGTCACCTCCAGGCCTAACGACTTTGCCGACATGGTTGAGGACTTCAACAGCCGGATCGGCGCTAAGGAAGCAATAGCTACTCGATTGTTCGTGCCTCCACCTTGGCACCTCTTCGGCGAGAATCCTCCCGAAGACCCAGAGAACCCTGATTACTCGCACGCACCGTTGAGCGCTGCCTGGGCGGCATACGTCAACACAGACGATCCCGTCCTGGCAGCATCGTACATGCGCTACCGGGTGGAGTCTGGCAGCGGCCGTCGCAAGAACCGCCAAGCGCGGATCGCTGATGCCCAGAACCTCACCCAGCTCTTGATTGGCCCAGCGCTGCAACTGGCTACGGCAGGCAGCCCGAACCAGTGGAACACCCTTATGGACATTCTCGGCGAGATGTACGAGATGCCCATGGAACGAATGAAGATCGCCATGCAGCAACAACCGCAACTGATGCTGCCACAAGGCCAGCCCGGCAACTACCCAGAAGGAGCACCCACATGACCGAGGAGTTCATCTACAAGTGCTGGAAGTGCAAGCTCTACCGAATACGTGCTGAGCATGACCAGCAGGACCAGCTAACGCTCAAGTGCCCTCGCTGTCGCGCAACACTCTTGCAGACGCGCCGCGCTCCCGGCGTTCAAACAGACTCGACGTTCATGTCTGGCTCGCACGTCGATGATGGCTGGGGCAATGACAATGCCTCCAGGATGGCCGCCAGGGCTGCTGCTAGGGCCGCAGGTGTGAACCCCGAGGGCAAGAAGTACCTGCCCGGCCTTGCCAAGAAACGCTTCGATCCAGCCGCCTGGGTGAGCGGCAAGGGCGACGTGATCCGGCGCTGCAAGGAAGAGGGCTGGGGATGTAACGGCAGTGTCAGCGTGGCTGCTCCCACACTGGACGAGCCGAATCCCCTTGAGAAGCCTTACCGGGTGGCCCCACATCTCGTTGAGCGAGAGGTCAACCGCATCGTGGCTGAACGCCAGGGGGACGTGTCTCCCAGAGAGCGCGCCGAGCTGGTCGAGGCTACCAGCACAAGAATGAGTGGCATTCAGGAGTAAGCCGTGGCCGAGACAGCGATCCTCACATTCGCAGATTGCATTGACGCTCTGGCTGACTTTGCCCGTATGAGTGGTGGCGTCAGCGTGGCGATCCCCGCTCTGAAGCGTTGTGTGCTGGCTGCGTATGACGAGGTGGCCGCAGCGCATGACTGGCGCTCCCTGAAGCAGATGACGCGGATCAACCTCCGCAAGCCGCAAACGGCAGGCACGGTCAGCTACAACGCCACCACACGCGAGCTGACGCTGACTGGTGCTACCTGGCCCTCCTGGGCGCAGGACGCATCTGTGCGGATCGACGGCGTGCTGCATGACGTGGACACAGTGAAGACCATGACCGTGCTTACACTGGACTCGGTCATGTGCCCGGCAGACGACATCACTGATGCCTCCTACGTGATGTTCCCTCGGTGGTATCTCCTGCCGCTGGACTTCGAGGCCCTGGCTACGCCGATGGACGAGCCCTTCGCGTGGGGGCTGGGCGAGTACATCTCTCCCGATGCCATGGCGCAGCTCATGCGATACGAGGACGAGACGGGCGACCCCCGCTTTTACTCGATCCAGGCTGCTGACGGCATTTACGGCGCACTGGCCCTGAGCGTCTGGCCCGCGTCAGACAAGGACAGAACCTACGACGTGCTTTATCGCCGCAAGCCTAGAGCGCTTCGGCATTCTGGCAAGGAGCCTGGCGATTACGTCGGCTCGGTCAGCACGACCGCAGGGGACGCCTCCATCGCGGGTGCGAGCACAGCCTTCACAGACACAATGCAGGGCGCAATCATCCGGCTGATCGGGGCTACTACCATCAAGGCCCTGCCCACCGGCTGGGACGGAGCGCATCCCCGGATCGAAGAGCGGTCCATCTCGTCGGTTGCGTCGGCCACAGTCGCTACAGCAGATTCGGCTTTTGCGAACACCCTCGCGGGCGCTGCCTACGTCGTCTCCGATCCCATTGACCTGCACTCAAGTGCCCATGCAGCCCTCATGGCCTGTGCCATTAAGCACCTGGCAAGGCGGCTGCGACTGAAGGACTACGCAGTTCTCGACAGGGCCGCTCAGCAGGCCATTCAGGATGCCAAGTCTCTGGACGGCGGCAGAGTGCATCAGCGCCGGGTTGCTGGTGCGACCATTGGCCCGGTCACTCGACTGGCGCACGCAACCAACAGACCGCAGGTATACTAATGGCCAATTACTGCGAGAAAGCAAACATCGAGCAAATCTTCGGTGCTACCAACGTCGCCACATGGTCAACGATGGCCTCGACGGACACGACCGCGATCAAGGAAGCCCGGATCACCTACGCCTGTGCAGTGGCTACCGAGATGGTGAACGACGTGGCTCGTGTCACGCCTTACGCTGTGCCGCTTCAGGATGCTTCCGGCAACGCTCCTGCCTCTATTGTGTACCGCACAGCACAGCTAGCCGGCGTGGTGCTCTATGAGGCCCGTGGCGTGGACGACGTGGACCCTCGCAGCGGTCAGCCCAGGCACCGCTTGCAGTTCATTCGAGAAGACGTGCAGCGATGGATGGAACAGTTCCGCACTGGGCAACTCAAGATTGATGCCGTGGAGGGCACATAATGGACGCGCAGCATTTCCTGGGAGATACCGTAATTGACAATCTGGTCGCTCATGCCATCACAGTGGGCGGCGTTTCGCTCAATGATGCCGGGGGCACGGTTCCTGCCGGCAACCTGGAGCATCGGCATATCATCTCCTACGTCCAGGCTGACGGCGCAGACGTGGCCGCTACAGCCGGGGATGGCTATGCCGTCTACGCCTGCAAGGCTGTTGGTGGTGCGACTGTCAAGTCTGTGCAGGTCATCTGTCAGGACGCTCCCTCGGCAGAGGAAGGCGACGACAAGGCCTTCACGGTCGATGTGAAGGTTACGAACGCCGAAGCCGATGCGCCTGCTTCAATCCTTGACAAGGCGATTAGCGTCACTGGTGAAGATAGCAACTACGAGGTCAAGGCTGGTACGCTTGAAACCACTGACATGGCTGCTGGTGACGTGCTCTTGGTGGTCGTTGCCGCTACCGGCAGTACTGGCACTCAAGGGCAGGGCCTCCTGGTGCAGATCGAGATCGACGAGCAACCCGCTTAACGAGTGACTGGAGATACTTAATGAATGCTCAGATTCTAGGCACCACGTTTCTTGAAAACCTGATCGCCAACACGCTGACGGTCAATCAGGCATCGTTCAGTGATGCCAACATCAAGACTGGTGCTGACATTGACGCGGACAAGCTGGAGCACCGGGTTCACGCCATCCATCAGGTACCTGATGGTACGGACGTGGCTGCTACTTCTGGCGATGGCGTCCCGATCTATACCTGCGTCAGAACGAACGGCGCGACGATCAAGAACGTCCATGTCGTCTGTCCTGATGCACCAGAGGGCGGCGACAAGACATTCACTGTAGACATCAAGAAGGCATCTGCCGGCTCTGCTGCCGCTACGGTCCTGGCTGCTGTGGTTACCTACCCGGCAGAGACTCCAGACTACACCGTGCGAGTCGGAATGGTGACATCGGCCAACCTGGCAAATGGCGACACGCTGTTGGTCTCCGTTGCTGTCAGTGGAACGACTGGCAACCAGGGCCAAGGGCTGCTGGTGTCGGTCGTCCTTGACGAGAAGGCCTTCTAATGTCCGACACGAACAACCCGCTGTATCAGGTCTACAACGCTCTCTGGACGCTTCTGGAGAGCGAGTCGAGCTTCACCTCGTTGGTGCCGGCAGGCCCTCAGCGGGTCAAGTACACGTCCACAACAGACCGTCTTCCCAGGCTGGACGGTGGCCTTACAGCCGACTACCCGATGGTTGAGATCGTGCTTCTGGGCATGAGAACTCAGGCGCACGCTACCAGCAACGGCAGCCTGATCGTAGCCCGATGGGGCGTCAACGTCCTGGCTGGCGACCGGCGTATGGGCGAGCTGTTCGACGTGACCTTCGCCGTCTACAAGGCGCTCGTCAACTGGCAGGCCCACGTTAAGGACTTCACCTATGACGACACTGCATTCCATGTCGGCCGCTGTAAGGCCCTGGACGTGAACGAGGCCATTCACCCAGGCGATGGCATTGCCGGGTGGGTGAGCGTCTGGCAGGGCGAGACCGACATCTGGCTGAGCACGCAAGCACTCCTGCCTAGCGAGGCAGAGCCAACGACGGAAGAGCCAACGACGGAAGACCCCGAACCAGAACCTTAACTATTCGCAAGCTGCTTCCCTCCTCGCAGTTGACTTGCATTTCTTAGCAGGAGAGAAGCACTATGGCGGCACCACTTGTCGGCGTTAACATGGCTGTCAACGGTGAAAACACGTTGCGGCAGTGGCGCATCGTTGACCGATCCGAACTGCGTCCCTACGCAGCCAGCAACACCAAGAGCGGCTACGGGCGTGCGTGCGGCATCGTGGACTGGGAGGGCGTCTACCTCGGCTATGGCATTATGCCGGCCGTCTTTCCAGGAGATACCTTCACGTTTACCGGCTCTATCGATGGCTCTCATGGCTACACGGGCACAGCCTACTGCAACCGTGTTGAGATCGTCGTGGACATCGAGAATGGCAACTACGTGGAGTACGCCGTAGGCTTTGCCTGCAACGGACTCTTGACTCCCTCCAAGTCGCTCGTCGCTTCTGACGTGACGATCCCTGATCCTCCGTGCCCCGAAGGCTTGACCGTCAAGCTGGACGAGGACGCTCAGACTCACGTGCGCTTCATGCGGCTGATCCTGGAGAACAAGGGCGTGCCCTACGTAGACAGCGAGACAGCCGGCCGACGCCAGCGCACACGGGGTATCTTCGATGCCAAGCTGCAATACTCGCAATACTTTGAAGACCCTACTGTGGAGCTGGCCGCGAAGGGCATCGACTACAACGTCAAGGTGGGGGTGGCCACAGGCCTTGCCTGGGACATCGACTTCATGCGGGTGGAGAGCATTCAGCCCATTGTTGACCTGTCTAAGGACGAGAACGTCGGAGTGGTCATCGAGATGGCTTTCAATGCTTCGGACGGGACGGATATGGGGTCTGTCAAGACGCCCGAGGATACTCCCGTGGAGAAGTGGCCTTACGCAGCGTAGGCACGACTTAAATGGCAGCTAACGACAGTTACATCAGGCGTGCTCCGTCCTCTGGTGACCAGCGATACTGCGTGCAGATTTCCGCGCTAACACTCACTGGCCCTGAGGCTCTAGCACTGACTGGGCTGCAAGCACTGGCATTGCTGCCATACCCAACCTTAGTAGCTGCCTCACTTCGGGCTGCATCCACATCAGTCAACCCGCCAATTCGCAGGACCGGCTAATGCCCTATATGTACTTTCGGGAAATCGGCAGCACTGGCATCTACGAGTTTAACACTGCGCCCACCGGCGAGGCTGGTGAGGTGTGGAACATGAACTTCCAGGCGATTGCTACGGCAATGGCTGCACTGGGCACGGTGTCTGTCCAGGACGCTGACGCTGTAGCCATTACTGGCGGCACCATTACGGGCATTGCGGACCTGGCCGTTGCTGATGGTGGCACTGGTGCTAGCGATGCTTCTGGTGCGCGTACAAACCTAGGGCTCGTCATTGGCACCGACATCCAGGCGCACTCAGCCAATCTCGATACGTGGAGCGGCGTGGCACCCTCGGCGGACGGCCAATCCCTCGTGGCTGCCGTGGATTACGCGGCGATGCGTGGGCTGTTGGGCGTGCGACCGGGGGCGGACGTGCAGGGGTATTCGGCGGAGTTGGGGGCGATTGCCGGACTCACCCCGATCGACGGCAACGTGATCGTCGGGGA